>Ga0153956_1001013_pt1 | contig 27665 bp, 25 predicted proteins | sample TSFL040MetaG_FD_104704 | JGI IMG/M metagenome (GOLD analysis project Ga0153956, IMG submission 104704) | Attine ant fungus gardens microbial communities from Florida, USA - TSFL040 MetaG | ecosystem: Host-associated > Fungi > Mycelium > Unclassified | place: USA: Florida, Wekiwa Springs... | reverse complement strand
GCGGGCTGGTCGATGAGCTTAAGGCCGAGGGCGGTTATCATGACGAATCGTGGACCGATCCGACGGCAAAGGGCAGCTCTAAGGCGATCTATACTTTCTCATACGATTGGCGGCTTGATAATGTCAGTAACGCCCGTCTGCTGATCAAAAAGATCACAGCCCTCAAGGCAAAGCTCAAGGCTCCTGATCTTAAGTTCAATATCATCGCCCATTCAATGGGCGGTATCATCGCGAGATACGCGGCGATGTATGGTGACGCTGATCTTCCTGCGATCGGGCATAAGCCGGTTCCGACATGGGCCGGAGCCAAGCATCTCAAGCATATCGTAATGCTCGGTACGCCTAACGAAGGCTCGGCCGGTGCATTGAGCACGATGGTCAACGGCTATGCGATAGGCGGGCTGCACGTAAATCTGCCGTGGGTGCAGAATATCTCAAAGTTCGATGTTTTTTCGATCCCGACGAGCTATCAGCTTTTGCCTGCTCCCGGGACGCTGCACGTCGTCGATGAGCATTTTGAACCGCTGAATATCGACATCTACGACCCTGCGTCATGGGCCAGATACGGCTGGAATCCGATCGACGACCCGAAGTTCGATAAAGAGTTCTCGCCGGCCGAGGTTCGCGGAGCACGTAAATTCTTTGCCGAAAATCTTGCCCGAGCCAAAAGACTGCACGAGGCTCTCAGTGCGGTGAGCAAGACGCGGGTCGAGTTCGATCTTGTCGGCAGCGATTGTAAGGACACGCTCGACACGATCGTCGTGTACAAGGACGCAAAGACCGGTACCGATAGAACGCTTTTTAAGCCGTCGCCATTCACGCGCTCCAATGGCGAAAAGGTCACTGACGTCGATCTCAAAGCGGTGATGATGATGCCGGGAGACGGGATCGTTACGCGGCGTTCTTTTGAGTTGGAGACGCTGACAAAGCTGTCTAACGGGAATTCGCTGCTCGGTTCGCCCGTGCTAAAGACGTTTTGCGAGGACCATAATAAGCTTGCCGCAAATGCAGATATACAAAAATATTTGATCGCCCTCTTTACGACCGGGCCTGCAGCAGCGAAAATGTAAGTTTCGATATTTTGGAGGAAGTTATGGGTAAGGGAGATAAACGTTCACGACGCGGCAAGATCTTTGCCGGCAGCTACGGCAAGACGCGTCCGAAGAAAAAGCCGTCGAACAAGACCGCAAGATCGGATAAGGAATAACCCCAAGCATATGCCCGGCCTTTGAAGATCAAGGTTCACGGGCCGTGCATGGTAACGCGGACATCGCGTGTAATTTAAATAATAGTTCGCATTATAAAGATTTGATCTGATGTCAGAACAGATAAAGATAACTATCAACAGCCAAGAGTTCGAGGTCGATAAAGGTGCTCGCCTGATCGACGTTTGCCGTGAGAAAGGCTTCGGCATCCCGTCCTTTTGCTATTACAAGGATCTCGCTCTTCAGGCGTCATGCCGAATGTGCCTCGTGCGCATCGACAAGATGCCAAAACTGCAAACGTCATGCACTATCACCTGTACTGACGGTATGGTCGTGACCACACAGTCCGAAGAGGTCGAAAAGGCACAGCGTGCAATGGGCGAATTTCTGCTCGCCAACCATCCGCTCGATTGCCCTGTTTGCGACCGCGGCGGCGAGTGCGAACTGCAGGAAGTCATCTTTGACTGGGGCGATGTCGAGCAGCGTTTTACGGAAAATAAGAACGTGGCTCCCGAAAAATATCTTTCGCCTGTTATCGCCAACGATCCGCAGCGCTGTATTTTGTGCAAACGCTGTACGCGTGTCTGTGACGAATGGATGGATGAGGACGCTATCGAGGCCGGCAATCGCGGCGTCAACACGGTGATCGGCACATACGGCGGATGGCTCAACTGTTCGCAATGCGGCAACTGTATCGAGGTTTGTCCGACAGGCACCTTGCTTGATGGTGTTTACCGTCACGAAACTCGCCCGTGGGAACTCGATCAAACCACCTCTACCGACGTTTACAGCTCTGACGGTATGCAGATATCGATCGGGTCACGCGGCGGCAAAGTGCATCGTATCGTTGCCCGCGACCGCTATGTCAATGGCTTGAATGGCGAGTTTCTCGACGTAAAGGCTCGATTTGCACACGGGTTCATCGATCACGACGACCGCATTAGAACGCCGATGATCCGCTACTCAAAGGACGGGAAACTCATCCCTGCGACCTGGGATGCCGCCATCGCCTATGCGGCCGAAAAACTCAAGGCTGCCGACTCGATCGGCGTTATCGCCAGCCCGCGTCTGACGAACGAATCGATCTTTACACTGCGAAAGTTTGCCGAGGCGGCGGCGGACGGCAACTTTGCTGTCGCCGAGAGTCATGATGTTACGGCGGCACTGGACAATTTGAGTGTCCCGCTGGCGATGCATCGACAGATCAGATATGCCAAAACGATAGTTCTGGTAGGCGGCGAACCTGAAGAAGAACAGACATTTACCGCTAAACAGATCCGTCAGGCGGTACGCAACGGCGGTGCAAAATTTATCTGCGTAAACGACACGCCGATCAATCTTTCGCGGCGAGCGACGCAATTCATTCACGCGGCTCCGGGAACGGTCGATGCCTTTGCTCTTGCACTCGCAGACAGCGGTTCCGCAGGGCTTGCGGCTGAAAAAATGGGTGTCTCTGCCGATGACGTCAACTCGGCATTGAGTACTATCAATGAGACCGAAGGCGACGTCATCATTATGATCGGTGCCGACCTTTCGCCTGAGGCTCAATCGGCAATTGCATCAAGCGCGGCATCATTTGGCGGCTCCGGGCGAAATGTCCTTCTGCACGTTCTGGCACGGCATAACAACTCGGTCGGTGCTCACGATATCGCTGAGGGACGCCGGTTTAAGGATGCTGCGGCAGCTAAGGCAGTCCTCGTTGCGGGCAGTTTGCCGGACGCAGATATATTAAAAGGCAAGGATCTGGTCATCGTGCAGGAGCTGTTTCAGACGGAAACGACCGCGTACGCGGATGTTGTTTTCCCGGCGGCGAGCTTTGCAGAGGTCGATGGAACATTTACCAACAATGCCGGAAATGTCCAGCGTGTCCGCCGAGCGATCGATCCGCTGCATCAGTCAAAAGCCGATCATCAGATCACGGCTCTCATAGCCCGTGAGATGGGACACGAATTATATGCCGATACGTCGGCATCGGCGATCTTTCGCACTCTTGCCGATACTGTTTCGGCATACGCGGGCCTTCGCTATCCGGCACTCAAGGACGAATCTGCCCCTGTTCAGGCGAAATACAAGATCAGAGAGGGAAAGGCTGATACGTCTGCCCTCAGATCGGCTGTCGAGGATCTTTCGCCCGGTGAAAAGAATACAGTGGTGCCAAAGGTCGGGCATAAGCTGCACAGGCTGACGACCATGACATCAAAGACCGAGCAGTTTCACCTGCTCGCTAACGGTAACCCGAAACCCGACAATCTGCTCGTTTCTCCGCTGGTCCAGATCAGCCGCGACGGTACGCCGCTGGCGTCCGGTTTTGCTGATGCCGCAGCGGTTGGAGTATCTGACAGGAGTGCACCGGGCAAATAGTTTTTATGGAAGCTGTTCTAAAAACCGCATTTCCGTTCATTGTAATTGCCGTCGGCGTTTTGGCGGCGTTTCAGGGCGTGCTGATGATCGTGGCGTACACGGTACTCGGCGAACGAAAGGTCCTGGGCTGGATGCAGGGACGCGTCGGCCCTAACCGTGTCGGGCCGTGGGGTGTGCTGCAGCCATTTGCGGATCTGCTCAAGTTCATTTTTAAGGAAGACATCGTTCCCGATAAATCGACGCGGTTCGTATATTATCTGGCACCGATGGTCGCTCTGACGTGTGCGATCCTGCCGATCGCGGTCTATCCTTTCGCACCGGATTTGGCTGACCCCATGGGTACGATCGGCCCGTGGATCACATGGGCGGCGGGCAGCATACCTGTCGTCGGGCCGTCGATCGTCGATGCCGTCAATTGGATCACGCCGCAGGCTGTCGGGATGCGTCTGACACTTGCTCCGATCGATGTCGGCGTACTTTACGTCTTGGGTATAACATCCGTCGGAGTTTACGGTATCGCACTTGCCGGCTGGTCGTCGAATAACAAATATTCGCTGATGGGCGGACTTCGCTCGTCGGCACAGATGATCTCGTACGAACTTGCCATGGGGGCATCAGTGCTCGGCGTTGTGATGCTCGCCGGTTCGCTGAATCTCAGTGACATCATTACGGCCCAATCGTCGTCATGGTGGCGATGGAACATCATTCCGCAGTTCATCGGATTTGTTGTTTTCCTGATCGCTGCGTTCGCCGAGACCAACCGCGTACCGTTTGACCTGCCCGAGGCCGAGACCGAGCTTGTTGCCGGTTTTCATACCGAGTACTCAGCACTCAAATTTGCACTCTTTTTCATGGCCGAGTACGTAAATATGTTTACGGTCTCGATGATGTGCACGGTGCTCTTCCTCGGCGGATGGTATATGCCGGGCCTGAGCCACATATTTGAGGTCGGCTCGATCGGCTACGCCATTGCGAGCCATATTTGCTTTATCGGGAAGATATGTTTCTTCCTGTTCTTTTACATCTGGGTTCGCGGTACGCTGCCGCGTTTCAGATTCGATCAGCTGATGAATTTCGGCTGGAAGTTCTTGCTGCCGGTCGCATTGGCAAACGTGATCGTCACGATAGTTATTGTGTTCTTGCTGAATCGGTAGTTTTTTTACCGCAGAGCGACAGAGACGCTGTGAGATATCTGACGGGCGTCTTAATGAGACAAGGTGATTTCTCATTTTTCTCTGCGTTTCCGCATCTCGGCGGTTGAGATTGTTATGGTCGGTACAGCTTTATTTTTCCTTTTCGCAGGTTTTGCGATAATGTGCGCCATCTCGATGGTGTATCACAAAAATCCGCTTTACAGTGCGATCTCGCTGGTGGGCGTGTTTATTTCGCTGTCGTGCATATATATCACGCTGGCGGCACCTTTTATCGCGGCGGTTCAGATACTCGTTTATGCCGGTGCGATCATGGTGCTGGTCGTATTTGTCATCATGCTCTTAAATCTCGATGACGACACGCAAAAGAATCGGCTCGGGTATCTGTATGCATTAGGCGGCGGGCTTGGCATCGTTTTGCTCGCGCAGACGATGTTCGTTGTCTATGCCGTAATGCATGCTCCGAATGACCCCGTTGACTCAGCCGCCACGGTCGGCAAGACGCTCGACATCGGACGCGCGATGTACACCGAATATCTGCTGCCCGTCGAGATCGTCGGTGTCCTGCTGCTGATGGCGATCATCGGCTCGGTGATGTTGGCACGTCGCCTCAATCAACCGCAGCTCGAACTTGTCGTTGAGCACGAAGAGGAACTCCGCCACGAACAGAAACATTGAAGGCGGTGAGCAGTGAGCAGTAAAGAGTGAGGTTGAGAGTTAGTAGGAGTTATAGAAACAGCGTGTGTGACATAGATATTAGAACTGCGGCTAACAGCTAAGTGCTAATTTATAACTGATCACTAATAACTATTAACTATTTAACCATTGTCAGATCGTTATGGAACCAAATCTAGCTACATATCTCGGATTGTCGGGCGTGCTGTTCACTATCGGATGTGTCGGGGTGATCTTTAAGCGAAATGCGTTGGGTATGTTCATGTGTATCGAGTTGATGCTCAATGCGGTCAATCTTACCTTTGTGGCATTTTCGCGATATTACTCTGACGTTACGGGACAGCTTTTTGTTTTTATGGTGATGAGCGTCGCCGCTGCCGAAGCTGCGGTCGGACTCGGTATCATCATCGCATTCTTCCGCAACCGTCAATCGGTTGACGTTGACGATGCGAGCATTTTGAAGAATTGAGTTTGAGGTTCCGGTTTATAGGCCGGATCATTCGACCAATGTTTGGCCGCTTAAAAGCGGAATGCCAAACGCCGTATGCTAAACGCCGAGGTGTTAACATTTCGTGAGTTTGTTATGAACGAACCTCTGCCGCTGTCAAAGATACAGGGAGCGATCCTTGAATTTTTGCAGGGCCGCAAAGACATCGTGCTGTTTGGTGCACAGGCTGTTAACGCTTATGTAAGCGAACCGCGGGCGACTCAGGATGTTGACATTCTTTCGAACCGAACTGCGGCTCTTGCCGATGAGCTTTGCCGGGAATTGAGTGAGAGGTTTCATATCACGGTCAGGGTCAGAGAGGCGTCCGGCGGAAAAGGCCTGCGGCTCTATCAGATACGTAAGGATGGCAACAGGCATCTTGCTGATATACGGTCTCAAAATGAGTTTCCGGCCGTCAGTGTGATCGAAAATATCAATGTGCTGACACCGATCGAATTGATCTTGAGCAAGATATTTTCGTACGAATCTCGTCGCGGCAAACCGAAATCGGGAACCGATTGGCGCGACCTTGCGGTTCTTTTAAATCGATTTCCTGATCTGAAAACGCCAAATGGCGAGATCGCTCGGGAACTTAAGGCTCGAAATGCAAGCGAGTTTGCAATGAATTTTTGGAACGATCTTGTCGAAACCGACCTGTCTATAGAGGACGAAGACGACGATCTGAATTTCTAAAATGGTTGAAAATAACCTTTTAAGTTTAATCATATTTGCTCCGTTGGTCGGGGCCGTGATCAATTGGCTGATCGGCGGCAGGCTCAAAAATGAGCTTTTCAGCGGAGTGGTCGCATGTTCGACGATCCTGATCTCGTGCATCACGGCGTTTTACATCGCTTTTGTCGCCGACGGCGGCGCGATGTTCGCTGACAAGCCGACGCTCGATCATCTTTGGACATGGATACAGGTCGGCGGATTTCGTGCCGATCTTGGCCTCGGTATGGATCATCTGTCCGCGATATACGTGTGTTTTATCACATTTGTCGGGCTGCTGATCCACATCTTTGCGACAGGCTATATGCATGGCGACAAGGGCTTTTACAGGTTCTTTGCTTATTTGAACCTGTTCATGTTCTCGATGCTTACGCTGATCCTGGCGGATAATTTCCTTTTGATGTTCGTCGGATGGGAGGGCGTGGGGCTTTGCTCATATCTCCTGATCGGATATTACATTAATAAGGACGAGGCCCGCCGCGCCGCCAAAAAGGCATTTGTGATGAACCGCATCGGTGACTGGGGAGTGCTGATCGGTATATTCCTGGTCTTTACGCTGACAGGCTCGATATCGTTCTACGATAAAACGGTCGATGGCATGCACGTCGCGAGTGCTCTGAATATCATTGCTCAAATGGCGGCTGACCCTTTCGGGTGGAAGACGATATTTGCCGGCGGCATTACGTCGGCGGCCGTACTGCTGTTTGTCGGTGCGACGGGTAAATCAGCACAGATACCGCTCTTTACCTGGCTGCCGGACGCGATGGCCGGCCCGACGCCGGTGTCCGCTCTTATCCACGCCGCGACGATGGTCACGGCCGGAGTTTATATGGTCGTCCGCTGTAACGGGATCTACCAAAATGCTCCGACCGCGATGTTCATCGTTGCCGTGATCGGCTGTTTGACAGCCATCTTTGCCGCGACGGTCGGACTTGCACAGAACGACATTAAAAAGGTGCTCGCGTACTCGACGGTCTCACAACTCGGATATATGTTCCTTGCGTGCGGCGTCGGTGCATTTATCGCGGCGATCTTTCACGTTATGACACACGCCTTTTTTAAGGCGCTGCTGTTTCTCGGATCGGGTTCGGTAATTCACGGTATGCACCATGAGCAGGATATGCGCCGCATGGGCAATCTCCGCAAATATATGCCGATCACGTTCGTCACGATGGGCATGGGCTGGCTTGCTATCTGCGGCATCCCGATCTGGGCAGGTTTCTTTTCAAAGGACGAGATCTTGTATCGCACATTTGCCGTGGTCGGAATGCCGTATTCGGCAAATCTGATCCTATGGATCGTCGGCCTCATTACCGCAGTATTGACAGCGTGCTACATGACGCGCCTGATGATAATGACATTTTACGGCAGCGAACGCTTTCACGAAGTGCTGCCTGAGGACGCGCATACGGATGCGGCTATGACCGTCGCCGATACCGCGGATCTCGATCACGATCACGGCCAAATTGACGCTCATGCCGGGCATGACGACCATGGTGACGAGCACGGCGATGAGCATGGCGACGACGATCATGATGACGAGCATCATGCTCTGCCGGCTGATTTTAAACCGCACGAATCACCGTGGGTGATGACGGTTCCGCTTATTGTTCTGGCATTTCTTTCGACAGTCGGCGGGTTGGTCGGTGTGCCGTATGCGGTGAGTTCGGCACTTGGAATGGGTGATATTAATAAGTTCGAGCAGGTACTCGAACCTATCATCGCCAGGGTCGGCGTAAACCCCGAGCACGAAACATCTTCGGCGGCACACGGTACCGAGCACGCTGCTCCGGCATCTGAGATCGCAGCGGCCGCCGAACATGAACCGGCCGCACATCACGATCCCGAAGAGATCTCGACCGAGCGTTTGTTGGCCGTATTTTCGGTATTTCTCGCTATTGTCGGCATCGTATCGGCATTTTTGCTGTTCGGAAAAACTCCGCTCCGCAGGATGCCAAAGATACTCGAAGATAAATGGCGTATCGACGAACTTTACAACGGATACATAGTCGATCCGCTGACGAGGCTGTCCCGTGAGGGGCTTTGGAAAGGGTTTGATGTCGGCTTTATCGACGGCATGGTCAACGGCATAGGCCACTTTGTGACCGAGGCCGGTAACGCTGTTCGCAGTTTGCAGGTCGGATTTGTCCGCAGCTACGCCGCGATCATCCTACTCGGTGCTCTCGCTGTCATCGGTTTCTTTATTTATTACGGAATGAAGCTGGTCGGATAGAGCCGCCGGATCGTTTCGATCGAGCTGTTAGCTCAATCTATTGAAAAATGGATCTTATATCTTCAAATCTACTCACCACCCTGATCCTGCTGCCTGTTTTGGGCGCGGTGGCAGCGGTGGTGTACCACGCTGTTACTAAAGACGAAGGGCAGCTCAAATGGGTGACGTTCGGCGTTACGCTGGTCAATTTTGCGGTCTCGCTGCTATTGTTCTCAACGTCGGCGGCGAGCGGGCCTAATGGCTATCTTTTTGAACAGAACGTCACGTGGATCAAGGCGATCAATACCAACTATCACGTCGGTATTGACGGGCTGAGTTTTTGGCTGGTGATCCTGACGACATTTATCATGCCGATCGCGGTCCTCTCGACGTGGCGTGCGGTCGAGCAAAAGGCGGCGGCATTTTACGTTTTTCTGCTGCTGCTTGAGTCAGCTATGATCGGCGTTTTTGTTTCGCTCGATCTGCTCGTCTTTTATCTCTTCTTTGAGGCATCGCTGATCCCGATGTTCTTTCTGATCGGTATCTGGGGCGGCAGCAACCGCATCTATGCGGCAGTCAAATTCTTTATCTTTACGGCATTTGGCAGCTTGCTGATGCTGGTCGCGATCATCGGGCTTTATTATATATACGCGGGCTACAACGGCGGTGTCGGATCTTTTGATCTCGCTGTACTCGTCAACGCGTTAAAGTCAGGCGCGATGGTGCTGCCGCCAAAGACGGGAATGCTGCTCTTCATTGCCTTTGCACTTGCGTTCTCGATCAAGGTGCCGATATTTCCGCTTCATACGTGGCTGCCTGACGCACATACCGAGGCGCCGACAGCGGGTTCGGTCATCTTGGCCGCCATTCTTCTTAAAATGGGAACGTACGGCTTGATGCGGTTCAATTTTGCACTTTTTCCGGATCAGAGCCGCGAGGCCGCACCTGTTTTTATCGTGCTTGCGATCATCGGCATTGTCTATGGTGCCCTTGTCGCCATGGTACAGCCCGATATGAAGCGTCTTGTGGCATATTCATCGGTCGCTCACATGGGGTTTGTGATATTGGGAATGTTCTCATTTACCGAACTCGGTATGCAGGGTGCGGTCTATCAGATGCTCAATCACGGCGTCTCGACCGGAGCACTCTTTTTGCTCGTCGGCTACATTTACGAGCGCCGTCACACACGACAGATCGACGATTTTGGCGGTATCGCAAATGTTATGCCGCTGTACGCGGCCATCTTTGTATTTACTGCGATGTCATCTGTCGGATTGCCGCTGCTTAACGGTTTTGTCGGTGAGTTTTTGATCATGGTCGGTATGTTCCAGTCACAGGTGCTGACGATCACGTCAACGACCAATTGGAACTACATCGCGGCGATGTTTGCCGGTACGGGCGTCATCTTTGCCGCGGTCTATCTGCTGTGGATGATACAGCGAGTATTTTTTGGCAAGATCACGCATAGCAAGAATAAGTCGCTCAGCGATCTGAGCTGGCGCGAGATCGGACTGATAGCTCCGCTGTTGGTGATGATGATCGTCATGGGAGTTTATCCGCGGCCATTTCTTGCAAAGACAGACGCGGTCGTCAGATCGCTGCAGGAACGTGTCATGGGCCAAGCCGGCGGTACAGTAGAGAACGCCGAAAAGATCGAAGTTACGACGCCTCAGCCAGCGGCAGCGTCGATCGAACATAAGTAATGAGTACCTTTCTATTAACAGAACTGGCTCCGCCAAATGCGAATATCTCGGTTATCCTGCCGGAGCTGATCGTCGCTCTTGCGGGCGTGGTCGTGATGCTGTACGACAGTTTTTTTCCAAAACAGCGTGCTGTTACCGGAGCGATCTCGCTCATCGGCCTTGTGATCTCAGGGGTCGTGCTGGCGACGATGTGGGGCAGCGGTTCGTCGGCATCATCCTGGGGCGGTATGATCGCCCACGACAATCTGCGGCTGAGTTTCTCGTTCGTATTCCTGTTAGTTTCGGCGATGACCGTATTGGTCTCGACCATTTGGGTCGAGCGTGAGAGCGTGCCGGCGGGCGAGTATCATGCACTGCTGATGTTTGCGACATTTGGCATGATGATGATGTCGGCGGGCAACGATCTGGTCGTTATCTTTCTCGGCCTCGAAACGCTGTCGATCGCGACGTATGTAATGGCCGGACTGCGGCGTGCCGATCTCAAGTCCAATGAGTCTGCGATGAAATACTTCATTCTCGGCTCATTCGCATCGGCATTTCTGCTGTACGGAATGGCGTTGGTCTATGGCGCGACCGGTTCGACCGCGATACCTGCTATCGCCGCACGTCTGGGCGAAGCTAATTTTCCCGGGCTTTTGCTGATCGGCAGTGCGATGATGGTCATCGGCTTTGGCTTTAAGGTTGCGATGGCTCCGTTCCATGTCTGGACGCCGGACGTTTACGAGGGAGCTCCGACGCCGGTCACGGGCTTTATGGCCGCCGGGCCAAAGGCCGCTGCCTTCGCTTCATTTTTGCGTGTTTTTGTTCTCGGTTTTCCGGTTATTGCCGGAGTTCAGGCGTCATCGACGCTGCATCAGGCGTGGATCTCGGTGCTTGCGGTGCTTGCGATGATCACGATCATCTTCGGCAATGTCGCTGCGATAATGCAGAATAATGTAAAGCGAATGCTCGCTTATTCATCTATCGCACATGCCGGATATGCTCTCGTAGGTTTTGTCGGAGCCGGTATGGCAAAGACCGTCGAGGCCCGCGACGCCGCGATCGCTGCGGTCGCATTTTATATGCTGACCTACGCCATAACTAATCTCGGTGCATTTGGCATCGTAACTCTGCTTGCCGAAAAGAATGACCGTCGTGCGGAGTTTGACGATTATAACGGCATCGGATTTAGAACACCCGTGCTTGCCTTTTCGCTTTCACTCTTTATGCTCAGCCTTTTTGGGCTGCCGCTGACTGGCGGATTTATGGGCAAGGTGCTTGTATTTCGCCCGGCGATCGATGCTCAATCTCCGCTTTTGACCGCGCTTGTAGTGGTCGCGGTGCTCGGTTCGGCCATTTCTGCATACTACTATCTGCGTCTTTTGGTGGTGATGTTCTTTCGCGAACGCACCGTCGAGTGGCAAGCTCCAAAGGCTCCGGCCGCAATGACCGCAGCGATCGCGGTCGCCGTTATCGGCGTATTATATCTCGGCATATTCAGCAACAGCGTGATCGAGCGTTTCAGTCATTCGCCCGCTGCCGCCGCGGCTGTCGAAAAAGCTGAGAAGTGATCGGTCAGTGAAAGCCGATCAGCTGATACAAAACATCCGAACTAAGCTCGGGGCCGATTGGCTTCCCGAGCTTTATTCGTCTCGGGTGCGGTCACAGCGTACACGTTCGCACCGTATCGACATTGCCCCTCGCGAGCATCTGCCCGAGATACTATACACGCTGCTCGGCATTGAGCTTAAGGTCGGTAAGGTCAGATTCCAGTGCCCTGATCTTGCGACGGCGCGTTATATGAGGATCTTTGCCCGTCTTGGCATAGCCGAGTTTGCGGTGCCGTATGATATCTCGCGAATATCAGCGATAGCTGACGACCTCGAAACATCCTGGCGGCGTGGGCTTTTGATCTTGATGCAGGAGTCCGAGGGCAGTTCCGACAGGTCACGTTCGGTATTACGCCGGGCACTTATCAAAGAGATACGCAATGAGATCGAGGCTGTCGGCCCCGGTGAAAAAATGCCGAAATTCGATCGCGAAACGCGTCAGCGTAAGTCTTAACTCGGTGGAGATCGGCCCCGATTAGCAATTTATATATATAATTGTGCCGTACTTTGACGACAACGGAGTCGAGATCGACCCCGCCAAAATACCCGTTCCGCGCATGTGTCATTTGTGCGAAAAGAACGGCGACCCCGACGAAGAGATCCTTTGCACGCTGACCCGCATTGACCAACGCGACGACCCCGTCTTTAAATGTCACGCATTCGTTAATCTTTACGGTTCGCTGAATGATGCTATAATCGAGTAGTTCCTTACAGTCCGATGGTCAACATTTGAGATTCGGACCTACAAATGGTCTTCAGACGGAGTGTCTAAATATGAAGCACACTTTTTTTCTTCTCCTGATTGCTTTAGCGTGTTCGGCTGTCGGCTACGGACAAACGCCTGATGTCGTCACGCAGCCTGTTCCGGATGCAAAGCCTTTTACGGTCGGTCCCGGCGGGATCGAAAACCTGAATGTTCCGGCAAGTATGGATATTTTTACGATTATTTAGTACGTGTTAACCAAAGTTACTTCTGATATGTTTGACGCAGTGGCCAAGGCGCCCGAATCCGAAAATCTGCCGTTCCCATATACCAAGGCATCTTTTTGCCGTTATGAGCCGATCGAAAAGAGTATCGATCACGCCAAGGTGCTGATCGTCAATGACCTTTTGCGGTATGAGTCCGATCTCTCGCCGCTTGCATTTGACGATTGGGGAAACACGGTCGAGTCCAAACTCCAGTTCGAGCGAAAGGTGTCGGGCATGGCGTGCAATAACATTGCTCAAAATGTCATTCGCCTTGTCAAAAATCCAAAGACCTTGACCGTTCATCTATCAGAGGTTGCCGCCGCGGCGAGACAATTTCAGCCTGACGCGATCGTTATGAGCGGCACATTCGCTGATTTTGATTATTATAATCCGGAACATCTTGCCGAATTTTCTGAGTTCATTCGTCATACAAAGATACCTGTGCTCGCAATATGCGGTGCGCATCAGTTGGTCGCGACCGCTTTCGGTTCCGAGTTGATGACGCTGGACGATCTGCCGCTTGCCGAGAAACGCAGCAACCGGCTTGTCGAGTATCAATATCGATTTGTAAAGATCGTCGATAAGAGCGACCCGATCTTTGACGGCACTGACGACGAACGCTCAGGCATTTGGCAGGAATATACAACGAATGATGACATCCTGCGTGTCTGGCAAAATCACGGCGTCCAGGTCGTCGGCGTGCCTGACGGATTTAAATTGTTGGCTACGTCATATCTCTGTAAAAATCAGGCAATGGTCAAACGCTCTGACGGCCAGTTGATATATTGTGTGCAGTTTCACCTCGAAAAATCCTTCGAGGACTGGTCTAAGAACCCGACGCGTTGGGAACATCAGAACGAAAGCCGCGACGGCCGCATTCTTTTTGAGAATTTTTTAGAGCTTGCACTCAAACATAATTAGCCGTTAGGCGACGGTTTTCGCTCATTTTTTGCGCCAACCTTTAGCTCCGCTATATTGTCAAATAGTTTGGAGGTGAAGCAGCGTGATAAGGAAACTAAGCTCAGGCGAGTACCGTCTCTACTCAAAAAAGAAGGATCCAAAGACCGGTAAACGCCGGAATCTCGGAACCTTTGACACCCGCGAGGCCGCCGAAAAGCACGAGCGCGAGGTACAGTATTTTAAACAGCATAAGGGCTGACACCATTTAACGGTGCAGCCCTTTATTGCATTGCGAAATGAGTGAGAATGTTATTCGGGTTTCGGCGTTCTTTTGGCGATCGGGAGTTGCACGTTTCGTCTGAGATCCTCGGCCGTCGGGCCTGACGGCGCGGACTGACGGGCGACCTGCGGACGCGCGGGCTGATGATCTGTCTCCGTAATGCTTCGCTCCGTATATGCCGTCATCGGCTGAGGGCCTTGTCCCGGCGGTGCATACTGCGTTGGTTGGCCGGTGGATGGCTGTCCGTAATTCGGCATCGCCATCGCGTTCGGCGGGATCGTCAAGTTGGGGTCGGCCGCATTCGGTAAATTAGGCCTTTTACCTTCAGTAATGCCGGCAGCTTTTGCAAGCAGGTCGGGCGAAAGGGTGATCGCTTTATCGAGAGCATCAGCGGGTAAAAGTTTTACGTCGCCGTTGAGGCCATAGACAAAGCCCATTTTTTGACCGTCTTTTGACGTTCTCAAGATGAGACGCTGGATCAGCGGATGATCCCAAAATGTGCGTGTCTCTGTCCTGTCGCCAAAACCGTCGGTCATCGCCCGTATCTCAGAGCCGAAAGTCCCCATTTTTGGCGTGTCCTGAGTGCTTGGCTCAGCGGTTGTGACCATCGGCTCCGTTGACTCGTCAGCCTGTTGTGCCTTTGCCGGATCGGCATAGGTGATCTTTAGATTGGTTTTGGCAACGGGCGGCGGCTCTGATCTCGAACATCCTGACGTCCCAAGTGCCGATATGATCGCTGCGAACAGCAAAAATGATATAGATCGTGTTGACATACCCCTTGTTAATGAAAAAAAGAACTATTTCTCGCCCACCGCTACTACGACCGTACTGTAATTGTTTGAGCCAAAGAGCAGATTGGATGCGTTATATAAAATGTTTGACACGGCTCCGCCGGTAATATCGTATTTTGGCGGCAAAAAGCCCGCTGCCGTGTCCGCCAGATTGTACGGGGCAACGACCAGATTGCCCTGAAGCGTGCCCGTGCCGCTGCCGCTGCGGCTTACACCATCTTTGCCGACGACAAAGATAGTTCCGTTAAAATCAAATGCGTTGCTAAGCGTGAGTTTGCCGGTCACGACAAGTATGCCGCCGCCGGCTCCGGTCAGCACGCCGTCGCCGTCGATAAAAGTTATGCCGGTGCCGTCAAGATTATTGCCGAAATTGGGCGGCTTTTGCCCCGGCGAATAATAGCGGCCCTCAGAGATCGCGAGATCCTTGAGATCCATTATCTTTGTATTTAGAGCTGACGCACTTTTTAAAAAGTCAGGCGTCTCGTCAGCCGATAGATCGGCCGGCGAACCGTTAAGCGTACAGCCCTGACACAACAACCCGGTAAGATTGAGCAATCCGTCGAGCAATCCGCCGCCGCTGCCGCCTTGTATCGTGCCGATAGGCGGTATCTTTGCTCCGCTCAATACGTCATTGCCCGAGTAGCCGACAGTCTGCGACGGGCTTGAACTCGATCTAAAAAGGCCGTTGGTGAGATTGCCCACGAGCGTGACCGTCGCCGGTATCAGCCCGTCAAAATTATCACGCTGTACGATCGCTTCCATTACCTTTTGCGCTCCATGCGGGCCAAAGCCGACAGAGCGTATCAGCAGGCGTCGCGGCTGTGAAAGGCTGATCGTGACGCCGAGATCGGATCCGATATCAGTTCGGCCGCCATTTATGTTGGGCGCGTTTGGCGTGATCGCATTGCCGGGCAATCGGATCACACTGCCGAGAAGGGAATTGACCGGCGAGTCGAATGCGATCTTTAAACCTCCGACGGATGACGCGGTCACGCTGCCGCCGCTGATCGTTCCGCGCAGTTTGATGGTCGCAGCGATCGGAGCGGTCATTTGAACCGTTATCTCGAATGGCGTGTTTGGTATCGTCACCGCAGTAGGCAGTCCCGTTTTGGTTATGACAAATGTCCCGAGTTTCACGCTTGCCTCGCGTGCCGAGACATCGATGGTGCCGCTCACTGCCGGTTCAAACGCGATCTTAGCCTCATTGATCAGCGGTATGCCGAATGTTTTTGAACTGCCCGCCAGCAGATCCGAGCCTATCTTGCCGCTTGTCGTAACAGCGACGATCTTTTGCGGATTATCAGGATCGGTGACCGAGACGCTAAAAGCCATTCCGCTCTGCGGGTCATACGATGACGCAGGCCCGAGCACAACTCTATCCGGATACGATGATGATGATGAAGTATAGTTGTAACGCAGCCAACGCGAAAGCCGCGCGACATTGCTCGGATCGTCAGGCTTATTCGATGTTCCGAGTGTTACGGCTCCGGCATAGTCGAGCCGGTTGGTCGGGTCGGTGACAGGACGGCTCGCATCCTTTAGCGGTGACGGCGTTGTGCCGCGGCGCAGAGCGTTGATCGCCGCCTGAATGCCGCTCTCGGCTGCCTCGTACGCCTGGCGTTCGGATGTAGCGTCATTGACATTCGCTCCCTGCGACGTTGCCTGCAGCAGCAGTCCGCCGCTTGCCGCAAGCAGCAGCAGTGAGAATAACAGTACCGTAACCATTGCGGCTCCGCGTTCGCCGCTTCTGTCTTTTGTGAGGATCGCGTCTTTCATTTTGCAACAGTTAATATCTACTCAGCTGATTAGGTGAATTCCGCAGAGCGGTGTCAGTTGTAAATGTGACCGAGTCATTAGGCTGCCCGGACACCGGTTCGAGAGTTACGGTAACGGTTGCCCGTATCCGTCCGGTGTTTGCCGACGGTACTGCAGATTCGGTGGGCGTAGATGTCGAACCCGAAAAATCGTAATAGGTAAAATTCACATTACTGACACGGTTCAAAACCACAGAGGTCTGTGGCGTTCCAAATCGGTCGTATCTCACGACGGAACTGGATCTCGAGTCATAGTAATAAACAATATCCTCACCGGGAGCGTTCGTCGTGCCGTCAGAGTTTTGCACGTTAGTACGAAAATGAAGACGCTGAATATTACAGTCAGACGTTACAAGACCGTTGTTTGTCAATCCGAAACCCGAATTTGCGACCTCGCTTGAGATCAGGCCCAAAGCCGTTTGAGCGGCCGTCAGTCCGTCAGTTTTGCGGGTTTCGCGACCGCGCGTGCTGAGAGACTGATACATAAGCCCCGATACAAGTGCCAAAAGTGTAAGAAAGACCGTCATCGAGACGAGCATTTCGACGAGCGAAAACCCTGATGCGTCATTGGCCGATCGACGGTTAGCGAACTTTATCATCAATTGGACCTCGCTCTGTAAAAGATCATCTTTACGGGCATTGTCGCCTGCCAGCCCGGCGTCGGGCGTGCCAGCGAGACCGTTATCGTGACCTCTTTTAATGTTCTATTAGGATCGATTTGTATGCCATCCGTGGTTGTATCGTCATCGACGGCCGTATCGACATTAAAGATACCGCCGTTAGTTGTAGTGATCGTTTTTGTTGAGTGTACGCCGCCGGCGAGTATCGAGTCTGTCTGCAGCGGCGAAAATCTCGCGTTGCGCACCAACTCGACCTCCTGTTGAGCGATCATCAATGCCTGAGTCCGAGTGTTATTGCCCGCATTGGCAACTACAACATAAAAAAAGACGCTGCTGATGCCCATCAGTACGATGAGAAATACGGTAAGCGCAACAGTGACCTCGATAAGCGAAAATCCGTCCTGCCTCACCGTCAGGCAAGGTTTCGGTGCAGTATTCTTACTGGGGGTGAGGATAGTATTGAACACGGTTGTTGTTTAGAAAGTAGTTTGGCGATCAGAGGCAGAGTATCGGCAAAAGATTGCACAATGACGGCGGCGAAGATCCGGACGGCGGTGAGATGACGGCTCCGGATCTGATGCCCGATGTCGTGCTCACGGTAGAAATGCTTGCCGGATCGACCGCGATCGCCAATGCCTGGCCGTCTGCGATCGAAGTGGTGCCGGTTGCCGAAACGGTTATCGTGTTGGTGTTTGCACTGCTGATAGTCGATGCTGTGCAGCCGTCACATATTGAGAAAACAGGCGTTATCACTGCTCCAGAACCATTGGTCGCGGTCGCAAAACCTTTTCGGTCGAAAGCTATTGTAACCGGAAATGTCAACGAATCGCCGACGATGCGGGTTACGCCGTTGTTAAACGTAAAGGCTCGCGACTCATTAGTGTCAATGTTGCCATTTTGATCCAGGTCGGTCACGAGACTATAGATATTTGGGCCGACGAGGACAACTCGCGACATTGCGGCGGCCGAACTCGGGCGACGCTTGATCGAATCAGCACGAGCACGGTCGAGCGAACTTTTAAGCGAGTGCGCGACATTTTGCCGGTTGATGGACTGTTGTGCAGATCCATACCGTGCGGCAACGATAGAGGCGGCCGCCACGATCAATGTCATGACAACCAATAATTCGATCAGAGATATCCCGGCTTCGGCAGGACGCCGATGCCCCTTGTTAATTTTGTGAGGAAACATTTAAACACCCTGAGAGTGAGTCTCAGGGACATTTAAGTATAACAAAATTAAATATTGTTTATCAATAACTTAATTGTGATGAAATGGTATGCATAAACTATTGATAACACAACAGTTGCGGCAATATCTAAACCGTTGTGTTAAAGGCCATACGGCGGCAATTCGGGTAAATTCCTGCGTGATCGACGGTTCGCAGACCTCTTTTGTGGGAGAGTGTATGTGTCGTTATTACCCGATCACCCAAAACATACATCGGGCACGCTTTCGAGAGTATTCTTCATCAGGCGATCTACGACGGCGGTAAAGTCGCCGCCGGATTCTTCATATACCCGGAGCTGTTCATCGGCAGAGGTGCCGCGTTCGAGCATAGTGTAAATGTGGCTTATCTCTTTACGCGATCCAAGCGGATCGACGACCTCGTCCACAAAATCAAGCAGCTCATAGATCAGGTCCTTTACAGGCACTTCTTTTTGTTTGCCGAGGTCGAGCAATTTGCCGTCGAGTCCATAACGGATGGCGCGCCATTTATTCTCAAGGATCAGGCGGCGGTGATAGATGCGAAATCCGAGATTGTTGTCGATGAGCGTATGGAGCTTGGCGACGATCGCCTGAAAGAGGGCCGCGACGGCAATGGTGTCATCGACACGGGTCGGAATGTCGCACACGCGAAACTCAAGTGTAGGAAATTTATAATGCGGCCTAACGTCCCACCAGATCTTAGAGCCGTCCGGGATGCAGTTCATCTTGATGAGCAGATCGACGTATGCCTGATACTGAGCATAAGACTCAAAATGATCGGGAACCTCTGTGCGGGGAAACTTTTTAAATACTTCGGATCGATATGATTTAAGTCCGGTATTGTGGCCGAGCCAGAAAGGCGATGATGTCGTCATCGCAAGGATGTGCGGCAAAAAATATCGGGCCGCGTTCATTATATGTATACGGCGCTCGAGATCGGGGACTCCGACATGCACGTGCAGGCCAAAGATCAAAAGGCTGCGTGCGACCATCTGCAGCTCGTCAACAAGGATCTTATAGCGGTCGCCATCATATATCTCCTGTTCGGACCACTTAGAGAAAGGATGTGTCGATGCGGCGACGATCGCCATGCCTTTTTTTTGTGCAAGCGATGAGATTATGCAGCGGAGTTTGGTGATGTCTTCGCGAGCCTCTTGTATGTTGGCGCAGACGCCGGTACCGACCTCGATCATCGACTGGATCATCTCAGGCTTGATCTTTTCGCCGAGCAGCAGCTTGCCCTCGTCAAGCATTTCAGAGACATGAGACTTAAGCTCGCGGGTTTGGGGGTCAACGATCTGAAATTCCTCTTCGATGCCCAGCGTAAATTGATCGAACATTCTTTAATTTCTCCTATTCGGAACCAAGCCTTTCTCTAATAAAATCGATATCCTCTGACGAGACATCTTTGAACCTGATGCCGACGCCTTGTCCGGGGTCGGCATAGACCACTGTGCCGCCGAGCCGCATCGGACGGCCGTCGATAGTGATGCTCATCATTAACTGTGTACCGACAGCCGGTGTCGATGATGTGGTCATATATAGACCGCCGACGCCGATATCACGAGTATTGGCGATACCTGTGCCGTCGCCGCCCTCATATCGGACATCGACGATCAGTTTTTTGCGCTCACTCGTTCTGCGGTTCATGGGTGAGATGCGAGCGTTAAATTCTGTTTCTGACATTATAGATAGATCTAAAGACAATAGGAGATGATCTGTATCAGCTCGTTTGTCCGAGTGCGAGATTCATGCTGTATTTTAGCGAATAAACCGCAATATCCAAACAAAAAAATTCCCGCATTCGCGACATCAGCGGGCTGAGCTTATGCCTGCTGCGACGCAACCTTTAAAAATGCCTCGGCCGCGTGCGACAGCGGCGAGTTTCTGCGGTAAATGATATTGAGCCGTCGGTCGAGTTTTAGCTCGTCGATCGACAGTTCGATGAGGCGGCCGGACTCGATCTCGGATTTAGCGGTCAGTCGCGGAACGAGAGCTATGCCGGTGTTTCGCATCACGAGTAATTTGATAGCTTCGAGCGACGGAAGTTCGATCTGGATGTTGAGATCGGTCTTATACATCGCAAATGCCTCGATGACCTTTTGTCTATAAGGTGATTGAGCATTGTGAGCGATGAACCGCTCGGTGCCGAGGTCGGTTATCGAAACGCTGCTCTCGCCTGCAAAACGGTGGTTCGGCGAAACGATCATCACGAGTTCGTCATTGAGCACCGGGACGGACACGAGCGTCGGATCATCCGGCGAAAATGAGATGACGCCCAACTCGACCTCGCGGGCGGTGATCTGTTTAGGGATACGGCTCGCGACGCCACGCTGGACCTCGATCTTTATATCGGGATGTTTTACGGTAAATGACTCGATGACCGGCAGCAGAAAAAAAACGGTATGCTCATTAGCGCTGATCGTGACCTTTCCGCGCCGCAGCCCGCGCATTTCCCGCAGAGCGACCTCAGCAGTGCTGCGCAGATTGAGCATAGCCTCGGCATGTTCGAGCAGAACTTCGCCGGCAAAGGTCAGCGTGCCGTCCTTTGACGACCGATCGAAAAGCGTCTCGCCGAGTTCGTCCTCAAGCCGCCGTATGGCTTGGCTGACCGCCGGCTGAGTGCGTCCGAGAGCATCTGCGGCTCGCGAAAAACTGCGTTCGCGAGCTACGGCAACCAGTACTTCCAATTGGTTAATATCCATTAGCTACGGAGATTATTGATCGGCCAGAACGATCTCAGATATTATAATTATACTCATTAGCAACTGAAATCCTATCATAAGCACAGTGAATGAAGATCTAAATTGCATTATCTCTTACATATTTATTTATCTGATACCGAGCTTTGTGTCCTGAAAAACATAAAATTAATGCGCGATAAGTGAGTGTTTAGATACGGGGAAACGCCATTTTTACATTTGAATTGAGCATATCGGTTAGCTCACTATTACCTAAATAAGCTAAAATATCGTGTTTCGGTTTACTCCGTTCAAGATCTATGGGATTCGCGACTATTGCAATTCACACGGGCAATGAGCCTGATCCGACTACCGGTGCCGTCAGTGTTCCGATATATCAGACATCGACGTATGCTCAGGACGGGCTTGGCCGTCACAAGGGCTTTGAGTACGCTCGAACACAAAACCCGACCCGCTCGGCATTAGAGAGGAACATCGCCGCACTCGAGGGTGCAAAGCACGGATTTGCTTTTGCATCGGGAATGTCGGCGATCGATGCCGTGCTCAAACTCGTAAAGGCGGGCGAGCACGTCATCTTGGGTGATAATACATACGGCGGCACATATCGTCTCTTTAGCCGCGTGTTGGCAAATTACGGCGTCGAGTTCGACCTTGCGGACAGCTCGGACATTGCGGGGCTGGAATCTGCATTCAGACCGAATACGAAAATGGTGTTTGTCGAGACGCCGACAAACCCTGTGATGACCGTCACCGACCTCAAGGCCGTGTCCGAACTCGCTCATTCGCGAGGTGCAACTGTCGTATGCGACAACACATTTATGTCGCCGTACTTTCAACGTCCGATCGAGCACGGTGTGGACATCGTCGTACATTCGACAACAAAATATCTCAACGGCCACTCTGACAGCGTCGGCGGTTTTGTTGCACTTAATGATGACACTCAGGCGGAGTGGATCGGTTTCATACAAAACAGCGTCGGTGCTATCCTGTCGCCTTTCGACTCGTTTCTGGTGCTTCGCGGTACAAAGACGCTTGCTGTCCGTATGGAGGCTCACGATAAGAATGGCCGCTTGGTCGCCAATTTTTTGGCAGAGCATCCGAGAATAGAAAAAGTTTATTATCCCGGACTTGCCTCGCATCCGCAGCACGAGTTGGCAAAGCGTCAACAGTCCGGCTTTGGCGGTATGGTCGCATTTGAGACCGGTTCGCTTGAGAATGCAAAAAAGGTTTTAGAGTCCGTCAAGGTTTGTACACTTGGCGAAAGTCTCGGCGGTGTCGAGAGTCTGATCTCACATCCTGCATCGATGACACATGCATCAGTGCCTCAGGATCGTCGTGATAAACTCGGCATCACAGACGGCCTCGTTCGCGTTTCTGTCGGCATAGAGGATGCTGACGATATTTTGGCCGATCTCGATCAGGCACTTAGTTAAAGTATGTTCACTGTTGAAGTACATGCGACTTCGCATATAGGCCGCGTCCGAAAGGGCAATGAGGACAATTACCTCGTGCTCGCGGTATCGGACGCCAAACGCTGGACCGGTTCGCAGGACGACAGTGAGTTCGTTATCGAATCGCAAAAGTTCGCCGTCGATGACAATGGCGTCGTTGTTGCGGTGTCAGACGGCATGGGCGGTGCTCTGGCCGGCGAGGTTGCCAGTACGATGGCTGTCGAAACGGTCAGCGAAAAACTGCTCGAATCTGACCCCGATGCGACGCTCACACCCGAGGATCAAGAGCACTATCTCGTATCGCGTCTCTACGAATCGACCGTTTACGCAAATTATCTGATCCATAATCAGGGCCGCACTGAGCCTCAATATCAGGGAATGGGCGCGACATTTACCGGACTTGGCATTACGCCGCGTTCGGCGGACATTGTACAGGTCGGCGACAGCCGCGCGTATCTCGTCCGCAACGGCAAGATCTATCAGGTCACCAAGGATCAATCGCTTGTCCAGCAGCTGATCGATGCCCAACAGATATCTCCCGAAGAGGCCGAGTCGCACAATCTGAAGAATGTCATTCTCCAGGCACTAGGTGCTCAGAATGAGATATATCCGGTCTCGGCACGAGTCGCACCGCATCGCGGCGATGTATTCCTGCTGTGCAGTGACGGCCTTTCAAACAAAGTGTCGGCCGCAGATATGCAGCGTATCGTCCTTCAGAATAATGACGATCTCTCTAAGGCGGCCGCACAGCTTGTGACCGAGGCCAATCATAACGGCGGCGAAGACAACATCACGGTCATCCTTGCACGCTTTACCGGCGACGATCTGCCTGAACCTGTCGGCGACGAGGTCAAACTCGAAATGCTCGACCTCGGCGGCATTCACGATACCGCCGATCAGGAACAGGACACCGCTGAGATCATCTAAGCAGAGAATAGCCCGGGAAATGCAGCTGTTTGAAAAGTGCGGATAATGAACATTGTCGCCTTACCCGTTCCAAATACAACGGCAATATTAAAATGCGGTCTCTTTTTGTTCTTATGTACGCCAATCGGGCAGGCCTTGGCGAACGGCTCGTACATAGAGCGATGAACCGCGTACTTCGACAACTTCGACCTTTTCTCCGGTACGCAATTGTTCATCAGGATCGGCGGGGAATGCGGTCCACGTCGAGCCAAAGACCTTAACGGCGGCTTCGTTGAGGCTGCCTGAACTGTCGGCGGTAACGGTTCCGATCTTGCCGGGAAGAGCTTCGATACCGGTCTTGATGCGGTCGTTATCGTCGTGAGAATAATATTTTGCAAAGATCGTGCGTGAGAGCACCGTCAGCACAATTGACGAGACCGCAAATATCAGGAATTGTATGCCGAGCGGAGCGCCGAAATAACCCGCGATCGCCGCTGCAAATGCCCCGAGTCCGAACCAGAACAGCACAAAGCCAAGCGTAAATATCTCGGCGACGATCAAAACGACGCCAAGCAAAACCCATATCAGCCAGAGAAACTCATTCATATCCTGTGCTCGTCTGAATGATAGCATAGTGCTTACTCATTCGATCCTCGTGACGGACACTCTTACGATCAGTCCTTTATTGCTCTAAACACAACTATTCGCAAAAGTTAGCGTCTTTGAGTTAAACTTTTATAAAACGGCAATGGCCGCATCGAGTGCGGGCCGGCAGTATAAAATGACGCTTTCAACAATAGAGGAAGCTGTCCGGGACATTCGCGACGGCAAAATGATCATCATTGTCGATGATGAGGACCGAGAAAATGAGGGCGACCTCGTGTGTGCGGCCGAGATGGTCACGCCTGAGATCATCAGCTTTATGGCTGTACACGGGCGCGGCCTGATCTGTCTTCCGCTGACCGAGGAACGATGCACTGAGCTGCAGTTGTTTCCGCAGACATCTGAGAATACGTCGAGTATGGGCACGGCATTTACCGTGTCGATCGAGGCACGCGAGGGCGTGACCACCGGCATCTCAGCGGCAGACCGTGCAAAGACGATATTGACGGCGGTCGATCCTAAGACAAGGCCTTCGGATCTGGCTCGGCCGGGCCATGTTTTTCCTTTGAGGGCAAAGGACGGCGGCGTACTCGTCCGTGTCGGCCAGACCGAGGCGAGTGTTGATATGTCGCGCATCGCCGGCCTCGATCCGTCAGCGGTGATCTGCGAGATCATGAATGACGACGGCACAATGGCCCGTATGCCTGAGCTTAAGGTCTTTGCCGCCAAACACGGCCTCAAGATCATCTCGGTCGCTGACCTTGTCCGTTACCGCATCAATAAGGAAACGCTTGTCCGCCGCGTTGTCGAGACCGATCTGCCGACATCGAGCGGCCTCTGGCGTGTCGTCGTTTTTGAGAACATTATCAACGGCGAGACGCACATCGCTTTTGTGATGGGCGACGTTTCTGATGCAACTGTGCCGACACTTGTTCGCGTCCAAACCGAGAATGTGACGTTCGCCATATTCGGCTCGGAATTTGGCGAGGCGTCAAAAGCGATAAAAGGTTCGATCGATGCGATCACGTCCGCCGGCCGCGGAGTGATCCTGTATCTGCGTCAGCGTGACAATAATCTCGATCTGGTCAACCAGCTCAAGACTTACAAGCTCATGTACGAGGACGCGATCGATTTTGAGACCGCCAAAGAGCGCACGGGCTATAGCCGCATTCACGATTACGGCGTCGGTGCACAGATACTAAAGGCTCTAGGCCTGGGCAAGATCAAACTGCTGACCAATCATCCGCCGCGCAGCGGTGCGGTCGAGGCATTTGATCTGGAGATAATCGAGACGGTCAACGTTTAGCGATCTAAATGGCTGATAATGATGCCGAAAAACGAGATGTTCCGCCGAGCGACGAGCCGGTAGCTTCGGCTACGCCCAAACGAAGCAAGGCGCTTGCCGTCCTGGTGATATTTCTCGGCGCCTTACTTACGGGCATTGTCGTGGTATATGTCTCATATCGTGTCGGTGTTTTTGACGGCTATATCAAGGACCAGTTCACCGCAAAAATGGCGGAGATCGGTGTAAAATTCACTGCCGATAAGTTTCGCGTTACCGCGTCGCCGATGACGCTCGATCTCGAAAATGCTGTCTTTAGCGATGCCGTTACAGGCGACAAACTGCTCTCAGTCCAAAAAGCACGCCTCGGGCTGACCATCCTTGATCTGATCTCGTGGAAAACGAGCCGCGATATCAGCATCGACACAACGGACATCAGCGGCGCGGACATATATATAAAGTTCGATGAGAACGGACGTTCTAATTTTTCAAATCTAAAGCTCGTCGAGACCGAAGGCGGTTCGCGCGTTAATTTCAAATACGATTCGACGGTCGTACGCATTGCTGATACCACGGTGCATTTCGGCGACCTCTCGCGAAAGATCAGTGCGAACGCCAACGACGTTACGCTTGCTCTTGACCCTGACCCGGCACGCACGACGCCCGATATGCTTCGCTATCGGTTCGATCTGCGATCGGTCAACTCTAATTTTACATACGACTCGCATGACCTGACCGGCATCACCATAAGTGCAAAGGGCGTTGCCGATGACAAAGGGGCGACGTTTGACGATGTTACGGTCAGTTCGCCTATCGGTGATACGACGGTTTCGGGCACGCTGACCAATTGGGCCGATCCCGAGTATGCGTTTAACGCCGGTTCGTCGATCGATCTTACACAGGTTTCAAATATCTTTGCGACCGGCACGACGCTGCGGGGCGTTGGTAATTTTAAGGGAAAGATCACCGGCCACGGCGAGGAATATAAGGTCGAGGGCATCGCCGACTCTGAAGCATTTAGAGCTGACGGCATATATCTTAAAGGTGCGAATATCAACGCCACTGTCGCCGGTACTAATGATAAATATACCGCCGAGGGAACCGCGATCGCCCAGATGCTGACATTTGACGATTTTCGGCTCGACCTTTTAAAGGCGACGGGAAATGTTCGCGGCACCGGAACTGATTTTCGATGGGTCGGCGAACTGCAGGCGGCTGCGGCTAAGACGACGAAGCTGAACATCGGCGGGCTTTTCCTCTCGGACGCCGTCGCAGAGCTTCGGGACAAAGAGCTGTCCGCATCGGCCGCGAACGGCCGCGTCCAGCGATTTGCGATCGGCGATACAGAGTTCGAACGGCTTGATGCACATAGCCTGAATTTCAAAATGCCGAACGGGAATATCGACCTTACCGCTGCGTCGGCGACATCGCGTGCTTTTTCGACAAAAGATTACAAGCTGGAAGGCGTCTCGGGACGCAATATCAAACTCACACATTCTGACGGCAAGACCGATATTACGCTCAACGGCGTCAGATCTGCGGATGCTCTGGTCGGCAAGACAAAGATCGAGAATGTGACGGCCGATAGATTTATATTTCGCGACCGTCCCAAAACGATCGATCTCGAAGCGACCGATCTAAAGGCCGGGCGTATTGACGGCAACGGAAGCGGCCTTCGCAGTATCGACGGCATCGAGGCTCCGCTGGTCACGCTCTCAGACAACAGCGGCACTGTCGTCGTATATTCTGACCGCACCCGCGTAGCAAAGATCGATACCGATGCCGCAACTCTCGGTGATCTGAATATTGCCGGCGTGCGGCTGACAATAAAGAACGGTACTGTCGAGGGCACTTCGGCAGACATCGACGCCGGCACCGTCGCCTTGCACAAGAACTCGCAGTTGGCTGAGGGCGGCGAACTGCGGGCGGTAAAGATCAAAAAGCCCGTTTTTATCCTCGAACGCGCGGGGCGCTATCGGGCTTCGGCTGATATGAGCATCGGCGGCGGAGCTTTAGGCAGCATCGC
>Ga0153956_1001011_pt1 | contig 27682 bp, 24 predicted proteins | sample TSFL040MetaG_FD_104704 | JGI IMG/M metagenome (GOLD analysis project Ga0153956, IMG submission 104704) | Attine ant fungus gardens microbial communities from Florida, USA - TSFL040 MetaG | ecosystem: Host-associated > Fungi > Mycelium > Unclassified | place: USA: Florida, Wekiwa Springs... | reverse complement strand
TCGGCGCTGGCTGCGACGCGGCGAGCGTCGCGTCTTCCGCTTCCTTCGCAAGACGCAGCGCTTTCAGCCGGTCCATGTTCTTGCGGATTGCGACGTCCCTTGCCGCAATAATAGCGCGCGCTGCGGCGCCTTCCTTGGCGGCAACGCGCATCCGTTCGGCGCGGGCAATTTGAGTGGCGCTCGGTTCTTTTGTCATCGGTCGCCTTTCCTGGAATATTAATCGCCCTGATATATAGGCACGATTTGCCGCGAAACGAGGTCGCCGTCTTCAAACGACCACAATTGAGTTCTTGCTATTGTCCTGAGGCCTGTTAAACGCGCTGTATTCGATTTCGTTATTGCTTTTGTTAAGCGCCTTCGGGGCCACCTTTCCAAAGACATCGCAAAATTGGATCGGTCTGCGCAATGTCGCGCGGAAATGCGCAACTGCGCCTTGAAGGAACACGTTATGACGACAGGTACTGTAAAGTGGTTCAACGGCCAGAAGGGCTTTGGTTTCATTCAGCCGAGCGATGGCGGCACCGATGTGTTCGTTCACATCAGCGCTGTCGAGCGTGCCGGCCTGACCGGCCTCGCCGAAGGACAGAAGGTTTCCTTTGAAGCCAAGACGGACAAGATGCGCGGCAAGACCAGCGCGGAAAATCTGTCGCTTCTCTAAGATTCGATGACGCACCGTCCGGCATAGCCGATGATGCGTCACGCAGAAGTTCAGGACGGCCGTTTCGCGGATGTACCGGACCGGCCGACCTCTTCCTTAAGGGAAGGGAACTTCACGACCCGTTTCACGGATGTACTGAAACGGAACGTCACCAAGCCCCGTCAGGAATGATGGGGCTTTTTGTTGCCCGGTGTCCGGTTGACGTGCAGGAAAAAGCCCCGGATCGCTCCGGGGCTTTTCGTTTGCATCGTTTCGCGCGGCTTATCGCACCGGTCCCGTGCCGCTCACCGGATTATTGGTGGAACTGCCCACCGTGGCGGCGCGGCGGTTCTGATCCATCTTCTGCGCCATGTCGAGATGGTGCTTCAGCGCGGGCAAGGTCTTTCCGGCCCAGTCCTTCAGCTTCGGATTGTCGCCGCCGGAGGAATAGCGCTCGAACAGCGACACCGCATCCGACCACGGACCGGCCGACGCCGACCAATGCGGTGATGTAGCGCCGCTGCTCAGTTGCGCACCGCGTAAAGCGGCGTGCGCAGCGTCATCTGCACGATGGGTTGCGGTGTCCAGGCGACCTCGATACCGCCGTCGCGAAAGCCGTGGAGGGAGCGAAAACCGTCGCGCCGCTGCAATGCAGCACACAGTTCGTCCCATCGTCACGGAACTTTCGCGCCGCGTGCCGCATTGATGTCACAGCTTCCGCAAAGAGGAGTGACGACAATGCGCAAGCCGAATGACAGCCGCTCGGACGAATCCCGGCCGGATCAGCGGTTGCTTGAATTCATCGGCGCGATGGTTGTGATCGTGCTGATCGCGGTGGGCGTGCGTTACATCGATCACGCGCCGCGGACCGATACGGCCGCCTTCATTGTGCCGAGCCAGTCGGTGCGCTGGTAACGTCAAACGCGCGTGACGCGCGCGTATTGCCTTCTTGCATGGGACGCCTCATTCTCCGGCTCCCTCCGCAAGCAAGACAAAACATGACTGCATCCTCCCGCGACCGCCTCGAACGATCCCTCGCCCGCATTGCCGATCCATCCGGCGAAGGCGCGCGCGCCTGTCTCACTGTCTATGCCGGCGCCGCGCGTCAGGCGGCCGATGCATCCGATGCGCGCCGTAAGTCGGGCCGCGTGATCGGTCCGCTGGACGGCGCGGTCGTCACCATCAAGGATCTGTTCGATGTGAAGGGTGAGGTTACCCGCGCGGGCTCGAAGGTGCTGGCCTCGCGCGGCAAGCCCGCCGCTGCGGACGCGGCCATCGTCACGCGGCTGCGCGAGGCTGGCGCGGTGATCGTCGCCAAGACCAACATGACGGAGTTCGCCTATTCGGGGCTGGGCGCCAATCCGCATTTCGGCACGCCCGGCAATCCGGCGGACCGCAGGCGCGTGCCGGGCGGTTCGTCCTCCGGCGCGGGCGTGTCCGTAGCGGATGATATGTGTGACATCGCAATCGGCACCGACACCGGCGGTTCGACGCGCATTCCGGGTGCATTCTGCGGCGTCGTCGGCTTCAAACCGACCGTGAAGCGCGTGCCGCGGACCGGCGCGTTTCCGCTGTCCTTCACGCTGGATTCCGTCGGGCCGCTCGCGAAAAGCGTCGCGGCATGCGCCGATGCCGACGCCGCGATGGCGGGCGAGGCAGCAGCGCCGCTTGCCGCGATCGATCTGAAGGCGGTGCGCGTCGGCCTTGCGCAGGGCCTTGTGATCGACGATCTCGACGACACTGTGAGCAAGGCCTTCTCGGCGGCCTTGGCAAAGCTGTCGCCGTACTGGAAGGGGGCCGACATCACGCTCGATGCGCTGAACTATCTGCAGTCGGCCAATGCGCGCGGCGGTGTCGCGCCGCCGGAAGCCTATGCCATCCATCGCACGCTGCTGGATGAGGCCGGCGATGGTGTCGATCCCAATGTGCGGATGCGCCTGTTGCGCTCGGCGAACGTCACCGCGCCGGATTACATCTTCGCCGTGCAGGACCGCCTGCAGGGCATCGCGGCGATGGACAGCGTGTTCGACAATCTCGATGTGCTGGTGATGCCGACGGTCGCCATCGTTCCGCCGACCATGGACGAGATCGCGACCGCGGATGCTTTTGCGGCGATCAACGCGCGGGCGCTGCGCAACACCTCGATCTGGAATTTCTTCGATGTCTGTGCGATCTCGCTGCCGGTCCGTCTCGGCAACACGCTGCCGGTCGGCCTGATGCTGGTCGGCCGCCATGGCGAGGACCGCAAGCTGCTGGCGGTCGCGGCGGCGGTGGAGAAGGTGTTGGGGACGTGAGGTCTCGAACAGATACGGGGCGCTTGCCACATATTCGATGTCGTCCCGGCGCAGGCCGGGACCTATAACCACCGGGCACTTTGATGATGGCGGGAGCATTGCTCCAGCATCACATGCTAATCGATTGTTCGGGGAGTATGGGTCCCGGCCTGTGCCGGGACGACCACTGACGGAAAGAGTTTGCGCCTTACCCGATCGACACTTTGAGCGTGCCGATGCCGTCGATGCCGGCTTCGATCCTGTCGCCGGGCTGAAGCGCGGCGACGCCGGCGGGCGTGCCGGTCATGATGATGTCGCCCGCGCCGAGCGACACCTGCAGCGACAGCTTGGCGATGATCTCGGGCACGTTCCAGATCATCTCGGACAGATCGCCCTTCTGCTTCTCGGTACCGTTGACCGACAGCCAGATATTGCCCTTCACCGGATGGCCGATCTCGGCGGCGGGGCGCAGCGCGCCGCACGGCGCGGACTGGTCGAACGACTTGCCGATCTCCCAGGGCTGCTCCTTCTTGCGCGAGGCCATCTGCATGTCGCGGCGGGTGAGGTCGATGCCGACGCCATAGCCGTAGACGCAATCCAGCGCCTTTGCCGCATCGATGTTGGCGCCGCCGCTCTTGAGCGCGACCACAAGTTCGACCTCGTGCTGGAAATCCTTGGTCAGCGACGGATAGGGAATGGTCGCGCCGTCCTGCGCGATCATGTCCGCATGTTTGGCGAAGAAGAACGGCGGCTGGCGCTCGTCATTGCCGAGTTCGCGGATGTGTTCGAGATAGTTGCGGCCCACGCACCAGATGCGGCGCACCGGAAACGATTTCGATTCGCCTGCGACGGGAATGGACGGTTGCGTGAGCGCGGGAATGACGTAGCTGGCGGTCATGGAAAATTCCGGTGGCTGGAAGGATCAGGGTGAGATGGCGATCTTACGCGCTGACCGCGACGGGGGCCAGTGCGATTGCGCTGCATGCCGCCGCGTCGGGCGGATGGCCGATGTCGGGCTTTGACGGGATTTGGAGCTACGCCGGAACGGCGTGGCGCGGGTCCTGCTGGCGCTCGCTCAGCAGTTTTTCCTCCCAGGCCAGCGCGTGGCGGGCAATGGTGTCGAGGTCGTCGTATTGCGGCGTCCAGTCCAGCGTCGCGCGAATCCGCGCGGTATCCGCGATCATGGTCATGATGTCGCCGGGACGGCGCGCGGCATACTGGACCGCGAAATTGCGGCCCGAGGCGCGGCGCACGGCTTCGATGGTTTCGATCACCGAATAGCCGCGGCCATAGCCGCAGTTCAGCGTGGCCGACGGGCCGCCCTGGTCCAGATAGGTCAGCGCGGCGCGATGCGCCTGCGCCAGGTCCGTGACGTGAATGAAATCGCGGATGCAGCTTCCGTCCGGCGTCGGATAGTCGGTGCCGAACACATCGATCTTGGCGCGCTGGCCGGTGGCGGCCTCGACGGCGATCTTCAGAAGATGCGTCGCGCCGACGGTGGCGAGTCCGATGCGGGCCTGCGGATCGGCGCCTGCGACGTTGAAATAACGCAGCACGACATAGTGCATGCCGTGCGCCGTCGCGACGTCATGCAGCATGATCTCGGTCATCAGCTTCGATGAGCCGTAGGGCGACAGCGGCCGGGTCGGCGCTTCTTCCGGAACGGGCATGCGGTCCGGATTGCCGTAGACCGCGGCGGTGGACGAGAAGATGAAACGGCTGATGTTGCAGCGGACGGCGGCATTCAGAAGATTGCGCGTCGTCATGGTGTTGTTGCGATAGTAGCCGAGCGGATCGCGCAGCGAATCCGGCACCACCACCGAGCCCGCGAAATGGATGATGGAGCTGACGTTGTGCGCGGCGATCACGCCTTCCACGAGATTTTCGTCGGCGGCATCGCCGATGAACAGCGGCACGCCTTCGGGCAGAAACTGCGAGAAGCCGGTGGACAGGTTGTCGATGACGACCACGCTTTCGCCGGCATCCACCAGCGCACGAACCGTGTGGCTTCCGATGTAACCCGCGCCGCCGGTGACCAGTACTGTCATCGCATTCCAATCCGCATTGCTTCCGCGCCTGCTCGCGCGCCATATTTCTTCGTGATCTGGCGCGGACTGTGGAGCGAAGGTGTTGCCGGAAGCTTGCTGGGAAACGATGGAAATGGGGTATAAGGCCGAAACGTCGCGGTAAATTCCTTGGATTTTTCCAAAGGAACGCGGTTTATGGTTTCCAAAACGTAACATCTTTAGGCTCCTCACGCCGATGCATGGTATTCTGTTCATCAAGACATCATCGCTCGGCGATGTCGTGCATCACATGCCGGCAGTGACCGATGCGCGGCGGCATGATCCCGATGCGCGGCTGACCTGGGTGGTCGAGGAGGCGTTCGCGCCGCTGGCGCGGCTGCATCCTGCCGTCGATGACGTGATCCCTGTTTCGACGCGGCGCTGGCGCTCTAAGCTTCTGGAACCTGCGACATGGCGCGAAATCTCCGCCTTCAAGGCGCGGCTGCGCGAGGTGAAGGCCGACAAAGTGATCGATACGCAGGGCCTGATGCGCTCGGCGCTGATCGCGCGCGCGGCGACCGGCGAGCGCCACGGCTACGATGCTGCGAGCATCAAGGAGCCGCTGGCGTCGTGGTTCTATGACATCAAACATACCGTGGCGCGCGGTCAGCATGCGGTGGCGCGCAACAGGGCGCTGACGGCGCTGAGCCTCGGCTATGCGCCCGATGCCGCGATTGATTACGGCCTGATCAAACCGCCGAAAGACGGCGGCGCCCCTTATGCCGTGTTGCTGCATGGAACGTCGCGCGCCGCGAAGGAATGGCGCGAGGTGGACTGGATCGGCACCGGCAAATGGCTGCGCGCGCAGGGCATCGACGTGGTGCTTCCATGGGGGAACGACGCCGAGCGCCTGCGGTCCGAGCGGCTCAAGGCCGCCATTCCCGGCAGCCGCATCCTCGATCGCCAGCCGCTCGACGTCACCGCGAAGGTGATCGCGAATGCGTCGCTGGTGGTCGGTGTCGATACCGGGCTGCTGCATCTGGCGGCGGCTTACGGCGTGCCGCTGATCGCGGTGTTTCTCGCCACCGATCCCGGACTGACAGGGCCGGTCGGCAGCGGGCCGATCACGGTCGTCGGCGGGAAGGGCGTCTATCCGTCGTTCGAGCGTGTGATCGAGGCGGCGGAGAAAATGCCGTTGCAGACTGCATCATAGGGGCGAACTTTATTCTTCGTCATGCCCGGGCTTGTCCCGGGCATCCACGCCTTGGAATGTTTCAGTCAGACGTGGATGGCCGGGACAAGCCCGGCCATGACGGTGATAAGAAAATGGCGCTATCGCTTCGCCAAAATTCCTTCGACGAAGCCCGCGATATCCGTTCCTGAAAACAGATAACCTTCGATGCCAGCCGCCTGTCCCGCATCGAGATCGCGCTGCTTGTCGCCGATGACGAAGCTGCGGTCCTTGTCCACCGGCCAGTGCTTCATCAGGTCGAGCACCATGCCGGCCTGCGGCTTGCGCCAGTCGCATTCGCGGGTGTAGTTCGCGACCACGCCGTCGGGGTGGTGCGGGCAGTAACGGAAATCGTCGATGCGCGCGCCATCGCGCGCCAGTTCGCCGCGCATCCAGTCGTGCAGGGCGCGCACGTCATCCTCGGAGAAGAATCCGCGCGCGACGCCGGACTGGTTGGTGAAGACGAAAACGTAATAGCCCGCATCGTTCAGCGCCTTGATCGCGGCGGCGATGCCCGGCATCCAGCGCAGCCGTTCGCGGGTGCCGACATAGGCGTCGTCGAGATTGATCACGCCGTCACGGTCGAGAAACGCCGCGGGCTTTCTGTCCAAGGTCATTTCGTCTTGGTCGCCGTGATCAGTGCCTGTTCGACGTCGTCGCAGATCGCGTGCATCGCCATCATGTGGATCTGCTGGACCACCGGCGTGTCCTCGGTCGGCGCGACGAACAGGTGGTCGCACGCAGTTCGCATGCTCTCCCCCTTCATGCCGGTGAAGCCCACCGTGATGACGCCGAGATCGCGGGCGACTTTCAGGGCCGCGAGGATGTTGGGCGAGCGGCCCGACGTGGTGAGCGCGAACAGCACGTCGCCGCGTCTGGCCAGTCCCTGCACCTGCCGCGCGAAGATTTGCTCGAAGCCGTAATCGTTGCCGATGGCGGTAAGCGCGGAGGTATCGGTGGTCAGCGCGATGGCGGCCCAGCCCGGACGTTCCTGCTTGTAGCGGCCGGTGATTTCGGCGGCGATATGCTGCGCGTCCGCCGCGCTGCCGCCGTTGCCGATCAGCAGCAGCTTGTTGCCTGCCGTCAGCGCGTCCGTCACCGCGCGCGCGATGGTGTGCGTTGTCGCGCGCAGTTTGTCGCTCTGCACGGCCTTGCTCAGGCCGTCGAGTGAACTCTGGAAATGGGCCGCGATCCGATCCTGATTCACATGTCACCTTGGGTTCGGGGCGTGGGTTGGAGCACAAGCCCTCGTTTAGCTTAACCTCTCCCGTGGGGAGAGGTCGGATTGCGAAGCAATCCGGGTGAGGGCGTAGAATCTATCGAGGGATTGAGAGCCCCTCACCCCAACCCTCTCCCCGCAGGGGAGAGGGAGTCGATTGCGCGTGTGGTGAGTTTCACCAGAACGAGAAGGAGTCCTAGTCATGATGCGAAGCGAGCGCAAGCACGACTACGGTGCGATGGAACTCATTACGCGCTTCGCGGTTTCCACCACCTGCGAGGCCGGGATGTCGCGCATGCAGTGATGATCGTTCTGCGTGCAGACCGGCTTGTGGCAGGGCTGGCACGGCAGGTCGCTGGCGCGCTTGATGGTGGCCGCGAGGCCGTTCAGCGGTCCCCAGTGATAGGGGCTGGTAGGGCCGAAAATTCCGATCGTCGGGGTGCCGATGGCGGCGGCGATGTGCATCAGGCCGGAATCGTTGGAAATGACGGTCTTCGCGGCGGCCATGGCCATAATGCCGTTGCGCAAGTCCGTGCCGGTGAGATCGCGGACGCGTGGCCCGGCAAAGCCGACGATCTCGCTGGCGATGGCCTTTTCGCCCGGTCCGCCGACCACCCAGACATCGAGGCCCTGTCCGGCGAACATCCTTGCCGCCTCGGCATAATAGGTCCAGCGCTTCGACGCGCCGACCGATCCGGGCGCCAGCGCCACCGCGGAAGTCTGGCCGAGACCGTTTGCCTGCCGCCACGCGGCGACGTCCGCGGGCGGGACCACGAGTTGCGGCACCGGCCACTCTTTCGGCAGCGGCGCATCGGCGGGCAGGGCGAGGGCGGCGTTCTTGTCGATGAAGCGGGGCATGCTGCGCTCGCCCCAGCGCCAGTCGTTGATCAGGCCGAACCGCATCTCGCCGACCCAGCCGGTGCGCTTGGGAATTCCCGCCAGCGTTGGCGCAAGGGCGGACTTCCAGGTCCGGGGCATCACCAGCGCGGCGGCATAGCCTTCGGCGCGAAATTTTTCCGCCAGAGCCTTTTGTTTATTCAGGGCGAGTTGCCCGCGCGGAAGGTCCCAGACGATGCCCTTGCGGACGCCGGGCATGTAATCCACCAGCGGGGCGCAGAGGCTGGTGACCAGAAGATCCACCGGCCGGTTCGGCCAGCGTTCCTTGAGCACCCGGACCACGGTGTGGCCCCGCACGAAGTCGCCGATCCACATATACGGAATGACCAGAACCGGGCTGGTTTCCGACGGATCGGGCGTCACTCCGATAGTGCTTAGAAATGAATCTTCACTCATTTATTGAACGGCTTTGAAACCGGCTACCCTGGAGCCGGAGAGAGTTGTGGACGATCAGCCGGTTACCGCGTCGCCGGCACGGCGTCCAGATACGTTTTCAAGGACTTCGGCTTTTGACCCGTCCGGAGCGTGAGTTGCCTGGGGGGCGGGGTTGAGGCAAAGGTGACCACACCTCAAACGGGTGGGATTCCTTCATGCTGTTGGTGACCGGCGGAGCCGGTTTTATCGGATCGAATATCGTCGCCGCGCTCAATGATGCGGGCCGCGCCGACGTGGTTGTGTGCGACTTCCTCGGAAGCGAAGGGAAGTGGCGCAATCTCGCCAAGCGCCAGCTCGCCGACATCGTTCCGCCCGCGGAACTGATGTCCTGGCTGAACGGCCGCAGGCTCGATGCCGTCATCCACATGGGCGCGATCTCGGAAACCACCGCGACCGACGGCGATCTCGTGATCGAGACCAATTTCCGCCTGTCGATGCGGCTGCTCGACTGGTGCACGGCGCATGCCGTTCCTTTCATCTACGCGTCCTCGGCGGCGACCTATGGCGACGGCGATCAGGGCTTTCGCGACGATGAATCGCTCGCGGCGCTGAAGGCGCTGCGTCCGATGAATCTCTACGGCTGGAGCAAGCATCTGTTCGACCTCGCGCTGATGGAGCGCGTGACGAAGGGCGTCCGGATGCCGCCGCAATGGGCCGGGTTGAAGTTCTTCAACGTGTTCGGCCCGAACGAATATCACAAGGGCACGATGATGAGCGTGCTGGCGAAGCGTTTCGAGGACATCCGCTCCGGCCGCGTCGTGCAGCTCTTCAAGTCGCATCGCGACGGCATCGCGGACGGCGACCAGCGCCGCGATTTCATCCATGTGGATGACGTGGTCCGTGTCATCATGTGGCTGCTGGCCTCGCCGTCGGTGAGCGGCCTTTACAATGTCGGCACCGGCCATGCGCGCAGCTTCCGGGACCTGATCCTGGCCGCCTACGGCGCGCTCGGCGCGAAGCCGAATATCGAATACATCGACATGCCGGAACAAATTCGCGGCAGCTATCAGTACTTCACGCAGGCAGAGGTCGATCATCTGCGCGGTGCGGGCTACAATGGCGGCTTCACCACGCTGGAAGACGGCGTCGGCAGCTATGTCAGGGATTTTCTCGACCGGCCCGATCGCTATCGCTGATTGGCAACAGGAACGACCTTATGTTCGACTTTGACGCGCTGTCGCAAGCGATTGTCCGCCAGACCGTGCTGTGCGTCGGCGACCTGATGCTCGATGAATTTGTTTATGGCGAAGTCTCCCGCATTTCGCCGGAAGCGCCGACGCCGGTGATCGCGGCGCGCCGCAGCGAACTCAATGTCGGCGGCGCGGGCAACGTGGCGCGCAATATCTCGGCGCTTGGCGCGCGATGCATCTTCGTCGGTCTCATCGGCAGCGATGTTGCGGGTGAGATGCTGACGGTGGAACTGGCAAAGGAAACATTCATCGAGCCGGTGCTGGTGGTCGATCCGTCGCGGCCGACCACGCGCAAGGTGCGTTTCGTCTCCGAGCATTTTTCCACGCATATGCTGCGCGCGGATTGGGAATTGTCCGCGCCCGCCTCGGAAGTCACCGAGCGCAAGCTGATCGATGCCGTGGTCGCGGCCCTGCCGCGCGCGGATATCGTGCTGCTGTCGGATTACGCCAAGGGCGTCCTCACCGCGCGGGTGATCCGCAATGTCATCGACGCCGCGCGCAAGCTCGGCAAGCGCGTGATCGTCGATCCGAAGAGCGCCAATCTGGCGATCTATCGCGGCGCGACGCTGCTGACGCCGAACCGCAAGGAATTCGCCGAAGCGACCCGCCGCCGCATCCAGTCGGATGCCGACATTGCCGATGCCTCGATCGAGGCGCTGCGCACCGCCGATGCCGACGCGGTGCTGGTGACCAAGAGCGAAGACGGCATGACGCTGGCGCATCGCGACGGCACGCTGATCCATGTTCCGGCGCAGCCCGCGAAGGTGCGCGACGTCTCCGGCGCGGGCGATACCGTGGCGGCGGTGCTGGCCGTCACCATGGCGGCGGGTGCGGACTGGGATACGTCGCTGCGCTGCGCGGCGGCGGGCGCGGCCGTCGCCGTCAGCAAGCCGGGCACGGCGACGGTGTCGCTGGCCGAACTGCGCAGGAAGATTCTCCCGCATGCCTCGTTGGCGGCGGAAGAGAAGATCGCGGCGACGCCGGCCGATCTCGATGCGCGGGTGGCCGAGTGGCGCGCGCAGGGGCTGCGCGTCGGCTTCACCAACGGCTGTTTCGACATTCTTCATCCGGGCCATGTCCGCGTCATCACCCAGGCGCGCGCCGCCTGTGATCGCCTGATCCTCGGTCTCAACAGCGATGCGTCGGTGCGGCGGCTGAAAGGACCGGAGCGTCCGGTGCAGGACGAGCGCGCGCGCGCCGAAGTGCTCGCCGCGCTCGAGGCGGTCGATCTGGTCGTCATCTTCGAACAGGATACGCCGCTCGAACTGATCACCCGGATCAAGCCGAGTGTGCTGGTGAAGGGCGGCGATTACACGCGCGAGCAGGTGGTCGGCCACGAGGTCGTCACCGCGAATGGCGGCGATGTCGTGCTGGTCGATATTCTGCCGGGACACAGCACCACGTCGCTGGTCAAGCGCGCACGAGAGAACCGGGCATGACCGTCGGTGCATCGGGCAATGGCGCCGTGTTCGCGGATGTGGAATCGAGATGGGCATGACCGGCTCGTTCTGGCTCGGATTGCGGCGTCTCACCTGGCGCAATCTGCTGATCGCCATTCATGATGCGCTGGCGACGACGTTCGCCGTGCTGGCGAGCTTCTATCTCCGGTTCCAGGATCATGCGTTCATCGAGCGTCTGCCGCTGCTGCTGCGCATCCTGCCGTTCTTCGTGCTCCTGAGCGTGGTCGTCTGCTACGTCTTCAAGCTGACGACCACGAAGTGGCGCTTCATTTCGCTGCCCGACTTCATCAACATCGCGAAGACCTCGACCGTGCTGGCGCTGATCTTGCTGGTGCTGGATTACATCTTCATCGCGCCCAACGCCTACGGCACCTTCTTCTTCGGCAAGACCACGATCGTCCTTTACTGGTTCTTGCAGAACCTCACGCTGACCGGTTTGCGCGTCGCGTATCGCTACTTCCGCTATACCCGGGCATTGAACGAGGTGCGCAGCAGCAATGCGCCGCCGGCGCTGCTGTTCGGTCGCGCCGCCGATGTCGAGGTCATGTTGCGGGGCATCGAGAGCGGCGCCGTGAAAAATATCTGGCCGGTGGGCGTGCTGTCTCCGTCCCGGGCGGATCGCGGACAGGTGATCCGTGGCATTCCCGTGCTCGGGGCGACGGATGATCTCGCCGATATTGTCGATGATTTTTCCGGTCGCGAGCGGCCGATCAAGCGACTTGTCTTGCTGCCATCGGCGTTCGAGCCCGATGCGTCGCCGGAGGCGGCGCTGACGCGTGCGCGGAAACTCGGGTTGACGGTCAGCCGACTTCCATCGCTCGAGGACAGCGGCGAAACGCCACGGCTGGCGCCTGTCGCTGTCGAGGACCTCCTGCTGCGTCCGAGCGTCAAGATCGACTATCGGCGTCTCGAATCTCTCGTGAAAGGCAAATCCATCGTCGTCACCGGCGGCGGGGGATCGATCGGCGCGGAAATCTGCGATCGCGTCGTGACCTTCGGCGCGTCACGCCTTCTGATCATCGAGAACGCCGAGCCCGCCTTGCATGCGGTGATCGAGTCGCTGTCCTCGAAATTTCCGGCCGCGTCCGTCGAGGGCCGCATCGCCGACATCCGCGATCGCGCGCGCATCTTCCATCTCATGTCCGAGTTCAGGCCGGATATCGTGTTTCATGCCGCGGCGTTGAAGCATGTTCCGATCCTCGAGCGGGACTGGAGCGAGGGCGTCAAGACCAACATCTTCGGCACGGTCAACGTGGCCGATGCCGCCGAGCGCGCGGGCGCCGGAGCGATGGTGATGATTTCCACCGACAAGGCGATCGAGCCGGTGTCGATGCTGGGCCTGACCAAGCGCTTCGCGGAGATGTACTGTCAGGCGCTCGACCGCGCATTGATGGCCAGAGCCAGCGGCAACGCGCCGATGCGGCTGATTTCGGTTCGCTTCGGCAACGTGCTGGCGTCGAACGGATCGGTGGTGCCGAAGTTCAAGGCGCAGATCGAGGCCGGCGGCCCGGTGACCGTGACGCATCCGGACATGGTTCGCTATTTCATGACCATCCGCGAGGCGTGCGATCTGGTGATCACCGCGGCGAGCCATGCGCTCGGCCCGGTGCGTCCCGATGTTTCGGTCTATGTGCTGAACATGGGTCAGCCGATGAAGATCGTCGATCTTGCCGAACGCATCATTCGTCTGTCCGATCTGCAGCCGGGTTATGACATCGAAATCGTGTTCACGGGGCTGCGGCCGGGCGAGCGGCTGAACGAAATCCTGTTCGCCCGTCAGGAGCCGACCATGGAAACCGGAATCGCGGGCATCGTTGCGGCGAAGCCGAACGAGCCGCCGCTCGAGACGTTACAGGACTGGCTCTCCATGCTTGAGAAGGCGGTGAGCGGAGAGCAGCGCAGCGTGATTGTCGGTGTGTTGAAAGATGCCGTTCCTGAATTCAACAGCGGTAACGCATAGCGCTAACGCGGCCGCGAAAAGCGCGTGAGCACCAGCGCCACAGCCGCCATGCCCACGAGCAGGGTGGATCCCTGAACGTCAAGCGACGGTTGCCGGATCGAGATCGCGGCGAGTGCGGCAAGACCGAGATTCAGGACGAAGATATCGCGGACCACTTGCATCACGCTGAATCCGTTGGCGGTGGCCTGCTGATAGAAGTGGGAGCGGTGGGCGACCCAGATTTTCTCGCCTCTCGTCACTCGCCGCAGCAGCGTGATCGTCGCATCCGCAAGATAGTAGAGCGGAAGCAGCAGCGCTGCTGCGATATGGCCGCTTCCGGCGAGATGAAGCAGGCACCATCCGGCGAGCAGACCGACCGGCAGGCTGCCGACATCCCCGAGAAACAGTTTCGCCACCGGTCTGTTGAATGGCGCGAAGCCGATCATCGCGCCGCAGAGTGCGAGGGCGACGAGGGTCGGCGTGACGGGCAACTCTCCATGGAAGCCGAACAGCGCCAGCGCCGCCGTCACGGGCACGATCTCCGCCACCGTGATCCAGTCGAGCCCGTCCATGAAGTTGACGAGATTGACGAACCACAGGCCGCCGATCAGCAGCAGCGCGCGTTCGATCCAGAGAGGCAGGGCTGGAACGAGATGAAACTCTCCCGGAAGCGCCGCCAGAACGATGCCGACCGCGAGGGCCTGCAAGGCCAGACGCGGCAGCACAGGAAGAGGGCGCAGATCGTCATAAGCGCCGACACACGCCAGCAGGATTGCCGCGGTGAAGACGGCCGGTAGTCCGGTGCCTGCAGTTGTTGCGAACTGCGCCGCGAGCAGAACCGACAGCAGCGTTGCGGCGATCACCGCGACGCCTCCACCCTGCGGCGTCGGTACGCTGTGCGATGACCGCGCATTGGGCCGCGCGAGCGCATGGCGCACGAGCAGCGGGCGCAGCAGGACAACGAGCGCCGCGCTGATGATGCATGCCGCCAGCGGCACGCCGATCATGATGCACATGGTCTGAAATTCGTCGCTCACCATTGGATGGATCTTTGCGCGTCGCGGCGTTCGGCGCTGTTGTGAAATCGGTTGGACTGTTTCATCACGTAAAGGATACGAGGCTGCAGCGCGAAATATATGCGCAAGCGATGCCGGTGTTAATCACGCGCGCTGTTCATCACGATGTTCTCGGGACGTTCCCTGCTGTGTTGCGCGCCGACCACATTTCAGTGGTGACTGCGATTTTTTCAAGAGCCCGATCACGCTTTTCATGGAGCGCTTGAGACGTTACTAAGGCGCGGGGCAATTTCCGGAGAGCTTGGCATTGATTTCTGTTCGGTCGCTTCAGGTGCTCTGCGCCGTCCTGTCGCTTGGCGGATGCACGTTCTTTTTCGACGTGCAGGATTCCGCGCAGCCCGATCCCGTGCCGGATTCGCGGCAGCAGCAGGCGATCTTCGGCCAGATCTACAAGACCATGCAGTCGATGAAGCAGGCCGGCCAGCCCGAGGTCTCCGATGTCGGACCGAACGAGGCGCAGTCGGGACCGGAACGATGGACCGCATGCGCGCGCGCGAATTTTGAAGGCGAACTGCGCTACTTCACTTTCTTCCTGAAAGGGGATGCGGTCACCAACTGGCGGCCGGCGGTGATCAACGACCGCTGCGAGGTGCGCAACTACGGCCTGCTTGACCGCTCGTGATTTATCCAGCGCCGCACGAGCACCCGCTTTCCGAAGTTCGTGATACATCGGCGGTGCTAGTCGATGTCGGGAATCACCGCGGGCATCTTCTCCGCTTTTTCCGTGCTCAGAATCCAGACGATGCCGCCGATCGCGCCGACGATGAAAGATGTCGCGCCGAACAGCAGCGAGATCACCGTGCCGTCGGCCGGCGCCAGACCGGCGTATCCGAAGGCCACCGTCATTGTCGCTTCGCGAACGCCCCAGCCCGCAATGGAAATCGGCAGCATCGTGATCAGCATGATCGGCGGAATGAGAAGAAAAAGCTGATGGAAGCTGGCGTCGGCGCCAATGGCGCGCACCACGCACCATGCGATGACGACGGCCAGAACGTGAATGAGCAGCGACAGGACCGCGACCCGGGGTTCTGCGGTCTTGCTGAACAGCACGCGGTTCGCGATCACGGCGCAGGCATGGATGTGCCGCGTCGGCCACCAGCTCCTGAGCCAGTGCCATGACAGCAGGCCGACAATCAGAAACCCGACGCCCGCGCTGATCGCGGCAAGGTCGATCAGCACCAGCGCGGTGCGTCCCTTGGCATCGCCGATCAGGTCGAAGCTCCACGGCAAACTGCCGACCACAATGACGGCAAGCGCGATCAGGCCGACGGCGCGGTCGACGAGCACCGAATAGGTCGCCGCGCGCCAGCCGGCTCCGGTCCGGCCCACGAGCCAGAGACGCATTGCATCCCCGCCGATGGCGGAGGGCAGCGTCTGGTTGAAAAACGTGCCGATCATGTTGAAGCGGAATGCCGTCGTGACGCTCAGCGGGGCGTCACACCGTTCGGTGATCTCTCGCCACCGCAATGCGCCGAAGAAGACCTGCACGACGGTGACCACCACCGCGAGCAGGATCCAGCCTGCCTTGATCTCGCTCAGCCGGCTGCGGATGGTGTCAAAGTCGATGCCTCGGAGGGACAGGTAGAGAAGGCCGAACGACACAAGAATTCGGGCGATGAGGACAAGAAGCGATCGCATTGAAGCCGTGCTCGTTGAGAGCCGGACCGGCCCCGCCGGATCCAGAGGGCGGTTCAGCACCGATGGGGCTTGGTATGGTTTCGGCGGCCTGCTTGCAATAGTCAAGCGTCGCCGGATCGGCAGGGAGGGCTATTGCGGCCTCCGGGGTCCGGCAGGTAAACAGGGCCAGCCTGTTCAAAACGGGCCTGAACGCTCCCGGACACGTGAATCGGCTATGGCAAGACAAGATGTGCTGGTGACGGGCGCGGCCGGCTTTATCGGCTTTCACGTTGCCCAGCGTTTGTTGCAGGCGGGGCATCCCGTCGTCGGGCTGGACAGCCTGAACGACTATTACGATCCGGCGCTCAAGAACGCCCGCCTCGATCTTCTGAAGCAGCACGAGCGTTTCACGTTCCACAGGATCGATCTTGCGGAGCGCGATCCGGTGCGCGCGCTGTTTGCCGGGCATCGGTTTCCCGTCGTGATCCATCTCGCCGCGCAGGCGGGCGTGCGCTACTCGCTGGCCAATCCGCATGCCTATGTCGATGCCAACCTGCAGGGCTTCGTCAATGTCCTGGAGGGCTGCCGGCACAACGGCTGCCGTCATCTGCTCTATGCGTCGTCATCGTCGGTCTACGGCGCCAACACCAAGCTGCCGTTCTCCGTTCACGACAATGTCGATCACCCCATCAGTCTCTACGCGGCCTCGAAGAAGGCCAATGAACTGATGGCGCATTCCTACAGCCATCTTTATCGCATCCCGACGACCGGCCTGCGCTTCTTCACGGTCTACGGTCCGTGGGGACGGCCCGACATGGCGCTGTACCTGTTCGCCAAGGCCATCGTGGAGGGACAGCCGATCAAGCTGTTCAATCACGGCGACATGCGCCGCGACTTCACCTATGTGGACGATGTGACCGAGGCGGTGGTGCGTCTGGTCGATCACGTCCCCACGGGAGAGGCGAAAGTCGAGGGCGCGGCTCTCGATCCCGGCCGCAGCACGGCGCCGTGGCGGGTGTTCAACATCGGCAACAACCATCCCGAGGAATTGTCCACGATCGTGTCGCTGCTCGAAAAGGAATTCGGGCGCACCGCGATGAAGGAGATGCTTCCGATGCAGCCGGGCGATGTGCCCGCGACCTACGCCGATGTGGACGATCTGATGCGCGAGGTCGATTTCAAGCCCTCGACATCGATCGAAGACGGCATCGCGCGTTTTTCGGCGTGGTTTCGTTCCTATCACGGGCTAAGGTGATGACAGGATTTCTGAGGACGGTCGGGAACGCATGAGCGAGCGCATCATTCCATTGATCATGTGCGGCGGCGCCGGCACCCGGCTGTGGCCCGCCTCGCGCGAAGGACGCCCGAAACAGTTCCTGCGGCTGTTCGGCGCGCGTTCGACATTTCAGGACACCATGCTGCGCGTCAGCGATCCGGCTCTGTTCGGGCGGCCGATCATCATCACCAATGCGGCTTACCGCTTCATGGTGCTGGAACAGTTGGGTGAAATAGGTCTCGAGGCGGATATTCTGCTCGAGCCGGTCCGGCGCGATTCCGGTCCGGCCATCGCGGCCGGTGCCGCCTTTGCGCTGGGGCGCGATCCGGACGCGGTGGTGCTGGCGCTGGCCGCCGATCATGTGGTGCGCGACAACGCGGCGTTCGTCGATGCCTGCCGCAAGGCGCTGTCCGTCGCCACGGCCGGGTGCATCGTTACGTTCGGCGTGGTGCCGGAACGGCCCGCCACCGAATACGGCTACATCCGCCCGGGCGATGTCATTGCCGGCGATGTGCGCAAGGTCACGCAGTTCGTCGAGAAGCCGGACCAAGCGACCGCCGCGCGCTATATTGCTGACGGCTATCTCTGGAACAGCGGCAACTTCATGTTCCGCGCCGCGATGCTGCTGGACGAGTACGGCGCGGTGGATGCCGACAGCGTCGGCGCGCTCACCGAAGCCGTCGAGAGCGCCGGTCGCGATCTCAGCTTCGTCACCCTGCCGCTGGACGCGTTCGGCAAGGCCAGGCCGATCTCCATCGACTACGCGGTGATGGAAAAGACCACGCAGGCGGCGGTGATCCCGGTGTCGTGCGGCTGGTCCGATGTCGGCTCCTGGCATGCGGTGTGGGACCTGTCGGACAAGGACGCCCACGGCAATGCCGCGCAGGGCTTGGCGGTGTTCGAGGACTCGCGCAACTGCAACGTCTCCACCGACAAGGCGCTGGTCGCGCTGGAAGGCGTTGACGATCTCGTGGTGATTGCGACGCAGGACGCCATTCTGGTGTCGCGCCAGAACGATCCGAACGGGTTGAAGCGGCTGGTCGGCAAGCTGAAGACCGTCGCGCCGCAGGTCACCGAGGATCACCTGCGGGTGCATCGGCCATGGGGCTCCTATGAATCCCTCGACATCGGCGAGCGTCATCAGGTCAAGCGCATCGTGGTGAAGGCGGGCGGCCGCCTCTCGCTGCAGAAGCATCATCATCGCTCCGAGCACTGGATCGTGGTGCGCGGCGCTGCGCTGGTCACGGTCAACGACCAGCAGAAGATGGTGCACGAGAACGAGTCGATCTACATCCCGATCGGCGCGGTGCACCGGATGGAGAATCCCGGCAAGATTCCGCTGGAGCTGATCGAGGTCCAGACCGGCAGCTATCTTGGCGAGGACGACATCGTCCGCCTTGAGGACGATTACCGGCGCTCATGAGGCTGCCCCTGGAAATGTTCTGATTTTCAGAGGCTTACGCGAGCTTTCCGGTGTAATTTTCTGCATCAAAACGTGTAGGCGTTGTCTCTGCCTGCATTCGCCACGTATGGGGCGGCGTGCTAAAGCGGGACGAATTGAGAATGAATCGGATGCTGATGTGCCGGGCGGACACCGCCGCATGATCCGCATCCCGGACGGCAAGGATTTTGACAGATGAGTTCAAAAGCGAGCGCGGCCAATCAGGTGCTGCGTGTCGGCGTCGTGGGCGCCGGTGTCATGGGCACCAATCATGCGCGTGTGCTGGCCGGTCTGCCCGGCGTCGAACTGGTCGGCATTGTCGATCCGCTGCCCGCGCACCGCACCCGCGCCAGCCAGATGATCGGCTGCCCGACATTCGCGACCCTCGATGAAATGCTCGACGCGAATCCCGATGCGGTGACCATCGCCGCGCCGACCCATCTCCACCGCGAAGTGTCGCTGGCCTGCATCGCGCGCAAGGTTCATCTTCTGGTCGAAAAGCCCATCGCGTCCACGGTCGAGGAAGGGCACGAGATCGTCGCCGCCGCGCGCGCCGCGGGCGTGACGCTGATGGTCGGCCATGTCGAGCGCTTCAATCCGGCCGTCGCCGCGATCAAGCAGGCGATCAAGGACGAGGAAATTCTCTCCATCGCCATCACCCGTGTCGGACCATTTCCGCCGCGCATGTCGAATGTCGGCGTCGTGATCGATCTCGCGGTTCATGACATCGACCTGATCCGCTGGTTCACCGAATCCGACATCGTCGATGTGCAGCCGCAGCTTGCCAGCGCCGTGGCCGAGCGCGAGGACATCGCGCTCCTGCAGTTCCGCACCGCCTCCGGCGTGCTGGCGCACATCAACACCAACTGGCTGACGCCGTTCAAGGCGCGCACCGTGACGGTCGCGACCCGTGGCAAATATGTGCAGGGCGACCTGCTGACGCGGCAGGTCACCGAGTGTTTCGGCTTCCAGACCGACGGCAGCTATTCCATGCGCCATCTGTCCGTCGGGCATGACGAACCGCTGCGCGCCGAACTCATCGCCTTCCTCGACGCGGTGCGCGTGGGCAAGGCGCCGGCCGTGACCGGCGATGAGGGCGTCGCCAGCCTCGAGATCGCGATCAAATGTCTCGAAGCGCCCGCGGGCAGCATCGCCGCGCCGCTGCGCAAGGGACCGCGCGCGGTCGCAAGCTGACAGTCGTTATTTTCTCGAAATCAATCCGGCACGCATCATGAACCAGCATCTGCGCCCTGAACCCGTGGCTTTCATCGACATCGGCGCGCAGCGCCGCCGTCTCGGAACGAAGATCGACGAGGCCGTCGCGCGCGTCCTGACCCATTGCCAGTTCATCAATGGTCCGGAAGTCACGCAGCTTGAAGCCGATCTCGCGGCGTTCTGCGGCGCGAAGCATGTGGTCGCCTGCGCCAGCGGCACCGATGCGCTGCTGATGGTGCTGATGGCGCAGGGCATCGGCCCCGGCGATGCGGTGATCTGTCCATCCTTCACCTTCTGCGCCACCGGCGAAGTGGTGGCGCTGACCGGCGCGACGCCGCTGTTCGTGGATGTGGACGACACCACGTTCAACATGAACATCGCATCCTTGAGGAAGGGCATCGCCACCGGCCGCAAGCTCGGCCTCAAGGTGAAGGCCGTGATCCCGGTCGATCTGTTCGGCCAGCCCGCCGATCACGATGCCATCGCGGACGTCGCGAAGAGCGAAGGCCTGTTCGTGCTGGACGATGCCGCGCAATCGTTCGGCGCGACCTACAAGGGCAAGCGCCTCGGCACCTTCGGCCTTGCGACCGCGACCAGCTTCTTCCCGGCCAAGCCGCTCGGCTGCTTCGGCGACGGCGGCGCGATCTTCACCGATGACGCCGATCTGGCGGAGCGGCTGCGCAGCGTGCGCGTGCACGGGCAGGGCACCGAGAAGTACGACAATGTCCGCCTCGGCCTCACCGGCCGCCTCGACACCATGCAGGCCGCGATCCTGATCGAGAAGCTGAAAATCTTCCAGGACGAGATCGACGCGCGCGACAAGGTGGCGGGCCGCTATTTCGACGCGCTGCATAACATCGTCAACGCGCCGCGCGTGGCCGACGGCAACACCTCGGTGTGGGCGCAATATACCATCCGCCTGCCGAGAGGCGGGCGCGAGGCGTTCGCCAATGCGCTCAAGGCGCAGGGCATCCCGACCGCGATCTACTACCCGAAGTCGATGCACCAGCAGACCGCGTACAAGCATTATCCGATGGTCGAGGGCGGATTGCCGGTCAGCGAAAAGCTGTCGGAGGATGTCATCAGCCTGCCGATGCACGCCTATCTCGAACCGGCGACGCAGGATCGCGTCATCAAGGCTGTGCGCGACGCGCTGGCGTAAGGCTGGCCGATAACTGGCGAATGCTTTCATTCGTCATTGCGAGGAGCACTTGCGACGAAGCAATCCAGTCTTGCTATTCCCACAGATGGATTGCTTCGCTTCGCTCGCAAAGACGGCCTGAATCCCTTAATTTTGCCCAAAAAGACGTGGATGGCCGGAATAAATCCGGCCATGACGGAGCAAGTTGAGGTTTCATCGGTTCGCGATTGAATCTCCATACTATAGAAACATCGGATGCTCGGGCGCATTTTCACCGTCGGCGGCTACACGCTTCTCTCTCGGGTCACGGGATTCGCGCGCGACATCATGCTCGCCGCCATTCTCGGCGCGGGCCCGCTGGCCGACGCCTTTTTCGTCGCGCTGCGGCTTCCCAATCACTTCCGGGCGATCTTCGCGGAGGGCGCGTTCAACGCGGCCTTCGTTCCGGCCTATGCTCACGTCCAGGGCGAACGGGGCGACGATGCGGCGAAGCTGTTCAGCAACCGCATCTTCACGCTGCTGTTCGTCTCGCAGGTCCTGCTCTTGGTGCTGGCGCTGGCGTTCATGCCGCAGGCGATGTCGATCCTGGCGCCGGGCTTCACCGACGATCCGGCGCAGCGCAATCTGGCCATCGAACTCACGCGCATTACATTCCCCTATCTGCTGCTGATCACGCTGGTGACGCTGTATGGCGGCATGCTCAACGTGATACATCGTTTCGCCAGCGCGGCGGCGGCACCGATCTTCCTCAACCTGTCGATGATGGCGACGCTGGCGCTCGCCGCATTTTTTCCCACGGCAGGCCATGCCGCCGCGTGGGGCGTGCTGATCTCCGGCGTGCTGCAATACGTTCTCCTTGCCGGAGACGCGAAAGCGCACGGCATCCTGCCGAAATTCACCTCGCTGAAATGGGACGACGATGTGCGCGCTTTCTTCCGCGCGCTCGGCCCCGCGACGCTGGGCTCGATGGGCACGCAGGTCGCGCTGTTCGCCGACACCATCATCGCGACATTCCTCGCCTCCGGTGCGCTGTCCGCGCTTTATTACGCGGACCGGCTCAACCAGTTGCCGATCGGCGTGATCGGCATCGCCATCGGCACCGTGCTGCTGCCGGAAATGTCGCGGCGGATCACGGCGAACGATCACGCGGGCGCGCTGGCCGCGCAGCGCCGCGCGTTCGATGTCACGCTGCTGTTCTCGGTGCCGTTCGTCGCGGCGTTCCTCACGGTGCCGGATGTCATCATGCGCGCGATGTTCGCGCGCGGCGCGTTCACCAAAGCAGATGCGGCGGCGGCGGGCGCGACGCTTGCGGCCTATGCGGTCGGGCTCATTCCCTTCGTGCTGATCCGCAGCGCGGTCGCCACCTTCTATGCGCGGAAAGATACCGCAACGCCGGTCAAGGCGGCGCTCACCGGCGTTGCCGCCAACGTCGCGCTGAAAGTCGCGCTGGTCGGATCGCTGGCGCAGATCGGCCTCGCGCTGGCCACGGCGGTGGGCGCGTGGATCAATCTGCTGTTGGTTGTCATGTTTGCGGTGCGACGCGGCTACTTCGCGTTCGATCGCGCGTTCGTCGTCGCGCTGCTGAAATTCGTCGCGGCGGGCGTGTTGCTGGCACTGGGCCTGTGGCTGACGGCGCACTGGGCGCGATCCGGGCTGGCGACGATCGCCTCGTTCCGCGACGAGATCGCTCTCGGAATTTTGATCGTGGCGGGTGCGATTATTTACGGCGTCAGCGTGTTGCTGCTGTTCGGCCGGTGCTGGTTGACGCAGCTTATCCGGCCCTAGATTTTCCAACGGGGTCGTCCCGGCGCAGGCCGGGACCCATACTCCCTGTCGAACTTTTTGAAATGGTGAATCCGACATCTCCATTGAAAAGCCGGTGGTTATGGGTCCCGGCCTGCGCCGGGACGATTGCGGAAAAATTCGCGCGGGTGGCGAGAGGTGCCGCTTGGGTTTGGAACGCGCGGCCCCGCATTTGCGCTTCCGCCCATTCCCCTGCATGATGGTATCCAGAACGGTTCCAGATTGCAGTCGGAGAGGATATGCCTCCAGTCAAATTCGGCGTCGGACAGAGCGTCCGTCGCAAGGAAGACGATGCGCTGATTCGCGGCAAAGGCCGCTACACGGACGATGTCGCGCCGTCGGCATCGCTGCATGCGCTGATGCTGCGCTCGCCGCACGCCCATGCGACATTCAGGATCGATGCATCGCGGGCGCGGACCCTGCCGGGCGTTGCTGCAATTCTCACCGGCGAGGACGTGAAGGATCTCGGCGATCTTCCGTGCCTGTTCAACCTGCCGGACGAACCGTTCACGGGACCGGCCTATCCCATTCTGGCGCGGGACGAGGTGCGTCATGTCGGTGACGCGGTTGCGTTCGTGGTCGCGGAGACGATCGAACAGGCGCGCGATGCCATCGAGGCCGTTGAGGTGCAATGGACGCCGCTGCCCGCCGTCGCCGGTCTGGCGAATGCGGTGAAGAAGGGCGCGCCGCAGGTCTGGCCGCAGTTTCCGGGCAACGTGCTGTTCGACACCTCGCTGGGCGACAAGAAGGCCACCGAGGCCGCTTTCGCCAGGGCGCATGCGGTGGCGGAAATCACCATCGTCAATCCGCGCATCGTCACCAACTACATGGAAACCCGCGCGGCGGTCTGCGAGTATGATGCGAAGCGCGATCATCTCACGCTGACGATCGGCAGTCAGGGCAGCCACCGGCTGCGCGATATTCTCTGCCAGAATATCCTGAACATCCCGGTCGAGAAGATGCGGGTGATCTGTCCCGATGTCGGCGGCGGGTTCGGCACCAAGCTGTTTCCCTATCGCGAATACGCCTTGCTCGCGGTTGCCGCGCGCAAGCTGAAGAGGGCGGTGAAGTGGACCGCCGAGCGGTCCGATCATTTCGTCGGCGATGCGCAGGGGCGCGACAACCTGACCACCGCGCGCATGGCGCTGGCGGAAGACGGCAGGTTTCTCGGCATGGATGTCGACCTGATGGGCGACATGGGCGGCTATCTCTCGACCTTCGGGCCTTACATTCCGCATGGCGGCGCGGGCATGCTGCCGGGCCTCTACGACATTCAGGCCTTCCACTGCCGCGTCCGCACGGTGTTCACCCACACGGTGCCGGTGGATGCCTATCGCGGCGCGGGGCGGCCCGAGGCGGCCTATGTGGTCGAGCGCCTTGTCGATGCCGCCGCGCGCAAGCTCGGCATGACGCCGGACGCGATCCGGCGCAAGAACTTCATTCCGCCGCGCGCGATGCCTTACACCACGGCGACCGGCAAGGTGTACGACTCCGGCGATTTCGCCGCGCACATGAAGCGCGCGATGGAGATCGCCGAATGGAAGGATTTCCCGAAGCGCGCCAAGGCCGCGAACAGGCAGGGACTGGTGCGCGGCATCGGCATGGGCGCCTATGTCGAGGTCTGCGGCACCATGGGCGAGGAAACCGCGCAGGTGCGGCTCGATCCCGATGGCGGCGTCACCGTGCTGATCGGCACCCAGTCGAGCGGGCAGGGACACCAGACCGCCTATGCGCAGCTTGTGGCCGAACAGTTCGGCATCGCGCCGGAGCGCGTGCGCGTCCATCAGGGCGACACCGACGAGATTCCGACCGGCCTTGGCACCGGCGGTTCGAGTTCGATTCCGTCCGGCGGCGTCAGCGTCGAGCGCGCGACGCGCCAGCTCGGCGTGAGCTTGAAGGAGATCGCCGCCGATGCGCTGGAGACCGGCGCGGGCGACCTCGAATTCAGCGACGGCGCGATCCGCGTGGTCGGCACCGACCGCACCGTGCCCTTCGCGGATCTGGCGAAGCGCGCCGGGAGCGATCCGTCGAAGCTGACCGCGAGCGCGGCCTTCAGCAGCGCCGACGGCACCTATCCCAACGGCACGCACGTGGTGGAAGTGGAGATCGATCCCGCCACCGGCGTGATCCGCGTGGTGAACTACGTGATCGTCGATGATTTCGGCGTCACGCTGAATCCGCTGCTGCTGGAAGGGCAGGTGCATGGCGGCACCATGCAGGGCATCGGGCAGGCGCTGATGGAGCAGGCGGTCTATGATTCCGCCGACGGCCAGCTCGTCACCGGCACTTTCATGGACTACGCGCTGCCGCGCGCCGCCGATGGCGCGACCATCACGTTCGAGACCCACAACGTGCCGTGCGCCACCAATCCGCTCGGCGTCAAGGGCGCGGGCGAAGCGGGCGCGATCGGCTCATGCCCCGCGATGATGAACGCGATTATCGAAGGCCTGTCACGCGAATACGGTATCGATCATATCGACATGCCGGCGACCGCGGAGCGGGTCTGGATGGCGATCGAGAGGAGCCGCAGCAAGCATCGGCTCTAGTGTCCTGTATCCGACGTTCGTTTCACTTTGCTGCGGGCGTGGTACGAACGTCGGATACAAAGGACACGAGCAAACTAAAATTCCAGTGATCCTTTGGTTCTGACATTCGTAAAGCGCTCGCGAAGGATATCATACGAATGTCAGAACCGGATCACTGGGATATTCCCTGCGTCGGAAAAAATGTTGCGCTTGCCGGCCAGAGCCGGATGGGCCGATTTTGAACAGGGTTTTGCGTGAAGGTCATTTCAAAACTGAGGGAAGGACACCATCCATGAAGCGTTCTCTTTTCGTCGCCGCCGCGTTGCTGCTCGGCGTCAGCGCGGTTGCGGCCCAGCAGGACATTATCGATCAGAGCCACGCGGCCATGAAGGCCAACGGCAAGAGCCTCGGCGGTACGCTCAGCCCGATGGCGCGCGGCGACAAGCCTTACGATCAGGCTGCGGTCGATGCGGCGCTGACGCAGCTTGACGAGTCCGCCAAGAAGCTGCCGACGCTCTATCCGGCCAGCATCAAGGACGTGAAGCAGACCAGCGAATACACCCCATCGCCGAAGATCTGGAGCGACAAGGCGGGCTTCGATGCGGCGATCGCGACATTCGCCAAGGCCGTGACCGAAGCCAGGGGCAAGATCAAGGACGCCGACAGCCTGAAGGCGACGCTGCCGACGATCGGCAAGTCGTGCTCCGGCTGCCACGAGACATTCCGCGTGAAGAACAGCTGATTCATTCGTCATTGCGAGGAGCACGCACGCCGGAGATGCAGAAAATATTTCCGGAAATTTGAGACGGATTTCGCTGTTGTCATCACCGGGCTTGTCCCGGTGATCTCGTTCGATTGGGCACGGTGCATCATGATCGGGATGCCCGGGACAAGCCCGGGCATGACAAATTCTGGGGACGATGATGTTGCGAAAGCTGTTTCTGCTGGCGGCCGTTGCCATCGTCGCGGGCCTTGCCGTTTTCTGGTTCATCACCCGACCTGTGATCGTCTCCGCTGCGGCGCTTCCGGCCTACACGCCCGATGCGGCCCGCGGCCGGGCCGTGTTCAACGCGGGCGGCTGCGCGTCGTGTCACGCGGTGCCGGGCGAGGCGCGCACCATGCTCGGCGGCGGGCTCGCCATTCCCTCGCCGTTCGGCACGTTTCATGTCCCGAACATTTCGCCGCATAAAGAGAACGGCATCGGCAACTGGAGCGAGGCGGAATTCGTCACCGCGGTGAAGCACGGCACGTCGCCTGCCGGCGAGCATTACTATCCGTCGTTTCCCTATGGGGCGTATACGCACGCGACCGACAACGACATCCGCGACCTGTTCGCCTACATCAAGACCCTGCCGCCATTGTCCGGCCGTCCGCGTCCGCATGATGTGAAATTCCCGTTCAACGTCCGCCGTCTGGTCGGTGGCTGGAAATTCCTGTTCCTCGACGACAAGCCGTTTACGCCGGACCCGAACCAGTCGGCGGCCTGGAATCGCGGCGCGTATCTGGTCAACAGCCTCGGCCACTGCGCGGAATGCCACAGCCCGCGCAATATCCTCGGCGGCATCGTCGCCTCGCAGCGCTTTGCCGGCGGACCGAACCCGGAGGGGCAGGGCTGGGTGCCGAACATCACCCAGAAGGGCCTCAAGGCGTGGTCGGACAAGGAACTGGCCTGGTTCCTCAAGACCGGCGAGACGCCGGACGGCGATACGGCGGGCGGCTCCATGGCGCGGGTGATCAAGAACACCTCGCAGCTAAGCGACGAGGACCTCGCGGCGATGGCCACCTATCTGAAGTCGCTGCCGCCGGTGGACGGCCCACCGAAGCCGAAGAAGGGCTGACACCTCATTTACCAGTCGTCCCGGCGAAGGCCGGGACCCATACCCCCTGTCATCGCTGTCGAAATGGCGAAGTCAGTGCCGCTATCGAGAGGCCGGTGGTGATAGGTCCCGGTCGGAGCCTGTCATCGGACGGCGCGTTGCGCCGATCCGTTGGCCGGGACGACCCGTTGAGAGGTTGTCGCGCTGATCTATCCTGCATGGCCGCGCCGAAAGCCATGTAAAGAAGCGGGGTTTTCCCGCGGGGCGCCGCATGCTTATTCACGGCATCGATTGCCCCTGATACATCCGTTTTTCCATGCATATCGTCAGAGCTGTCTCGTTCAAGGTCGCGAGCACATTGATGTTCGCCATCATGGGCGCGCAGGTGCGTTATCTCGGCGGCGCCTATCCGGAAGGGCAGGTGGCGTTTTTCCGTTCGGTGTTCGCGCTGATCCCGATCCTGATCGTGTTCGGCTGGCGCGGG
>Ga0153956_1001010_pt1 | contig 27704 bp, 23 predicted proteins | sample TSFL040MetaG_FD_104704 | JGI IMG/M metagenome (GOLD analysis project Ga0153956, IMG submission 104704) | Attine ant fungus gardens microbial communities from Florida, USA - TSFL040 MetaG | ecosystem: Host-associated > Fungi > Mycelium > Unclassified | place: USA: Florida, Wekiwa Springs... | reverse complement strand
GGGGGGCAGAAGGAGCGGAAAGCCGCTGTCTGATACGCTCGGAGCCGAAGCCGAAAGGCTTGTGCCGACCAGCCGCAAGGCAGGTCAGGTCGGTCGGATAAAAACGACCGACGCCATCAGGAAATGATCAGCCTGACCGGAGCACTACGTCGCTCATTTCGAAAGAAGCGAGCCTCGTTGCCGGAAGCGTAACCGGCGGTGGAGGAAAAGCCGCCAAAACAAAAACCTAATGGCACAGTATCTTTTGATACTAAAGAGTTGAACTTGTTCGAATCTAGTGCTGACCGGAAACAACTCCGCGCAGAGCAGTTTCGGGATACAAATCGGCAGCTATATCGCGTGTACATGCATTAGCTGCCAACCCTTTTAACGATCGCCTCGTGTGATCGTAAAAAGACAGTAAAGGCGTCCTTTTCGATAGAGCTCGAGGACGCCATTACTATTTTCAACACCTCTTTTTTGCCTCTAGGCCCGTGCACCGATCCGCGGCAGTTTCAACACGACCTCACGCCGGGTTTCGGCATCAAGATGCAGCGATCGCGCGGATAAAAGATTATTCAGCGAGATCGTGCCTAAAAGCTCGGTCGGTTTTTCACGGTACACGACCGGAAATCGCGTAAGGCCCGATGATGCCATTCGCTCGACGATGACTCGCAGCGGTTCGTCCTCGTACGCAACCTCGGCATTACGCTTTGTAATGTCCGCAAGCGTCATTTTTGAAGCAGGCTGTTTATGCTGCAGAGCACGTCTGAGGTCACGGCGGGTCACGACGCCGACGAGTTTATCGTCGGCATCGACGACCGGGTACATATGCTGAACTCTCTGGCCGAGATCGCTCGGTATCAGTTTTTCGAGATCGTCGATGGTCAACGATTCCGGAAGAGCGACAATGTCGGTTCGCATTACCTCACGTGCGAATGTGATCTCGAGCGGATCCAGCGAATATTCACGGCTCATGTGATATCCGCGGCGAGCGATCTTTTCGGTAAGTATCGACCGTCCCAGCGTGAGCACTGTAAATCCGTGAGCGATCGTCACCGCGATGAGCAGCGGCAAAAGCATATTAAGGTCGTGGGTCAACTCAAGTGCGAATACGATGCCCGTAAGCGGCGAACGCATTGTGCCGCCGAGGATCGCTCCCATGCTGACGAGCGGCCAAAACCCTGCGCCTTCCGCCGGCAGAGCCAATGCCTCAAGGCCGCCTAAAGCTCCGCCCATCATCAATAGCGGCGCAAGCACGCCGCCCGACGTCCCGGACCCGAGCGAGATCGCCCAGATCGCGGATTTGACCAATAATACACCGACGATCAGCCGCATCGGGACATTGTCCTGGAGCAAGGAACCGATGACGTCATAACCGACGCCAAGTGCCTGTGGAAAGATAAGGCCGCCGATGCCGATGGCGATGCCGCCGATCGCGGGCCACCACATCCAATGGATCGGCAGTTTCGCAAATATATCTTCGGATGCATAAACGGCTTTGGTCAGTATCAGTGACAACACGCCCGCCATGATACCGGCAACGACACAACCGAGCAGTCCGTCGAGGCCGACAAAGGCTTCGTGCGGGCGAACCGGAAACAGCGGTGCCGGATCGAGCATATAATGCCGTGCCGTCGCGGCTGCTGCACTTGCGAGAGCGACCGGGATGAGGCTACGCGGCTTCCATTCAAAAAGTAAAAGCTCGACGGCCAGGCACACCGACGCGACCGGAGCACCAAATGTCGCCGACATGCCGGCGGCGGCACCGGCGACCAGCAAGGTCTTTCGTTCTGAGCTTGTAAGGTGAAAGAACTGAGCGATCATCGAGCCGAAAGCTCCGCCCGTCATAATGATCGGCCCCTCGGCACCGAATGGGCCGCCAGAACCGATAGATATCGCCGATGACAGCGGTTTGAGAATGGCGATCTTTGGCTGTACACGGCTGCCGTTGAGCAATATCGACTCGATCGCCTCCGGTATGCCGTGACCGCGAATGCGTTCGGAACCATATCTCGCCATCAGGCCGATGATGAGGCCGCCGATCACCGGAACAGCCACGATGAACCAGCCGAGGCTGCTGCCTGCGGGCGAAGCTCCGGTTGCAAAACTCAGTTTCTGATAGAAAAAAAGATTGGTGAAAAATGCGATCAGCCTCAATAGGACAAAGGCGATGCCGGAGCTTGCTATACCGATCACGATCGCCAGCAGCGAGATCCGCATTACCCTGCGGGTCGTTGTAAAATCTCCGAGATCGGCCGCTGCACCGTTCTCAAATCGTCCCCAAAATCCTCGTGGTTCCGTACTGTCACTATCTTCCATCATCATCCTCCAATTGGATAAGGTTACCACTTTAGAGCCGGTGTTTCAGGTCAGCCGACCTGCCCGAGTTGTAATTGACCGTCGAATACCAATAAAATCTATCTTTCGATGTTTTTAGATAGAGTAAAGATAAGAATAAAGGCAGGTGACGGCGGAAATGGCGTTACGGCATTTCGTCGTGAAAAATTCGTACCACGAGGCGGCCCGTCGGGCGGCGACGGCGGCGGCGGCGGCAGCGTCTGGATGGAAGCTGACGAAGGGCTTAACACGCTGCTCCATCTTCGCTATAACCCCGAGCATAAAGCCGAGCGCGGCCGTCATGGCGAAGGGTCCAACCGATTCGGCAAGGACGGGCACGATATAACTGTCCGTGTGCCTGTGGGAACTCAGGTGTATGATGCCGCGTCAAATGAGCTTTTATTCGACTTTACCGAAGCGGGTCAGCGTTACCGTGCGGCTAAGGGCGGCAAAGGCGGTTGGGGCAACGCTCATTTTGCGACGCCGACCAAACAGGCTCCCAAATATCACTACGACGGACGTCCGGGCGAAGAAAAAGAATTACAGCTCGAACTTAAGCTGATCGCGGATGTCGGCCTAGTCGGGTTTCCGAACGCAGGTAAATCGACGCTGATCTCGGTCATTTCCGCCGCCAAACCAAAGATCGCCGATTACCCTTTTACGACGCTCGAACCAAATCTCGGCGTCGTCGATATGGGCGAATTTCGCACCTTTGTCGTTGCCGACATTCCCGGCCTGATCGAAGGTGCGTCGGAAGGTGCCGGCCTCGGCGACCGTTTTTTGCGTCATGTCGAGAGAACCAAATTCATTCTGCACCTCGTTGACGTTTCGTCGCTGTCCGGACGCGACCCTGTCTCAGATTACGAGATCATAGACCGTGAATTGGCAAATTATGATCCGGCACTCGCTCAGCGGCCGCAGATCGTAGTTGCGACAAAGATCGACGCACTCGACGAACCGGAGCGTCTCGACGCGATCCGTGAGCAAGCTGCGGCTGACGGCAAACCGTTCTTTGCTATCTCGTCCGTCGCTAACTCGGGTGTAAAAGAGCTTGTGAATGCAATGTCCGCCGAACTCTTAAAGATCGCCGATGCCGAGGCTGCCGAGATCTCGCTGGACGAAACGCCTTTCTCTCAAGGGGCTGACGCTTAAGATGAGACGCATCGCATTTTATGGCGGCAGCTTTGACCCGCCGCACAATGGCCATCTGGCGATCGCCCGAGCTTTAACGAGACAGTTCAGTCTGGACGAGTTCGTTTTCATACCGGCGTTCCATGCACCTCATAAATTGCGGCTTGAGCCTACATCGGCATACGACCGATTTGCGATGCTCTGTCTTGCGACTCAGGCCGAGGACAATTTTACGGTCGATAAACGCGAGATCATGCGGCCCGAACCGACATTTTCGGTCGATACGCTCGGCAGCTTGAATAAACAGTTTCCCGACGACAAGATCTTTTTTGTCATGGGAGCCGATTCGTGGCAGGATATCTTGACCTGGCGCGAATGGGAGACAGTGTTGACAATGACCAACCACATCGTCGTTACGCGTCCGGGCCACGAGATCAAGGTCGGCCATGTGACCGATAGCGTCCGCGAAAGGATCGTTGACCTTCGCGGCAAATCGGGCGACGACAGCGCACAGATCGATAAACGTATATACTTTACCGATGTCGTCCAATGCGACGTTTCCGCGACGGAGATACGGCGGTCGATCCGCGACGGTTCGACCGAATGGCGTACCGATGTACCTGACACGGTTGCAAAATATATACTTAAGTATCAAATTTATAAATAGATGGAAGAAGTTCAGGAAAAATCTCTCAATCGCGAAACCTCAAAGATCGAGCTTGCCCGACCGCAGCTCAGATTCGATGACCTTGACGCGTCACTCAAACTTGCGATCCGCTGTGCCGCCGATAAAAAGGCAGTAAATATCGTCGGACTCGACCTGCGCGAGATCGCGAGCTTTACAGAATTCTTTATTATTGCCAGCGGTTCAAATCAGCGGCAGGTTCAGGCGATCGCAGATGAGATAAGCGAACAGCTAAAGAAGCAGCTTGGCGACAAACCCGTTAGGATCGAGGGCTATCGGACAGGCGAATGGGTACTGCTCGATTACGGCGATTTCGTCTTTCACGTCTTTAATGCCGAAGCCCGCGAATTTTACGATCTCGAACGCCTCTGGCGCGATGCCGGCCGTGTCGAGATCCCGACCGATCTTTAAATGAGATTTCGCTTTATTTGGGTCGGAAAGACCCGTGACAAGAGCTATAAGACGCTGTTGGACGAGTATCTGCGGCGTCTTTCTTTTTTTGTGAAATGTGAGATCGTCGAAGTAAAAGATGCCGAAGGGCCGACAAAAAAAGATACCGAAGGCAACCGCATCATTGAAAAGGTGAATCCAACTTCACTTGTCTGCCTTTTGGATGTAAAAGGAAAGAGTATTGACTCGCATCAGCTCGCAGGCGAGGTCGATATGTGGCAGATACGCGGCACACGCGAAGTGACATTCATCATCGGCGGCTCTGACGGAGTCTCCGATACGATTGTCCAACGTGCCGATATTATGCTATCTTTATCGTTTCTAACTTTTACACACGAAATGGCTCGTGTCGTATTGGTTGAGCAGCTTTATCGGGCATTTACGATAATAAATGGATTCCCCTATCAAAAATGAGTAAATTGAATCTAAATGACATTAAAGAAAAGCTTTTGAAAGAGCGTGAGGCTCTCGTCAAAAAGCTTAGCGGCAACGATCTCTCGATCGACGATTCGGAAACGCCTGATCCGGTCGATCTCGCTGTCAGAAATTATTCTAAGAACGTACTTCTTGCCGTTTCAGAGAATGACAGCAAGCAGATATTGCTGATCGACGAAGCTCTGATGCGTATCGAGGACGACGAATACGGCCCTTGCCAGAACTGTCAAAAAGAGATCAACGCAAAACGTCTTGCCGCTATCCCGTGGGCCAGATACTGCATCGATTGTCAGGGACTGTTGGAACAAGGACTTCTTGACGAAGACTGATCGCTCGCAGATGATCTCCCACATTGTCAGCCCGCTGCTTTCTCTCCTCTTTCCTCAACAGTGCAAGGTTTGTAATTCTCGTGACTGCGACGCCGATACCGGCATTTGCTGCGGCAAATGCTGGAGCGATTCCCGCATCTTTACGGGCAATGAGATGCTCTGCAGTAAATGCGGCTCTTATTTTAATGCTGAGGGCGGCGATATCGAGGTGTCATGTCACAAGTGCGGCGACCACGCCTACGACAAAGCCTTTGCCGCTGGAATATACGAGAAAGGCCTCGCGGCAAATCTTTTAGCTCTAAAATCACAGCCTTTCATCCCAAAGGCCGTCCGTCACAGTATTCGCGATTCGATAACCCGTCGCGGCCTTACCGAGATCGACATCATCATTCCGGCTCCGCTGTCGGTAAAACGCCGTGCCGAACGCGGCTTTAATCAGGCAGATCTCATCGCCGACGAGGCCGCCGCTGCCTGCGGCAAGCCGGTCGATCGAAACTCGCTCATCCGAAAGATACACACGCCGATACATCGTATCGCGATGGACGACAAGGCTCGTGCCCTGACCGTTAAGAACGCCTTTGATGTCGCACGCCCGAAACTTGTCGAGGGAAAGAATATACTTCTTGTTGATGATGTATTTACATCGGGTGCGACAGCGTCAGCGTGTGCGGCCGTACTAAAAAAGAAAGGCGCGGACAAGGTGATGGTCTTCACCGCTGCCCGCGCAGTTCTGAGGTCAGAATAGATCAAGGGATGTCATACTTCGGTATCGGGATGTCGCCGGTCGTACCGAACGACGCAGCCTTTAGTGCCCCGTTCGAACTTTGCAGAGCGTACCAGGTTCCTGACGCCGGCCTGAAAACAGCAATGTCATCTTTGCCGTCGCCGTCATAATCGCCGACAACAGGTATGTCGCCATTAAGTCCGAACGACCGTGCCTGAAAACCGCCGGTCGTACTTAAAAGGCTGTACCAGATGCCTGTCGATGGACGATAAACGACAGTATCCAATTTGCCATCGCCGTCCATATCCGCAGGACTTGGAATGTCGCCATTAAGTCCGAATCCGATCGCCGAAAATCCTTGATCGAGGCTTCCCAGCCGATACCAAACTCCGTTGCCCGGCCTAAAGACGCAAAGGTCGTATTTACCGTCGCCGTCATAATCTCCCGCAGCAGGAATATCTCCGTCAAGCCCGAACTGAACTGCTCTAAAGCCGCTGTCAGATGAGCGTGTGGTGTACCAGACGCCGTTGGCGGGCCGAAAAACAGTAAGGTCAGCCTTTGCATCGCCGTCATAATCTCCGGCCGCTGGTATGTCGCCGTCACTGCCGAAGTTTGCCGCACCGAACGTGTTATCGCCGCTTCTCATATAGAACCATGAACCGGTCGATGGCCGAAACACGCCAATATCTGTAATGTTGTCACCGTCATAATCTTCGGGAACCGGAATATCTGTCGCTGCGCCGAACTGAACTGCTTTGAATGAGTTATTTGAGCTGTTAAGCACGTACCAATTCGTATCTGTAGGGCGATAGACCGCAAGATCACTTTTCAGATCGCCGTCAAAATCAGCCGATGCTTTGGCACGTGTGATCTTGTCTATCTGTCCGTTGTTGTAGCAAACATAGATCTCGCCGTTATTGTCTTCGCCAAATGAGACCACGGAACGCGGCGTGTCCTGCAGCAGCGTCGCCGATGTCGATGAGCTGCCTGCGGGCAGATACCATATCTCGCCCGAACAATAATCGCCGAATACATACATTCCGTTAGGCAAACTTCCTAACTGTCCTCTGTAAACATAACCGCCCGTCACGGCACAGCGTCCGGCCGAGTGCGAATATGTGTAATACGGCGGCATCTGAGTGATCGGATTCGCTCCGTTAGAACACAGCGAAGGGTCGTTGCCGGTGCAGTTGTTTCCCTCATAGACGCGCCAGCCGTAGTTGCCGCCCTTTTGGATAATGTCGAGTTCCTCGATCGCACTCTCGCCGACATCAGCCACAAAAAGCTGATGCGTACCGCCGCGGTCAAATGACCAACGCCACGGATTTCGCATTCCGTAAGCCCAAATTTCCTGACATAGATTTCCGGCCGTCGTGCTGCCGGTGTCGCATCGTGCGGTACCTGTGCCGGTATATGGGTTATCCGCCGGTATCGCGTATGCGGGGCTTGTGCTGTTCACATCGATACGCAGTATCTTGCCTAACAGTTGAGATCGATTTTGTGCCCTTGCTCCCGGATCGTTAGCCGAGCCGCCGTCACCGGTTCCGATATAAAGATAACCGTCAGGCCCGAAATTAAGATTGCCTCCGTTATGATTTGTGAAAGGGTCGGGGATCGAAAATAGCAGCCGCTCAGATGAGACATTTGCGGTATTCGAACTTCCAGTTCCGGTCGTGGTCGTATATTCGACAAGCGTATTCGCACTGTCGCCGGCACGATTAAAGAAGCAGTAAAATTTCCCGTTCGACGCAAAATCAGGATGAAAGGCAAGCCCGAGCAGACCACGTTCGTCACCTGTCGTTGTCGGCGGGTTGATCCTCGACGATGCATCGATGAACACCGTCGAGGTGCTCGCTCCGGGCTGAAATACACGTATCTGGCCGCCCTGCTGCAATACAAAGAGACGTCCCGAATTATCCGGTGCCGACTTGACCAGGATCGGCCGCGACAGTCCTGTAAAGACAGTTTGCAGCCGAGGCGTGAACGGAGCCGCAACACCCTGAGCAATAACTGACATCGTATATATCAGAACAATGGCCGAGGCCGATAATAAAATTCTTTTCATAAGATCTCCGATGCACAAAACTGACACGACACGTATCCGCTAAAATAAGGGTGCCTTTTGCATCCTTACTTCAACGCAGGCGACAAATATAATAGTGACCACTAATCCGTGATCCGTTCTTTTACGATCTGTATCAATTCTAACGATTCGCCGACAGCGAATGCAACATTTTTAGACGCGGTACTTGGCACGCTTTTTTTGAATGATGTCATCCTCGTTATCAACATTCTGAAGACGGAGCGTTACATCGGCGGTCATCGACATATCGGAGCTTTTGCCTTCGGCAAGATGCACGGCTCCGGCAGCGGCGATCATCGCGGCGTTGTCGGTCGAGAGGTGTTTTGACGGGAAATATACCGGAACACCGAGCGTGTCGGCGGCGGCCTGCGCGGCATTGCGTAAAGCAAGGTTGCAGGCAACACCGCCCGCGACGATCAATGTCTTTGGCAAATACTCGGCACCGAGGATCTCGATGTTACGAACCAGCGAACGCACGACCGTCGCCTGAAATGCGGCCGCAATGTCCTTGATCTCCTGCGAAGGCTCTTGCCCGTCAGCCGCCGGTTCGACGGAATTTTCGCGCATATAGCGGACGACCGCGGTCTTTAGTCCGCTAAAACTCATATCGGGCCGTCCGTCAGAGATCTTTGCGATCGGAAATCTTATCTTCGATGCGTCGCCCTCTTTTGCGATCCGTTCGATGACCGGCCCTCCCGGATAACCGAGGCCGAGCATCTTTGCGACCTTGTCAAAAGCCTCGCCCGCCGCATCATCACGAGTGCGTGAGACGACCTTATAATTGCCCTGCTTGGTCGAGAGAAAAATATTCGTATGGCCGCCTGAGACTATCAGAGCAAGTGCGGGATATTGGATCGGCGGATTTTCGAGAGCGACCGAGTAAAAATGTCCTTCGATATGATTTACACCGATGATCGGGATATTCAGCCCGAATGCCAGAGCCTTTGCGTAACAGACCCCGACCAGCAGCGAACCGATCAGCCCGGGGCCTTGCGTGACGGCGATCGCATCGATATCGGCAAGCGTAATTCCCGCCTTTTCGATCGCTTCGCTGACGACCGGCTCGATCTTGTTGAGGTGTTCGCGCGAGGCGATCTCGGGCACAACGCCGCCCCACGGGCGATGAATATCTATCTGCGATGAGATGACCGACGAGACGATCCGCGTACCGTCGCTAACAACGGCCGCTGCGGTCTCATCACACGAACTTTCTATACCGAGGATCAGCACGTCTCAAGTTTAGCAATTTCGGCCGCATGCGGCACTGTGCCCTGATCTTAGCTTGCAACACCGTGCTAGTACAGCTAATCTTTTTCTCGAATATCGGTCAAGATTATGAGAAATATCTTTTGCTCGGCGGCCATCATTTTAGCGGCAATGATACAGGTTAATTGCGGCGAAAACAGTATGACAAAGGCTATCCGCGAACACGATCAGGCAGGTGTCGAAGCTCTTTTGTCTCAAGGCATTGACATAGATGGTGCTCTCGACGGCGACGGACGCACACCGCTGATGATGGCTGCGTATAAAGGGACGCCCGAGATAATGCAATTGCTGATCGATCACAAGGCCGACCTCAATGCAAAAGATCGGAACGGCAGCGATGCGATGATCTTTGCCGCACGAGGCGGCAGCTGCTCTAACATCACAAAACTCGCTGAGAAAGGCAAAAAGGTCGATCCGGAAGAAAAGGCCAAACACACCGCTCTAATGGAGGCCGCAGCGAATGCGGATGCACATTCGGTAAAATGCCTCATCGATCTCGGCGCAGACCCTGATCGGCAGGATGGCAGCGGTAACACTGCACTTATGTACGCCGTTCGCAGCAAAGATCTGGCGACCGTTAAATTGCTGATCGACACCGGTGCGGACAGCGAGCGAAAGAACGACAAAAATGAGACAGCCGCTGCGATCGCGACCGCGTTGGATCTGCAGACGATCCTGAGAGCGATCCAAAACGGCAGTCAGGAAAATAACACATTCGACCCGGATACGATAAAGATCCAACTCGAACCTTCGTCAGTGCCCGGCACATTTGACGCAAAATTCACTAATACCGGCAAGTCGAACATATACACAGCATACGCTAAACTCGACGCCTCAAAAACCAACTTTGCTTACGGGCTAAAATGCTACAACAACAACGGAACAAGGCAGAATTTTGCGACCACGGACAGCATTCCTCCGATCAATATGCTCCGTGCCGGCGACAGCATCTCGTTCAGTGTGACAAAACCTCAAAACACAAGGTCGTGCGAGATCGGTGTCCTGTACTATGCTGACGGTAAAGCCGCGTCGCTACTCAGAAATAAGGCAGCTGCATTGACCCCGGACGAAACAACTTACGTCGATTCTAAAAAATTCTTTCTCCAATGGCCTTTGAATTGACCTGGTTGTGAGTTGTTATAACTTCAAACACCTCGCGGGTCAGAGTGATGCCCGATGGGAAATGCTGCTTTAGATCTTCGCGAAGTATGTCAGCATCTTCGGCAATGTATCTGTCGAGCATTGACGTGTCTTTGAGCAGATAAGTGATGCGATATTTACTGTCGCGGCCGGCAAAGGTCATACTTTCAAATTTACCTGTCGCAAGCACTTCGGGAATGTGCTTTTCGACCATATATCTTTCGAAATTGGGCGCGAGCGAACTTTCTGCTTCGGCGGTGACTTCGTAAACGATCATTTTTTTATAATACTCTTCGCCGGATCGAATAATGCAACTCGAAAACGGCCGTCAGATCTTAAGATCTTGCCTCCAGAGTGATTTGTCCTCAACTTAAGCGTAAAATACCACACATCAAATGAAGGACCGTCTTACAAAAACCGCATTTCTAAATTATCTGAGCTGTCCTAACGAATATTGGCTCGACTATCACGATCCGGCTCCTGACGCCGAGCTTACGCTCGAAGAGGAACATCAGCGTCAGCAAGGCTACGAGGCCGAGAACCTCGCCAAAACTATGCAGCGTTTCAGGTCGGACGAAACACAGCTCGCAGAATCACAGCGAATATTTCAGACATCTGAGCTTTATGCCCGCAGCGACCTCGTCGTTACCGATCGCGAGACCGGCGAGATAGACATATATGAGATCAAAGCGTTGCCGTCGGTAAGGCACGAACATATAAACGATGTTGCATTTCAAAAAATGGTCTCAACACTCGCAGGTTTTACCGTGCGCAAATGTCACATTATTACGATAAATGCCGACTACGTTCGCCGCGGCGAGATCGATGTCGAAGAACTTTTTCTCATTCACGACGTAACCGCCGAAGTCGAATCGATCTTGCCCGCTATCAAAGAACAAACACGTGACGCGATCGCGTTTTTGGACACTTCGCCGCTGCCGTCGCTGGCCGATCATTGTCAGGAGAAAAAACTCGACTGCCGTTTTATCCGCCTGCATTTTCCCGAACTTCCCGACTACACGGTCTTTGACATCGCTCGGCTGAACAACGACAAGCGACGCACTCTTTTGTCACTCGGCATAGTTGATATCAGAGACGTTCCCGATGATCTAAAGCTATCGGCAAAACAGAGACAACAGGTTACGGCGGCTAGATCGGGTGAGACTGCGATCGACGTAGATCAGATCCGCGAACGTTTCAACAGTTGGGCGTATCCGCATCATTTTCTGGATTATGAGACATTTGCTTACGCGATACCGCAATATGACGGCGTAAAGCCGTTTCAGCAGATGTGTTTTCAATACTCGCTGCACACTATCTCCGAACCCGGAGCCGAGACCGAACACACGCATTTTCTTGCACGTTTTGAAAAAGATCCGCCGCGTGAGATGGCACGCAGCCTTTCCGAAGCCCTCGGCGACGAACTCGGCACCGTCTTTGTCTGGCACGAATCATTTGAAAAAGGCCGCAACGACGAAATGGGTGAGGCTTATCCTGAGCACAGAGAGTTCTTTGCTGACCTCAATGCACATATTTATGACCTGATGAAGATATTCTCAGACGGCCTTTACGTGCATCCCGAGTTCAAAGGCCGCACGTCTATAAAAAAGGTGCTGCCGGTGCTTGTACCCGAACTTTCATATAATGATCTCGGCATCGGCGACGGCATGACCGCGTGCATCAGCTGGTATCATGCGGCAAAATGGAATACTCTGACCGACGATGAAAAGGTGACGATATTTGACGATCTCGAAGCATATTGTCACATGGACACGCTCGCGATGGTCCGTATCTATGAGGTGCTTCGCGACATCTGATCTGAGGCTTTATCTATCGTATGGAACAGGGTGTAACTCAGCTTTTGATCGAACTTTCAGACGGCAAACGTGACGTTGTCGATCAGCTTTTGCCTTTGATCTATGACGAATTAAAGCGGCTTGCCGGCAGCTATCTTCGCCGCGAACGCTCCGATCACACGCTCCAGCCCACCGCTCTCGTTAACGAAGCGTACCTTAAAATGGTCGATATTACGCAGATCAGTTGGCAGAATAAGGCTCATTTTCTCGGCGTCGCGGCCAATCAGATGCGGAGGATACTCGTCGATCATGCCCGTCATCACAATGCTCTCAAACGCGGCGGCGAATTTCATATCCTCACGCTTAACGAAGAGATCGACAAGGCCGCTGATGAAAGTACCGAACTCATCGAACTCGACGACGCCCTCAACGAACTTGCCAAAATGGATCCGGTCAAAGCAAAGATCGTCGAACTGAGATATTTTGGCGGCCTCACCATGGACGAAGCCGCCGAGGTCCTCGGTGTCTCGACCATCACCGTCAAACGCCATTGGAAAATGACCAAAGCCTGGCTCTATGGCCGTCTGTCCAAAAATGGATAACATCGTCAAAGCCGGCCGATCACACATCACTCATATCTAATATATAGATCTAGTATGTTTTTTTTTGGCTGCCTGATACTTTTCCTCGATCTCCTTCGCCTTAACAGGTGCCGAGCGATGTTCGCTCGAATTATATACGAGGAGAAAACTGTAATGATCAACCATATATCAATAGGTGTTAATGAACCTGAAAAGGCAGCAAATGTACTTGCCGAGCTTTGGGGCGGCGTCGCACTGCCGTTTCCGCCGAGTCCGGGCGGTTGGGTCGCGTTTGCCGATGACGGCCGCGGCACGATGTGCGAGATCATCCCGATCGACGTACAACTCATTCCCGGCACCGAACTTCCTGCCGAAGAAGGTTTTACGCGCGAGACGATCACTGACGATTTCGAAGCAACATTCGTCCCCGGCAACGACCCTTCGCTTTTCGGATCGGTTCACGTAAATATCAACTCGCCGCTCGACGAGGAGTCGATCAAGGCGATAGCCAAACGCGAGGGCTGGCGTTGCTTTACCGCAAATCGCGGACGCGGAATGTTTCAGCTTATCGAGCTATGGGTCGAAAATCGCTTTATGATAGAGGTCAACACGCCTGAGATGACCGAGGTTTACCAGTCGATCGCGACATCCGAAAATTGGGCCGCAGCACTAAAGATGCCGCTTCCGCCAAAGTATGTAAATAACTATGCAGGCATCATAGCCTAGAGCTTTGCTCTCCCGCATCGTCTTGACGGCGACTCACCGCCCGCTCGGGACAATGTTTCCCGGCGGGCGTTATTTTTTCGATAAAGTGCCGTCTCAGTCGGCGGCGTTTCTTGAATGCGACTGTCCGCGATGCTAAATTCTCACTCATAATGAAGCGTCGGCTCGAAGAGGACATTTGCATACACATTTTTACGGCTTCGGCGACGCTGGTCGGTGTGTGCCTGACCGTCATCGGCATCTTTCAGATCGGAGCTTTAAAGGCGGTCGGGTCGATCGCCGACAACGTGCTGGCGGTCGATGCCTTCGGCTTTTTTACGTCTTGTATCCTCGCGTATGTCGGCCTGCGAAGCAGATCCGCACATCGCCGTGCCCAGATCGAACGCGTCGCCGACATTATCTTTTTACTTTCGCTCATCCTAATGGCCGTCGTCTGCGCCCTCGTCGCTTACGAATTCATCTAGACCAAGAGATCTTTTTTTACGCTCGATGATACTTTTTTCGTCAGCGATACGCTTTACGTGTGACGGCGAGTTTTGCCGGGGAAATTATTCATTCACATAGGAGCGACCATGAAAAGACTTTTATTATTAGCTGCAATGATGTGCATCTCGGCGACCGCCTATGCGGACGTCAAGATCAAAACGAAACAAACATCGAGCGGTCAATCGACCGAGAGTACAACGTACATCAAGGGCAAACGGACCCGCAACGAAATGTCGGGCGGAATGATGATAACCATCACTCAATGCGACATCCTGCGTGATCTGACGCTTAGCCCGACGACCAAGACCTATACCGTCACAAAATATGACGACGGCAGCTCGACACCGGCCGCACCGGGACAGCCCGGAGTTTCGCAGCCGGTGACAAAGGGCGGCACGATGACCGTCACCACGACCATCAAAGACACCGGCGAACGCAAGCAGATGTTCGGCTTTACGGCACGTCATATCATTCAGACGATCGAGACCGAGACATCGCCCGACTCTTGCAACCCGACACACTCAAAGATGGAAATGGATATGTGGGTCATCGACGCTGAGTTTTCGGCAGTCTGCTCACAGCCGCGTAATTACTCGCAATATCGCGGCGGTAAAGCCGGCGGATGCACCGACAAGATCATTCCCAAGACGATCGGTTCGGCAAAGTCAGGTTATCCGTTATGGCAGAAAATGACCGGCTTTGACCCATCGGGCAGGGAAAGCTTTTCGATGATCTCAGAGGTCGTCGAACTGTCAAAAACGACTCTCGACGCAGGACTTTTTGAAGCACCGTCATATTATACAGAGGTCAAGGATCAGGCAGCGATGTATCAGGCGATGGCGTCTAGCTCGAGCCGCTCGTACAGTTCGTCCGGCAACAGTTATTCGTCGCCTGAGAGCGGATCGTCGAGTTCATTCGGCAATTCGGTAAAAAATGCAGCTAACTCGGCATCTGCTGAAAATGCTGACAGCTCACTTTCACCAAAAGCTCCGGGTGTTATACGCATCGGCCTTCCGGCGGTCAGGACAGGATCGGTCGGCGACGGCATCAACGCCGCCGAACTCTCGGCCGCGATACGCAATTCTCTTCCTGCATATTTAAAAGGCACAAAGGTCGAGATCGTCGATCTAGAGGCAAAACTCGCATCTGCACAAGCCGACGAGGCAAAACAAAAGGAATGTGATTTTATAATGACGGCGACCGCTTCGCACAAAAAAGGCGGCGGCGGATTTGGTTTCGGCAAGGCTTTCGGCTCGGTCGTCGCTCAAACAGGCATCGGCCACACGGGCAGCACCATCGGCAACATCGCCGGCCAGGTCGCGACAACCACGATAGTCTCGGCAACGCAGGTGACAGGCAACGTCAAGTCAAAGGACGAAATGACACTCGACATACAGATTCGCTCGATCGCAGGCAACTCGACGCCGCTCACACGCTCATTTAAGGCAAAGGCAAAGTCGGACGGTGACGACCTGATCTCGGCCATTCTCGAACAGGCCGCTCAAGCGATCGTCGATTCGGTGGGAAAGTAGTTTTTTAATTAGTGTATAGACATTTAGCGGCGGGTGACTCGATCATTCGCCGCCTTTTTTGACATCTCTGCGGGTTATTTTTTAAAGCCGATCCTTTGCAGCAGATCACCAAAACGCGGATCGTCGTGCAAATTTTGCAGGCGGCGGCCAACCATCAGCAGCGTCAGCCAATTAGACCGCTCCTGATATGAACGCTCAAGCCAATAAAATGCACGATCTTTTTCATCAAGCCCCGCATAGACCACTGCGGGAAGAAAAGGTGATGACTCGCCCTTTCGTGCCTGCTCCTCGAGTTGGACAGCGATCTTTTTCGCCTCGTCGATCTTTCCGCTAACGGCATAGATGTGTCCCAATGCCATTTCGGCTAATGGGTCATCTGACAACTCGATGGCCTTTTTGACCGACGCTATCGCACCGGCATAATCTTTTTGCTCCTCTTGTATCTCGCCGAGGCTTAGATATGCACGGCCATTATCAGGATCACGGCCAATTACCGATCGGATCTGCTCGATGGCTTCGTCATAACGGCCGTCGATATAGAGCGTCCAAGCAATGCCGGTCGCAGCATTTTGCGATAGCGGGTCACTCTCGAGAGCAGCACGAAACTCATTTAACCCCTCGGCTGTCCGTCCCAGCGAGACCAGATAATTACCGTATGAGAAATGAGCGATCTGACTCTTTGGCTGTAATTCCAACGCGAGTTTGTACTGACGCTCTGCCCCGTCAAAGTCCCAGTCGTAGGCGAACTTGATCGACGCAAGAGCAACATACGGCGCCGACAGCGACGGATCCAAACTGAGAGCTTTTGATGCCGACTCTTTGGCTCGTGCATACGCATCTGTTGGCGTCATCGTACCGACATCAGGTGCCGAACGATATGCGAGCGTCAATCCCTGATAGGCAAGTGCGTATTTCGGATCGATCTCGATCGCCTTTTTGTAGAGATCTATGCTCTCCTTATTACCGCGAGGCGTTCCCTTTTGCCGCTGAAATTCGCCTTTCAGATAAAGATCGAGCGCGTCGTTATTCACACTCGCGGTCGTCGTCGAATGTCCCGTCGGCATCCCCGCACCCAGGACCTGTGCAAATTTGCCCGAGATCTCATCCTGTAATTTTGCGATCGCGTCCGACGTGCTTCTAAAAACAAAATGCCCGAACGTACGACGGTCGCTCACCTTGTACATATCCGCCGTCACGATCACGTCGTCGCCCTCTTTTGTAACGGTGCCGGCGATGACGACATCGGCCTTCATATCCGAACCGAAAATGACCGGATCGACGCTCTTGTCCTTATAGCGGAATGCCGCAACTCGCGAGATCACAGTGATATCGGTCGATAGCGAAAGCCGCGAGATCACATCCTCGGTAATACCGTCGGAGAGATAATCGTTCTCAGTGTTTCCGGTCTGATTTGCAAAAGGCAGTATCGCGATCGTCTTTGCCGCCGGAGCGGTGCCGATCACACCGTTTCGCGTGTATGAGAACTGCAGCACACCGGTCAAATATCCGACACTGACCAATGCAAACAGCACCAGAACCGAAGTGATCGCCACAGGATGCCGCCGAATGAAACCGCGTTTGGACGGCAGCGTCGGCGCATCGCTTGCAACGGCAGTCGCCGGATCGCGGTGTCCTAATGTCGTATCTTCGCTAAAGCTCTCGGCAACAGAATACCCTTCGTTTGGGGCAAGTTCCTTTACGACCTGTTCAGAAATGCGATCCTCGAGATCGAGAACGTCACTGATCGCTTCGTCAAAGTGGCCTGCCCAGATCGCCGAACCGGTGGCAACATCCAAAAGCTGGATCGAAACCCTCACACGATCACCAACGCGGCGCAGACGTCCATCGACGACGTGATCCGCCTTAAGTTCGCGGCCGGCACGCAACGGATTTATCGTCACGTCCGCATATTTGGTTATCGAACTCGTCGGCCGCACGATCAGCCCGCGCACCTTTGCAAGTCTCGTTATGATCGCATCCGCAAGCCCGAGCGTAAGCGAAGAGGTGTCGATATCATCAAGCCCCGACGGCTTAAGCAAGCTGAGCGGCAGCACGGCAACCGTCTTTCGCATCGCCGCCGCAGATGTACGCACCTTTTTGCCCGAAGCCGTCTTATAAGCCGAATTATCATCGGTCGAACTGCCGCTGAGATAATTTTCGATCGCAACCCGCAATTTCGCGACTGATGGATATCGTTCATCCGGCTCTTTTTCAAGCGCACGGCGGACAAATCCGTCGAGTTCGTCCGAAAGCTCGTCAGCGACACTTTCTGCCGAACCGCTGCGAAGCGATGCGAGCTGCCCTGCGGTCGGTTTGATATCGGACGGCTTTGAACCGGCTGCCTGATGGCCGTCGTCGCTGAAAGCCTCGCAAAGCCCCGGCGGATCCTCGTCACAGATCGCACGGGCAAGGCCCTGCGGATCGCGTCCGAATATCTCGAAAGGCCGCCGTCCGCTCAAAAGTTCGAATAATATGACGCCGAGGCTGTAAACATCGGACGTAAAATCTATCGACTCGCCGCGTATCTGTTCGGGGCTTGCGTAATCAACGGTCATCATCCGCATCGAGGTCGCCGTCGGCTGGAGCGTGTCCATCGAAAGCTCGGGGTCGAGCAGTTTTGCAATGCCGAAATCAAGCAGCCTCGGCGAACCGTCGGCAGTAACAAAAATATTTGACGGCTTGAGATCGCGATGTATGACGCGCCGCTGATGAGCGTACTCGACCGCTTCGCATACGCGGCAAAACAACCTTAGCCTTTCAGGAATATCCTTTCGTCCGGAATCTGCGAATTTGTACAGCGGCAGCCCCTCGATCAGATCCATCACAAAGTACGGACGTCCGTCGGCGGTCGATCCGCCGTCGATCAGACGCGTAATGAAAGGGTGGTCGAGCGCCGCGAGTATCTGGCGTTCGTTGCGAAAACGGCGAAGCACAAAATCGGTATCGATACCGCGTTTCACGATCTTGATCGCGACCTTGAGATCAAATTCGCCGTCGGCACGCGACGCCTCATAGACCGCGCCCATACCGCCGCGGCCGATCTCGCGTTCGATACGATAGCTGCCGAGCATGGCTCCGGTCATCGGGTCATCATCGGTTTCGTCAAAGAGAGAGGCGAGCACGCCGCCTTTTGTACTATCGACAAAAGGCCTCTCGATAAAACTGTCCGCCTCGCCCAACTGATCGAGCAGCTTTTCGACCTCAGAGCGCAGGGCGGTGTCGCCCGCACATCTCTCGGACAGAAAAGAATCTCGTTCTTTGCCCTCGAGTTCTGATGCGGCGTGAAACAGCTCCTCGATCCGCTGCCAACGCTCCGGGGTCATATATAATTGTCGGTTCGTCTCTGTGTCCGACCGGCCTTACGGCTTCATTCCGTCATTCCACTTCGGCACAAAATCAGAGTTTATCAGCCATTCGACCGGTGAGACCATCGAATTTATCGCCCGCGTCATATGGGCAAAGTCGATCGTCTTCACCTCATCGCTGGCATGATGATAATCCTTATGCAGGCCATAGCTCGACACCGTATGTGCAATGATGCCCTGTCTAGCGAGCGTGTAGTTATCCGAACGCTGGAAGAAATTCTCTTCCGGATGCGGATCCTGAACGAGCTTTGCACCCCGTTTGGCAAGCTCGGGGCCGAGGTTAGAGCGATCGTAGCCAGTCAGCCACAATTCTTCGGGTTTGACCTTGCCGTCGGGGCGTCCGATCATCTCAAATTCAAGATTGGCCGCCAGCTTATCTTTTGCAAAGGGCAGATTGTTGACGAAATAATTTGCCCCAAACCCGCCTGACTCTTCGCTGCCGAAACAGACAAAATACACCGTGCGTTTTGGCCTTTTGCCTGCCCCGATGCTTCTTGCTAGTTCGAGCACGGCGACACTTCCCGATGCGTCATCATCCGCTCCGTTAAAGATCTTGTCGTTACCGGGATTGTTTTCCTTTACGCCGAGATGGTCGAGATGTGACGTGAGCAAAATGACCTCACTGCCGAGTTTTGGATCAGAGCCTGTAACTTTTCCGATAGCGTTCCAGGTGTTTGAGACTTGCGGCTCGGCAAGTTTTCCGCCGAATTTGATCGCAAGCCCGTCAGCTTCGCCCGCAAGTGCGTCAGCGAGATCCTTAGTGACGACAAGCATCACCGCGGGGCGGGCATTGGTCGTCGTGAAAGCCGGCATTCGCGAAGCAAAGTTTGCCCAATTGGCACGTATCGCCGGAGTTTCTTCGATAAATACGATCGCAGCTCCCGCGTTAAGCATCGCCTGAGCCGCCTGCATCGACGCACGCGGATCGTCAGTATCCTTCGAACGCATCACCACCGCGGCTTCGCTTCGCGGAGTTTGTCCGGGAGCGACAAACTGGAGTCCGCCGGTCACTTCGCCGGTGTTGGTCCTCAGCACGAGCATTTCTTTGCCGTGCGTCGCGACCTTGTCGTAATAACTGATCGTCGGTGCTTCTGCAAATGTGTTGCGAACGATGTTTACCGTCTGCACAAATGTCGGTTTGCCGTCAAAACCGGCATCACCGGCGGGTTCAAGCCCGAACTGCATAAATTGCGAACCGATATATTCGGCGGCGATATGCTCGTAACCTGTACCGCTTCCGCGTCCCTGCATCGCATCGCTTGCCAAAAAGTACATTTCGGCACGCACGTCGCGTTCATTAACCTGTACCGAGTTTTGCCCAGCGGCAAATGCCGCCGCTAACAAAACAACAACTATCGCCCTTATTGGCAAGTTAATCTCTTTAATGTTCATCGTGATTGATACTACGAAAAAATATACAGATTGTTCAGCTGCTTCGGCAATGAGAGCGGTCATTATTAATATGTGTCTGTTTTTTAATTTGTCAGTTCGCTAACTGCACGATTATAATCTTGAGTGTTCTATTACAATTTCCCTTAACTTAAGTTCGAAACAACAACGGAGGTCTATGCGCTTTATTCGTCTTGTTCCCCTATTTTCGTTCGCCGTGCTTGCGGCGGTATTAACTTTATCAGCTGTTAACGCCCGTGCCGGCTTTTTATATGCGGTCACGGACTCAACAACGGCTAATATGATCTACGGCTTTTCGGTCAACGAGTCCACCGGCGAACTGACACCGCTCGCGGGCTTTCCGTTGGCGACAGGCTACATCGGTTCGGGATTGACCAATCTCGAGCTTGCGGCCATTGATCCGGTCAATAAGCGTCTCTATGTCGGTAATCGCGGTTCGTCAAATGTGACGGTATATTCGATCGATCAAGCGACAGGAGCACTGACCCCGACAGCTTTTTCGCCGATCACGACCGTCGCGAACGAACGCACGCTGACCGTACATCCTTCGGGTTCGCCCCTTATTGTCGGTGCGGATAACTTTGCCAGCTTTGCGATCACCTCGACGACCGCAACGGCCGCTCCGGGCAGCCCTTACACGATGCCGACAGGCGTCAGCCCATCGGCGGCAGTATTGACGACTGACGGTAATTATTATTACGCAGGCGGAAACTCAGGCAATTTTTACGCCGGTTACGCGGTCAACTCAACTACCGGCGAACTCACCGCTTTACCCGGACAGCCTTTTGATTCAGGCAGCACTAACCCGATCCCGACTGCAACAGATGCAAGCGGACGGCTCTTTGTTTACAGCAGCCGACAGGCATTGCTTCGCGTATATACGCTGACGAACGGTGTTCCGACGGCGGTCACCGGCAGCCCTTTTTCGATGACCGAAACAGGTTTTGCGGCGATCGGCCAACTCTCGACCAACGGCAATTTCTGGGTTCAGCCCAACCGCACCCGCAACCATCTTTATTCGGTCGGAATTTCGGGTTCAGGTGCTTCGACATCGCTTTCGGTCGTGGGCGGTTCGCCATTTTTGACCGGTGGCACAACATCACAATCGATTGTCTTTAACGCCGCAGGCAACTTTATCTTTGTCGCAAACGGCTCAAGCCGCAATATCACACGATTTGCATTTGACTCGTCAACCGGTGTCCTTTCGGGGCAGAATGTGCAGGCAGCAAACACGCTCGGCACCGACGGAGCTCTTTCGGGAATGGCATATCTGCCGTCAGCCGCAGCCGCCGGCCCGGTATCGATCGGCGGTCGCGTAACGACCACCGCACCTCGCGGATTCAATGCAGTTGTCACCATCGAAAACCAGTCGGGTATCGTGCAGTCAGCCGTTATGTCATCGATGGGATATTATCGTTTTGACAACATCCCGTCAGGCGTACAATACACGGTCCGCGTCACGAGCAAGACCGCGATATTCGCTCCGCAGACGATCACCCCGACGGGCGATATGCTGAATGTGAATATCTCAGAGTCAGTACCGACCGACTCATCTGTAACCCGTATGCGATAACTTCGCAATACATTCATAACACAAAAAAAAGAGAAGGCCGCCTTATCCTCCAAAGGCAGCCTTCTCTTTTTTATTCTCACGACCCGATCTCAATGATCAAACCTTTAACTCAGGCAACATGGACGCTAATTGGCGACCTCACTCAAAAAACTTATGCCGTCTGCGATCTTTAGCCCAAAGTTTCGGGCGATAGTTTGCCCGATGTCAGAAAGTGATTGGCGAGTGCCAAGGGCGATGCCGCGTGCGGCAGTCTTGCCAAAAACAAGCAGCGGAACGTATTCGCGAGTGTGATCAGAGCCTTCTTTTGAGGGATCGTTGCCGTGATCGGCGGTCATTATCAACAGATCGTCGTCGCGGAGAGCATCGATTATCTCGGGAATACGCCCGTCAAAGTGTTCGAGAGCCTTGGCGTAGCCTTCGACGTCGCGTCGATGTCCGTAAAGCATATCGAAATCGACCAGATTGCTAAAAATAAGTCCTTTAGAATCTGCCTTTAGAGCGTTTATCGTCTGATCTATCGCCTGTTCGTTATTCTTTGCCGTCAGATCTTGTGTTACGCCCATATCATCGTAGATCGAAGCGATCTTACCGATGCAAACGACATCAAGCCCGGCATCTTTCAGCACGGGCAAAAGATTGCCCGCCGGCGGAGGCACAGCATAATCATGGCGATTTTCGGTGCGTTTAAAATCAGCGGCGTTGTTCCCCAAAAAAGGCCTCGCGATAACTCTCGCAACCTCGTCATCACCGTGCAAAATGCCGCGAGCGATCTCGCAGATCTCGTAAAGGCGTTCGACGGAGATGACCTCTTCGTGAGCGGCGATCTGAAAGACCGAGTCGGCAGATGTATAAACGATCGGTTTGCCGGTACGAACGTGTTCCTCGCCAAGTTGTTTGATGATCTCGGTGCCGCTCGCCGGTATATTGCCCAAAATACCGGGCAGGCCTGCTTTTTCGACGAATTCATTGATGATCCGATCCGGAAATCCCTCCGGGTATTTAGGAAATCCCTGTTTGAGGATGATGCCTGCCATTTCCCAATGCCCGGTCGTCGTGTCCTTGCCGTCCGATTTAAGCGTGCATTTGCCGAAATCTCCTGTCGGATCTTCGACAGCCGCGAGGCCTTTAAGCGGAGTGATATTCCCTAAACCCAACCGCTGAAGATTGGGAACCGCAACCTCACGCGATTCAAAAATATGGCCAAGAGTATCGGCACCTGCGTCGCCCCAACTTGCCGCGTCAGGCATCTCGCCGATCCCCGCCGAATCCAACACGATCAAACATATCCGTCCAAATACGTTATTCATAAGTTAATTTTGCCACGACCGGCCTGTTTTCATCTATTCCTCAGGCCGCTATTTAAGAACGATATATTTAATATATATACACATTGCCTCATCTGCCGCTCAATACAAGCAACGTCAGGTCAATGCATCTGTCATTTTCTGTATATTTTTTAGCATTTAAAGCAAAACACGCAACAAGCATCGTCCTAGTGACTTGGTATAAGCAAAAGTGTGCTGATTTATAAAAATATATTTTCTTGACACCACGCGACGAAAGGAATATTTATTATCAGAACTTTACAGTTCTCACTTTTTTGAATGCCTGTGGGCCGACGGTTCCGGGTATTTGCTTTCAGGTCACGGCTTTAGGTGAAAAGCAGCCGCGATCGTTTGAATCCTTGGAGGGAATATAAAATGATATTCAAAAAAATAGATGAAAAGACTCGAGTGCTCGCGTACTCGATGTTCGTGCTGGCTATCGCCGGTGTCGCTCTCATCTCAAGCGGCATTTTCAACGGTGCCACTGAGGCTTCGTCATCTTCGACTCCGTTCACTGCAATGCCGCTTGCACCGGAGGCAACCTTTGCGGGTAGCGGCGTCGGCAGCATACCTGACGGCGGCTCATCATGCTCGCCTCACCCGGTGCTAACAGAGACGTGACATTTAACGTGTCAGGGGTCAACGGCACACCGACCGGCATCTCGACGAGCATCACTTTCGGCAGTCCAAACCATACTTGGATGGGCGACGTTGTCGCGACATTGATCGCTCCTAACGGAGCCAATCACATTGTTTTCGGCAGGACCGGCTCGACTACCGGCGTCGGCGTTGGTGATTCGTCAGATCTGGGCGGCACATATATATTCAGCGATACGGCATCAAATTCGCCCAGCGGCGGTTGGTGGCAAGAATCTAATGTTCGCGGCGCGGCCGAGGTTATGACATCAGGCATCTATCGCACAACGGGGATCGGCGGGTTAGGAGTAACGAACCCCGCTCCTTTCACCAATATGGACGCCGATTTTGCCGGCGTTACAAATGCTAACGGCACATGGACACTTCGTCTAACTGACGGATGTCAGGGCGATACCGGAGCCGTGAGCGCGGCAAGCCTCACGCTGAATGGCAGTGCTCCCGCCGCGGTCAAGCATGATGCCGATTACAACGGCGACGGCAAGACGGATTACGCTCTCATACGAGCCAACAGCGGCAATCTCGATTGGTTCGTCTGGGACGGCCTCAACCCTGCGTCTGGTTACTCGTATAATCGCTTTGGCCTTGCCGCCACCGATTATATTATCGCGGCAGATTTTGACGGCGATAACAAAACCGATATCTCCGTCTGGCGCGAGGCTGCGGCAGGTTCCGCAGGATTTTATATTCTACAGTCGGCAACCAACACCGTTCGCTTTGAGAACTTTGGCCAGAATGGCGATGATCCTGCGGTCGTAGCAGACTATGACGGCGACGGCAAAGCCGATCCGGCAACATTCCGCTGTCCTGCTCTAACTGATCCCGACGGACAGTGCTACTACTTCTACAGAGGCAGTTTAAATAATCCGTCAGGCTCTATTACCTACAATCCGTGGGGATTTGGCATCGATGGGGACTTTTTCCTGATGGTCGGCGACTTTGACGGCGACCATAAGGCTGATCTGTGTCTGCAAAGAGCCGATCCTGCGGCACCCACTCAGGGGCAATTCGTTCTCCACCGCTCATCAGACAACGGAGTCGAATTTATCAATTGGGGACTCAGTTCCGACTTCCTTATACCGGGTGATTATGACGGTGACGGCAAGTCCGATCTCTGCGTTCGCCGCAGCAATGCTCCGTCAGCCGGTTTACGCACGTATTATGTACTCACACGCACCGGATCGGTAATGTACCAGCAATGGGGCATAACGGGTGATCAATCAGTTCCGGGTGACTATGACGGCGACGGCAAGACCGATTTCGCCGTATGGCGTGGCAGCACAACGTCCGGACAGAGTGCTTTCTATGTTCTTAACTCATCGACACAGTCGCTCGGCGCCGTTGCTTTCGGCCAATGTGCATCAGCGGGCAGTTGTGACTTTGGGGCTGCCGGTTGGGCGGTCCATTAAAGATCAACGAATGTATATGTTGATCGGGGCCGGAAACATCCGGCCCTATTTTATTTGTCTGTTATTTATCTTTTGGAGCCGTATAGCCTTCGCGGGCACGAACTGCGGTTCCGTCCGGCATACCCTTGACCTCAACAGTTATCTTTCGATAAGTTCCATCTTTCTTTTCATTCGAAGGAGAATAGCTGAGCGTGTATTTTGTACCGATCTCGTCGGAGACCCTTTTAAATGCCGAGCGGGCCTCGGTCAGATCCGCGACGGGTATCACACCGCCGCCCGACGAACGAGCCATCAGATCCATCTCGATATCGGCCGTCTCATAGAGATGTTTGCTTACCGCGAGACGTTCAAATTCTCCTAATTGGCAAAATGTTGCCGCCTTTTCAATATCGTTCTTTGTTCCGATACTGCGGTAATAACGTCTGATCTGCTCATTTGAGAACCGCATTGCGGTCCCGCAATCTCCTGTAAGCGCATCTTCAAAAAATTCGCGGGTATCAACGGCAATAAAATATGTGACGATGCCCGCCGCACTCAATTTGTTCTTAACATCTGCAAACTGAGCGGTACTTGTCGAATCAACCCCGTCTGTCAGAGCTACGATCGCACGACGTCCGCGAGATCGGACGCCTGCCGAATTTTGAAAATTGATATCAATTATGGACTCAAGCCCATCATAAAAGGGCGTTCCCGAGCTTGTGGCCACATGTGCAAGTGCATCGTGCAGCTTGGCTCGGTCGCTCGTAAGGCCGATCACGTTATCGACAGCAGGCATTAATTCCCTGCCGCTGCCTGTCATCTTGAACGCGGTTATCGCCACACGATCGCCCGGCCGCAGCGAATCAATAAAAAAGGCCGCCACACGCTCTATCAACTGAAGATCATTACGCGCCGATCCGGACGTATCAAGCAAAAGAACCACCTCGAAAGGCTCACTGACGGCACTAAAATTGAGAATATTCTGCTTCACACCATCTTCGTATAAGACGAAGCTCGACGCCTTGAGATCCTTAAATGCTTCGCCCGATCGAGCGGTTACGGTGACCGGCACATCGACCAGTTGAGTATCGATCTTTATTACTTCGTCAGTGTCGCCGGACGAACTTTGTGCCGATAAAACGATGGCCGTCAACAGGGCGAGAGCTAAAACATAGATCGTTCGGGTAAAAAAAACCTTCATCACAGCCTCTTATAACCAAAAAATTGTAACAAACAATTTAGATAAAAACGTTGCGTTTTAGGTACTCAACAGCCTTGAAAAATCAATTTCTATGTTAATATTCTTCACGTAAGCAAGCACTTTTACTTTATTTTCGGTGTCATCCGTCACGATATTTTCGGAGAATAGACCGAGCTTACTTCCCTTGATATTAAACTGTTAGTCCGAGGTAGAAATGAAAAAAAGAATAACACTTCTATTCGTCGCCGTGCTGATGTCGGCATCGGCGATATTTGTATTTAATAAGGCCGAGGCATTCGGCGGACAAGACAAGAGCGCCAAAAAAATAGCGGCGGCTCCTGAGGCATCGACAACTCTGGCTTTTAGCCAGGTCTATGGCGGCGGCGGCGGCTCGACCGGCACCTACACCAATGACTATGTCGAGATCAAAAATATCTCCGGCTCAGCACAGTCGCTTAACGGACTTTCGCTGATGTACGGATCGGCAACCGGCCAGTTCGGCAGCAGTTCGACGAACATTTTTGCATTACCCAATGTTTCGCTCAATCCCGGCCAGTACTATCTTGTACAGCTTTCTGCTGCGGGCAGCGGCGGCACCGCACTTCCGGTAGCGGCTGATGTTTCGACGACCAATCTAAGCATGTCAGCTGCAAGTGGAAAAGTTGCACTCGTAACCAGTGCATTTACATCGAACACCTGTGGTGCGACAGCGACGCCTTGTACACTGCCTAATGCAGCGATCATCGACCTCGTATCATGGGGAGCCGCAAATAACGCCGAGGGCGGTGCTCCGACCAATGGCGGAAACGCTCTCACAGCTACTCAGGGCAACAACCGCAAAAATAGCGGTTGTACAGATACCGATAACAACAATTCGGACTTTGATATTGTAACCGCTCCGATACCGCACAACATGGCATCGACCCCGGCACCTTGCGGCGGCGGTTCGCCCACAACGACCCAGCACGTGTTGGATTACAACGGGGACGGAAAGACGGATTACGCCGTTGTACGCAATATGACCGGCTTACCGGGCGGACAGGCACGCTGGTTCATCTGCAACAACGGTGTTGCTGAGCCCGGATGTATGTCAACCGCTGATTTCGGT
>Ga0153956_1001009_pt1 | contig 27723 bp, 38 predicted proteins | sample TSFL040MetaG_FD_104704 | JGI IMG/M metagenome (GOLD analysis project Ga0153956, IMG submission 104704) | Attine ant fungus gardens microbial communities from Florida, USA - TSFL040 MetaG | ecosystem: Host-associated > Fungi > Mycelium > Unclassified | place: USA: Florida, Wekiwa Springs... | reverse complement strand
GGCCGATGACAGCGAAATCCGCGTCCGGCCTGGGCGCATCCGCTCGACCCGCGCACAGCAGGCCCGGCCTTTCATTTCGCAGGCGCTCGCCGCCGCGCAGAAGGCCGGGGGCCGCGTCTCCCGTTCCGGCAAGATCACGGCGGGCAATCGCTCGCGCTTCGGGCGCGGCCAGCGCGCCAGCATCCAGGCCAACCGGCTGCTCACCGGCCGCTCGCGCATCGTCGTCATCAAGACCCGCGTGGTCCGTCCACATTCTGCCGGTTGAGATAGCAGCGTAACCGACGCCTGCATCATCGGCCGCCGCCGCGGTTGACCTTCAATGATGGGCTTCGAGCCTGTGATTCACGCGAAGCTCACGAAGGAAGTTGAGCCAAAAAGAAATGTCGTCATCGGACGGCTCGAACTTGAACGCCTTTTGCACGACAACGACATTGCCGCCGCGAATAAGCACCTTGAACCACGTATATTCGGGTTCTCCCGTATTTTTGTTCAGCGGGCATCCGTGCCGCCAATATAGCGTCGGTTGAAGCTGTTCGCGACCACGCTCGACGATTTCCGTCGAGCCGCATGGGCACATATCTGCCCATGCCTCCTTCATCCCGGCATAGAAGCTCGCGGGCGTGTATCCGTTAATGTTACGCATGATCTGGACCGTCAGCATCTCGGTCCATGCTTGGAGTGTTTCGCTCTCGGGAATCATCTCCAACATCACGCCAATATTTGTCTTGTAATGATAGGCTACTTTGTAGCCTTGCGGTGTTTTTGAAAGCATTTTTGCAGGGTGTGTAGAAGCCGAGTTTCGGCACTCCGCTTCTCACTTTCAAATCCAAAAACCACCGAGAACCTAAGCATCGCTCCTACCTTGAACATCTTGCGGCACCCTTTCCGGTTTGAAGGTAAGAACCGGAGTTTGGCGCTGCGCAAGGCCAAATATCCCTTTCATCAGGTCATCGAGCGGTCTCGATGGTCGCCCGAAGCTGAAGAAAGGACGCTTTCCCATGAGCAAAGAAGAAGACAACAAAGCAGTGGTCGTGCGTTGGTTCACCGAATTCTGGGGCAAGGACGTGAACCTTGCTGTGATCAACGAAATCGCGCACCCCGACATGCTCCTCCACTATTCGCTTCACGAACCGCGTCGCGGCCGCGACGACATCAAGGCATTCATGACCGATTTCCGCGCCGCGTTCCCCGATCTGAACTTCTGGGGCACCGCTGATCTGATCGCCGAAGGCGACTATGTGGTCGGCCAGTGGGAAGGTGGCGGCACGCATACCGGCGCCGCGTGGAACGATGTCCTGCCCGGCTATGAGGGCCTCCCCGCTGCGACCGGCCGCAAGATGCACTTCACCGGCAAGACCGTGCTGAAGGTCGTCGACGGTCTGATCGTCGAAGAGAACGGTCTGGACGACGGCCTGACGGCGATGATGCAGCTCGGGCTGATCAAGAAGGCCTGATCGAAACCGCATAGCGTCAGCCGTCGTGGATGACGCATCTCCATATGGAGAATTGAGGCTCGCACATCTCGTGTGCGGGCCTCAGTTACTTTCACGCTCCGAACAAGAAATAGTAATTCATTGAATTGAAAACAGGAATCGGAGCGCAGCGGACTGGATCGAGCAGTAATTTCTCCTCATCGAATTTCAGTGATGGGTGAAGGAGATCCCACCATGATCCGCATCGGCTACGCCCCCGGCGCTTATGATCTCTTCCATATCGGCCACCTCAACCTTTTGAGGCGAGCCAAGGAGCAATGCGATTTCCTGATCGCCGGTGTCGTCGCGGACGATGTGCTGATCAAACACAAGGGGGTGGCCCCCATCATTCCGCTCGCGGAACGCCTAGAGATCGTTCGCAACATCCGTTTCGTTGACGCGGAGCATGCCGCGATGACGAACGACAAGATCGAGATATGGAAAGACCTGCGCTTCAACGTCCTCTTCAAAGGCGACGATTGGCGCGGTACGGAGAAGGGCGACAAGCTCGAACGCGATTTTGGAGCGGTCGGCGTCGAGGTCGTCTACTTCCCCTATACGCTTTCCACGTCGAGCAGCACGTTGCGCAAGACGCTGCATAACATCGACGTGCTGGCCGCCCGCGGTAATGCGGCTGTAGCGCCCACTGAGATCGCTCGTGCGGCCTGACACTCATGACATTTCGGAGGAGTTATACATGCGTGCTCACGACGATGGCGCCTTCGTGTCTATCGTGGACCAGCGTGCAGCTTTGCACTGCCATCGCCAATCTCGTGCCGGTGGCGTGGTTGCCGCCGTTTACGCCTTGAGCCGCCGTGAAATCTCCAGCTTCGGCCGGGCAAAGTCATCTCGCCTCGGCTGATCTGATCGAACCTGATGCGCATGAAATGGGAGCCGCCAGGCTCCCATTTCTTTTTGTAAGGATGCGCGGGAATCGGGTGGGCGACAGTTCAATTTGAAAGCAAGATTCGGAGTGCATGAGCCCGCGACGAATTGCAGATCGAGGCCAAAACAACTGGAAAAGCCGCGAGCATGGCCACAATCTCAGGAAAACGCACCCTATCAGAGCTTCGGCAGGTCATCGAATACATTCTCGATACCGCCACGATGGCAGCGACGATCGTTAAACTCCTGCAGGCGGAGATGACACGCTTCACGGAAGAGATGTCGGAGATTGAGGCCCGGTTTCCCGGTTTCAGCACGCGCCTCCAGCGCCACATTGAAAAGGAGGTCAGACGCACGATTGCGCAGCGGATTCCGAGCCTCCGAACCGATTTCGAGGACTTCCTGAAGGTCCACCTTTCGCCCGACGAGATTCGCACCGCGCTTGAATTTCAGCGTGATCAGGTCGTCGTGCAATTGCGCGAATCCACGCTCGTCATGTCCCTTGAAACGGACGCGCGCAGCAACGCCAAGCTGTCGGAGCGTATATCGGCCGCAATGAGTGCGGAACAGCATGCTGTCGTGAATCGCTTCTTGAATAGTCCCGGCGGGATGAAGCTCGCTCCGCTGACGCGGCAGATGGAGACCCTGAAATACGACTGGATGCAGGCGATCGTGAGCGATGTTTCACAGCGTCTGCCCGCGGTTGGGAAAGACATCCTACAAAAGCACTACGTCCGCCCACGAAAATCATAGGCGGCCAGCGTTATTCCGATTTGAGAGCAAGGATCGGAGTGTGATCAACACGGATCGGAGGCACGGTCGAGCCAGAACGATCAAGGGAAAACGACCATGACGATCAACACAAAGCCCGTATCGGCGCCTCAAGCATCAATCCTTTCTGTGGCGGACGATCCGCGCTGGGCGCGTGTCGTTGCTCGCGACAAGACCGCCGATGGCCAGCTTTGGTATTCCGTCGCGACGACCGGTATCTATTGCCGACCCTCATGTCCGTCGCGGACGGCCAATCCGAAGAACGTCGCGCTACACGACACGATCGAGAGTGCGCGGGCAACGGGCTTCCGTCCCTGCAAGCGCTGCAATCCGGATGGCCTCTCGCTCGACAGCGAGAATGCCGCGCTGGTTGCCAAGGCATGCCGCCTCATCGAGGAGAGCGAGGAAGAACCTTCGCTGGAAGAGCTGGCGGCGGCGGTGGATCGCAGCCCGAGCTATTTCCATCGCGTGTTCAAGGCATCGACCGGCCTGACGCCAAAAGCCTATGCTGCGGCGAGCCGCGCCAAGAAGGTCCGCGAGGGCCTGGAGACTGGCGCCAGCGTGACGGAGGCGATCTATGACGCCGGCTTCAATTCGAGCGGCCGCTTCTATGAAAAGTCGACCGGCATGCTCGGCATGACGCCGACACAGTATCGTGCCGGTGGCGCCAACGAGGAAATCAAGTTCGCGGTTGGCGCGTCCTATCTTGGTGCGATTCTCGTGGCGTCGAGCACCAAGGGCGTGGCGTCGATCCTGCTCGGCGATGACCCCGACGAGCTGGTTCGCAATCTTCAGGATCGCTTCCCGAAGGCACGGCTGATCGGCATGGATCGCGAATATGAGGCGCTGATCGCGCGTGTCTGCGGCTTCGTTGAGAATCCGAGCATCGGCCTTGATCTGCCGCTCGACGTGCGTGGTACGGCGCTTCCAGCGCCGTGTCTGGCAGGCGTTGCAGGAAATTCCTGCCGGCGAGCGCGTCTCGTATTCAGAGATCGCCCGGCGCATCGGGTCTCCGAGCGCGACTCGCGCGGTCGCTGGCGCGTGCGCGGCGAACAATATCGCCGTCGCCATTCCTTGCCATCGCGTGGTGCGTAATGACGGCGCGCTGTCGGGCTACGCCTGGGGCGTCGACCGCAAGCGTCAGCTCCTCGATCGGGAAGCCTCGCAGATCGCATGATGCCACGGCCGGAAACGGCCGCGGCCCTTCGCTCTCGCAACAAGATTCGACGACGATGACCATGATCTTCGACACCGCGCAGCGGCCGGTACAGGAAAAACCTGACGTTAGACTGGACGCTCCGTTTCTCGGAGCGTCGTCACTCATCATCTTGAAGCCGCGCCTGAGGGGGATCGTGCGCCCGCTCGCAGCCAGTGTCGCTCGGGCGGGCTTCACCGCCAATCAAGTGACATTCGCGTCGCTGGCCGGCTCGCTGGTCGTCGGCGGCGTACTTTGCGTCAACGCGGACAACACGGCGCTTTTTGCGTTGTTGGCGCTCTGGCTTCCGATCAAGACCATGTGCGCTGCACTCGATGGCACGCTCGCAGTCGAGTTCGGTCAAAGAAGCAGGCTCGGTGGCATTCTCAATGAGGTTGGTGACATTCTGTCCGACATCGCGTTGTTCGCGCCGCTCGCCTTCGTCCAGCCGTTCCCGGCCAATTCGATCGTTTTCCTGATCACGCTGATCGTCTTCACCGAACTCGCCGGCATCATCGGGCCGCTGTTCGGGAGCGAACGCAGACTCGAAGGGCCGCTCGGAAAAGTCGATCGCTCGATCATTCTTCTCATTCTCGGCGTCGCGATCGCGATTCTTGGCGATCTGCCGGCGAGCGCGAACGCGCTGCTGCCGGTGCTCTACGGCGGCCTCATTCTCACCATCTGGAATCGGCTGCGCTTTGCGATCGCCGATGAACGCAAGGCGCCTTTATGAATTTCCACCCCCGTTACGAAGAGTCCGTTGCCTTCCTTTCCGGTCATGACGACGACTGGGCCAGGTTGATCGAATTAATCGGCCCTTGTCGCCATGATCCCAAAGCCGCCCGCGAGCCATATGAAGCGCTGGTCAGAGCTATTGCTTACCAGCAACTCACGGCTAAGGCCGGTGACGCGATCATTGGACGCCTGAAGGGCCTCTTCGATCACCGCGACTTTCCGACGCCGGAAGATCTTATCGAAGCAGATTTCGATCTATTGCGAACGTGCGGCTTCTCAGCCAGCAAGATCGCCACGATCAAATCGATCGCCCAGGGAACGGTGGACGGCGTGATCCCCACCCGTGAGATTGCTACCACAATGGAAGACGAGGAGCTGATCGCCCGCATGATCGGCATCAAAGGCGTCGGCCGTTGGACGGTCGAGATGCTGCTGATGTATTCGTTGGAGCGGATGGATGTGCTGCCCGTCGACGACTTCGGCGTCCGCGAAGGCTATCGCGTCCTGAAATCCTTGCCCGAGCAGCCCAAGCCGAAGGTGTTGCGCGAGATTTCGAAAGCCTGGTCGCCCCATCGCACCGTGGCGGCCTGGTATCTTTGGCGTATTCCGCGCGAGCGCGGAAACGTCCTGAAATGAACGTGCGCCAGCGCGATTGTTGATTTGACGTCAACAGTCGGAGTGCGGGCGCCTCGGTGGCCGCACATGGTGGAGCGAAACTCTAGAAGACCGTCGCACCGGCGCGCGGCTCAGAAGGAACGCAATGCACCTCCAAAACCGCGTCACGCCGTTCGGCGATATTGTCGCCATTGCTCAGCGCGGGATGTTCACCGGCAATCGCGGCATTATCCACGACCCTGCCACCAAGACGTTGTTGACCAAGCGTTGGGCGACACGAACCTGGCTTGTCTGCGATTGTGAATTCAAGGGACGACGCCGGGAGGTGATGCGAGGTCGGAGCTGGACCGAACTGTTCTTCCTCGACGAGGCGGTGGCGCTCGCGGCAGGTCATCGGCCGTGCTTTCTCTGCCGACGCAAGTCCGCTGAACGATTCAGGGCGTGTTGGGCATCGTCCCGCGCCGAGCCGCCCCCATCCGCCGAACAGATGGACGTCGTGCTTCATGCCGAGCGCCTCGAGCGCGGTCGCAAGCGCCTGCATCCCCTGACGCTATTGCTGTCCGATCTGCCTGACGGAGCCGTCGTCGCCGTGGATGGTGATGCCTACACGCTTTGCGCCGGCATGGCCTATCGCTGGACCAGCGAAGGATATGGTCGCGGCATCGTGCTCCACGATGCGGACTGGTTGCTGACGCCTCCATCGACGGTCATGACTCTCTTCTCGGGCTACCGACCTGTTCTCCACCCTTCGATCAATCCATCAACCGACAGGCTCAGCAATGCCCGATCTCTTTGATACGCTCACACCAACCCAGTCCTCAGCCGAGATCATGGCCGACGGCGCGATGTTGCTCCGCGGCGCCGCCCTTGCTTACGAGAAGGATCTGTTGGCCGCGCTCGCCGACATCACCACGCAATCGCCGTTCCGCCACATGGTCACGCCAGGCGGCTTCACCATGTCGGTGGCGATGACGAATTGCGGGGCGGCCGGCTGGGTCACGGACCGGACCGGCTACCGCTACGATCGCAACGATCCCGAGAGTGGGCGGCCGTGGCCGGCCATGCCGGAATGTTTCCTCGATCTAGCGGTCGATGCTGCGACGCAGGCAGGCTACCCGGAGTTTCGCCCCGACGCATGTCTGATCAATCGCTATGAGCCTGGCGCCCGGCTTTCCCTTCATCAAGACAAGAACGAACGCGATTTGGCCAATCCCATCGTGTCGGTCTCGCTTGGATTGCCGGCGACCTTCCAATTCGGCGGGCTCAGGCGTAATGACCCTGTGAGGAAGTTTGCCCTGCGGCACGGGGACGTGGCCGTTTGGGGTGGCCCGTCTCGCCTCTTCTATCACGGCGTCCCCGAATTGAAAGACGGCGTCCATGAAGCTGTCGGTCGCATGCGCATAAACCTCACCTTCCGGGGAGCTTTATAGCTCCAGAATCTTCTTTCAGTTTGATGACAACAACCGGAGTGCTGCTAGAAATCCTCTTGGATAAATGTGTTATCATTGGGAACGTCGATATGTGGGGGGTGGGTTCTCTGATCCGCCAGCCACAGCGGCTAGAACAAGGAAAGCCATTACTATGTTTTCTCGCGGCGGATTCGACGCTAAGGCGAGCCGGCGCAAACTACCCGGAACGGAGGATGCCGTCGACGCGCTCGTCGCACTGGCTGATGGCAATCCGGATAAGGCGCTCGTCATGAAATACATCGGCCAACTCGTGGTCGATGGGTACGCGGCATGGGAAATGTTGGGTAGCGGGGAGGTAGAAGTTCGCTTCACCACCGGCGGGACTTATCTGCTCGCAGAAACCACAATCCTCAGACTCGCTTGACCGGCTGATCGAGCCGCGCCTTGTGTGCTGTCGCGCTCGATATCGGATTCGATCATTCCCGTTGCATTGACACGATTTCATCGTCGCCGACGTGCCCGTACGCCAATGCGTCGGCTATCCGAGTTCCAAAGTAAGAACCGGAGTTCGCCACCATGCAGGTGTGCGTAGCATCAATGGTGCATGGCGCGTAGCGCGAGCGATTTTGCTCTCATTGTCGACTTAACCCGGTCCAGTCTTGGCCTCGCAGCCGCTCGACCCAAACCCAACAGAGGGATCGAAATGCTGCTTAGTATCGCTGCGAGACGCGCCGACTTTCACGCACTCCACGGGGAGGGCCATTTTCAGCTTCCTACCGCTTGGGATGTTGGCGGCGCGAGGCGTCTTGAAGCGTTAGGATATCCAGGGCTTGCCACGACGATCGCGAGCCAAGCGTGGTCGCTCGGCCGAGAGGCGTACGATCTTTCCCGCAACGAGGTGCTCGACCATATGCGCCGCCTCGTGGACGCCACGGAGATCGCCGTCAACGCCGACTACGGATACGGCTTTGCAACGGACGCCGGCGAGCTGGCCAGCAATGTCCGCATGGCAATCGATACGGGCATAGCAGGGCTCTCCATTTGCGATCGGATCGGTGTCGAATTGGTCCCGCTCTCCCAAGCCGTCGCTGGCATTCAAGCCTGCCGGGGTGCCATCGACGCGAGCGGCGCAGATGTCGTCCTGGTCGCTCGAACCGACGCATTGCTGGTTGGAGGTGCGAACCTCGGCGCGGCGGTCGAGCGCCTGGTAGCGCTCTCCAACGCGGGCGCCGACGTCCTCTGTGCGCCCGGCCTTGCAGATATCGACGTGATCAAGGGCGTTGTGTTGGCCGTCGCACCGAAGCCGCTCGACGTCCCATTAGTGCGGCCTGGCATTACCACGATGGAACTAGGTCAGGTGGGCGTTCGGCGCGTCAGCGTCGGGGATACTTTCGCTGAGGCGGCCTGGGCCAGCTTCGAGCGCGCGGCGAAAGAATTCATCGACCTCGGCGATCTTTCTTCGAACTGCCGCGCGCCACAAGACGCGACCATTCAATAGCCGCGTCGGGAAGATCCCACACCGGCATTCTCCGCATTGAAAGCAAGAATCGGAGTGTAGGTGAAGCTTGGCGCCGATAGTCCTTGGCGAAAGAGCACAGCTATCGGTTTTCGACCCGGTTGAAGGCGCCCGATCCAGACAAACAACAACTTACCGGGCCAGCGCGGCCGCCGACTACGAAAGTTTCCTGATCATGAAAGCGCAATTGAATCTCGCCACGGTCGGCGCTCCTTCGGCGCAATATCTCGCGCGTATCGCTCAATACCCTTGGGATCGTATTGCGGAAGACCTTGACGCTTATGGTGCGGCAGTCCTTCCAGGCCTTTTGTCTGCCGACGAATGCGTCGGCGCAAGCGAACTCTTCATGGACAAGAAGCTCTCCCACATTCCTGCGGTGGAAGACCAACGTTCGTGGGGTAACGGCACATATCGCTATGTCCGCTATCCCATGCCCGCGCTGATCGCGGACTTGAGGACGACCATCTATCCCCGCCTCGCACCGATCGCGAACGTGTGGAACGAGAAGATGGAAATCAGCGAGCGCTATCCGATCGCCCACAAGGAATATCTCGAAATCTGCCACCGCGCCGATCAAACGGTCCCGACATCGATGATGCTGGAGCACATTGCCGGTCAGCAGAGCCTTTTACATCAAGACATCTATGGCGAATGGGCGTTTCCGCTACAGGTTGCTATCATGTTGTCGCAGCGCGGCGCGGACTATGTCGGTGGTGAGTTCGTGATCACTGAACAGCGACCTCGTATGCAAACCCGTCCCGAGGTTGTGGCCCTCAACAAGGGAGACGCTGTGGTGTTCGCCGTGTCGAACCGCCGTGTAGCGGGAACGCGCGGCACCTACCGCGTCAACCTGCGTCACGGGTTCAGTAAAGTCCGCGAGGGTCGGCAAGTTGCTCTCAGCATTATCTTCCACGACGCAGCCGCGTGACTGCACCGCTGACAGCACACCGAACCGACGGAGATCGTAGAATGTCCATACTCCAAGCCGAAAAGCCCCGCTCTTCGAAATTGCCGCCGGCCGAGCGAGTCGATCAGGTCGATTGGGATCGTATGGCGAAAGACCTTGCCGATGGCGGCTCGGCCGTCGCTCGGCAACTGTTGACCCGCGAAGAATGTGATGCGCTGACGGATCTCTACCCGCAAAACGGCATCTTTCGCAGCCGTGTCGTTATGGCGCGGTATGCGTTCGGCAGGGGCGAATATCAGTATTTCAGCTATCCGCTCCCCGATCTTGTGGGGGAGCTGCGCACCGCGCTCTATCGGCATCTGGCCCCGATCGCTAACGGTTGGAACAACCGGATGCGGATCAACACTTTCTATCCTTCCGAGCACGCGGATTATCTCGACATCTGCCATCGCGCCGGCCAGAAGCGGCCGACACCGCTCCTCCTCGAATATGGCGCAGGTGACTATTGTTGCATGCATCAGGACCTCTACGGAGACTTGGCGTTTCCGATGCAGGTCGTGATCTTGTTGGCCGAGCCGGAGCGGGATTTTACCGGCGGAGAATTTTTGCTGGTCGAGCAGAATCCGAGGGGTCTCTCCAAGGCCGAGGTTGTGCCACTCCGACAAGGGGATGCTGTGGCGTTCGCAGTCAATCATCGGCCGGCGAAGAGCGCGCGCGGAACGGCGCGTGTGAATCTGCGGCACGGTGTCAGTCGGTTGCACTCGGGACACCGGCATACGCTCGGCATCATCTTCCACGACGCAAAATAGAGTTAGATCCCGATCGCCGCTTCGAGGCGTGGCGATAAGATAAATCGAAGTATGATTTTGCATGCCGGGCTCATGATTGCCCGGCATTTTTATTTTCGCGCGGTAGATCGCGCAAAGTTTCGATTTGAAAACAAGGATCGGAGTTTGGAGGAGAGACCGAACAAGTAACTTCGATCGTGAGGACAGAGCAAGGAGCTACGACAATGAACCTCATGATCCAGACTGACACGCCGCAGTCGAACGCGCAGGTGAACTCGAATGCGACGACTGCCGACGTTCTTTCGTATGCAGTCGCCGATTCCGAACCGGGCAAGGTGCTGGTCGCGCGCAGCGCGAAGGGCGTCTGCTCGATCCTGCTTGCCGACGATGGCGAGGAACTGACGGCTGATCTCGCCAGCCGCTTCCCGCAGTCCACGCTCGTTCTGAGCGAGGCGCTCGTCGAGGATGATGTCGAGAAGGTGCTGCGCTACATCGCGAGGCCTTCTGAAGGTCTTCATCTGACGCTCGACATGCGCGGCACGCCCTTCCAGCGCCGCGTATGGGAGAAGCTGAAGGCGATCTCGACGGGCCGGACGGTCAGCTACATGGAGCTGGCGAAGTGGATCAGCCCGCTCGCCAATCCGCGGGCTGTCGCGAGTGCCTGCGCGGCCAACCCGATTGCTCTGGCCATCCCGTGCCACCGCGTCGTCCGCAGCAACGGCGACCTGGCCGGCTACCGTTGGGGCATCGAGCGCAAGCGCGAGCTGATCCGTAGGGAGTCCCTGGCATGAGACAGCCACTGGTCGACTTCATTGCCCCCGCCTCTGCGGATACATCCGCAGAGGAACGGATCGCCACTTACGACTGGAAGGCGCTCGCTGGCGAACTCGACAGTTTCGGGTGCGCCGTCCTGCCCAAACTTCTCACCCCGTCGGAATGCCGCGATATCGCCTCGCTCTATCCCGATGAAAGCCATTTCCGAAGCCACATCATCATGGCGCGGCACGGTTTCGGGAAAGGCGAATACCGCTACTTCAAATACCCGCTGCCCGATTTGATCGGCGGAATTCGCACGGCGCTCTATCCGCGTCTCGCAGGCGTTGCCAACGACTGGAACGAGCGGATGGGGATGGATCAGCGTTTCCCGGTCGATCACGCCTCGTATCTGCGCCGATGTCACGAGGCCGGACAAACGCGGCCGACGCCGCTGCTGCTGCAATACGTGCCCGGCGATTTCAATTGCCTGCACCAAGACCTCTACGGCGATCTGTGGTTCCCGATCCAGGTTGCGATCCTGCTATCCGAGCCTGATCGCGATTTCACCGGAGGGGAGTTCGCGCTGACCGAACAGCGGCCGCGGATGCAGAGCAGGGTCGAGGTCGTCCCGCTTCGACAGGGCGACGCCGTGGCCTTCGCTGTCCACAATCGCCCGGTGCAGGGGACGAAGGGCAATTACCGCGTGAACCTGCGCCACGGCGTCAGCCGCGTCCGGTCTGGAATGCGTCACACCGCCGGAATCATTTTCCACGACGCTCGATGATCGCTCGATGCCGGCGCCGCGTCCCGCGCGGCGCCGGGCGGTTTTCCGAAACCTGACCGGCGCGCAATGTCGCAAGGTTTCAATCGCTTCCACAACCGACGCCTGACCAATGATCGCGTTCCGCCGCCCGCTGGCGAGCCCGATCGATCGCGCGTCGTCGTATTCGAAACGACAAGGATCATGATTGACCTACGCCAACTCGGATACTTTCTTGCGGCTGTCGAGCACGGCAGTTTCCGCAAGGCTGCGTCCAATTTGGGCGTACAGGAATCCACGATTAGCCGACGCATTCGCGATCTCGAAGATCACCTCGGAGCTTCCCTCTTCATCCGCTATAACGGTGGCGTCCGCTTAACGGTCGCGGGCCAGAAATACGTGCAGCACGCCCGGAAAGCGCTACGACAGATCGGCTTGGGCGCGAAAGACGTTGCGGCGATCGGACGTTCCGAAGTCGGTCGCATTCGGATCGGAATACTCTCCTCGATGGCGTCGGGATTTCTATTCGAGTTGCTCCGGTCGTTCAATCGGCAGCATGCCGCTGTTCAGATTGAATTCGTCGACGCCGAGCCCGCTGATCACATTGCAGCGATCCGCCAAACGAAACTCGACGTAGCCTTCATCACCGGCATCTCGGAGCGGCCCAATTGCGAGGTTGAGCATCTGTGGTCGGAGCGCGTTTTTGTCGTGCTTCCTTCCGACCATGGCCTCGCGAACAAGGATGAGCTGACTTGGCAAGACCTCGCCAACGAGCGCTTCATTGTCAGTGATGCCGCGCCGGGGCAGGAGATTCATGACTACCTCGTGAAGGGCTCGTCGGACCTTGGACGCCACCCGGAAATCGACCTCCAGTATGTCAGCCGGGATAATTTGCTGTCGCTCGTCGCCGTCGGCCGCGGACTGACCGTCATGAGTGAGGCGGCGACCGCGGCACAGGTTCCCGGCGTGGCATATCGACCAATCGAGAACGAGATTCTGCCGTTTTGTGCAGTGTGGTCGCCGACGAACGACAACCCGGCGTGTCGTCGATTGCTGAGCCTCGCACGGTCCATGTCGCGCACCCACTAGGGAAAGAAGCCTCAGCAGTTGCCCGGACCGCCAGGGCCTGCTGGCCCGCCTGCTCCTGATCTGCCCCGGCGATTCTGCAGTCCTCCCGCAACCGTTCTGCGGAAGGGTGGTCGCGGTGGCAGGGCATTCAACTCAATGAAGTCGTGGGGAGCATCGCTCAGTTTGGGCGCAGGGATGGTGATTTTTCAAGAAGCATCTGACCTTCGGCCAAGTCGCGAACGAGCGAGCGGATCATGCTGGCGTCGATACCGAACACGATGTCGAATCCGCCCCCGCATGAGAGGGTTAGAAGGATATTTCGCAGATCGGATGCACACTCGACTGTGTAGCCGTGGACCGGATAGACGTGTCTCATCGTCGTATCCGCGAACCTACGGTTCATGGCCATCGTCAAGAGGCGCGGCAGGGTCATGGCCAGGGCGCTCGCCTCGTCAAACGAAAGAACGACTTCCTGGGGCGAGCCACTTTTGCCGTGCAGCCCGATAATGATTTTGTCGCCCTCAGGAGACACAGCACACGATTGGTCTTCCATGGCGTACCGCCTTTCTGTCGACCTCTTGGCTTGGGGGCGCATTTATTCTCGCCTCCTTCGACTTCTGGTTTTTTACCTGTGTGGACGTGGGCGGGCGCTCCGGTTCTTGCTTTCACACCGAAAATCTCCCGGTCCTGATCAGGATGTTCCTTGAATGTAGGATTGGCCGCGCCGGCGCGGCCTCCGGCTTCTACCAGCCGGGATAGAGCGCATAGAGTCTTGCCCAGTCGTCCAGAGCATCCGCCGCGTTCAGAGTGGCGACCGCGTCGGCAGCGTGCCAGGTGCATGGCACGCGCCGCAGCCAGACGTTGTCTTTTCCTGCGCGATAGAGCCATACGATCGATGCCGCGATCATCTGCCTGACATCAGGCATTGCGCGGTAGTCGGCACGCCATTGCTCCATGCCGGTCGGATGCACCTCGTCCCGGTGAAAATCGTAACCTGTCGGTCGGATCGCATGATGGTAGGGCGCGTAGCCGTCATCGCTGAACAGCGCACCCAGGTCATAGCGGTCAATCATATGGCGAAGGTGATGGTCGAACGGCCTCAGCGCTCCCGCGACGGGCCGCAGGAGATCAACGCCGAGGATGCGAGAGAGATGCGCCATATCAGCGTCATCCAATTCAAGCCGGGTGCTCACCAGTCGCGTGAGTCGGTAGCCAGGGAATCGTTCACGAGCGGCACCGACAGCATCGAGCGACAGTCGAATAACCTCCAGTGGCTCGGCCAGTATCTCGGTCGGCGAGTCGGCAGGGCGCTTGGAGGCCAGCGTCCCGCCATTGTCGATGCGCAAGTCCGTCATCTCAATGCTCCGTAGCGCGCTGTTCGCGGGCCAGCAGCGCTCGCTTGCGACGGACGCCCCAGCGATAGCCGGAGATCGAGCCATCCTTCTTGATCACACGATGGCAGGGCACGATCACCGCGATCGGGTTGTTGGCTATGGCGGCCGTCACATCGCGTGGATCGCGCGAGCCTAGCTTGGCCGCGAGCGCGCCGTAGCTCGTCGTTTCGCCCGCAGGAATCTCCCGCAGCATACGCCAGACCTGCACTTCATACGGCGTCCCTCGCAGATCGAGCGGCAGATCGCAGTTGCTCGACGGATCGTCGATCACATCGGCCACGATATCCATAACTTCGGCCAGTTCTTCCTGGCCACGTTCCAATTCGGCGTCGGGAAACCGGATGCGCAAAGCATCTTCCATCGCCGTGTGCATGGAGCTGAATTCAAGGGCCACGACACCCTTCTCGGACATGGCGACCACAAAGTCGCCAAGGGAGCTGATCCCCCATGCAAAGCGAATAATCTCACGCATCGTCTTTACCCTCTAAATTCGTTGTCGGTCGAATATAGAAGCCGGTGCGATGCACCTCTCTCCGGTCCTTGCTTTCAAATCGAAATACTGGCCATCAGCTTTCACCGCTCGATCGTTTTCAATTTGAAAGTAATATTCGGAGCGCGTGTGCCCAAGCAGCAGCCGTATCGTTGGTGGCAAAAAGCCAACGGAGCTGCAAATGGACGATCCTGAAATCTACGATCCGCAGGAGCTCGGTCGCCGGCAGCAGTTGGCCGCTGCACGCCGCCAACGTGAAAGCGAGCGCTTGGCGCTACTTGCGCAACTCGTCGACGCGCAACGCCGTGCGGACGAGCTAAAGCGCTGGATCAGCGTTTACACCCGCCCGGCGGACGACAATTCGCATCCCCAGTTGAGGACGATGGTCGAATGGGCTGCCTCCCAACTCAATGATCTCGAACGCATCCTCAGCCCGGAGCGGATCTCCGTGACATTGCAGGAGCGGGAACTGTTCCCGGAAGTCGACCCCCTTAACGATCCGAAGGGCGAACCACCGCGCTATCGCATCTGGGGGCACTCCGCGGCGCTGAGGAACATCAACGCGGTCTGAAGAGGACGCTGCGAAATAGCAACGGAGGGAATAGCCATGATGACATTGCTGCGAGGTTTGCACTCCATCGCTGCTCAGCGCGGCGACGGCCTGCGTCCGGAATTGCTTGAAATGACCACGCCGTCGCCGGCTTGGGCGGAAGTCGAGCGGATGAGCGGCGCGATGATTATCGAGGACACTGAAGGCAAAACCGCCCCTGAGATGGAGCGGCGGGCGCAATCGCAATCGGCCGAGGTTGTGGTGATGCCGCCGCGAAAGCGCGGTTAGCTTTGCCAAGCCGCAGTGCCTGATGAAGATGTGGTGCGGACGACGGGACTCGAACCCGTACTCTCACAGAGAAGCAGATTTTCGTACCACCTCGACTTTCGCCGCCGCCACAGGGCGTTCGTGGTCTGGACTGTCCCTTCGCCATGGCCCGAAGGCTTTAGGCGCCGCCCGTCCAGTCTCTACACCTTCCCCCGAAGGGGCTTGGCTCGGGATTGGCCTAGGGCAGATGCCCTTTAGCGTTCCCCGACTTTGAGCGGTTCTACTCCGCGGATTTCCCCGCGGGCACTCCAATTCTAAAGTCTGCTGCGTCTACCGATTTCGCCACGTCCGCCCTTTGCCGCCGATTCTCGCACTAGGTCTCTGCACCTATATTGCACCTAGCACAAAATCAGCGCTTCTTCGTCTCCCTTAGCCTGCACTCCCAACGCTTTGGAATGTCAGTCTATTTTCTCTCAAAAGCTTTTTTGCAGCATGGTAGAAAAAAGACTTTTTAAGTCCCGTATGTCTACCATTCCATCACGCCCGCTTGTGCCGTGATGTGTCACAAACCGCGACGGAGGCATAGGCTCAGCCGTTCGCCACGGCGCCGGGCTTGCCCATTCACATATGAGACTGGTCCGGCAGACCGCAGATCGACCAGAGCAGCTTGTTGCTCGTCGAATTCACGCAGGTGGCCGCATTGGCCTCGGTCGCGCAGGCGTCTTTCAGCCGGCCGAACAGGAGATTTGCCGCAAGCGGTGGCACCGGCCGCGACGCCGCCGAAACGGCCAGCGCGTTGAAACTGCCGATGAGCTGGTCGTACGTCGCCTCGTACTTGGCGTATTCGGATTTCGGCGAGCCATCGGCGACGCTGGCAAACAACGTCAATGCCTTGGTATTGGCCGCCTCAATGCCGTCGACCAGCGATTGCTGGTATTGCGGCACCAGCGACATCGTGCAGGCGGACAACAACGCCAGCACGACCAGAACATTGGAGAACCCCAGAATCCGGCGAACGATGTGCTGCATTGCCCCGCCCCCACGAATGAGCGGACAATATCGGGGCCGGTGGCGGCCGACGCGTCAGGACAAGTGCGTACGAAGCGCCGGGAAGCGGGATAGAACTGGCTATGGTCGCCCGCGTGGTTGGCCATGCCGGGCTTGGTGAGGAGGCCGCGCGGGGCGACGAAGCTGGTGATGCGGCGGCGCGGGAGTTCGTGCCAGCCGATGTTGAAGGCCAGCAGCTTTGGGAACTGCAACTCGCTATAGGGCAGATGGTCGTGGATCCACCACGCCATCGCCGGCCACTCGACACCCTCGGCGTGTTTGTCGATGAGCCACGGGATAACGATGGTCGCCATGGCGCCCATGCCGCCGTCGCGACTGCGCTGGTCCCAGATGTGGTAAGCGCGGTCGGCTTCGTTCGAGGCACAGCTATTGCCATGCGCGTTGCCAAAGCCGTTGACCTCGGCCGAGCGATAGGCCGAGCGGATGGCGATGCGCCCGAACGTCGCCTGCAGTGGCTCCAGCAGGTTTTCGCACAGTCCCCTGCCCGCGGCGATCGCAAGGTCCGGATCGTCCGGTAGGTTGGCGAACCGCTCCATGGTCGCGATATCGCTGTAAAGGAAGTCGCGCATGAAGAAATTGCGCGACAGCCGGATGCGGCCAAAATCCTCGAGCGCCCGGATCGTCCGCGGCGTGCGCACGGACGTCAGTCGGTTTCGCCCGAGATCGGCGCCACGTAGGCGACGTCGAGGTCCCAGGGGAAGAATATCCAGGTGTCCTGGCTGACTTCGGTGATGAAGGTGTCGACCATCTCGCGGCCTTTGGGCTTGGCGTAGACGGTAGCGAAGTGCGCGCCCGGTAGCATGTCGCGCACGGCGCGAGCGGTGGCGCCGGTATCGACCAGGTCGTCGACGATCAGGATCTTCTTGCCGGCCTTGGCGGCGGCAATGATGTCGGCGTTGATCGGCTTGGTGACCCGCACTTCGCCCTGACTCTGGTGATCGTAGCTCTTGACCGAGACGCTCTCGACGACACGGATGTTGAGCTCGCGGGCGACGATCGCCGCCGGGACCAGGCCGCCGCGGGTGATGGCGACACAGGCCTCGAACGGGCCCTCGCCGGTCAGCCGCCAGGCGAGCGCCCGGCTGTCGCGATGGAATTGGTCCCAGGTGACGGGGAAGCTCTTCTGGCGGGGTTCGTTCATCGGGATCTCGGTCTCAATAAGGATCGGGTTCGGGAAAACCGGCGACGGCATGCGCCGCGGCGACCATGGAGTAGACGGCTTTGGCAGCCTCGGCGAGGCGGGTCTCGTCGGCGGAGCGCAGCACCAGCTCGGTCATTACGGTGCCATCGCCCATGCGCGGATAACTGCCCATCTTCACTTCGGGAAACTGCGCGGCGAGGGCCGCGAAGGGCGTGCCGATGGTGCCCTCGCCGACGCGCGATTTGATGCCGACCGAGTGCACCTTGCGGCCGCCTTCGAGGGTGGGCGCGATGGATTCGAGCATCGCGCGCATGATCGTGGGCACACCGGCCATGACGTGCACATTGCCAATGCGGAAGCCCGGCGCCGCGCTGACCGCATTGACGATGAGGCTCGCGCCTTCGGGAATGCGCGCCATCCTGAGCCGCGCTTCGTTGGGCTCGATGCCGCGGTCCTTCCAGCGGTCCTCGAGCATTTTGCGCGCTTCGGCGTTGATCGGCAGCGCCACGCCGAACGCCTTGGCGATGGCGTCGGCGGTGATGTCGTCATGCGTCGGACCGATGCCGCCGGTGGTGAACACATAGGTGTAGCGGGCGCGCACCGCGTTCACCGCCGCGACGATGTCGTCCTCGATATCGGCGACGACGCGCACTTCCATGAGGTCGATGGCAAGATCGGTGCAAAAATCGGCGGTGGTGCCGATGTTGACGTCCTTGGTGCGGCCAGAAAGGATTTCGTCGCCGATGACGACGAGCGCGGCGGTAGGGTTGGTTTCAGCGGACATCGGGCGGCCGATCGGAACAAAGCGCATGCTTTGCGCGGCGGAGGGCCTGCCGTCAACGCCTATCGCCGCTTTTGCAACAGCCGCGGGCCGCGCGGCCTTCCAAATCGGGCGCCGAACGACTATTTCTTGGCTTTAAGATACGAGCTTGCCACGATGATCACCTACGTCGATGCCGAAACCAAGACCCGCCGCACGTCGGGGGTTATCCCGCTGCATGGCGAAGCGGGGTTTGCCGGCATGCGCAGGGCCGGGGCGCTGACGGCGCAGGCACTGGATCTGCTCACCGAGCACGTGCGGCCGGGCGTGACGACTGCGACGCTCGACAAACTGGCATTCGACTTCGCGATGGACCATCACGCCATCCCGGCGACGCTGTTCTACAAGGGCTTTCGCTATTCGGTCTGCACCTCGCTCAACCACGTGGTCTGCCACGGCATGCCGGACGACCGGCCGCTGCGCGACGGCGACATCGTCAATATCGACCTGACGCTCATCGTCGATGGCTGGTACGGGGACAGCTCGCGCATGTATCCGGTGGGCGAGATTTCGCGCAAAGCCGAGCGGCTGATCGAAGTGACGTACGAGTCGCTCTATGCCGGCATTGCCGCGGCCAAGCCCGGCAACACCACCGGCGATATCGGGGCCGCGATTCAGGCCCATGCCGAGGCGGAACGGACATCCGTGGTGCGCGACTTCGTCGGCCACGGGGTCGGGCAACTGTTCCACGACGAGCCCAACATCATGCATTTCGGCGTGCCGGGCACCGGCGTCGAGCTGAAGCCGGGCATGATCTTCACCATCGAGCCGATGATCAACCTGGGCCGGCCGCACGTCAAAATCCTCAGCGATGGCTGGACCGCCGTGACGCGCGATCGCACGCTCTCCGCGCAGGCCGAGCACTCAATCGGGATCACCGAAACGGGCAACGAGATTTTCACGCTCTCGCCCGGCAAGATCTTCAACCCGCTCCATCCTGGCGAGTAGCAATGGGCAGACCGGCCAAACCGTCGTCAGATGGCTTGGCCGAGGCTGCCCCTGCCATCGACCTCAAGGCTGGCCATCGCGAACGGGTGCGCGAGCGCTTCAATACGGTCGGCGGCGAGGCCTTCACCGACGTCGAGATGCTGGAGGCGATCCTCCATCTGCTCATTCCGCGCCGCGACACCAAGGACCTCGCCAAACTGCTGCTGAAGCGCTTCGGCAGTTTTTCGGGCGTGCTGGCGGCACCACGGCAGCAATTGCAGGCGTTCGACGGGCTGGGCGACGTCACGGTCACCGGCCTCAAGATGGTCCAGGCGGCCGCGCAGCGTTTCGCGCGCGACAAGGTCGACCGCGAGCAGCCGATCCTGTCGTCCTGGTCCAACCTGATCGACTATTGCCGCTCGGCCATGGCGTTCGAGGATATCGAGCAGTTCCGCATCCTGTTTCTCGACAAGAAGAACCGGCTGATCGCCGACGAGGTGCAGCAGCGTGGCACCGTCGACCACACCCCGGTCTATCCGCGCGAAGTGATCAAGCGCACGCTGGAGCTCAGCGCCACCGCACTGATCCTCGTCCACAACCATCCGTCGGGCGATCCGGCGCCCTCTACCGCCGACATCCAGATGACCCGACAGATCATCGACGTTGCCAAGCCGCTGGGCGTGACGGTGCACGACCACCTCATCATCGGAAAGTCGGGGCATGTGTCGATGAAAGGGCTGCGGCTGATATAGCGATGCACTTCGAGATCGTCGGTCAGCTAACGCAGATCGAGACTTTCGCCAGCGGAAGCGGCATCAGGGAGATCGCCCGCCTGCGGGACACCTACGGTCCCGGACGTTGGCGCAAGCGAAAGGGTATCGCCCAAATCAGGCTTGGGGATGGTTCAATATGCCTGGCTGAACTACATTGGTACGAGGCGTCGGGAACTGGACGCCGTGAATTCAAGATCAAGAACCTGCTCTGACGCACATCATGGCCAAGCTTGAAACGCACCAGTTCGTCGTCTGCATCGACAATAAGGGATACGAGACCTCGCTGGAGACGCGAAAAATCTATGTCGCAAAGGCGGATGCCGAGGCGGCCAAGCACGGATTGATGCGGGTGGTCGATGAATCCGGGGACGACTATCTGTACCCCGACGGCATGTTTCAGGCGATTTCGCTGTCGGCGGCCGAAAGCAAGGCTATTCTGGCCGCCTAGTCGGCATCTGCAGCCACGTTGGGCGACGCGGCGCTCCCCTTCCCCCTCGCTCGCAGCATTGCGCCACGGACGCGCTTGGCCAGTTCCAGCAGGCGCGGGTCGGATTTGATGCGGCGGCGGGTGGTCTGCATCTGGCGGTGCAGCGAGGCGGCCAGCGCGCCGCGGCGGGTCACGGGCACGTAATGGTGCCGGACGGGGATCTGTTCGTTGCACCAATGGCGCTTTTCGTCGGTCAGGCCCTCGCCCATGTCGAAGACATGGAACCCTTCGTCGAACATGGTCTGCATCACGCGCAACAGGCACTGCTTGCCGGGCGAGCCCGGGCGGAGGCTGGCCTCTTCGCTCATCGACGAGATGAGGCAGAACAGCCGGTCGCCGTGCACGATGTTGTAGCGCATGGCGACGGTTTCGCCGTCGAGCTTCAGCAGATGCAGTTTTACGGGGACGCCGGAGTTTTCGCCGGCGCTGTCGTCGTAGAATTTGCGGACCACCGCTACCTCAAAGGGGTTGAACACGCCCATTTCGCGGAAGCGCACGGCGCGCTGGCGGAACATGGTGTCGAGCGCTTCGGTTGCGGCCGGACCGTTGCCCAGTTCTTCGAACGTCACCGCGCCCATCGCCTCGAGCTTGTCGCCCTGCTGGCGGTCGTGCTTGCGGCGCGACTTGTTGCGCTGCGTCTTGTCGGCTTCCTCGAAGCTGGTGAAATTGACGCGATAGAGTGTGTCGGCCTCGATGGACTGCCCCAGTTCGGCAAAGAGATCGACGCCGTCGACGATCAGTTGCGGCACGGATTTGAGGTAGACGACATCGGCGCCCTCGATGCCGCGCAGCATGTCGAGCCAGAGCCGGCGGCGCTTTGGCGGGCTCATCGCCAGCAACCGTGCGCGATCGATGATCGGCGCATCGCAGCCCACGTGAGAGCCGGGGAACCAGGAGAGCACCCGCATGCCCATCTCGCGCCGGCGCTGCAGTGCGATCAGCGCGACGGGCGTTTCGCCCTCATAGGCGGTGATGTAGAATTGATCGGCCTCGCGGACGCCGAAGGTTTCGGCCCAGAGGCGGATGAAGCCGACATCCTGCCCGGGGGATTCGATGCTGGCCGCGGTCAGTTCGCGCCAGAGTGGGTCGACGTCTGCCAGCCGGTGCGTGACCGAGATCGTGAAGCTGCCGACCGCGGCCGCCATCTGCGGCTCCGCCGAGCGTTCGAGTACCATCGCGTGCGCTGCGCCTTGCGCCATCATTCTTCCCCGAAGTTTCCGGCGCACTCTCGCGAGGGCGCGTGAATCCCGGGTTCACAATGCGGCGAACACACAGGCGGACGGGAGAATTCGGCGGTCAGGGTTAAGATCAGCCGAAGCTCTGGAGGATCGGGAAGGTCTCGAGGAACCAGTAGCTGATGCGGGTGAACTGGCCGGTGAGGAACAGCACGCCGGTCAAGACCAGCAGCACGCCCATGATGCGCTCGACCGTGCCCAGGTGCTTGCGAAAGCTCGAAAAGAAGGTGAGGAACGGCCCGATGGCGATGCCGGCGAGGAGGAACGGCACGCCGAGGCCGAGCGAATAGATGCCGAGCAGGCCGGCGCCCTGCCATGCCGTTTCCTGTACGGCCGCGACCGACAGCACGGCCGCCAGCACCGGGCCGATGCACGGGGTCCAGCCTACCGCAAAGGCCAGGCCGAGCAGAAAGCCGCCGACCGGCCCGCTCGCGGCGCCCGGCCCGTTGTGCCGCAACTGCCGGTCGAGGAAGCCGATGCGGAAGACGCCGAGGAAGTGAAGACCCATCGCGATAATGAACAGCCCGGCGATAGGGGTAATGACCGGCAACGCCTGGCGGAAGGCCTGGCCGAACGCCGTCGCGGTGGCGCCGAAGGTGATGAAGACCAGCGAAAAGCCGAGGATGAAGAAGATCGAGGTGAAGACGCTTTTCTGCCAGATCGCGCCGGCGGTCGCGCCATCGGCCCGCAACTGATCGAAGGACGAGCCGCTCATATAGGTGAGGTAGGGCGGCACCAGCGGCAGCACGCAGGGGCTCAGGAAGCTCAGCACCCCGGCGCCGAAGATCAGCGGAAACGAAAAACCATCCATGGCGCCTTGTTGCAGGGTGACCGGCTCGGTGCAACTGCCTCAATGCCGCGTGATGCCGCCGTAGCTAAAGGTGCAACGTCCGTGCCGGTTGTGAACGAAGGTGCATGTCGGTATGAGCCAGTTCATCGATCTTCATCATCCGAACCGGACAAGTCGCCCATGTCCCAGCCGATCCGTATCGCGCCGTCGATCCTCTCCGCCGATTTCTCGCGGCTGGGCGAAGAGCTCCGGGCTATCGAGGCGGCGGGAGCCGACTACATCCATGTCGATGTGATGGACGGCCATTTCGTGCCCAACATCACGCTGGGGCCGATCGTGGTGCAATGGCTGAGGCCGCTGACCAAGAAGGTGCTCGACTGCCATTTGATGATCGCGCCGGCCGACCCCTATATCGGCGCGTTCGCCAAGGCGGGCGCGGATATCATCACGGTCCATGCCGAGGCGGGCCCGCACCTCCACCGGTCGCTGCAGGCGATCCGGGCCGAGGGCAAGAAGGCGGGCGTCGCAGTCAATCCGGCGACGCCGGTGTCGGCGCTGGAGCATGTCGTCGACAGCGTCGACCTGATCCTGGTGATGAGCGTCAACCCCGGCTTCGGCGGCCAGAGCTTCATCCGCGAGGCGCTGGTCAAGATCGCGCAGGCCAAGGCGCTGATCGGCAACCGTCCCATCGACCTCGAAGTCGATGGCGGGATCAATCCGGAGACCGCGGCGGAAGTCGCCCGTGCCGGCGCCAACGTGCTGGTGGCCGGCAACGCCATCCTCGGCGGCAACGACGCCGCGACCTACGTGCCGCGCCTCGCCGCCATCCGCACCGCCGCCACGACCATCAAGGCCTGAGCCCATGATCCCGCGTTATTCCCGCCCCGACATGGTGGCCATCTGGTCGCCCGAGACCAAGTTCCGCATCTGGTTCGAGATCGAGGCGCATGCGACGACGCAACTCGCCAATCTGGGCGTGGTGCCAAAGGAAGCGGCCGAAACGATCTGGGCCAAGGGCAACGCCGCGACGTTCGACGTGGCGCGGATCGACGAGATCGAGGCGACCACCAAGCACGACGTGATCGCGTTCCTGACCCATCTTGCCGAGATCGTCGGGCCGGATGCGCGGTTCGTGCATCAGGGGATGACCTCGTCGGACGTGCTCGACACGACGCTCGCGGTGCAACTGGCGCGGGCGTCCGACCTGCTGCTGGCCGACATCGATGCGCTGCTCGCGGCGCTGAAGCGGCGGGCGAAGGAGCACAAATACTCGATCACCATCGGGCGCTCGCACGGCATCCATGCCGAGCCGACGACGTTCGGGATCAAGCTGGCCGAGGCCTATGCCGAGTTCGCGCGCAACCGCGAGCGGCTCGTTGCGGCGCGGCGCGAGATCGCGACATGCGCCATTTCCGGCGCCATCGGCACGTTTGCCAATATCGATCCGTCGGTCGAGGAGTATGTCGCGGAGAAGCTGGGGCTCGCGGTCGAGCCGGTGTCGACGCAGGTGATCCCGCGCGACCGGCATGCCATGTTCTTTGCGACGCTGGGCGTCGTCGCCTCGTCGATCGAGCGGATCGCCACGGAAATCCGGCATCTGCAGCGGACGGAAGTGCTGGAGGCGGAGGAGTTCTTCTCCCCCGGCCAGAAGGGCTCGTCGGCGATGCCGCACAAGCGCAATCCGGTGCTGAGCGAGAACCTGACCGGGCTCGCCCGGCTGGTGCGCGGCATGGTGATCCCGGCGATGGAGGATGTCGCCCTCTGGCACGAGCGCGACATCTCGCACTCGTCGGTGGAGCGGATGATCGGGCCGGACGCCACGGTGACGCTGGACTTCGCCCTCGCCCGCCTCACCGGGCTGATCGACAAGCTGCTGGTCTATCCCGAGAACATGAAGCGCAACCTCGACCTGCTGGGCGGGCTGCACAACTCGCAGCGGGTGCTGCTGGCGCTGACGCAGGCCGGCATGAGCCGCGAGGAGGCGTATGCCGCCGTGCAGCGCAACGCCATGAAGGTGTGGGAGATGCGGGGCGACCGCGCCGGTCAATTCGCCAGGCTTTTGAAGGCCGACGCCGAGATTGCTCAGAAACTGAATCCGGCGGAGATCGGCGCCATGTTCGACGATTTCTACCACATCAAGCATGTCGATGCGATCTTCGAGCGGGTGTTCGGGCCGGAGGTTTAGGCATGAAGATCTCCGAAGCCGACATTCTCATCGCACCGGGGCTGGGCAATGCCGGGCCGGACCACTGGCAGCGCCGCTGGGGCAACCGCATGCCCAATGCCCGCTTCATCGAGCAGGACGAGTGGGAGCGGCCGGTGCTGGCCGACTGGGTAGCGCGCATCCATCAGGAGATCATGCTGGCGACGCGGCCGGTGGTGCTGGTGGGCCATTCGATGTCGGTTGCCGCCATCGTCCATACGGCGCGGCAACTCGCCGACACCAAGGTGCGCGGGGCATTCCTCGTGTCGCCGCCGGACTTCGAGGCCGACACGCTGCCGGCGACGGCGCGGAGCTTTGGCGAGGTGCCGACCGATCCGCTGCCCTTCCCCTCGATGGTGGTCGTGTCCACCACCGATCCGCTGGTCGTCGTCGAGCGGGCGCAGGGCTTTGCGGCCGACTGGGGCAGCGACTTCAAGCTGGCCGGCGATGCGGGGCACATCAACGCCGCGTCGGGCCATGGTCCGTGGCCGGAGGGACTGCTGATGTTCGCGGAACTGATGCGGCGGCTTCGAGCCTAGCTGATTTCGAGGCGGGAGATGCGGTCGCCGGCAAGGGTGAAGGTCATGGTGCCCTCGCCGTTGAAGCCCTTGCCATTTACAATGACAAGCAATCGGTATCGATGACCTTCTGGGACGACATTTCGTATGGATAAATGCGAGTCCACGCCGATGTTATCGGTGTCGTTCCAGCTCGAAACGCCGGCGCGGCCGGTGAATTCGCGGCCCCAGTCGCTCAAAAACGCATTTTCGGTAAAGCAGTCGAGAAAACCCGCGGCGTCGCCGGCATTGGTGGTGTCGACGAAACGCTGGATGACCTCGGGCACGGCCGGCATGGCGCTCAGCCCTCGGCCAGCACCTGCTCGCGGGCCTTGGCGGTGAGCTCGGACATCTTCTGGCGAATCATGTCGTCGGACACCGAGGCGCCCCTGGCCTTGAGGTCGGCCGAAATCTTGCGGAACACGTCCTCGTCGCCGGCCTCGGCGAAATCGGCGTCGACGACTTCGCCGGCATAGGCTTTGGCGTGCTCGTCGCTGAGCCCCATATGCTCGGCGGCCCACAGGCCCAGGAGCTTGTTGCGGCGGGCTTCCGCCTTGAAGCGCAGCTCGCCGTCGCGGGCAAACTTGGCTTCCTGGGCTTTTTCGCGGTCGTCGAACTGGGCCATCTGCGGTCTCTGCCTCTTGATCCACCTGCGGCGCCAGGCGCCCTCAACATCAAGGAGATAGTCGGTCGGCGGCGCATAATCAACGGGCCGGCGGAACGGCTTGTTTTGCGAGGAAATCTGCCTAACTAACTCAAGGGATTGATGGTTTTTCCGCCCGCTAACCGTAAGGGCGAAACAGCTTGCTTTTCCGGACCGTTCTGGCGCATGAACGGCCCAACCTCCCCACCCCCTTTTGCGCTGCCAGGATTGCCACATGAACCGTCGGCGGAAGATTTATGAGGGCAAGGCCAAGGACCTCTACGAGGGTCCGGAGCCGGGCACTCTGGTCCAGTATTTCAAGGACGACGCCACAGCCGGCAACGGCGCCAAGCACGAGATCATCGACGGCAAGGGCGTCCTCAACAACCGGATTTCCGAATTTATCTTCACGCGGCTGAACACGCTCGGGATTCCGACGCATTTCATCCGCCGCATCAACATGCGCGAGCAGTTGATCAAGGAAGTCGAGATCATCCCGCTCGAGGTGGTGGTGCGCAACGTCGCGGCCGGCTCGCTGGTCAAGCGCCTCGGGCTCGAAGCCGGCACGCAATTGCCGCGCTCGATCATCGAGTTCTACTACAAGGACGACGCGCTCAACGACCCGATGGTGTCGGAAGAGCACATCACGGCGTTCGGCTGGGCCACCCCGCCCGAACTCGACGACATCATGAGCCTGGCGGTGCGCGTCAACGACTTCCTCACCGGCCTGTTCATGGGTGTCGGCATCCAGCTCGTCGATTTCAAGATCGAGTGCGGCCGGCTCTACGAGAACGACACGATGCGGATCATCCTCGCCGACGAGATTTCGCCGGACAATTGCCGGCTGTGGGACATCAAGACCCGCAACAAGCTCGACAAGGACCGCTTCCGCGAGGACCTCGGCGGGCTGGTCGACGCCTATCGCGAGGTGGCGCAGCGGCTCGGCATTCTTGTGGAAACCGAAAACGCGCTGACGACCGGCCCCCGCCTCGTCCAGTAGGACTTGCGGCATGAGAGCCAGAGTTACCGTCACCCTCAAGGCCGGCGTGCTCGACCCACAGGGCCAGGCCATCACCGGATCGCTGAAGAGCCTCGGCTTTGCCGGGGTGAACGCCGTGCGGCAGGGCAAGGTGTTCGACCTCGACCTGGGCGAGGCCGATCCGTCGGCCGCCCGGCTGGAGCTGGCCGCCATGTGCGAGAAGCTGCTGGCGAACACGGTGATCGAGAACTACGCGATCGAGCTGGTGTAGGGGGCGGGCCGCAGTCGGCACGGTTTTCCCTCCCCCGCGCGGGGAGGGTAGCGGAGCTTGGCCGTAGGCCTGGCGGCGCTGGGTGGGGGGAGTCTCCCCCGCACGCCAGTGGAGAGTCCCCCCACCCCGGCTTGCTAATTCGCTGCGCTCATAAGCGCGCCGCCCAAGCCATTCGACCGTAGGTCTCATGGCCTTCTCACCTAAAATCACGCCACCGGCGTGATTTTGCCTGCGGCCGGCTCGAAGCCCCT
>Ga0153956_1001008_pt1 | contig 27743 bp, 31 predicted proteins | sample TSFL040MetaG_FD_104704 | JGI IMG/M metagenome (GOLD analysis project Ga0153956, IMG submission 104704) | Attine ant fungus gardens microbial communities from Florida, USA - TSFL040 MetaG | ecosystem: Host-associated > Fungi > Mycelium > Unclassified | place: USA: Florida, Wekiwa Springs... | reverse complement strand
TGGGCGTCCCGTGCGCGATCGGTCACGAAGAGCCTCGAGGGGCCTCTATCCGTCGACGAAGATGCCGGGAACGTCACACTTCCGCGCTCCTTCGGTCTGTTCTCGGGCCTAGAAGAGGGCCCGAAAACGCGCTGCACGAGTTAGGTCCCCCATGGGGGACCTAACTCGTGCAGCGCGTCCGTGACTGTTGTTCAACACGCACGGAAGCGTGACCTTCCCGGCATCTCTCCGACGTCTTGCAGGTCCCGTCACGGATCCGTCCCTCTCCCGTGACGGACCCGTGGGGCTCGCGTGGACGGTCCCCGCCACTCCTCACATCCCCGGCCGTCTCGGCCACGGCCACAGCCTGCCCGGGCCGTGGCCGAGACGGCCTCGTCCCTTACTCGTTACTTCACTACCGAACAACCCGCGCACTCACCTCGAACGGGGTTTCTTCCATCAGGTAGTGCCAGTCGACGTGCTGCGCGCTGTAGCCGTCGGCGCTGGTGTCGGCGTTGACGACGACGGCGGTGATGCGCTGGTAGCGGGCCGGGTCGGAGATGCGGGCGGTGAGGGTGCCGCCGATCCGCGAGTAGGCGACGGCTTTGACCGTGGTGCCGTGGCGTTCGGAGCCGAGCCGCCCGACCAAGGCGAGGCCGGAGGCGACGCCTTCGGGCGCGGTGACCTGGACTTCGACCTGCTTCCCGGGCGTCGTGGGGACGCCGAGCAGGCTGAAGGTCGTGTGGTCGAGATGGCGGGTGACGGGCGGCGCGCCGAGTTCCAGCGTCCCCTGCCGCGGCGCGTCCGGGTAGAGGTCGCTCTCGCGGAAGCCGATCCCGGTGCGCCACTCGGCGACGTCGGCGGCGAAGCGGGTGAAGTCGTGGCCGAAGCTGGAGGGGCCGGCGGCGCGGATCGCGCTTTCGTAGGCGGCGACGGCGAAGCCGTCCGGCCGGGCCTGCGCGGCGTCCGCCCAGGCCTCGCGGATCAGCGCCCGCCCGTAATGGTGGGCGAGCCACTCGTTCCAGACCGCCGAGCCGTACTCCTTCAGCGAGTTCGCGGTCAGCGGCGTGTCCCACATCTTCACCCAGTGGCGGACGTAGCGCAGGTAGTCGTTGATCCCGTTGTAGACCTGGTCCTCCATCCACACCGCGGTCGACTCGGCGAACCAGGGGTCCTCGTAGGCTTCGTAGCCGAACTGGAGGATGTGGTTGTACTCGTGGGCGATCGTCACCTTCAGGTCGCGCCCCTGGGTCGTGTGGGGGAACTCGAACGGTTCGTAGTCGTTGTCGAGGACGAGGTAGCCGTGCAGGTGGCGCGGCGAGCGGCCTTCTTCTTCCTCGCCCTGGTCGCGGTCCGGCGCGGCATAGCCGAAGAGCTGCGGGCCGATCTCGGCGAGGTAGACGTCGGTCTCCCCTTCCCCGCCGCCGAGCGTCCCGTCGGAGAGCGGCTCGCGCCAGCCGAGCTTTTCGTTCTCGATCTCGTGCACGTGTTCGGCGACCGCGAGCACCCGTTCGACGTAGTCCGGGACCCCGTCGGCGTTCGTGTCCTTGAGCCGCGGGGCGTCGAGGCCCTGGTCCACCCAGTGGACGCAGAAGTGCGCGCCGCAGTCGGGCGAGGAGGGCGCTTCCGGGACCGTGTAGGAGTTGCGGCCCGGCGGCGAGTCGAGGGCCGAGCGCTCGAACGGCTTCGCCGCCGAGGCGGCGGGGATCACGGCGAGCAGCACCCCGAAGGCGGCCGCGGCGGCGACGGCAAGGCGGCCCGAGCGCATCGGCGCCACGTTAACGACGCTTCCTAAACGGCAATACTGCAATGTTCCGACGATGCGCATCGCCCTCTGCCAGATCAACCCGACCGTCGGCGACGTCGACGGCAACGCCGACAAGATCGCCGCCTGGATCGACCGCGCCCGCGCCGCCGGGGCCGAGCTGGCGATCTTCCCGGAGCTCTGCGTGCCCGGCTATCCGGCCGAGGACCTCTACCTGAAGCGCCACTTCCTCGCCGCGAACGTGGCGGCGGTCGAGCGGCTCGCGGAGGGGGTCGAGCCGGGGATCACGGTGATGGTCGGCTTCGCCGAGCCGGTCGAGGGCGGCGGGGACCATCGCCACGCCTACAACTCGCTCGCCGTCCTCGCCGACGGCGCCGTCCAGCGGGTCTACCGCAAGAACCGCCTGCCGAACTACAGCGTCTTCGACGAGCAGCGCTACTTCGTCCCGGGGACCGACGGCGACGCGATCGAGGTCGCCGGGACGTCGGTCGGCCTGACGATCTGCGAGGACGTCTGGACCCCCGGCGGTCCCGGTCAGGCGGAGGCCGACGCGGGCGCGCGGATCGTCGCCAACCCGTCGGGCTCGCCCTACCACCGCGGCAAGGGGGGCGAGCGCGAAGAGATGTTCGGCGAGCGGGCGCGCGAATACGACGCCTACTTCGCCTTCGTCAACCTCGTCGGCGGCCAGGACGAACTGGTCTTCGACGGGCAGAGCTTCCTGCTCGCGCCCGACGGCGGCGTGCTGGCGCGGGCGGCGCAGTTCGAGGAGGACCTCCTGGTGGTCGACGTCCCGGCCGAGATCGGCGCCCCGGCGCCGATCGCCGATCCGCTGCCGGAGCTCGACGAGGTCTACGGGGCGCTCCGGCTCGGCCTCCACGATTACGTCGAGAAGAACGGCTTCGGCCACGTCGGCCTGGGGATCTCCGGCGGCATCGACTCGGCGCTGGTCGCGATGCTCGCGGTCGACGCGCTCGGCCCCGAGCGGGTCACGCTGGTCGTCATGCCTTCGCCCCATTCCAGTGACGAAACCCAGGACGACGCCCGTCAGATCGCCCACAACTTGGGAACGGAGCTGATCGACATCCCGATCGAGCCGATGATGGACGGCTACTCGGCGGCGCTCACGGGCGTGTTCGAAGGGCTGACCGCCGAGAACATCCAGGCGCGGATCCGCGGCAACCTGATGATGGCCCTGTCCAACCGCCACGGCTGGCTGGTGTTGACGACCGGCAACAAGAGTGAGATGTCGGTCGGCTACGCGACCCTCTACGGCGACATGGCGGGCGGCTTCGCGGTGATCAAGGACGTGCCGAAGACGCTCGTCTACAGGCTGGTGGAACGGCGCAACGAACGGGCCGGGCGGGACCTCGTTCCGGCCGCCGTCATCGAGCGCCCCCCGTCGGCCGAGCTCCGTCCCGATCAGCTCGACAGCGACTCGCTGCCCGACTACGACCTCCTCGACCGCATCCTCGAGGCCTACGTCGAGCGCGACGAGGGCCGCGACGAGATGGTCGCCGCCGGCCTTCCGGGCGAGATCGTCGACGAAGTGATCCGCCTCGTCGATCGCTCCGAGTACAAGCGCCGCCAGGCCGCCCCCGGCATCCGCATCACCCCCCGCGCCTTCGGCCGCGACCGCAGGCTCCCCATCACGAACCGCTTCGGCGGCTAGGCGGCGGGCGCGTGCTTCGGAGCCGGCCTGACCGCCATGGTCATCTTCGCCAGGGCACAGAGCCGTTCCTCGTCGTCGACGATCTCGGCCTCCCACACCCAGGTGGTGCGGCCGCGGTGGCGGACGACGGCGCGGGCTTCCGCGTGGCCGGCGGTCACCGGGCGCAGGAAGCTGACCTCGATCGACTGGCCCATCGCGATGTTTCCTTCTTCCCAGACGGCGGCCGCGGTGGCGTAGGAGCAGAGGCCCTCGACCAGGCTGGAGTAGACGCCGCCGTGCAGGATGCCGTAGGGCTGTCGCAGATCGTCGCGCATCTCGACCCGCGCCCGTGCCCCTTCGGGATCGAGCGATATCCACTCGGTACCGAGAAGGATGTCGAAGTTCGACTCTTTCTTAATCGTTCCCTCGCTCCCCATGGCCGGGGAGCCTATTAGGGTTCCCCGGGGTGGCGCTGAGCGACGAGCAGAATGCGATGCTGCGCCTGCTGGCCCAGGGCGAGCAGGGATACGCGGACATCGCGGCCTTGATGGGCCTGAGCGAGGAGGACGTGCGGGCCAAGGTGGTCGGCGCGCTGGCCCAGCTGCAGGCCGAAGGCAAACCCGCCCCGGACGTTCCGCCGCCGATCCCCGGTGGCGCGCATCCCGCCGCGGAAGTGACGCCGCCGGAGCCCGAGCCCGCCCCGGAGACTCCCGCCGCGAGCGAGGAGCCGGAGCCCGCGGTCGCCGACGCCGTGGCACCGAGCGGCCCAAAACCCGCCGCCGAGGCTCCCAAAGAGGCCGCTCCGCCCAAGCCCGCCCAGCCGAGCGCGCCCAAACCCGCTTCGCCTCCCCCCTCCGGCGGCCGCACGATCACGCTTCCCACCGGGCGCAAAGCCTGGCTGCTCGGCGGCGGGATCCTCGTGGCGATCGCCGTGATCGTCGTCGTGGTCATCCTTGTCTCCGGCGGCAGCGACAACTCGTCGACCACGCCCACCGAAGGCGCCACGACCGCTGCCGAAGAAGGCGGGAACGAAACGAACGCGAGCGAAAAACCGGCGACCGAAGCCAAACTGGAACCGGTCGACGGCTCGGAAGCGAAAGGATTCGCATCCTTCGGCCGGGTGAAAAACAAACTGGCGCTGCAGATCGAAGCGACCGGCCTGGAACCGACCGAAGAAGGCACGAACTCCTACGCGATCTGGCTCGCCCAGAACCCGCGGAAAATGATCCCGCTCGCCTCCACCGGGGTGAAAGCGACCGGCAAAGCGGCCGGGATCATCGCGGCGCAGTTCGAAGTGCCGGTGGAAATCCTCGGCTACCTGGCGAGCGGGACCTTCGACCAGATCGCGATCACGAAAGTCGACAACAAACGCTTCGAAGCGAGCATCGCCGCCGCGACGAAACAGAAGAAGACGCCGACCTACCTCGGCGACGAAGTCCTGCGCGGGACGATCAGCGGCCCGATCGTCGGCCTCGCGGCCCGCGAAGAAGAAGCGAAAAAAGCCGAAGAAGAAGGCGAATAGCCCTCTAAGGGAAGAGCTTGAGGGGGTTCATGATCCCGGCCGGGTCGAGCTGTTCCTTCACCGCCCAGAGCACTCCGAGCCCCGTCTCCCCCACCTCGGCCTCCATGTAGGGGGCGTGGTCGCGGCCGACCGCGTGGTGGTGGGTGATCGTGGCGCCGTTGGCGACGATCGCCTCGCTCGCCGCCTTCTTCACCATCGCCCACTGCTCCAGCTCGGCGCCTCGTCGCGCCCGCGAGATGAAGGTGAAGTAGAGCGAGGCGCCGTCGGGGTAGGCGTGCGAGAGGTGGCAGAAGACAAGCCCGGGCGTGCCCTGGTCGGCGAGCGCGCCCGCGATCGCCGCGCCCACGGCCCGGTGGAGCTCCCCCAGGCGGGTCCAGGTGTGGGAGGTCTCGAGCGTCTCCACCATCGCGCCCATCTCCATCAGCAGGTCGCGCTGGTAGGGGCCGCCGTAACGGCCGTGCTCCCAGGAGCGCCCCCCGGCCCGGCCGAGGTAGACGGCGCCGCCCGCCCGCAGCGCTCGCACGGTCAGCGCGCGGCGCCGGGTCAGCGCTTCCTCGGTGCCCTCGAAGCCGACGATCATCAGGGCGCCGCCCGCCCGGCGGCGCGCCTTCAGGTAGGCGCCGAAGGCCTTCCCGGCCGTCCCGCGCGGGCCGGAGAGCGCCAGCGAGCCGTTCGTCTCCTCCTCGTCGGAGACGCGGATCACCGTCGGCAGGCCGGGACCCTGGGCGAGGACGCGAACGATCTCGCACCCGGCCTCGAAGCTCTCCGCGATCCAGGCCTCGTAACGCCGCTGCGGCGGCGCCGGGCGCACCCGCACGGTCACGTCCGGGATCACGCCGAGCGCGCCCTCCGAGCCGATCACCAGCTCCCGCAGGGCGGGGCCGGCGGCGGTGTGCGGGGTTTCCAGCGTGCGCAGGTTCCCGGCGGGCGCCAACAGGCGCACCGAGCTGACCAGTGAGTCGAAGCGCCCGTAGCCGCTCGAGGCCTGGCCGGCCGAGCGGGTCGCGGCGAAGCCGCCGATCGTCGCGTACTCGAAGGACTGGGGGAAGTGGCCGAGCGTGAGGCCCTGGGCGCCGAGCGCCGCCTCCGCCTCCGGGCCGCGCAGGCCGGCGCCGAGGCGCGCCGTCAGCGAGGTCTCGTCGACGGTGACTTCGCGCAGCGCGGTGAGGTCGAGGCTGATCAGCGCCTCGTGCGGTCCGCGCAGCGGCTCCACCCCGCCGACCACGCTGGTGCCGCCGCCGAACGGGACCACGGCGACGCCCGCGGCCGCGCAGGCGTCGATCAGTCGCCCGACCGCCGCCGCGTCGGCGGGCACCAGCACCGCGTCGGGAGCGTTCTCGAGGCGCCCCGAGCGCATCCGCGCCAGGTCGACGTAACCGCTCCCGCGCGCGTGGCGCAGCCGGTCCTCCTTGGAGTCGAAGACCGCGTCCGCGCCGACCGCGCCGATCACCGCCTGGGGAAGCGGGCGCGCCACGGGGAGGTCAAAGTCCTCGATGCGGGTCGCCAGCGGCCAGGGCTCCAGCTCGCCGATCCGTTCGCGCAGGACGCCGAGCGCGGTGGCGTCGAGCTCGGTGCGCCGCATCGGGTCGCCCCAGCCCCACCAATTCGTGTCGCGACGCGGCTCGGTCACGCGAGCGCCTCCTCGAGCCCGTGGAGCGCCGCGTCGAGGATGTCGCGCTGGCCCCGGCGCATCATCCAGCCACCAAGGCGTGACATCCCGCGCATGGTCTGTGACGAAGTCAGCACGATCCGCGTCTCCGCCTCCCCGGCGGCATGCAGCTCGACTTCGACGCGCGAGTCCTTCAGGTGTTTCGCGAACGGCGAATTCTCCAGCTGCTGCTCCCAGATGTAGCGTTCCGGCTCGGCCGAGGACACGCACCGATAGTCGGCCCGCACGCCGCGCCCGTGCTGCGTCTCCAGCACCTTCGTCCACTGGCTGCGACGGCCGCCCCGCGCGTCGACGTCCTCGACCCGCGAGACCCGCGGCCACCAGCGCGGCAGCGCGTAGGGATCGGAGACGAGCTTCCAGACGTCGGCGACCGGCGCCTCCACCGTCCGCCTGCGGGTCACCCGCGGCATCGCCCCGCGCTCAGCTCAGTCGCCGGCGAGGCGGCGCAGGTCGCGGACCAGCAGCAGGTGCTTCAGGTGGCTGACGGTCGCGGCGAGGCTTTCCAGGCTCTGCAGCGCCTCTTTGCGCCGCTCCGGGTTACGCGAGCGCAGCGACGGTCCCAGAAGCGCTTCCAGGAGCTGCGACTCACGGTCGGCGGAGGAACGGAAGATGCGCAGGTTGCGCGCGCCGACACCGACCCGTGACAGTTCGTTGGCGGCGCGGACGATCTCGCGGTCGGTCTCGTCGTAGACGGTCTTCCCCTCGCGTTTCTCCGGCTGGACGATGCCGAAGCCTTCGAGCTCGGAGACGAGCTCTTCGCGGGCGCCGGTCTCCTCGATGATCTCTTCCAGGCTCAGGTAGGTGCGCGAGGTGTCGACCAGGATCGCCCGCCGCACCGCGCCCGGGGTCGCCTTGCGCTCGCCGTCGCCACCGCCGGCACCGCCGAAGCCGATGTCGTTGCCCGCCGCCAGCTCCTGGCGGATCACCCGCAGCGGCAGGAACTCGTCGCGCTGGAGGCGCAGGATCGTCCGCAGCCGCTCGACGTCGGACTGGCTGTAGAGGCGGTAGCCGCCGGACGTCCGCCGCGGGTTCAGCAGCTTCTGGTCCTCCAGGTAACGGATCTTGGAGATCGAAACGTCGTCGAATTCGCTCTGCAGGATCTTGCAGACGGCGCCGATCGTCAGCGCCTTGCGAGGACGGGAGGCGGAGTCCGGCGTGCGCCGGGCGGAGTCCGGGACGGAGGCCATCAGCGCTCCAGGTAGGAAAGCTTGTACTTGCCGATCTGGATCTCGTCGCCGTCGGCGAGCCGATGCGACTCGATCCGCCGCCGGTTCACGTAGGTGCCGTTCAGCGAGCCGAGATCGTCGATGTAGAGGCCGTCGCGGCGCCGCACCAGCAGCGCGTGGTTGCGGGACACGGTGACGTCGTCGAGGAAGACGCCGGCGTCGGGGCTGCGGCCGATCGAGGTGCGGTCCTCGTCGATCGAGAAGCTCTCCCCGGCGCGGCCGCCGCCGGCACGGATCACCAGCGCCGCGCCCGACTCCTCGACCACGTCCTCGATGTCGGCCGGCTGCATGTCCCCGGTCTCGTCGACCCGGTAGGTCATCGTGGTCGGGTCCTCTTTGCTCTCCGCCGGCCCGCCCAGGTAGGCGCCACATTTCTGGCAGTAGTTGGCGCCCTCGGGGTTCGCGAACCCGCACTCCGGGCAGTGCACGGCGGACATCGTCGGCGCTCCGCTAGGCGGCCGGGTCCTCGCCCTGGGCCCTGCCCGCGAGGATGTTGGTCAGCTGCTCGACGTCGTCGCCGGAGATGAGCGAGTCGCCGCGCTCGCGCTTCTGGCGCAGGCGGTTCACCAACTCGGCCCGCAGGATGTCGATTTTCCCGTGCAGGACGCGCCGTTTGTAGGAGATCTCGTTCTCCTCCGCGGTCAGGTTGTCGATCAGGTCCTTCAGCTCCTTGTCGCTGAGCGAACCAAGATCGGGAAAGGTGTCCTCCATCGTGCTCCTTGTCGAGAGAAGTGGGCCGGTCCCGCCGCGGGATCGTTGCGGGAGGGCAGTATAGATCGACCGACCAAAACCTTCAACCGCAGGTTTAAGGTTTTTCGAGGCTGCGCGGCGTCTGTGGGAGCGGCGCGGGCCTCAACCCTCATGCTCGACCGAGCGTTGCATCCGTACTCCGCGGATGCCGTCCCGGGCGTAGAGGACGGTCGCCAGCAGCGCCATCCCCAGGCCGAAGAAGAAGAACGCGACCGGCACCCAGCCGGCGAAGACCATCGCGAAGAAGATCCCGGCCATGATCCAGAAGACGCCGATCCGGCCCGGCCAGTTGATCTGGATGTCGACTCCGTGTTTCAGTCCGTACTCGCCGAGGAAGAGCATCGCGATCTCGCGCAGGGCGAGGACGATCAGCGCCCAGCGCGGGAGCAGTTCGAAGCTCCAGCAGACGACGGCGCCGGAGATCACCGTGAGGCGATCGATGAAGGGGTCCATCAGCGCGCCCATGCGGCTGTACTGGCCGGTGGCGCGGGCGAGGAACCCGTCCACATAGTCGCCGGCGGCGATCAGCCAGAAGATCGTCGCCGCGGCGGCCGAACGCCCGTCCCCGGACGAGTAGGCAAGCACCAGGAACACCGGGATCCCGGCCAGCCGCAGATATCCGATGAAGTTGGGGATCGTCCAGGGGTTGAGCGGCTCCCCCTTGCGGGTCTGCCTTGGTTTGGGACCGCTGCGATCGAGCCCGAAGAGGCGCCGCACCCGGCCACGCCCGAACGGATCGACGTCAGTCATCACCCAGACCGTCGGCCGGGGAGCGGTTCTGCGGTGGACGAGTCACGCCGAAAACCTATCCGGACCTGCCCCCCGGTACGAGTTCGCAGTTATGGGCGCACAGCGACAAGAAGTGCGAACTCGCCGGGAGGGGTTGGCGGAAGGTTCACATCTCTTCCCTTCCTCGACGTTCCTCCACGTTCGTGCGCCTTTCTCAACACCCGATCCGACGCTCGCTGAGTTGAGCCTCCTATAGCGCTGCTAACTCAGCGAGCGTCGGGGGCGTGCGCACGGAATGCGCGCGGGAGAGTGACTTCGGGTTGAGGAAGTGTGTCGTCCCTCGCGTCCGGCCTCCCCCGCCCGAAGCTGCCGCGGATTCCGGGCCGACCAAAGCCAGCCGAAGGGTCGGCACGGAATCCGCGTTTCTCGGAGCGTTACGCGCGGGTGAAGCGGCGTCCCGCGGTCGGGGACGCCTCCTCGTCGAGCAGCACCTTGTCGGACTCGCCTTTTTCGACCGCTTCCTTCTCCATCGCGGCGATCTTCTCGGGGGTCAGGTCGCCGGCGTTTTCCTGCTCGATGTTGGCGACCCACTCGGCTCCCGCGCGGGACTCGGCCTCGTCGAACTCGACCTTGCCGCCGCGGTCGAGCGACTTGTCGATCTCCTCGAAGAGCGTGTCGACCAGCTTGGCCTGGGGAACCTTGCGGAGCGGTTTGCCGCCGGCGAAGATCAGGCCCTCGTTCTTGGCCCCGGCGATGCCGAAGTCGGCGTGGCTGGCCTCGCCGATGCCGTTCACCGCGCAGCCGAGCACCGCGACCTCGACCGGCTCCTCGTACCCTTCCAGCCGCTGCTCGATCTCGGCGACGACCGAGTCCATGTCGAACTGCAGGCGGCCGCAGGTCGGGCAGGCGATCAGCACCGGGCCGCGCTCGCGCAGTCCCAGCGCCTTGAGGATCTCCCACGCCACTTTGACCTCTTCCTCCGCGTGGAAGGTCGAGAGGCTGACCCGGATCGTGTCCCCCACCCCGTCGGCGAGCAGCGTCCCGAGCCCGACGGCCGATTTCAGCGCGCCGGACCATTTCGTCCCCGCCTCGGTGATGCCGAGGTGGAGCGGGTAGGGGATCTTCTCCGACAACTGCCGGTTGGCGGCGATCGTGTACGGCACGTTGGTCGACTTGATCGAGACTTTGAAGTTCGTGAAGTCGAGGTTCTCCATCAATTCGACGAACTCGACGGCGGCGGCCACGAGCGCGTCGACCGGCGCCTCGCGCTCCAGCTCGTGCAGGTGCTTCGGCAGCGAGCCCGAGTTGACGCCGATCCGCATCGGCACCTTCTTCTTGTTCGCCAGCTCGGCGACCTCGGCGACTTTCTCCCGCCCCCCGATGTTCCCGGGATTCAGCCGAATAGCGTGCGCCCCCGCTTCGATCGCTTTCAGCGCCAGCGTGTGGTTGAAGTGGATGTCCGCGATCACCGGGATCGGGGACTCGGCGACGATCGTCCGCAGCGCCTCGGCGTCCTGCTCCCGCGGCACCGCGCACCGCACCACATCGGCCCCCGCATCGGCGACCTTCCGAATCTGATCCATCGTCGCGGTCAGGTTCGCGGTCTCGGTCTTGGTCATCGTCTGCACCACGACCGGCGCCCCACCACCGATCGGCACGCCGCCGACGAAGATCTGCCGTTTGGAAGCCATATCCAAAGGTTATCCGGCCAACCCGTCGGGCCTCTTCACCAAATTGTTGTGTGACGGACTCTTGCGCCGCCACCGTTTGGGACTACGATCTCTGACCGTGCCAGAAGCTTCGCTCAACGAGACCAAGCCCGCCAACGGGCAGCCCGTCGACAAGGTCTACCGGAGCCGGACCATGCGGGTGCTGGCGCCGATCTGGGCGTTGCTCATGCTCGGCAATCTGATCTGGGCTATCGCCGGCAACGGCCGAGCGGTGGTCTCCGCCTCGATTCTCCTCTCCGGCGCCGTTCTCGGCCTCGTCCGGGTCCGCTGGCCGAAGGACACCTGGCCTACGTGGGTTTTCAGCTACGAGCCCTGAGGGCTCCGCTATTTCGAGACGTTGAAGCCTTCGCCGGTGATGCGGCCGATGTCGTTGGAGACGCCGATCACCATCAGCATCAGGACCAGGGCGAAGCCGATGATCGTGGCGCGCTCCATCACTTTGATCGGGACCGGCTTGCCGCGGCGCAGTTTCTCCACGATCGCCCAGAAGATGTGACCACCGTCGAGGGGCAGGATCGGGACCAGGTTGATCAGGCCCAGCGAGAGGCTGACCAGGGCCAGAAGCAGGAAGGACTCGCGCCAGCCCTTGTTCACGACTTCGTGACCGACGTCGGAGATCCCGACGACGCTGGAGATTTCCTTGCGCTTTTCGGATTCGAAGATGTGAGAGAAGACTGAGGCGGTTCTGCTGACGACTTCCCACATCGCGTCGCCGGACCGCGAGAGCGCCGTGCCGGCACTGACCGGGACCCAGTGGTCCTTTTCGAGCCAGGCCACGCCGAGCAGCATCCGTCCTTCTTCGGCGTTGTAGTGGGGCGTGACCTCGAAGGTTCTTTCCTGGCCGTCGCGGAGGACGGTCACCTTCGCCGGAGTCGTGGCGGCGCAACCATCGGTCGGCTTGCCGGAGCACTTGTGCGAGCGGATGACCTTGCCGAATTCCGCGATCCGCTCTTCGGGCTTGAGACCTGAGAACGACCGACCGTCGACCGCGACGAAGCGGTCCCCTTCCTGCAGGACCCTCGCGGCGGATGATCCTTCGCTCGTCTGGTTGACGACCGGCTTGGCGTGGACGTTGTTGAGCCCGCCGATCGCGAAGACGAAATAGAGGATCACGAAAGCGAGGACGATGTTCACGGCCGGACCGGCCGCGGCGACGACGATCCGCTTCCAGACCTTCTGGCGGTAGTAGGCGCGGTGCTCTTCTCCCGGAGGCATCTCTTCTTCCGGGTTCATCCCGTTGATCTTCACGTAGCCGCCAAGGGGGATCGACTTGATCCCGTACTCGGTCTCACCGCGCTTGAAGGACCAGAGGGTCGGGCCGAAGAAGAGGAAGAAGCCTTCCACCCGCATCCCGGTCGCCTTGGCCGCGACGAAGTGGCCCGCCTCGTGGAGCAGGATCAGGGCACAGAAGCCAAGGAAAACGTAGACCCAGCTCATGCGGGGGCGAGCTCCTTGGCGAGGGCGGCAGATCGGCGGCGGGCCTCAGCGTCGGCGGCGAAGAGGTCGTCGAAGTGGGTGACCGGTTGGCCGGGGATCTCCTCGAGCGTACGCTCGATCACCGCGGCGATCCCGGTGAAGGGAATCTCGCCGGCGAGGAAGGCGGCGACCGCGACCTCGTCGGCGGCGTTCAGCACAGTCGGCGCGGTGCCCCCGGCGCGGCCCGCCTCGAGCGCCAGGCGCAGGCAGGCGAAGGTGTCGGGATCGGGCTCCTCGAAGGTGAGCGCGCCGACCGCGGCGAGGTCGAGGCGCGGCACGTCGACCGGCGCCCGGTCGGGGAAGTGCAGGGCGTAGGAGATCGGCACGCGCATGTCGGGGTAGCCAAGGTGGGCGAGCGTCGAGCCGTCGATCAGCTGGATCAGCGAGTGGACCAGCGACTGCGGGTGGACGACGACCTCGATCCGTTCGAAGGGGACGCCGAAGAGGTGGTGGGCCTCGATCACCTCGAAGCCCTTGTTCATCAGCGTCGCCGAGTCGACCGTGATCCGGCCGCCCATCTTCCAGGTCGGGTGGGCGAGCGCGTCGGCGACGGAGACGTCGCCAAGGTCGGTGCGGCCGCGGAAGGGCCCGCCGGAGGCGGTGACGACGAGACGGTCGACCGTGCCCGGCGCCTCGGCTCCGATCAGCTGGTGCAGTGCCGAGTGCTCGGAATCGACCGGCACGAGGCGCGCCCCGGTCGCCTCGGCGAGCGCCATCACCAGCTCCCCGCCGAGCACGAGGCTCTCCTTGTTGGCGAGCGCGACGTCGATCCCGGCGGTCAGCGCGACGACGGTGGAGGCGAGCCCGGCGGCGCCGACGATGCCGTTCAGGACGAGGTCGGGTTCGACCGCCGCGATCAGCTCCCGCACGCCCTCCTCGCCGGAGAGCACACGCCCCTCCCAGGCCTCGCCGGCCCGCGCCGCCGCGTCGCGATCTGCCAGGGCGATGACCTCCACCCCATGCTCGCGCGCCTGCGCCACGGTCGTCTCCCAGCCGCGCCCGGCGGCCAGGCCGACGGCCTTCAGGTCCGGCGAAGCCGAGATCACCTCGAGCGCCTGCGTCCCGATCGACCCCGTCGAGCCGAGTATCAGCACGTTCCTCATCTTGCTCAAGAGGATACGGAGCGCACCTTCCGGCTCTTTAAACGCGACTACGCGGCTCCAATGGCGGCAGACCTTCTTCGGCCCGCACTCGGTTGATGATTGCCCTCTTTCTCTCGATCGACTCGCCGAATTCAGCCAGTAGCCGACGAATACGTTCCTTGCGGGCTTTAGCCACCTCCGGCGGATCGGGGCGCCTCTTATCGCACATCCACTTCCTCCATTCGGGTCTCCAGATCGTTCATCTCGTCGGCGAGTTCCGTGAGCAGGTCCTTGGCAAATTCGTCCTCTGAGACCCCGGTCAATCCCTGGGCTTTGATTCCACCACTGCCGATCTCGGTGAAGCCGCGGTTGTGCATGGCGAGTACCAGGGCCATGATCGCGAGGTAGAGGCCGAAGAACACGGCTGCGCCGACCTCGACGCGGTAGAGGACGGCCGCTCGCAGCGCGACGGCGGGGATTTCCGCCGGAGGCGTGACGGTCGCGCCCGCAACGATGCCAACGGCTATCGCCACGGCGACCATGACCGCGAAACCCCACCTCACCACCAGCAGTTCGATCAGCCTTCGGCGTCTCATGGCGGCGACCGTACGGCGGGGTCTTGGCTAGGTCAAGAAATGTGACAGGACTCAGTACACGAGGGCGACGGCCAGGTAGTAGCCGACGACGACGGTGAAGAGGACGGCGTCCAGGCGGTCGAGGATGCCGCCGTGGGGGCCGAAGAGGGAGCCGGTGTCCTTTTTGCCGAGATCGCGCTTCAGCATCGACTCGAAGAGGTCGCCGACGGGGGCGATCGCGGCGATCGCGGCGCCCATGATCAGGGCGTCGGTTCCGGAGAGCCAGTTCTGGTAGAGGCCGGCGAACCAGAAGCCCATGGTGCCGATGACGAAGCCGCCGATCAGGCCCTCGACGGTCTTGTTCGGTGACAGGGACGGGGCGATTTTGTGACTGCCGAACATGCGGCCGGTGGCGTAGGCGGCGGTGTCGGTGACGAAGGTGCCGACGAGGACGTCGATCAGGAGGGCGGCACCGTGGTCGGGGAGGTCGCGGAGGAAGACGGCGTGCGCCAGCGGGATGCCGATCCAGACGACGCCCAGCATCGTCACCCCCATCGAGACCGTCGAGCCGTCGCGGTGGCGGGCGTCGGCGGCGAAGGCGAAGAGGACCGGGAAGGACGCGGCGAAGATCAACATCACGGTGTAGGAAGTGCCGAAGTGGGCGCCGACCACGAGCGCCGCCACCGTCGCGTAGGCGGGGATCGCCAGCGGGCGGGTCGAGTTCGCCATCTCGAGGTACTCGCGCAGACAGAGGATCCCGATCACGATCGCGGCGAGCATGAAGACGATGCTCGGCGTGACGATGATCGCGATCGCGATCGCGACGGCCGGGATCGCGACCAGGATCCGTTTCGCCGTCTCGCCCCCGCCACGTTTCCGTTTCGGAGCCTTGGGCTCTCCGCCGCCCCCGCGCCGGCGTTTGCGCCCTTTCCCACCGCGCCCGGGACGCGCCCGCCGGCGCGCGGGCGCCTCCTCCACCGGCTCCGGCGCGGCCGGCCGTTCTTCGAACATCTCTTCTTCGAAGAAGTCGCTCATCAGCGCCCCCCGAAACGCCGCTGCCGCTCGGTGAACTCCCCCAGCGAGCGCTCGAACGCCTCCCGGCCGAAGTCCGGCCACAGCTCCTCGGCGAAGACGAGCTCCGAATAGGCGCACTGCCAGAGCAGGTAGTTGGAGATCCGCTGCTCGCCGCTGGTCCGGATCAGGACGTCCGGATCGTGCATGTCGGGCGCGTAGAGCTGACGCCGGAAGTCCTCCTCCGAGCCACCGTCGAAGCGCCGCGCCGCGTCGATGATCTCCGCCCGCCCGCCGTAGTTGAAGGCGATGAAGAGCGTGATCCGCCCGTTCGCCGCCGTCTTCGCTTCCGCCCACTCCATCCGCTCGACCAGGTCCGCCGCGACGCCCTCGCGCCGGCCGATGAAGCGCATCCGCACGCCCTCCTGGTCGAGCTCCGGCGTCTCCCCGAGGATCCGTTCGCCGAACATCGTCATCAGGCCGGTGACCTCTTCGTCGGAGCGCGACCAGTTCTCGGTCGAGAAGGAGAAGACGGTCAACTCCTCGATCCCCAGCTCGACCGCGTCGCGCAGCCGCGCCTTCAACACGTCGGCGCCCGCCTGATGCCCCTTGATCACCGGCAGCCCGCGCCGCTGCGCCCAGCGGCCGTTGCCGTCGGTGATGATCGCTACGTACTTGGCGGCGCCGCTCAACGTTGTGCGCCGCCCTCAGACCTCGAGGATTTCGGCTTCCTTGCCTTTGAGGAGCGCGTCGAGCTCGGCGATCGCCTCGTCGGTCTGTTTCTGCAGGGACGTCTCGGCGCGGCGCTCGTCGTCCTCGCCGACTTCGCCCTCGTTCTTCAGCTCGCGCAGGTCGCTCATCACGTCGCGCCGCACGTTGCGGATCGCGACCCGCCCGTCCTCGGCCACGCCGTTCACGACCTTCACCATCTCGTGCCGCCGCTCCTCGGTCATTTCCGGGATCGCCAGGCGGATGATGTTGCCGTCGTTGGACGGCGTCAGGCCGACGTCGGACTCCAGGATCGCTTTCTCGATCGCCCCGACCGCGCTCTTGTCGAACGGGGTGACGGTGAGCAGCCGCGCGTCCGACGCGGCGACGTTCGCAAGCTGCTTCAAAGGCGTCTGGGCGCCGTAATAGTCGACCGAGATTCGGTCCAGCAGGTGCGGGCTGGCGCGCCCGGTGCGCACGGTCGCGAGCTCTCCACGGCTCGACTCGACCGATTTGGCCATGCGCTCCTTGGCGTCTGCAAGCAGTTCGTCGGTGATTGCCACGGTCGCTCCTCTCTAGGCGGAGGGGTTACCCGACACCAACGTGCCGACCGTCTCGCCGCTGACGATCCTATCTATGTTCAGCTCGTCAGCCATGTTGAAGACGTAGATGGGAAGGTCGTTGTCCATGCAGAGGCTGAGCGCGGTCGAATCCATCACCTTCAACCCCTGCTCGATCGCTTCCCGGTGCGTGATCCGAGGGATGAACTTCGCCTCCGGATTGGTCGCCGGGTCGGAGTCGTAGACGCCCTCCACCCCGTTCTTGGCCATCAGGATCGCCTCCGCGTGGATCTCCAGCGCCCGCAGCGCGGCCGCCGTGTCGGTGGTGAAGAACGGGTTGCCGGTGCCCGCGGCGAAGATCACGATCCGCCCCTTCTCCAGGTGGCGCATGGCGCGGCGGCGGATGTAGGGCTCGGCGACCTCCTTCACGTCGATCGCCGACATCACCCGCGTGTGCTGGCCCATCCGCTCCAGCGAGTCCTGCAGCGTCAGCGCGTTCAGCACCGTCGCCAGCATCCCCATGTAGTCACCGGTCGCCCGATCCATTCCCGCCGCGGCCCCGGCCAGGCCGCGGTAGATGTTCCCGGCGCCGACGACGATCGCCACCTCCACCCCACGCTCGCGGACGGCGGCGACCTGGGTCGCGATCCGGTCGACCTCGGCACCGTCGGTGCCGTAGGACTGGCTGCCCATCAGGGCCTCTCCCGAGAGCTTCAGGAGAATGCGACCGAACCGCTCCCCGGCCATCGAGCGCCTACTCGCCTCCGCCGACTTTGAAGTAGGAGAAGCGGGCGATGCGGATGTTCTCGCCGGTCTTCGCCGCCAGCTCCTGGCGCAGCTCCTCGATCGTTTTCGAGTCGTGTTTCTCGGCGTTCACGTGCTGCTGGTCGAGCAGCGCGACTTCCGAGGCCCACTTGCTCAGCTGGCCCTCGACGATTTTCTCGACGATGTTGTCCGGTTTGCCTTCTTCCTTCGCCTTCTCTTCGAAGACGCGCTTTTCGGCCTCGCGAGCGTCGGCGTCGATTTCATCGGTCGATACGTACTGCGGCGCGGTCGCGGCGACGTGCAGGGCGACCTGGTAGGCGAAGACCTGGAAGTCCTCGTTGCGGGACACGAAGTCGGTCTCGCACTGCACCTCGACCATCGCGCCGACGCTGTTGTTGGCGTGGATGTAGGAGGCGACGACCCCCTCGTTGGTGCCGCGGCCCTCGCGCTTGGCGGCGGAGGCCTGACCCTTCACGCGCAGCAGCTCGATCGCCCGGTCGATGTCCCCATCGGCCTCGACCAGCGCGGCTTTGCTGTCCATCATCGCGGCCCCGGTGCGGTCCCGGAGCGCTTTCCCGTCGGCGGCGGTGACGGCTGCCATCACGAATCCCCTTTCTGGGTGTCGGTAGTGGTCTCGGTGCTCTCTGCCGCGGGAGCGTTCTCATCGGCGGCAGGAGCCGCGTCAGCTTTGGGAGCCTCGGGAGCGGGAGCGGCCGGAGCCGGCTCGGCTTTCGGAGCCTCGGTCTGCGGAGCGGCCGGAGCGGGCTGCTGCGGCTGAGCCGGAGCGGCCTGGGGCTGCCCGGCCTTCGGCGCCTGCTGCTGGGCCGGAGCGCTCTGCTGCTGGGCCGGAGCCGGAGCGGCCTGCTGCTGGCCCTCGGCTTTCGGCGGCTCGGCCGGCTGCCCACCCTCGGGCGCCGCCGGCGCCGCTTTGGCCGCGGCCGCCGCGGCGGCTTTCTGTTTCTCGGCCTCGGCTTTCGCGGCGGCCTGTTTGGCCGCTTCTTCCTCGGCTTCTTTGGCCTGCTGCGCCTGGAGGCGAGCTTTCTCTTCCTCCTCGCGTTTCTTGCGCTCTTCCTCGTCGCGTTTGCGCCGCTCCATCTCTTCGGCGATCCGCTTTTCCTCCTGCACGCGCCAGGCGGAGGAGCCCTCCTCGACCGCGCCGCCGATCGTGCCGATGATCAGCTGGCAGGAGCGGATCGCGTCGTCGTTCCCCGGGATCACGTAGTCGACCGGGGTCGGGTCGCAGTTGGTGTCGACCAGACCGATGATCGGGATCCGCAGGCGGGCCGCCTCGTGGACCGCGATCTCCTCGGTTTTCAGGTCGGTGACGAAGACCGCGTCGGGCAGCCGGTCCATGTCCCGGACGCCGCCCAGATTGAACTCGAGCTTCGCGAGTTCGGCCTCCATGTTCATCCGCTCCTTGGTCGGCAGGAGGTCGAGTTTGCCCTCCTCTTTCCAACCGTTGAGCTCGTGGAGGCGGGCGATCCGGCCCGACATCGTCTGGAAGTTGGTCAGCAGACCGCCCAGCCAACGTTTGTTGACGTACGGCATTTTGCAGCGTTCGGCCCATTCCTGGACCACGTCCGACGCCTGCTTCTTGGTGCCGACGAAGAGGATCGTGCCGCCGCCGGAGGCGAGCTCACCGGCGAAGCGGCGGGCGTTCTCCAGCAGGGCCTCGGTCTGGAGGAGGTCGATGATGTGGATCCCGTCGAGCTCGCCGAAGATGAAACGGCGCATGTTCGGGTTCCAACGGCGCGTCTGGTGGCCGAAGTGGACTCCGGCCTCGAGCAGTTCTTGCAGGCCTGCCTCAGGCATGTGTTCTCCTTGGTTCGGTTGGGATGCGCCCGCCCCGCTCGCCGGGACCCAGGTTCTTGGCTCCTGGGCAGGAATCCGGTCCGCTCTGGACGGGGGTAGAAGTGACTAGAAGTGACTGGTGCTACGAGGATTGTAGGGACGACGCCTACTCCGCGTGGGCCGCCTCCAGAGCGGCCTCGAGGTCCCCGGGGAGCGGCGAGCGGAAGTCGAGCGGCTCGCCCGTGCGCGGGTGCCGGAACGCCAGGCGGTGGGCGTGCAGGAACTGGCGTCCCAGGCCGTAGCGGTCGTTGCCGCCGTAGGTGGAGTCGCCGACCAGAGGGTGGCCGATCGCGGCGAAATGCGCACGGATCTGATGCGTGCGGCCGGTCTCCAGGCGGGCCTCGAGGTAGGTCTCCCGCGGCAGCAGCTCCAGCACCTCGAAGTGGGTGCGGGCCTCGCGCGAGGCGGCCCCCGCGACCGCCATCCGGGTCCGCCGCTTGGTCGCCCGGCCGATCGGCGCGTCGATCGTCCCGGTCCGGGACGCCAGGCGGCCGCCCGCGAGCGCCAGGTAGCGGCGCTCCACGTGGCGCTCGCGCACCGCCTCCTGCAGCGCCGCCAAGGCCTCGGGGCCCCGCGCGACCACCATCAGCCCGCTGGTGTCCTTGTCGAGGCGGTGGACGATCCCCGGCCGCTCCGGGTCCCCGCCGCCGAGCAGGTCCCCCAGCTCCGACACCAAGGTCGGACCGCTGTGGGACGGCGCCGGGTGGACGACCAGCCCGGCCGGCTTGTCGATCACCGCGAGGTCCTCGTCGAGGTGGACGATGCGTAGCTTGGGCGCCTCAGGAGTCACGCTCGGCCCGCTCGGCTTCGCGCACGTAGATCACGAGCAGGATCACCACCCCGCAGGTGATCCCGCAGTCGGCCAGGTTGAACGGCGGCCAGTGCGGCAGTTCGATGAAGTCGGTGACGTGGCCGTGGCGCAGGCGGTCGACCAGGTTGCCGATCGCCCCGCCGCAGAGGAGCCCGGCCGCCACCCACATCCCCGGCCGCGCCGGGTCGCGCGAGAAGAGCCAGAGGACGACGCCGAGCGCGATCAGCGTCACCACGATCAGCCCGATCCCGCTGCCGGAGGCGAACCCGAAGGCCACCCCTTCGTTATGGGACAGGGTCAGCTTCAGCGGTCCCAGCACATCGACCTGTTCGCCCAGCACGATGTTGTGTTCGACGATCGACTTCGCCACCTGGTCGAGGACCAGGACGAGGATGCCCAGGGCTGCCGCGAGCCAGCAGGCCCGGACGCGACGGTCGCTCACCTGAGGATGCTGAGGACGATCCCCTCGACGATCCCGAGCGCGATCAGGGCGATGATCGGGCTGGGGTCGAAGGCGAGGTTGCCCCCGCCGATCGGCCGGATGAAGCTGCGGAACAGGTTCAGGTAGGGGTCGGTCGATTCGGTGATGAAGTCGAGGACGGCGCGCAGCCAGGGCGAGTACGGCATCCGCGGCACGAACGAGATCAGGATGTTCAGCAGGATCATGATCGTGTAGACGATGAAGAGCGCCGAGATGTAGCTGGCGATGTCGCCCTTCGAGAGGGCGAGCGGGAGCGCGGCGAGGGCCGTCAGGGCACTCATTCGCGCATCCTCCGCAGCGAGCCGTCGACCGCGGCGGCGAAGGCGCCGCGCGCGTCCAGGCGGTCCAGCTCCATGAGCCCCGCCTCCGTGCTGCCGCCCGGGGACGCGACCGCGCGGCGGATGTCGGCGGGATGGCGGCGGCGCAGCAGCTCGGCGGTGCCCGCGGTGGTCTCGACGATCAGCTCGCGGGCCAGTTCCGGGTCGAGGCCGTCCTCGGCCCCCGCGTCGCCGATCGCTTCCACCGCCAGCGCCAGGTAGGCGGGCGCGCAGCCCATCACCGCGGTGGCGCCGTCGAAGTCCTTCTCCTCGATCTCCACCACGTGGGCGATCTTCGCAAGCGTGGCGCGGACCTCCGGCGACGCGTCGCCCGCGACGCAGATCACGCCCTGGCGAACCTCGACGCCGACGTTCGGCATCGTCCGCAGGACCTGCGCGTCCGGGAGCGCCGCGCGGAGGCGCTCCAGCGGCGTCGCGGCGAGGACCGAGACGATCTCCCTCGCGGCCCCGAGCGAGGGCGCCACCGCGTCGAGCGCGGCGGGCTTCACGGCCAGAACGACCACGTCGGCGCGCTCGGCGACCTCCTGGCTGGAGAGCGCCTCCCCGCCCAGCTCCCCGGCGAGCGCCGCCGCCCGCCCCGAGCCGGAGTCGGAGAAGAGCATCCCGTCGACCTCGCCCGCGAGCCCACGGGCGATCGCCGCCGCCATGTTTCCCGATCCGACGAAGCCGATGATCATGGGGTTGAGATTACTTCCGGAGGGCGCTGTGCCGGCGGGTGCGGCCGGCTGAGGTGGGGTCCTGGGCGTCTCATGGCGGCCCTGGCAGGCTGTGGCCGCCCATGAGACGCCCAGGACGTGAGGGGTTCGTGAAACATCCGGCACAGGTCCGTCACGAACTCCGGCCTTCCGTGACCGTCCTGCATGAAAGAAAGCCTCAACCACAGGTTGAGTTCGCACTTAGCCACGCTATGTGTGGCTAAGTGCGAACTCACAGGGGCGGGGCATGGGGAAGGCGCGCGGAAGGGTGACGTTCCCGGCCTCTCTGTGACGCCGTCGCACTCCGGTGACGGATCCGTGGGACCCTCGTGCGCCCCGCGTCGGGCATCCGTCCCGGACCCTCGTCGCTCCCAACATCCCCCGGCCGTCTCGGGCACGGCCACAGCCTGCCAGGGCCGTGGCCGAGACGGCCCGTCCCTTTCGATTCGGGCGACAGCTTTCCCCGCTGCGGGTCAGGCGACAGGCGGCGGCTTGCTTTCCGCCGTCGCCGCCAGCTCGGGGTCCCAGCCGCAGGTCGCACACGCGTGGCGGAACGCCGAGCGGGCGAACTCCAGGGCGCGCGCGTGGGGGTCCTCGGCCTGCACCAGGTCCTCCCACTCGAGCACGTACTCGCCGAGATCGGCGTCCCAGCGGGCCCCGGGGACGGCCAGATCGGCGCCGGCGAAGCCCGGATTGGCCGGGTGGGCGTAGGCGTAGAAGGCGGCGCCGCCGTGTTTGGGGTCGCCCGGCCACCAGCCGACCGCGACCTCCTGGGCGTCCATCGCGTTGCGCATGATGAAGTCGTCGGAGGGCGGCTTGGCCGGGTCCCCGGAGAAGAGGTTCACGGCGAGGTCGAAGGAGCCCCACCAGGCGTTGACCGGGGTCGAGCGGCCGCGCCAGGGCGCCCGGAAGGCGGCCAGGACCCCCGCCGCGCGGGTCGCCATGCCGAAGTACGCGGCGACCGCCTGCTCGTCGTAGGTGGCGTGCTCGGAATCCTCGTTCAGAGGAACGGCCCAGGCGACCTCCTGCGGTTCGAAGTCGATCTTCGCCTTCCCCGCCACCTCGGCGACCCCCTCGAGCAGGTCCGTGGTCACCTCGCCGACCGGGCGGTTCGGGATCAGCGGCACGGCCTGGCGCAGGCCGCCTGAGGTCTCCACGAGCGCCTCGTGGCGGTGCAGGTCCAGGGCGACGACGAAGGCGCCGGACCCGTCAGACGAGGGCAGCGGCGCCGTCTCCCACCCGCGCGCGGTGAGGCGCAGGGCGGCGTGCTGCAGTTGAGGCTCCGGCGGCGCCAGTTCGGCGGCCAGCTTGCCCAGCACCTGGGTGTGTGCGTGCAGCGTGTCGCAGGTGGCGCTCCACTCCGGGTAGGAGATGGAAGGCCAGGCCGTCAAGACTGGTTGAAGAAGCCCTTGTCGAGCAGGCGGGCTTTTTCCTCCGCCGAGACCTCGACGTTGCGCGGGGTCAGCAGGAACATTTTCTCGGCGATCCGCTGCATGCCGCCGTCGAGCGCGTAGGTGAGGCCCGAGCAGAAGTCGATCAGGCGTTTGGAGAGCTCGTGATCGGCGGTCTGCAGGTTCAGGATCACCGGCACCTGCCGTTTGAACTGGTCGGCCACCTGCTGGGCGTCGTTGAAGTTGCGCGGGATGACGAGGTGGACCTGGACGTCGCCGCCCACGCCGCCACCGCCACCACCGTTGTCGACCGGGCGCAGCGTGCGCGTGCGGGTCGCGGCGATCGGTTCGTCGTCGCCGAAGATGTCGTCGATCTCGTCGCGACGGGCGCGCCGCGAGGTCGGCAGCCGCCGGACGGACGCCGATTCACGGTCCCGCTCGCGGTCACGCCGCGATTCGAAGGCTTCCTCCGTGCCGGTTTCCGGCTCGAAGTCTTCTTCGTACTCCGGGTAGTCGTGTTCCTCGGCGAGACCGAAGTAGACAAGTGCTTTATGCCAGCTATCCCTCAGGGCCATGCAGCCTGTTTCGGCTTAGAACTGCCGACTCCTTTTGATGAGTTTTGATGACCTCGTTCCTCGCCCCAGATTAGCGCCGAATCACACAAATAGCGCGGAACCGAGCCGGATGATCGTCGCCCCCTCGTCGAGCGCGACCCGCCAGTCCTGCGAAGTACCCATCGACAGGCGGCTCAAGCCGTTGGCGGCAGCGAGCTCGGCGAGGCGGGCAAAGTGGGGACGAGAGGCCTCCGGGTCCTCGGCGAACGGCGGCATCGTCATCAGGCCGGAGACGCGGACCGGGCAGCGGGCGATGAAGTCGGCGAGCCCGGCGGGCGCCACGCCCCCCTTCCCCTCCTCCTCGGCGACGTTGACCTCGATCAGCACCTCGGTCTCCGGCGTGCCGTGGCGGCCGAGCTGCTCCAGCGCCGAGTCGGTGCCGACCGAGTGGATCAGCCGCACCAACGGCAGGATCTGCTTGACCTTGCGGCTCTGCAGGTTGCCGATGAAGTCCCAGGTGAAGTCGGCCGCGTAGGCCTCGTGCTTGGCGGCGAGGTCCTGCTGGCGGTTCTCGCCGACGAGGGTGACGCCGGCCGCCGCGAGCGCCCCCATCTCCTCCAGCGGCACGTACTTGCAGGCGACGAGGACCTCGGCGCGGCCCGCCGCCTCGCCGGTCACCTCCTCGAGGTTCGCGCGGACCCGGGCCGGGTCGATGTCGTGGAAGAGCGTGCGGGGCATGCCGTGGGACCTCAGGGCGCGATCCAGGCCAGATTGCCCATGCGGCCGGTGACGCCCTTGTCGCGGCGGTGGGAGAAGAACAGGTCGGCCTCGCAGAAGGTGCAGAGGTCGGCGGACTCGACCTGCTCGATCCCGGCGCGGGCCAGCAGGCACCTGGCGACCTCCGGCAGGTCGAGCATGCGGCCCTCGGCGATCCCGTCGCCCAGGTCGGCGAAGGCGTCGAGCACCTCGGGGCCGACCTCGAAGCAGCAGGGGCCGATCCCGGGGCCGATCGCGGCGGAGGTGGCTTCGACGGCGAGCGCGCCGCGGCCGACGATCCCCGCCGCCAGTCCCCGCCAGCCGCAGTGGAGCATCGCCACGCCGCCGGGACCCGCGAGCGCCACCGGCAGGCAGTCGGCGGTGAGAACGAGCGGCGCCAGGCCGGGACCGCGGACGACGTGGCCGTCCACCTCTTCCAGGGTCGCGCCCGGTTCGGCGTAGGGGCTCGGCTGCTGCGGCCCGTCGTGGACCGCGATGTCGGCCTTGTGGACCTGGAGCCCGATCGGGACGTTCCGCGGCTCGATCCCGACAGCGGCCGCGAGCCGCCCCCGGTTCTCGACCACGGCAGCGTCCGCGTCGTCGGTGAGAACGCCGATGTTCAGCGAGTCGTAGGGCGCCTCGGAGACGCCGCCGACCCGCGAGCCGAACCCCACGCGCCCGGTCCCCGCACCGGCGGGCCCAAGCGTGGCCGAGAGCCACTTGACGCCGTCAGTCTCGATCCAGTCCACAGACAAGAGCCAAGCAGATCAAGGATGCGCGGCGGCGAGGGCGATGCGGAGCTCGTCGGCGCGGGTGGGGGCTTCGCCGTCGAGCTTCGCGGTCAGGGCTCGCTCCAGGGCCTCTCCCACGACGGGGCCCTCGAGGCCGGCGGCGGTCAGGTCGGTGCCGCTGATCTCCAGGGACACCTCGCGCCAGCGCAGCCAGTCGTCGAGCCACTCGGCGCCGGCGGCGCGGGCGAGGACGAGCTCGATCGGGTCGTGGCCGCAGGCCAGACGCACGCCCTCGGACGGGCGGGCCGGGTCCCCGCTGACGAGCGAATCGCCTCCGGTCCACGGTCCCAACGCGGCGGCGAGAATCGCCTGCGCGCGGTCGGCCTCCTCCGACCAGGGCGCCGCCGCCATCAGGCGGTTGACGTCCCGGGCCAGCGCGAAGGACTCGCCGCCCTCGCGCGGCTCGACCAGTCCCCAGCCGGCGAGGAGTTCCAGGGCCCGCACGGCCGACTCTTCCTCGGCCAGCTTGCGCAGCTCCGCCCCGCGCCGCTCCGGCGTCACCGTCGTCAGGTCGGCCGCCTGGAGCAGCTCGCGCGTCCCCGGCTCGATCCCGAAGCCGAAGCGCGCCGCGTACCTCGCCGCCCGGATCGCCCGGGTCGGGTCGTCGACGAAGGAGCCGCCGTGGATCACCCGCAGGACGCCCGCCTCGAGGTCGGCCTGGCCGTCGTAGGGGTCGATCAGCTCGCGCGGTTCGGCCAGCGCCACCGCCATCGCGTTGACGGTGAAGTCGCGGCGGGCGAGGTCGGTGCGGATCGGCGCCCCCGGATCGACCGTCGGCAGCGCCCCCGGCCGGACGTAGCTCTCGCGGCGGGTCGCGGCGATGTCGATCTCGTGACCGTCCAGGTCCACCTTCAGCGTGCCGAAGCGCGAGTGCGCGGCGAGCGGCTCGGCGTCCAGGGCCCGCGCCAGCGCCGCGGGGTCGCCCTCGACGACCAGGTCGATGTCGGCGCGGCCGCGTCCCAGCAGCAGGTCGCGCACCGCGCCGCCGACCAGGTAGACGGGATCGGGCGCCGCCGCGGCCACGTCGGCCAGCTCCGGATAGGCGGCGGCGAGCGCCTCGGCGAGTTCGTCTCCGCTGGTCATCGCGCGCACATCATCGCTTGCCCCCTACGATGATCGGCGACGCGGATGCCGAGCGACTGGGAAGACGAGGAGGGACTGTCGGAGAAGCGTCCCGACCGTGCCCGCCACCACGGCCCGACCCGCGGGCAGATCGTGCGCCGCCGACTGGTCGCGCTCGCCTCGCTGGTGGTGGTCGTCGTCGCCGTGGTGATCGTGCTGACCAACACGGGCGACGACGAAGACGACGGGGGCGCGGCCAAAGCCGCCTCGGGGACCGGCGCCGCCCACCAGAAGCAAGCGAAGAAGGCCAAGGCAAGCTCCGGCAAGACCGGCGAGGTTCGCAACGCCACCCCGCAGACGAACTGGAAGCCCTACAAGGGCCCGGTCCCGATCCTCGAGTACCACGTCCTCGGCCACCCGCCGGAAGGCGCGCCCTATCCCGAACTGTACGTCGGCCGCACCGACTTCGAAAAGCAGATGGACTGGCTCGAAAAGCAGGGCTACGAGGCGGTGACGCTGGAACAGGTGCAGGAAGCCTGGTACGGCGACGGCACGCTGCCGCCGAAACCGGTAGTGATCTCCTTCGACGACGGCTACCGCCCCCAGTACACCTTCGCGCTGCCGACGCTCCGCAAGCACGGGTGGGCGGGCGTCCTCAACCTCAAGGCGGAAGGCTCGGAACTGTACGAGTCGAACGTCGAAGCGATGATCGAAGCGGGCTGGGAGCTGGCCGCCCACACGATCCACCACCTCGACCTGACCGAACTCGGCGCCGAAGAACTGAAGGAAGAAGTCGCCGGCTCGCGCAAGATCCTCCAGGAAGAATTCAAGGTCCCGGTCAAGAACTTCTGCTATCCCGCCGGCCAATTCGACGAAACCGTGATCGAAGCGGTCGAAGCAGCCGGCTACACCGACGCGACGACCGAGATCTCCGGCTTCGCCGAAAAGGACAAGCCCTTCGAACTCGCGCGGTTGGAGATCCTCCGCGAATCGCACGTGGCGGGACTGGCTGAAGACTTGAAGAACGGCGAAGGGGCGACGAGCGAAGGCGGGGGTTAGGGGCGGGGCGGCGGTCCGAGATGGGCCCGGGCGTCTCGGACACGGCCCTGGCAGGCTGTGGCCGTGTCCGAGACGCCCGGGACTTGTGAGGTTCGCGGGAGTACGGTGAGGGTCGGGAAGATTCAGGACTTCCGTGAACGTCTCGTGCGGAAGAGGTCACGAAGACGCCCGGGGAGCCTCATCCGTTGACGAAGACGCCGGGAACGTCACTCCTCCGTGCGTCTTCGGTCCGTCTTTCGGTCCGAGATCAGGCCCCACGGGCGGTGCGTTCGTCATTTGGCCGGTATAGGAGGCCTAATGACGAACGCACCTCCGTGCGTGTTGCCCAACACGCACGAAAGGGTGACGTTCCCGGCATCTCCCGCACGCCTTGCGAGTCCCGTCACTCGTTTCATCCCCGGCCGTCTCGGGCACGGCCACAGCCTGCCAGGGCCGTGGCCGAGACGGCCCTCTCACCGAGACGCCATGCGTCCCTTGCAGTTCGGGCCCCAGCTACCGCCGGACCGGAATCCCGTCCGCCGCCAACCGCTCCTTCGCCTCCGCCACCGTGTGCCGGCCGTAGTGGAAGATCGAGGCGCAGAGGACGGCGTCGGCGCCGCCCTCGGCGATCGCGTCGGAGAGGTGGGACAGCTCGCCGGCGCCGCCGGAGGCGATCACCGGGACCGGGACGGCGTCGGCGACCGCGCGGGTCAGCTCGAGGTCGTAGCCGTCGTTGGTGCCGTCGCGGTCCATGCTGGTGAGCAGGACCTCCCCCGCCCC
>Ga0153956_1001007_pt1 | contig 27746 bp, 31 predicted proteins | sample TSFL040MetaG_FD_104704 | JGI IMG/M metagenome (GOLD analysis project Ga0153956, IMG submission 104704) | Attine ant fungus gardens microbial communities from Florida, USA - TSFL040 MetaG | ecosystem: Host-associated > Fungi > Mycelium > Unclassified | place: USA: Florida, Wekiwa Springs... | reverse complement strand
CGGCTTCGCGAAGCCGGGCAATCGAACACCGTTCCGCAAGCGATAACTGGCTGTAGGTCGACATGGCAGCACCTGTCTCAGGTGTTGCACTTCGCTTGTGAACTCAGGGGGGTCCCGCTTTTCACGATACAGAAGAAGAAGCGGGATGCCGGATCAAGTCCGGCATGACGATGTGGTTTAGGCAAAGCTTAGTGGACACGCCCCAGGCGGCTGCGTAGCTTCCCCAATTCAACAACGGGGGACCAACCATGTGGCGTTACGTCAAGATACCCAAGGCCATCGCGCTGCTGGCGTTCCTGCTGCCTTGGACGACCGTGTCATGCTCGAACACCAAGGTCGCCGAGGCGAACGGGTGGGAACTGGTGCTGGGCCGCATCCGCCCGGTGATGCAGGCGGCCAGCGATGCGCCGGCCCATGCGGACAAGCTCAACATCTACCTCGCCGCCGCGGTCGCGCTGATCGTCGTCGGGCTGGTCCTGTCGCTGCTGCGCAAGCGGATGGCGGCGTTGGTCGTCGCGACCTCGCTCGGCGCGCTCGCGCTGGTCTGGGCGGGCGCGCAGCAATATACGCCACAACGCCTGGCCGACGCGGCGAAGCGCGGCGGCGAGGCGAACATGGACGACGTCGCGGCGTCGGTGATCCATGTCGATTGGCAGATCGGCTATTGGATCGCCCTGATCGCGCTCGCCATCGCCGCGGTCCTCGCCTTCCTCGCGATCCGTGATCCCGACACGCGCTAGGCCCGCATGAAGCACGACATCGTCGTCATCGGCGGTGGCGCGGCCGGGATCGCCGCCGCGCGGCGCCTGCACGAGGCGCGCGCCGACGTGCTGCTGGTCGAGGCGAGCGGACGGCTCGGCGGGCGGGCGCACAGCGTGCGGGTGCGCGGCGAGATCCTCGACCTCGGCTGCGCCTGGCTGCACTCCGCCGACCGCAATCCATGGACGCGGATCGCGCTGGCCGAAGGGTTCCAGATCGACCGCACCCCGCCGGGCTGGCGATCGCAATGGCGCGACCTGGGCTTTCCGCAGGACGAGCGTGCGGCGTTCGAAGCGGCCTATGGCGAGTGGCGCCGGCGCGCGGAAAGCTTCGTCCACGGCCCCGACCGCCCGCTGAGCGACTTCATCCCGGCCGCCTCACCATGGCGTCCGCTGGTCGACGCGATTTCGGGCTATGCCAACGGCGCGACCCTGGCCGACGTATCGCTCCACGACTGGGCCGCCTATGAGCATGCGGCGGGCGACGACGATTGGCGGCTGCGCGAAGGCTATGGGACGCTGATCTCGGCATATGGCAAGCGGCTGCCGGTCAGGCTCGACACGCCGGTGTCGCTGATCGGCCATTCCGGCACGGTCATCCGCCTGACGACCCCCGGCGGCATCATCGAGGCGGACCGCGTCGTCGTCGCGGTCCCCACGCCGATCCTGGCCGACGCGGACCTGCGTTTCGACCCGCCGCTCGAAGACAAGCGCAACGCCGCCGCCGCCTTGCCGCTCGGCCTCGCCGACAAGATCTTCCTCGGCATCAGGGGCGGCGACTATCCCCGGAACGCGCACCTGATCGGCAACCCGCATGCGTCGCACACCGCCAGCTATCAGGTCGGCTGGCTCGGCCAGCCCGTCATCGAAGCGTTCTTCGGCGGCGATTGCGCCGAGGCGATGGAACGCCAGGACGACCGCGCCGCCGCCGATTTCGCGATCGGCGAACTGGCCGGGCTGCTCGGCAACGACTGGCGGCTGCGGCTCCAGCCGCTGGCGCGCACGCGGTGGCGCGCCGAAAGATTCATTCGCGGCAGCTATTCGCACGCCAGGGTCGGCCAGGCGGGACAACGCGGCGTGCTGGCCACGGCGCATGACGACCGCCTGTTCTTCGCGGGGGAGGCGTGCCACCCCGGCGACTTCTCGACCGCACACGGCGCTTACGAGACCGGACTCGCCGCCGCCGAACAGGCGCTTGCCGCACAGCGCCGTCCGCGCGTAGTGGCGTCGCTGCCGCTCGTCGCGGCCCCTGCCCCCGCCACGCCCGAGCCGACCGCCGATCCGATGCCCGCAAAATCCGCCAAGTCCCGCCGCTCCTGGCCGCGCCGCCTCTTCGGCTGGCTGTGGAAGACCGTGCTCGGTTTCATCGTGCTGAGCCTTGTCTGGGTCGGGCTCTACCGCTTCATCAACCCGCCGGTCACCTTCACGATGCTGGCGGACGGCGTGTCGGGCAACGGCATCGTCAAGAAGTGGATGCCGCTCGGCGACATGGACCCGCGCATGGCCCGCGCCGCGATCGCCGGCGAGGATTCGCGCTTCTGCCTGCACAACGGCTTCGATCTCCGCGCGATCGAACAGGCCTATAACCGCAACCAGAAAGGCGGCCGCATCCGGGGCGGCTCGACGATCAGCCAGCAGACCGCGAAGAACGTCTTCCTGATCCAAGGCGGCGGCTATGTGCGCAAGGCGTTCGAAGCGTACTTCACCTTCCTGATCGAGCATCTGTGGGGCAAGCGGCGGATCATGGAGGTCTATCTCAACGTCGCCGAGACCGGGATCGGGACGTACGGCGCCAATGCCGGGTCGATCCGCTATTTCGGGCACGACGCGTCGAAGATGACCGCGATCGAGGCGGGGCGGATCGCGGCGGTGCTGCCGCTGCCCAAGAAGCGCGACGCGGTCGATCCGACCGGCTTCGTGCGGCGGCATGGCAATGCCATCGCGCGGTACGTGGATGTCGTGCGCGTGAACGGGCTGGATGGTTGCTTGAAATGACCCCTCTCCCTTTGGGAGAGGGAGGGAGGCGCGGAGCGCCGGAAGGGTGAGGGTCGATAGCGGATCGCGCCCCACCCTCACCCCTCGGTGCTACGCACCTCGCCCCTCTCCCGATGGGAGAGGGTTAGAATGACGTCGAACGGGCGCTCGCGCCCGCCGGCCGGTCTTGCGCGAGTCAGCCGGGCGTGGCCGGCTGCCGCGCTGCGACTAAAACGGCAATTTGAACCCCGGCGGCAGCGGCAGGCCCTGCGTCATCTTCGCCATTTCCGCGTTCGACGCCGCGTCCGCCTTGGCCCGCGCGTCGTTGAACGCCGCGACGATCAGGTCTTCCAGCATCTGCTTGTCGGCGGGCACGATCAGCGAATCGTCGATCGCGATGCCGATGATCCGGCCCTTGGCCGACGCCTTGACCTTGACCAGCCCGCCGCCCGACGCGCCCTCGACCTCGATCTGGTCGAGTCCGTCCTGCGCCTTGGCCAGTTCGGCCTGGACGTTCTGCGCCATCGCCATGATGTCTTCGAGGCTTTTCATGATGCCTGAGCTTCCTTGTTCCAGTTTTCCAGCACCGCGTCGGGGAATGCCTCCAACGCGGCCTTGACGATGGGGGTTTCGAGGATCGCGGCGCGCTCGGCCTCTTCCGCCGCCTTGCGACGCTCGGACAGGGTCGCCTCACCGGCGGCGTCCTCGGTCGTGATCTTCCATTTGGTGCTCGTCAGGTCGAGCAACCGCGCCGCCAGTTGCGCCGGCAGGTCGGCGGGCAGCGGGCGCTGCGTGCTCAGCGTCAGTTCGGGCGGCGCATAGCGTATCGGGCGCGCATTGGCGTTGAGGTGCGACAGCAGCGAGCCGCCGCCGTTGCGCTGGATCAGCGCCACCATGTCCTCGAACGTCGCCGGCAAGGCGTTGACCGGCGCCGCTGCCGGCGCCGGCGCGCCACCGGCGGCCGGGGCCGCCGCGATCGGTGCGCCCGCGGCGATCTGCCGCGCCAGTTCGCCCGGATCGGGCAGGCTGGAGGCATGGACGACCCGGAGCAGCGCCATTTCGCCCGCCTCGATCGGCAACGCCGCGCGCCCGACCTCGTCATGGCCCTTGAGCAGCAATTGCCACAGCCGGTGCAATGCGGGGAACGACAGGCCCTTCGCCCAGCCCTGATACGCCGTGCGCTCGTCGGCCGATTGCGCGGGGTCAGCATCGCCGCCGAGCTTGGCGAGCGTCACCGCATGGACGGTTTCGAGCAGCCCGCGCAGCACCGACTGCGGATCGACGCCCAGATCATATTGCGTCCGCAACGCCCCCAGCGCGCCCGGCGCATCGCTGTCGAGCAACAGCCCGAACAGGTCGCGGATCGCCGCGCGGTCGCTCAGGCCCAGCATCGCGCGCACCGCTGGCGCGGTGACGCCCCCGCCTTCCATCCCGGCATGCGCGATCGCCTGGTCGAGGATCGACAACCCGTCACGCGCGGACCCGTCCGCCGCCCGCGCGATCAGCGCCAGCGCCTCCGGCTCGGCTGCCGCCCCCTCCAGCGCCACGACATGCGCGAAATGCGCCGCCAATTTGTCCGCCGGAATACGCCGCAGGTCGAACCGCTGGCACCGCGACAGCACGGTCACCGGCACCTTCTGCACCTCGGTCGTCGCGAGCAGGAACTTCACATGCTCGGGGGGTTCTTCCAGCGTCTTCAGCAGCGCGTTGAACGCGTTCTTCGACAGCATATGGACTTCGTCGATGATGTAGATCTTGAACCGCGCGCCGAACGCCGCCAGCCGCGCCGCGTCGATCACCGCGCGCATGTCGTCGACGCCGGTATGCGACGCGGCGTCCATCTCGATCACGTCGATATTGCGCCCCTCGGCGATCGAGACACAGGGCTCGCACACCCCGCACGGATCGATCGTCGGCCCACCCTGTCCGTCCGGGCCGATGCAGTTGAGCGCCTTGGCGATCAGCCGCGCGGTGCTGGTCTTGCCGACCCCGCGCACCCCGGTCAGCAGGAACGCATGCGCCAGCCGCCCGCGCCGGATCGCGTTGCCCAGCGTCTGGACCATCGCGTCCTGGCCGATCAGCTGGTCGAAATTCTGCGGCCGGTATTTGCGCGCGAGGACGCGGTACGCGGAATCCCTGGGCGGCGGCTCACCGAGATCGAGAAAAGATTCGTCGGACATCCACCCCTATCTAGGGTCGGGAGACCGTCTTGTCGAAGGGCTATCCGGCCTCAATAGACACGGAAGCAGCGACGCCGGCCGAAGCGGTGGCGGCACACGATGCGGCCCCGCCGCCAGCTGCGATACGGACGATAGGCGTAACCGCGACGATAACGGTTGCCGCGTCCCCAATTGCGTCCGCCGCGCCATCCGCGATCGCCCCGCCAGCCGCGACGGTCGCGATATTCGCTGGCAGTAGTGCCGGCGGCGGGATCCGTGTTGATCGACACGCCGACGGATACGGGTTTGGACAGCGTGGTTTCGGCCGCCGCCGGGGTCGCGCTTGCTACGCCGGCGAAGGCGAGCATGGCGGCGAAAATGGGCGCGCAACGCATGACAGGGCTCCTTTTGGTCAGAGACATTGTCGTAATGCATTGGATCGGGGGTGGTTCCCGAAAGGTGGAGCGCCGCGGCGGAGCCGCGTCGTCGGACAGCGCCTTTGGCGCCGCCGGCCGCGCTCGATGCTATTCGCGCCGCAGCTCCGCTGCGTCTTGGCATCGAGCGGTGGGAGCCGGAACGACCCGTGGCGAAATCGTTGTGGCTGCTGCCTTCCGGCCCTGACCAGGTTGGCGACGACCACGTCCGCCCGACTCCCGCGCAAGCATATGGCGGGGCCGGGCGGCGCTTTCAAGCGGTTACCGGATTATCGGCGAACGCGCACGTTGCGGCACACACGGATCTTGCGGCCGTGCTTCCGCTGCACCGAGCACACCTTCTTGGTCGTCCAGCCATGGTGACGCCGCGGCGCGGCGTCGGCGACGGCGGGAACGAGCGACGATGCGGTCAGCATCGTGGCGGCAACAACAGCGAGAAATTTCATGCGTCTCTCCTTCAACAAGTCGCCCCCCGGCGCAGGCGGGCGACCGACACGAGATACCCGTTCCGCCGACGCAATAAACTCATTAATTGTAACAAGCTGTCATCTGCCCTGCATATTTTTCGATTCCGGCGGAATCCGCACCGTGATCGCATCGAGCGCGTCGTCGAGCCAGATCTGGCAGGCCAGCCGGCTATGCCGCGTCGCCCCGGCGGCGAGGTCGAGCATGTCCTCTTCCTCCTCGACCGCAGGCGGCAATCTGGCGAAATCACCGGCGTCGATGATGACGTGACAGGTCGAACAGGCCATCTGGCCTTCGCACGTCCCCTCGAGCGGTTCACCGGCCTGCTGCGCCACGTCGAGCAGGCGGTCGCCGGGCCGCGATTCGACGTCGCGCCGCGTGCCGTCACGCTCGATGAAGGTCACGCGGGTCATGCCGCGATCCGTTGCGCGCGGGCGGCGGCATCGATCCGGGCGAGCGCTGCGACCAGTTCGGCCTCGGTCGTGTAGCGGCCGAAGCCGAGCCGGATGCTCGACCTCGCCTCGGCGTCGCGCAGCCCGATCGCCCGGAGCACATGGCTGGGCCGCCCCGATCCGCTCGCGCACGCCGAGCCGGCGGAAAAGGCGATGTCGCGCAAATCGGACATCAGCCGCGCGACGTCGAGCCCGTCGCGGCGGATGTTGAGGTTGCCGTGATAGCGATGCCCGGTGGAGCCGTTGACGATCCAGCCGTCGCCGATCGTCGCCAGCGCTGCCGTCCATAAGCGATCGACATGACGCTCATCCTCGGAGCGGTTCGCCGCCATCAGCGCAGCCGCCGCCCCGAACCCGGCGCACAGCGCCGGCGACAGGGTGCCCGACCGTCCAGCCGCCTCCTGCTGTCCACCGTGCAGCAGAGGCTGCAACGCCACGCCGTCGCTAACCCATAACGCGCCGATCCCTTTCGGCCCATGCACCTTGTGCGCCGACAGCGCGATCAGGTCGCAGCCGTCGGGAATCGCCACGCGGCCATAACCCTGCACCGCGTCGCACAGGAACAGCGCCCCCGCGTCATGCGCCAGCCGCGCCAGTTCGGCGATCGGCTGGATCACGCCGATCTCGTTATTGACCAGCATCGCCGCGACCAGCTTCACGCCCGGCCGGATCGCCGCCCGCACCGCGTCGAGGTCGACCAGCCCGTCACGCCCGACCGGCAGGATCGCCGCATCGCCGATCGCCGCCACGGTATCGAGCACCGCGGCATGTTCCGTCGCCAGCGTGACGACCGGGCCGCCGACACCCTTGATCGCCCAGTTGAGCGCCTCGGTCGCGCCGCCGGTGAAGCTGACCGTCCCGCCACCGGGCAGCAGCGCCGCGACTTGCTCGCGCGCCACCTCGACCGCCGCCTTCGCCGCACGCCCCGCGCGATGCGCCGAATGCGGATTGGCGTGCTGGTCGCGCAGCCAGGGCAGCATCGCATCGAGCGCCTCGGGCGCGAGCGGCGTCGTCGCCTGATAGTCGAGATAGATCATGCCGCCCGCGCCCGCCCCGCCGCGATCTCGCGCCATATCGCCACGAAGGCGTCGAGGTCGGCCCGCGTCGTCGACCGTCCGAAGCTGACCCGCACGACCTCCTGCGCCGCCGCCTGGTCCCATCCCATCGCGGTCAGGACATGGCTCGGCTTCATGCTCCCGCTGGCGCAGGCGCTGCCCGCCGACACGGCGACCCCGGCCATGTCGAGCCGGATCAACTGCGTCGTCGCGGCGACGCCGGGCAGGCGATACGACCCGATCGCCGGATGCCGCAACGCGCCGGCAAGCACCGGCTCGCCACCGAGTGACGCCATGGCGTCGTCGAGATAGCGGCGCAGTTCGGCATAGCGTCCGACATCCTCGGGCTCGGCCAGGGCCGCCGCATAGCCGAGGATGCCGGGCATGTTCTCCGTCCCCGGCCGATAGCCGCGCTCCTGCCCCCCCGTCGGGTCGAGCGTCGCGAAATCGCGCACCAGCAGCGCCCCGACCCCGATCGGCCCGCCGCGCTTGTGCGCCGACAGCGCGACGAAATCGGCGTGCCGCGCGACGTCGCGGTCGGCCCCGGCCGGCATCTGGGCGGCGTCGACCAGCAGCAGATGCCCGGCGGCGTTGACTCGATCGGCGAGCGCGGCGACCGGCTGGCGCACGCCGGTCTCGCTGTTGGCCCATTGGATCGCGACGACCGCCCTCCCCTCACCCGCCATCGCGGCGTCGAGCGCCTCGCCATCGACCAGCCCGTCCGCACCGACCCTGACCAGCGCGATATCGTACGCCGCGCGCAGCACCGCGTCATGCTCGACCGCGCTCGCCAGCCGCCGCTCGACCGCGCTCCGCGTCAGCGCAATGGCCAGCGACTCGCTCGCCCCGCTCGTGAACAGCACCTCGCCCGCCCAGCCATAGGCCGCCGCGACCTGCCCCCGCGCCGTCTCCAGCGCCGCCTTGGCCGCGCGCCCCTCGGCATGCGGCGACGACGGATTGGCCCAGCGCGCGAACCCCGCCGCCATCGCCTCGCGCGCGGCGGGCAGCAACGGCGTGGTCGCAGCGTGGTCGAGATAGAGGCGGGCGGTCATCGGGGCCGATTCGTTCCAATTGCGCGGGCGGACTTCCTGCCTATATAGCGCGCAGCCTTTCCCGCCACACCGGCGGCACTTAATCCTGCGACAGGACGTTATGCCCGAAGTCATTTTCCCCGGCCCCGAAGGCCGTCTCGAAGGCCGTTTCGCCCCCGGCCCCAAGCCCCGCGCGCCGGTCGCGATGATCCTGCATCCCCACCCGCAGGCGATGGGCACGATGAACAACCGCATCGTGATGGAGCTGTACAAGACCTTCCAGCGCCGCGGTTTCGCGACGCTCCGCTTCAATTTCCGCGGCGTCGGCAAAAGCCAGGGCACGTTCGACAACGGCATCGGCGAACTGTCGGACGCCGCATCCGCGCTCGACTGGGTGCAGAGCTTCCACCCGGAGGCATCGACCACCTGGATCGCCGGGGTCAGCTTCGGCGCGTGGATCGGCATGCAGCTCCTGATGCGCCGCCCCGAAATCCGCGGCTTCATTTCGGTCGCGCCGCCCGCCAACCTCTACGACTTCACCTTCCTGGCGCCCTGCCCGGCGAGCGGCATTCTGATCGCCGGCGAGAATGACGAAGTCGCGACCCCGGTCGCGATCCAGAAGCTGGTCGACAAGCTCCGCACCCAGCGCCACATCACGATCCACCACGACACGATCCCGAAGGCGAACCACTTCTTCGAGCATGAGATGGGGGAGTTGATGGGCAGCGTGGACAAGTATCTGGACATGCGGCTCGACCCGAACTCGCCGATCCGGTGACGGGCCGACAGCCCACCACTCAGGCGGGCCGGTGGAAAATCATTCCGTACCCGTCCGGATCCTGGACCGAGAAAGCGTGATAGCCGTAGCTGGTTCGCGCCGGCGGAGGGGCGTCCAGTCCGCGCTGGGTACATTCGGCATAAAGCGCATCGACATCGCCGCAATCGACGTAGAGCGCGATGTGCCGGCAACCCGCCCACCGAGCCTCGCTGCGATTCGGCGGACGTGTGTTCTCATCATAGGCGGTATTGAGCATCAGCGCCGCGCCATCACGCCGCAACTGCACATAATGCGAAAATCGCCCCTCCACCGTCGTCACTTCCGGCGACGCGAACGTGACTTCGAAACCCAATTTGTCACGATAAAAGGCAACCGAGGCGTTCATGTCGAATACCTCGAAATAAGGTGTCGCGCCGGTCAGCTCGGTCATGTCCCGCCCCCGATTACAACGTCCAGATCACCACGTTCCCGACCAGCACCAACGCCATCACCACCATCAGCACGCCCTTGGTCCGTGTATCGGGCCGCGTTGCCAGTCTGATCCCGAAGAATGCCAGCACGAAGGCCGCTATCATCGCGACCGCCGGAGCGGCTTGTTCGAGACCGGTCACCCTTTCCTCCGTTCGTGCTGAGCTTGTCGAAGCACCGTTCTTCTCTCTTCAGGCCTGAAGTAAGGACGGCCCTTCGACAGGCTCAGGGCGAACGGTATCTTGGGCGAGGGCTTCGGCATAGGCCTCCGCGTCGACGTTGCCGCCAGACAGGATGATCAGCATCCCGGCTTCGGGCGTAACCTTGCCGGCGAGCAGCGCCGCGAGCGCCACCGCGCCGCCGGGTTCCACCACCAGGTGCAGCACCGCCGCCGCCCAGCGCTGCGCCGCCCGCACCTCCGCCTCGCTGACCGCCACGCCCTTGGCGTCGCGCCGCGCGAGCACCTCGAACGTCAGCGCCGAGACTTCCGGCGTCTGCAGCGCGTCGCACGCGGTCGGCGGCGGGTTCGGGCCGACCGGCTCGATCCAGCTTGCCTCCAGGCTGCGGCGCATGTCGTCCCAGCCTTCGGGCTCGACCACGGTGATCCGCGCCTCGGCCAGGCCGAGCGCGATGCCCGATGCGAGACCGCCACCGCCGCAGGGCACGACAACATGGCTCGGCTCGCCCAGCCCCATCGCCTCCATCTGGCGCCGCGCCTCGATCCCGGCGCTGCCCTGCCCCTCGATGATCCACGGATCGTCGAAGCTCGGCACCAGGGTCGCGCCGCGCGCCTCGGCGAGTTCGCTCGCGATGCGGATGCGATCCTCGGTCATGCGGTCATAGGGCACGATCTCCGCGCCCAATGCGAGCGTGCCGTCGTGCTTCGCCCGTGGCGCGTCGGCGGGCATCACGATCGTCGCGGGCATGCCGAGTCTCTTCGCCGCCCAGGCGACTCCCTGCGCATGATTCCCCGAAGAGAAGGCGACGACACCCTTCCGGCGTTGATCCTCGTCCAGCGCGGTCAGCCGGTGCCACGCCCCGCGCAACTTGAACGCGCCGATCGGTTGCAGCGACTCGGCCTTAAACGCCACGTCCACCCCATTGAAATCATGCGTGAAAACCGGCGTCGGCGGCAGGATCGCGGCGATTTTCGCGGCGGCGTCCCGCACCCCGGCCCGTGTCGGCTGTCGCACGATCGTCATTGCCCGCCTCCTGTCATAAATCCTGTCACAAAAAACCACTTTACGTGGGGGGTCATCGTCCCTAAGTGCCCGCTTCCCGCTGCCCCATGGGACTTCCAACCGCAAGGCAGCATTTGTTGAACGACGGCGCAAGCCACTTGGAGGTCCCTTGAATTGCACAAGCATCATAACGCGCTGGGGCTAGCAACGGCCCTCCGACCGGTAGCTCCGGTCACGCTCATTCGTCCGCACGCCGCCGCACGTGCCGCTCGATTCTTCGTGGAGAAGTTTCCGGGCCGGTCGATATATGCCGTGAAGGCGAACCCCTCGCCCGAACTGCTGCAGATCCTGTGGGACAGCGGCATCACGCATTACGACGTCGCCTCGCTCAACGAGGTGCGGCTGGTGCGGCGCACGCTGCCGGGGGCGACCCTGTGCTTCATGCACCCGGTCAAGGCCGAGGAAGCGATCGCGCAGGCCTATTTCGAGCATGGCGTGAAGACGTTCAGCCTCGATTCGATCGAGGAGCTGGACAAGATCGTCCGCGCGACCCGCAACGCCAGCGACCTGACGTTGTGCGTGCGCCTCCGCGTCTCGTCGGAGCATTCCAAGCTCAGCCTCGCGTCGAAGTTCGGCGTGGCGCCGGCCGAATCGAAGGAATTGCTGTTCCGCGCCCGCCAGGTCGCCGACGCGCTCGGCATCTGCTTCCACGTCGGCAGCCAGGCGATGACGCCGCAGGCCTATGCCGACGCGATGGAGCGCGTGCGCCAGGCGATCGTCGAGGCGGCGGTGACGGTGGACGTCGTCGATGTCGGCGGCGGCTTTCCGTCGACCTATCCGGGCATGGAGCCCCCGCCGCTCGAACTCTATTTCGAGACGATCCACCGCGCGTTCGAATCGCTGCCGATCAGCTATTCGGCGGAATTGTGGGCCGAGCCGGGCCGGGCGTTGTGCGCCGAATACAGCTCGATCATCGTGCGCGTCGAAAAGCGCCGGGGCGAGGAACTGTACATCAACGATGGTGCGTACGGCGCGCTGTTCGACGCCGCGCATATCGACTGGCGTTTCCCGGTCACCTTGCTGCGCGAGCCCGACAGCCACGCCCGCGACATGGCGTTCAGCTTCTACGGGCCGACCTGCGACGATCTCGACCACATGAAGGGCCCCTTCATGTTGCCGGCCGACGTGCGGGCGGGCGATTATCTCGAGATCGGGATGCTCGGCGCCTATGGCTCGGCAATGCGCACCGCGTTCAACGGCTTCGGATCGGACGAGACGGTGATCGTCGAGGACGAGCCGATGGCGTCGCTTTATGTCGCCACGGAGCGCAAGGTCGCGTCGAACGTCGTCAAGCTGTAACAGCAGTCATCCAAATGCCGTCACCCCAGCGAAAGCCGGGGTCTCGTGCCGTACGCAATGCGGCTTGAGATGCCAGCTTTCGCTGGCATGACGGCAACATCCACGGGTTTCCGCGTCCCCTCAGAACGACAGCGGCCAAGAAGATGGGAGCAACCCATGACCGACACCCTGACCAAGACCGCCGCGGCGAACGCGCCGATCAACGACAATCGCAAGGCCGAACTGCTGGCGAAGACCGTCAAGCACATCGACATCAAATCGTTCGACGCGCGCCCGATCGTCGACGCGATGGCCGACATGAGCTTCACCAGCCGCGACCTCGGCCGCGCGACCAAGATCTATAACGACATGCTCGCCGACAAGGACTGCACGGTGTGCCTGGTGATCGCCGGGTCGACCTCGGCCGGCGGCTGCATGGACCTCTATGCCGAACTGATCCGCAACAACATGGTCGATGTCGTCGTCGCGACCGGCGCCAGCATCGTCGACATGGATTTCTTCGAAGGTCTTGGCCATAAGCACTATCAAGCGCTTGAAATCCCTGACGACGACACGCTGCGCTCACTCTATATCGACCGCATCTACGACACCTATATCGACGAGGAACAGCTCCAGGATTGCGACCACACGATCCTGAAGATCGCCGACAGCCTCGACCCGAAGCCCTATTCGAGCCGCGCGTTCATCCGCGAGATGGGCAAGTACCTCGCCGAACATGGCAAGAAGGACAACAGCCTGGTCAAGCTCGCCTACGAGCATGACGTGCCGATCTTCTGCCCGGCGTTCGTCGATTCGTCCGCCGGCTTCGGCCTCGTCAAGCATCAGGTCGACCGCGCCAAGGCGGGTCAACCCTATATGGTGCTCGACGCGATCGCCGACTTCCGCGAGCTGACCGAGATCAAGATCCAGGCGGGCACCACCGGCCTCCTCATGATCGGCGGCGGCGTGCCGAAGAACTTCATCCAGGACACCGTCGTCTGCGCCGAAATCCTCGGCCACGAGGATGTCGAGGTCCACAAATACGCCGTGCAGATCACCGTCGCCGACGTCCGCGACGGCGCCTGCTCGTCCTCGACGCTGCAGGAGGCGGCGAGCTGGGGCAAGGTCAACACCGGCATCGAGCAGATGGTGTTCGCGGAAGCGGGCTCGGTGATGCCGTTGCTCGCCAGCGACGCCTATCATCGCGGCCACTGGAAGGACCGCGCCAAGCGCGGCTGGGCGAAGCTGTTCGCCTGAGCGGCACGCAGATAGCGCGAGCTATCCGCGAGACCGCGAAAGGCCGGCCGACGCTGGCGCAGCCAGCGTTCGACGTCACGGGATTTACTCCCGTGACGGCCGCCCTTCTCGGCCCTATCCCTCCTGCGCCTGCCGGACGAACGCATTGAGCTGCGTCACCGTCGCGTCGAACCGCCCTTCCCGCTCGGCATGGCGCAGGAAGCCGACGCGCTCGACCAGGATTTCCGGCGGCGTCGGCTGCTGACCGAACAGCGTCATCACCTCGTCGGCGAACTCGCCGAGCGGCTGATAGCCGGGGCGATTCTCCTGGCCCGGCGTCAGGCCGGTCTGGACCGCGGGCGGCGCAAGCTCGATCACTTCGATCCTGCCCTTCAACCCCTCGCGCATCGCCGCCGTATAGGAATGGATCGCTGCCTTGGTCGCGCAATAGGTCGCGAAATCGACCAGCGGCACGAAGGCCAGCCCCGACGTGACGTTGACGATCGCGGCATCGTCCCGCGCCGCCAGATGATCGACGAAGGCGTCGATCAGCCGGATCGGGCCGAGCAAATTGGTTTCGATCGTCGCTTCGGCGTCGGACAGATCGCGCCTGGTATCGATCGGCTCCGCCCGCATGATCCCGGCATTGTTGATCAGCACGTTGAGCGACGGATGCGCCGCGAGCACGCGTTCGGCGAAATCGGCGATCCCCGCCGCGCTTTCGACGTCGAGCGTCATCGCATGCATGTTCGGACGGCCCGCGGCCGCCGCGTCGAGCGCTTCCTGCCGCCGCCCCGCGACGATCACCGTGTTGCCGGCGTCATGGAACCGATGCGCCAGCGCCTCGCCGATGCCCGATCCGCCGCCGGTGATGAGGATGGTGTTGCCGCTGGTCTTCATGGGGATGCTCCTGGGGCGAAAGTGCCGGACGCGATGTAGGGTCGCGGCGCGCGAACGGAAGAGCGGCAAACCGATTGGTTGCATCCGCGAACCGATTGATGCAGCCTTCCACGGACATAAACTCTGGGGGGAGCGATTTCATGCAAAGCGAAATTCTGAAGCCGGTCGTCGTGCTCGTCGCCTGGTCGCTGGTGATGCTGGTCTGGATGATCGCGACCCGGCTGCCCGCGCTCAGGAAACTCGGCATCGACCTGGCCAAGGTGCGCGGCAGCAAGCCGGGCGCCCTTGACGGCGTGGTGCCCGACAAGACGCAATGGCCCGCGCACAATTACATGCACCTGATGGAACAGCCGACCTTGTTCTACGCGGTCGCCCTGGTCATCGCCTTCACCGGCACGGGCGACGGCATGAACGCCTGGATCGCCTGGGGCTATGTCGGCCTGCGCATCGTGCACAGCATCTGGCAGGCGACGGTCAATCAGATCAACATCCGCTTCCTGATCTTCCTGCTGTCGACGCTCTGCCTCGCCGCGCTGACGCTGCACGCGGCGATGGCGGTGTTCGGCTGGCACCATGGCTGAGAAGTTCGAACGCCATCGCCAGCCGTGGCGGCAGGACGAGATCCAGAAGCTGCACACGCTGGCCAGGAAGGGCATGGCGCTGAAGGCGATCGCCAGGGCGCTGACCCGCAGCGAGGAATCGGTGAAGGCGCGGGCGAAGGAAGACGGGCTGTCGATCGCGAAGCTGCATTGAGGCCGGGATGTATATCGTCGTCATGCTGGTGCGCGAACTCGGCTTCGCCAATCTCGGCGCGGGCGTCCTGGGCATCGCGTCGCTGTGGATCGCCGCGATCCTGGCGGCGTATGTCGTCTGGAGCTTCGCCTAGGACGAATCGGCATTAGACGGCATCGATAACCCTCTCCCGCCACGGGGAGGATTGTCGATCCGTCCTAATGATCGGTACTGTACGCCGCGACGCTGGGCGCGATGGGGTCGAGCAATACCCAAAGCGCGATGCCGAGCGCGAGCGCGAACAGCACGGCGCTCGCGATGCTGGCGCGGCGGCGGTCGGTCTCTGGCATCAGCGGCAATAGCAACACCGTGCCGACCGCCAGCGGCACTGCGGCGATCATCGGCGTCTTGGGGCCGACCGCCTGGAGCAGGAAGAAGCCGAACCCCAGCATGTACCCGACCCCGAGCATCACCGCGACGATCGCCGCCACCGCGCCGCCCACGCGCGACCAGCGCCCGACCGCCAGTGCGAGCCCGCCAAGCATCAGCGGCACCGCGACCGGATAGGCGGCGGTCGGCGCGGTCATCTGGAGCAACAGGCCGAGCAGCAGCAGCGGGACCGCCGCACCGGCGATCCCGCTCGCGCTCGTCGGCAGCCAGCGACGGAACAAGACGAGCGTCGCGAGGCAGACCAGCAGCGCCTGTGTTTCCAGTCGCGGAATCGCCGCCAGCCGGTCGTAATAATTGGTCTGCCCCCCTGCCCCCGACACGAGGTTGACGAGGTACAGGCCGATGCCGGCGACCAGGACCAACGCGATCAGGCTCACCGCGCCGCGCACCATGTCGCCGGGCCTGCCGCCCCGCGCCGCGACCGCATAGCCGCCCAGGGCGAGCGCGAGGATCAGCCAGCCGATCGCCGGTGCGTAGCTGACGAACACCAGCCCGAACGCGTCGAAGAACACGCTGTCCGGCGCCTTGCCCGGCAGTCGCGGCGTCGTAAGCAGGCCGCGCGTCAGGTCGAGCACCTGCCGCCCCATGTCCTGCAACGCGCCCTGGTCGAGCGCGTCGGGCGTCGCCAGCGGCGAATGATAGAGTCCCGGCCGCCCGATGAACGCGAAGTTGAATCCGGGCACGCCAAGCTTCTTGGCGACGGTGTAATCGGTCGAATTGGGCAGTTTCTGATAGATGAACACGCTGAGCGAGGTGCCGACCGGCCGCGCGACGCTGCGCCCGAACAGCGCCATCATCGCGCCGTTGTCGCTGCCGGTCTCGAACATCGACGCGCGCCCGCCGCCGCCGCGAGTCTCCAGGTTGACGACCACGCCGATCCGGGCGCGGCGCGGGTCGCTGGCGAAGAACGCCCTGGCGCCCTCCAGCCCCAGTTCCTCGCCGTCGGTCAGCAGCACCATCAGGTCGCGCGCCGGCTGGCCTTGCGCCCGAATCGCGCGCACCGTCTCCAGAACCGATGCGACACCCGCGCCGTCATCGGCCGCGGCCGGCGAGCCCCACACGCTGTCATGATGCGCCATCAGCAACACCGCGGGCAGCGTGCGGTCGCGACCCGGCAGCACCGCGACGATGTTGGTCAGCGGCGGCGTGACGGCGGACTTGCTCCAGCCCGCCAGCCGCTTGGCCCCCGCAGCGCTCATCGCCGCGACCGGCGTGTCGACAGTCATCCCCATCGATCGCAGCCGCGCCACCAGATAGGCGCGAACCAGCGCATTCTCCTGGCTGCCGGTCGGATGCGGCAGGCGGCCGATCTCGCGGACATCGGCCATCGCGCGCGTCGCGGAGAAAGCGGTCGCGGGCGCGTCGCCGCCGACCGGCCCCGGCGGAGTCGTCGAGATGATCGCCAACGCCACCGCACCGACGATCGCCGCCAGCAGACTCAACCAGTTCCGCATGCATCCCTCCCCGTCTGTCGCGCAACGTTAGGAGCGGGCTTCGTATTGGGCAACAAACGCCTCCGCTTCGGTCACAACGCCTTGTTCTCGGCGTCCTTGGTGTCATCAAGCAAACATGGATGCCCCCCCGCCCCCCACCGATCGCGACGACATGACCACCGCGTCCGACCTCGTCCGCCGGTTCGGCATGTGGAGCGAGCGGGCGACACGCGAACCGGTCTATATCCTGCATCGCGGCCGGCCGCGGCTTGTCCTGGCGTCGGTCGAACTGATGGAAATGCTGTGCCGGCCGCGCGAGAGAGAGGGTGAGGACCGCGCCTCGCTCGACGAGACCTTCGCGGTGTCGCGGGGCGCCGCGGTCGCGCGGATCGACCGCCACGGTTTCCTCGACGGCCCGCATACGTCGCTCGCCGCGCTGACAGGCATCGGCACGTCGATGCTGTCGAGCCTGCGCTTCGTCACCCTGTTCTCGATCCAGTCGCGCGGCGCCGTCGCCGACCTGATCGCGGCGGTCGGCGGGGATGGCGAGCCCCGATCGGGCACCGCGCGGCTGCTCACCGACGCCGGTGAGCCCCGTCAGGTAACGGTCGCCTTCGCTCCTCGTCGCCGTGGCGCGGCGATCGAAGGTGTGGTGGCGTTGATCCTGACGACCAACTGATCGGATGAAGGCGCAGACGTAAATTCCGCGCCGGCCTTCATTGCGACATGCTTAAGCGCGCATAAACCGCGTCTTTACGCGCTTCGGTATATTCCTCGACCCCAGAGTGCCGTGAACTCATTGGGTGTTTGGGAAATTATGCCGATCGAAACCGTCCCGTTCGACCGCCAGAGCGGTAGCTGGAGCGTGCTGGCCGCGCTGGCCGATGCCGATGGCAGCGCGCGCCACCCCTTCGTCCAGGCGATGGGCGCACGTGGAGCGGCGACTCGCGACCTCGCCGATTCGATCCATCTGCTGTGCGCGCTGCACGGGCGGCATCCGGGGGTGATCGACCATGCGCTGACCCACGGCCCCAGCCTCGCCGCCGAATCGTGGCTTGAAGAGGCGGCGAGCGCGTTCGCCGAGGAGCGTGCCCTGCTCGCGCGGCTGACCGCCGCCGCTGGCCCGATCCCGTCGACCCCCGGCCAGGCCGAATCCGAAGCCGCCGTGGCCCACCAGATCCACGCGCTCGACATGCTCGCCCAGTCCGACCGCGCCGGGTGCGCGGTGGGCGCGGCGATCGCACTGATTCTCGACTGGCGCGCGATTCGCGACGTACTCGACGCCGCCGCGACCCGCGCCGGCCTCACGCCGCCGCCCTCGGCCCTGCCGATCGACGCCGACACCGCAACCCTGGCCGCGACGCTCGCCGCCGATCCGGCGATCGAACGCGCGATGAGCTTCGGCGCTCAGCAATTGCTCGCGCAGCACCGCGCGCTGTGGGATCTCGCCGAAGCGCGCCAGAGCGCCCGCGACCGGCACTAGGCTCGGCGCAGCGAAATAGCGGCGCTATTTCGCGCCAAGCGCCGAGCCCGGCCGGCGGGGCAACGCCCCGACCGACGGCGCGGCTTTGCCGCGCCGACAACCAACACCGTCGCTCCCCACCGGGGAGGATTACGGTGAAGATCGGTCCTAGAACGACCCGCAATTACTCCGCGCGCGCTCACCGGCGAAGCGCGCATCGATCCAGCCCAGGATCGTCGCCGCTTCGGTCCGCGCGACAGTGGCATGCTCGCCACCCTTGACCGACAGGAAGCGCACCGATTTGCCCAGCGCGCACGCGTGCAGGGCAAAGTCGCGCACCACGGCCGGCGCGACGATCACATCGCCGGTGCCGGTCGCGATGAACGCCGGGACCGGAATTGCCGCCGCCGATGGGCTGTTCTCGCGCATCAGCTTGCCCCACGGCGCCTTGGTGCCGAGATCGAGGTTCCGGATCGCCCGCTGGACAATCGCGATGCCCAGGATGGTGCCGAGCTTGGGCTTGGCGTCGAACCGGACGCAATTGTTGTCGGCCAGCCGGGTCATGACGTTCTGGGTCGATTTCGCACCGAATGTCGCCATCGGCGCACCGTAATAGCGCGACCAGCTCGTCGCGGTATAAGACGTGAGCAGCGCCCGCACCCGCGCGTCGCTCCCTTCCTTGAAATTGCGCGGCAGGTCGGTGGGCGGCACGATTGCGGCGATCCCGACAAGCTGGAGGTCGGGGGCATAACGCGACCAGATCTGGCCGCTCCACAAGGCGGCATGCCCGCCTTGCGATTCGCCGAACAGGGCGAAGCGCGTGCCGGCATTGGCGTCGGGAATGCTGCGCGCCGCGCGCACGCCGTCGAGCACCGACCGGCCTTCGCTGACCCCGACCAGCACCGGGTGCACGCCGTCCGACCCCAAACCCGGATAATCGGGCGCGACCACGACATAGCCGCGCGCGATCGCATCGTTCAGCGCGGGGATGACGGTGAAATTACCGTCGCCGATCGACGGCGCGCACCGCGATGCGATGCCGATCAGGCCGTGCGTCCACGCGATCACGCGGCGCGGACCGACCGGCGCCGGCGCATTGGGCGCGATCACCATACCGCTCACCTGGATCGGCCGATCGCGCTCGTCGCTGGTCCAATATCGGACGCGCCACGCCTTCATCGCCGGCGGCGCGCCGGCGACCGGCTCGGCGGCGATCAGCGTGCCGGCGCGCTGCGCGACGGCGGGTGTGGAAAACAGCATCGCCAGCAGAACCGCCAGCATTCCCGAGACAAGGCGCATGCGATCGCTCCTCCAAGACCGAGAAGAACGGCATAGCAAGTTGCGCTTGCGCCCGCCACAGCCGCTGCCCTAACCGAACCCGACATTCGAAAAAATCGAGGATTGGGCATGATTCGCTTCGCCGGCACCGAAAGCTATGTCGCCACCGACGACTTGAAGGTCGCGGTCAACGCCGCGGTGACCTTGCGCCGGCCGCTGCTGGTCAAGGGCGAGCCCGGCACCGGCAAGACCGTCCTCGCCTATGAGATCGCCAAGGCCGTCGACGCCCCGCTGATCGAGTGGAACGTCAAATCGACCACCAAGGCACAGCAGGGCCTGTACGAATATGACGCCGTCGCCCGGCTGCGCGATGGCCAGCTCGGCGACGAGCGGGTCCACGACATCGCCAACTATATCCGCAAGGGCAAATTGTGGGAGGCGTTCACCAGCCCCCAGGTTCCCGTCCTGCTGATCGACGAGATCGACAAGGCCGATATCGAATTCCCCAACGACTTGCTCCAGGAACTCGATCGCATGGAATTCCATGTCTACGAGACCAAGGAGACCGTCCGCGCCGCCGAGCGCCCGATCGTCGTCATCACCTCCAACAATGAGAAGGAATTGCCCGACGCGTTCCTGCGCCGCTGTTTCTTCCATTACATCAAGTTTCCCGACAGGGATACGATGCAAGCCATTGTCGATGTTCACTTTCCGGGCATCCAGAAGATGCTGGTCAGCAAGGCGATGGACATCTTCTACGACGTCCGCGACGTGCCCGGCCTCAAGAAGAAGCCGTCGACCAGCGAATTGCTCGACTGGCTCAAGCTGCTGCTCCACGAGGACATGCCGCTCGACGTGCTCCAGAATCGCGACCCGACCAAGGCGATCCCGCCGCTCCACGGCGCGTTGCTCAAGAACGAACAGGATGTGATGCTGTTCGAACGCCTCGCCTTCATGGCAAAGCGGCAGCAGGGCGGGCCGCGGTAACTCGCCGCCCCAGTGCAAGCGAGGGTCTCGCGCGACCCGCGACACCGCTTGAAAAGTTACCGCCGCGCTAACCACGTTCGCCAACCACGCGGTCAGCCACCCCGGCCTATGCCGGGCGAGTCATGCGCGGCGGAAAGATCATCATCGGGACGATTGCGGCCGCATTGGCCGGCATCGCGACGCTCCCGGCCCAGGCCGCATCCCTGCTCGATTATGTCGGCGAATGCGTGCCGTTCGCGCGCGCCGCCTCCGGCATCCAGATCTATGGCGACGCCTGGACATGGTGGGACCAGGCCGAGGGCCGCTACCAGCGCGGCGAGACCCCGCGCGTCGGATCGGTGATCGCCTTCGCCAAGCAGCCACGCCTGCCGCTCGGCCATGTCGCGGTGGTCAGCCGCATCGTCGACGGCCGTGTGCTGATGCTGACCCACGCCAACTGGTCGCGCCAGAACGGCGAGCGCGGCCATGCCGAACAGGACGTCACGGTCTATGACGTCAGCCGCGCCAACGACTGGAGCGAAGTCCGGGTCTGGTATCGCGACAATGACGGGCTCGGCAGCACGACCTATCGCGTCAACGGCTTCATCTATCCATCGACCAACACGAAGGCCGCGCGCGAGCTGACCGGCAAGCAGCCCGATTATGTCGGCGCGCTGATCGACGCCTATGCGCGTTAGCTTGCGTCATCGGAACGGCTGACGCATCATCGGCGGATGGGTTGGGAAAGCCGGGCCGCTGGCCAGCGAAACTATTGGCCGCTGCTCGGCGCGATCGTCATCGCAGGATTCGCGTTCAGGCTGGCGGGTGCACAGGGTGGATTGTGGCTCGACGAAGCATGGTCGGCCGAGCTCGCGCGTGAGGCGGGAACGCCGCTCGGCGTCTTCCTCAATATCAATCACGACAATAATCATCACCTGAACTCGCTCTGGCTCCAGTTGGTCGGCTTCGGCGCCGCACCGCCGCTGGCGCGGGCGCTGTCGATCGTGACCAGCACCGCCGCGATTCTCGTCGCCGCAGCGATCGGGCGGCGGCGCGGCGATCCGATCGGGCTGATCACCGCCGCGCTGTTCGCCCTCTCGCCAATGCTGGTGACGCTCGGCTCGGAGGCGCGCGGCTATGCGCCGATGTCGCTGGCGTTGACCATCGCTGTCCTGCTCACCGACCGCTGGCTTATGGGCCAGTCCCAACGGCGCCCCGCGACCGCGCTGGCCTTGTGCTTCTTCCTCGGCGCATTTTCGCAGCTTACCATGTTCTTCGGCTTTTGCGCGGTCGCGGGCTGGGCCGCCTTCGCGCTGTGGAAGGAGCGCGGTTTCCGCGCCGCGTTGATCGAGATGCTCCGGCTGTTCGGTCCCGCCGCACTGAGCCTCGCCGCGGTGGTGGCGATCATACTCGGCGCGGCGCATGCGGCGGGCACCGGCTTCCAGTTCGGCCGCTACGAGCCGTTCGGCTTGATGCTGTTCCTCCATGCGTTGATCGAGATGCTCGGCTACAGCTTCGGCCTGCCTTTCGTCTCGGTCTGGTGGCTGGTGGTGCCCCCCGCGCTGGTGCTGCTCGCACGCGGCGAGGGCGTGGCGCGGATGGGGCTATACCGGCTGGCGATCATCGCCTTCCCACTGCTGCTCGCGCTGCTCCAGGCGGGCAATGTCGAGCACCCGCGCTATTATCTGGTCGCGTCGATGATGCTGTTGCTGATGGTGGCGGAGATGGTCGGGCTGGCGCTGACCCGGGGCCGGTGGCGGCGCTGGACGGGGGCGGCGGCGCTGGCGGTGATCCTTGCCGGCAGCATCTGGCAGGACATCGACCTGGCGATCAACCGGCGCGGCGATCCGGGCGGCGCGGTCCGCGCGCTGGCGGCGCGTGCGCCCGGCGGCGCCCGCGTGCTGCTCGACCGCAGCACCGGCTATGCGATGCTCGAAGCCGCCGCCGCGCATGCTCGCTATCCGCTGGCGATCGTCGAGACCCCCTGCCCCGCCGAGCGTTTCCTGTTCGTCGACCGCTTCAAGGGCGAGCACTTTCCCGCCGCCATCACCCGTTGCGGCGCGACCTACCGCCCGATCGCCCAGGCCTATGCGCGCGGCCTGTCCGGAACCCACTGGACGCTGTACGAGCGCGCGCGCTAGGCTGGCGCATGTTCTTCAACTTCCTCGACGAGCTTCGCGCAGCGGGCATCCCGGCCAGCCTGAAGGAACACCTCATCCTGCTCGAAGCGCTCGACAAGGAGGTGATTTCGCGCACGCCGGAGGACTTCTACTACTTGTCCCGCGCGGTGTACGTGAAGGACGAGGGGCTGCTCGACCGCTTCGACCAGGTCTTCGCCAAGGTGTTCCGGGGCATCGCCACGACCTTCGGGACCGCGCCCGCCGACATTCCGGCCGACTGGCTCAAATCGGTCGCGGAGAAATACCTGACGCCCGAGGAGATGGCGGCGATCAAGTCGCTCGGCTCGTGGGAAGAGATCATGGAGACGCTCAAGAAGCGGCTCGAGGAACAGGAAAAGCGCCATCAGGGTGGCAACAAATGGATCGGCACCGGCGGCACCAGCCCCTACGGCAATGACGGCTACAATCCCGAAGGCGTGCGGATCGGCGGCGAATCGAAGCACGGCAAGGCGATCAAGGTCTGGGACCAGCGCGAGTTCAGGAACCTCGACAACACGCGCGAACTCGGCACGCGCAACATCAAGGTCGCGCTGCGCCGCCTGCGCCGCTTCGCGCGCGAAGGGTCGGCCGACGAACTCGATCTCGACGCGACGGTCGAGGGCACCGCGCGCCAGGGCTGGCTCGATATCCATATGCGGCCCGAGCGGCACAATGCGGTCAAGCTATTGCTGTTCCTCGACGTGGGCGGATCGATGGACCCATGGGTCAAGCTGTGCGAGGAATTGTTCTCGGCGGCGACGTCCGAGTTCAAGAACATGGAATTCTTCTACTTCCACAACTGCCCCTATGAAGGCGTGTGGAAGGACAATCGCCGCCGCTTCGCCGAGCGCACGCCGATGTGGGACGTGCTCCACAAATACGGCCACGATTACAAGCTGGTCATCGTCGGCGACGCGTCGATGAGTCCGTATGAGATCACCCATCCCGGCGGCTCGGTCGAGCATTTCAACGAGGAATCGGGCGCGGTGTGGATGCATCGGCTGACGACGACCTACCCCGCCGCGATCTGGCTCAACCCGATCAAGGAAGAGCAATGGGGCTATTCGCAATCGATCAAGATCATGCGCGATCTGATGAACGACCGGATGTACCCGCTGACGTTGGCCGGGCTGGACGACGGGATGCGGGAATTGACGCGGAAAAGGTGATCAGGCGCAGAGTTGCGCCAGCTTCGCCTGGAACTTGGCGACGAGCGCGAGCCGGCGGTCGCGCGCCTCGGCGGTCAGCGCGGTGCGCGCGGCGACTTGTTCCTGCGCCAGACGGCGCGCGTAAAAACGAATGTCCGATTCCATTGGGCTGTTCCCCGCCCTTGCGATTCCCGATGCGTCTTATTGATGTAAATTATGACAGTTTATGCATCCGCTTTGGGACTAACCGACAGAGTCGCGCGGCAAAACGTTGGTTTGATTCAGGTTTCGCCGGTCAATAAAGCAAATGCGGCCGCCGGACCTCGATCCACGCGGCTTCGTCGGGGCGGGCGGCGGCATCGAGATCGCCCGGTTGCGCGCCCGAGTCGTCGGTCCATTCGCGCAAGGCCGGACCGCCGTTGATGACATCGATCGCGAGCTTGTCGAACTCGTACTCGTACGGAAAATCCCGCCACAGATCGTAATCGGGATGGAGCGCGCGGATCGCCTTGAACCCCAGCGCCTGCAGCCGCCACGGCCGGAACGCGTCATGGTCGTACGCCCCGCCCTCGGCATGGAGGAACACGCCGTTGCAGAGTTGCCCGGCATGCTTGTGAAAGGTCGGCTGGAACCAGATGTCGCGCAACGTGCAGCCGGCCAGCCAGTACGGCGCGATGCGGCGCATCTCGGCGATCAACGCCCTGGCGTCGATATCGGGCGCGCCGAACAGTTCGAGCGGTCGGGTCGTCCCCCGCCCTTCGCTCAAGGTCGTGCCCTCCAGCATCACCGTCCCGGCATAAGCGCGTGCCATGTTGACGTTGGCGGCGTTGGGGCTCGGGTTGATCCATACCCGCTCGGGCGGCCAGCCGAAGCCGGGCGCGGCGTCGGGCGCCCAGCCCTCCATCGCGATCACGCGATAGTCGAGGTCGAGCTTGAAGTGATCGACGAACCACCGCCCCATCTCGCCCAGCGTCAGCCCGTGCCGCATCGGCATCGGCCCCGCGCCGACGAAACTCTCCCAGCCGGGTAGCAGGGTCAGGCCTTCGACCGGCCGCCCCGCCGGATTGGGGCGATCGAGCACCCAGACCGACTTGCCATGCTCGGCCGCCGCTTCGAGCACGTAGAGCAGGGTCGTGACGAAGGTGTAGATGCGGCAGCCGACATCCTGCAAGTCGATCAGGATGGTGTCGAACGTCCCCATCGACTGACCCGAAGGCCGCCGCACTTCGCCGTACAGGCTGAACACCGGGATATGGTAGGTCGGGTCGGTATAATCGGGCGACTCCATCATATTGTCCTGGAGGTCGCCGCGCACGCCATGCTGCGGCCCGAACATCGCCGAGACGTTCAACCCGCTCGCCACCAGCGCATCGAGCGAATGCGTCAGGTCGGCGGTGACCGAGGCGGGATGCGCGAGCAAGGCGACACGCTTGCCCGCGAGCGGCTTGCGCAGATCGGGGTCGGCGAGCAGGCGATCGATACCGAATTTCATGGGGCGTCAGGTGCGGGCAAGCGTGCGATAAAGCAATCGCGATTATGGAAGTCCGGCTTGCCGGGCGCGTGCGCTAGCGCCCAATAGGATTTGGTGCCGTCCTTTTCCTCGATCACGGCGGACAGGCCCAAATGCCACTCGCCTCGCTCATCCAGATCGCGAACGGTAAAATGGCACTCGGAGAACCCGGACTCGGGATTTGCATGCCCCCAGACCGGCGTGGCGTCCGCGTCGCGCATTCCCGCTCGGTAGTCATCAAAGCGATACACCGCCCATTGCATGGAGGTCGCATAGTTGAATTCGTAATAGCCTAGGGCCTCGTCGAAACCGATGAACGCCTCGAAGCAGCTATGCTGCCATAGGTAATCCGCACGCTCGGGCGGTTTATCGAAACCCGGCCAGATCACCGCGCCAAGATCGCCCTCGACCTGAAAGCGGAGGATCAATTCGCCACCGGCTTTGCGACCAGCATCGATCGTGATCGCGCGAACAGCGCGGCCCGGAAAATCAGGATGGGGCTTGAGCGCCAACATACATCACACTCCGTTCGGGCTGAGCTTGTCGAAGCCCTGCACTTCTCTACCCAGCGTAGAAAGAAAGACGGCCCTTCGACAAGCTCAGGGCGAACGGGCGGGAGGTGGCTGGTAAAACCGCGCTTGCGGGACTATGTGCGCCGCTCCCCATGGCTACTGTTCTCCCCTCCCCGCCCCGTGTGGGCATGGTCTCGCTCGGCTGTCCCAAGAACCTGGTCGACAGCGAGCGGATCCTGACCAAGCTGCGCTCCGACGGCTACCAGATGTCGCCCGATTATGCCGGCGCCGACGTCGTGCTGGTCAACACCTGCGGCTTCCTCGACAGCGCCAAGGAGGAATCGCTGGAGGCGATCGGCGAGGCGATCGCGGAGAACGGCCGCGTCATCGTCACCGGCTGCATGGGCAAGGAAGCGGAGGCGATCCGCGACCGTTTCCCGCAAGTGCTCGCGATCACCGGCGCGCATGAATACGAACAGGTCGTCGGCGCGGTCCATGACGCGGCGCCGATGCCACCCAACGCCTTCCTCAACCTCGTGCCGGAAAGCGGGCTGAAGCTCACCCCGCGCCATTATTCCTACCTGAAGATTTCGGAGGGCTGCAACCACCGCTGCGCCTTCTGCATCATCCCGAGCTTGCGCGGCGATCTGGTCAGCCGCCGCCCCGATGCGATCCTGCGCGAGGCGGAAAAGCTGGTAGAGGCGGGGACGAAGGAACTGCTGGTCATCAGCCAGGACACCTCGGCCTATGGCGTCGATATCAGGCATCACCCGCGCATGTGGCACGGGGCCGAGGTGCGGGCGCACATGACCGACCTTGCGCGCGAACTCGGCAAGATCGCCCCGTGGGTGCGGCTCCACTACGTCTATCCCTATCCGCACGTCGATCAGGTCATCCCGCTGATGGCCGAGGGGCTGGTGCTCCCCTACCTCGACATTCCGTTCCAGCATGCGTCGCGCAACGTCCTCAAGCTGATGAAGCGCCCGGCCAACGAGGCCAAGGTGCTGGAGCGCATCAAGTCGTGGCGCGCGATCGCGCCGGATATCGCGATCCGCTCGACCTTCGTGGTCGGTTTCCCCGGCGAGACCGAGGAGGATTTCCAATACCTGCTCGACTGGCTGGACGAGGCGCAACTCGACCGCGTCGGCGCGTTCCGCTTCGAACCCGTCGAGGGCGCGGCGGCGAACGCCCTGCCCGATGCGGTGCCGGAGGCGGTCAAGGAAGAACGCTACGCCCGGATCATGGAGAAGACGGCGGCGATCAGCGCGGCGAAGCTGGCGGCGAAGGTCAGCCGCACGCTACCCGTCATCATCGACGCGGTGGATGAGGACGGCGGCGCCACCGGCCGCAGCCAGGCCGATGCGCCCGAGATCGACGGCGAGGTGTTCCTGCGCGATGCCGGGCACCTGAAGGTCGGCGATATCGCGCCGGTGCTGATCGAGGAAGCCGACGACCACGACCTGTACGGGGTTCCGGCTTAGGGTCTAAACTCACTTAGGACGTGGATCGTGATCGCCCGGAGACGCCCGCTGGCGAGAAACGCAGCGCAGTCGCGTAGCCCATAGCTACGCGCAAGCAAGTGACGTAGTCCAGCGGGCGTCTCCGGGCGACCGCGCAGCGGCGGGCCGATTTTGGCGCCGGGCGGCGTCGCTCGTCGGTCACGATGCCTTCAGCATCGCTCCCTCCTCGCTTCTTGCCCAACACCAAAATCGGCTCCGTCACGACCGCGTCCTAAGTGAGTTTAGACCCTAGGTTGTGGTGAGGATTTAACGTTTTATCGCAGAGCGATGTGGATAGCGGCGAGAGTGACGAAGCCCATGAAGTTTGCGAGGAGCTTGTCGTATCGGGTGGCGACGCGTCGGAACTG
>Ga0153956_1001006_pt1 | contig 27750 bp, 27 predicted proteins | sample TSFL040MetaG_FD_104704 | JGI IMG/M metagenome (GOLD analysis project Ga0153956, IMG submission 104704) | Attine ant fungus gardens microbial communities from Florida, USA - TSFL040 MetaG | ecosystem: Host-associated > Fungi > Mycelium > Unclassified | place: USA: Florida, Wekiwa Springs... | reverse complement strand
GGGCGTTCTCCCGACGGCGGTCGGCTTCTCTATGCGTTCCCCCGGAATCTTCGACGGCCTCGCTTCGCTCGGCCTCTCTATCTAGATCTCAGAAGAACAAGGGGGAGGTTCTCCTATGAGCGCCGGGCCGGGGACGAGCCGCGTCACCGTCGACGGGATCGCGGTCGAGGTGGAGCCCGGCGCGACGATCCTCGACGCCGCCACCGCGGCGGGCCGCTGGGTCCCGACCGTCTGCTTCGACGACCGCCAGGCCCCCTTCGGCGCCTGCCGCGTCTGCATGGTGGCGGTCGAGGGCGCGCCGAAACCGCTGCCCGCCTGCACGACCCCATGCCGGGACGGGATGGCGATCGAGACCGAGGATCCGACCGCCCGCCGCGTCTCCCGCACCGTGGTCGAGCTCGTCCTCAGCGAGCTGCCGGAGCCGCCCGAAGCGCACACGGAGCTGGCCGGGATCGCGGCGCGGCTCGGCGTCGGCGGATCGCGCTGGAGCGGCGCCGTCCACCCCCACGAGGACGACTTCCGCCACCCCTACCTGGCGCTGCGGCACGAGCTCTGCATCTCCTGCGGCCGCTGCATCCGCGCCTGCGACGAGATCCAGGGCGCCTTCGCGCTCACCGCCACCGGGCGCGGCTTCGAGGCCAACATCGCCGCCGGGCTCGACGCCGGCTTCGAGGACTCGACCTGCGTCTCCTGCGGGGCATGCGCGGACACCTGTCCCACCGATGCAATCTCCGAGATCAGCCTGGTGGCACAATTGGAGCGGAGGTAGAGATGGCACACGCGACCATTCCCGAGGCACCGGCGGCAGCGGATCGGTTCGACCGCGTCGCGACCACGACCTGCGGCTACTGCGGGGTCGGCTGCCGGCTGGAGACGCGGGCGATCGACGGGCGCGTCGTCTCGATCGGCCCGGCGCTCGACGGTCCGGCCAACGAGGGCCACACCTGCCTGAAGGGGCGCTTCGCCCACGGCTTCACCCGGTCCCCGGATCGGCTGACGACGCCGCTGATCCGGGTCGACGGCGAGCTGCGCCCGGCGAGCTGGGAGGAGGCGCTGGAGCGCATAGTCGCCGAGCTCACGCGGATCAAGGGCGAGCACGGTCCCGACGCGATCGCCGGCCTCGCCTCCTCACGGGCCACCAACGAGGACTGCTACGCGATGTCGCGCCTGATGCGGGCCGCGGTCGGCACCAACAACATCGACAACTGCTCGCGGGTGTGCCACTCGCCGACCTCCTTCGCGCTGCGCAAATCGTTCGGCCTCTCCGGCGCGACGGGCTCCTTCAGCGACATCGACCACGCCGAGGTGGCGCTGCTGCTCGGCGTCAACCCGACCCAGGGCCACCCGGTGGTCGGGGCGCGGATCAAGCAGGCGGCGCTGCGCGGCTGCAAGCTGATCACGATCGACCCGCGGCGGATCGAGCTGGCCGACTACGGGGCGATCCACCTCGCCCCCCGTCCCGGCACCAACGCGGCGGTCGTGCTCGGGCTCTGCCACGTGGTCCGGCGGGAAGGGCTGATGGACGCGGCGTTCGTCGCCGAGCGCACCGAAGGCTGGGGGGCGGTCGAGGAGCTGCTGGTCGGCTACGACCCGGCGTCGGTCGAGGAGATCACCGGCATCCCCGCCGCCGACCTGGAAGCGGCCGCGATCCTCTACGGGGAGGCGGCGAGCGGGTCGCTCCTCTGGGGGCTCGGCGTCACCGAGCACAAATACGGCTCCGAGGTGGTGCAGTTGCTCTGCAACCTGGCGATGATGACCGGCAAGGTCGGCAAGCCGGGCTCGGCGCTGCTGCCGCTGCGGGGCCAGAACAACGTCCAGGGGTCGTCGGACATGGGCGCCCTGCCGGACACCTACACCGCGTACCGCTCGGTCGAGGACGAGGACGTCGCAAGCCTCTTCGAAGACGCCTGGGGCGCGCCGCTCTCCCGTCACAAAGGGATGAAAATCCCGGAGATGTTCGACGCCGCGGTCGCGGGCGAGCTGAAGGCGATGTACATCTTCGGCGAGGACGTCGCCCAGACCGACCCCGACACCGCCCACGTTGCGGCGGCGCTGGAGAACCTCGAGTTCCTCGTCTGCCAGGAGATCTTCCCCAACGAGACGACCAAATTCGCCGACGTCGTCCTGCCCGCCTCCGCGTTCCTCGAAAAGGAAGGCACCTTCATCAACGCCGAGCGCCGCTTCCAGGTGGTCGAACCGGCGATCGATCCGCCCGGGGAAGCGCGGACGGACTTCGAGATCATCGGCGAGGTGGCGCGGCGGCTCGGCCACGAGTTCGGTTGGGACAGTCCCTGGGACGCGCTCGACGAGGTGGCGCGGCTGACGCCCCACTACGCCGGCGTGAGCCGCGAGCGGCTCGGGCGCCAGGGGCTGCAGTGGCCGGTGCGGCCGGACGGCTCCGACTCGCCGACGCTCTACGACACCGTCTTCGACCGCCCCGGCGGGCGCGGCCACTTCGCCGCCCTCCCTTACAAGGCGCCTGGAGACTCGGCGGATGATGAGTACCCGCTGGTGCTCGTCACCGGGCGGATCCTCCAGCACTACAACGCGGGGACGATGACGCGGCGCACCGGCAACGCCCGCCTGGTCGACCGCGATGTCCTCGAGGTCCACCCGGTCGACGCGGCCCGCCTGTGGATCACCGACGGGGACAAGGTCTCGGTGCGCAGCCGGGTCGGGCGGATCGAGGTTGAGGCGAAGGTGACCGACCGGATCGAGCCCGGCCACGTCTTCACCACCTTCCACTTCCCCGAGACCCGCACCAACCTCCTCGTCGGCCAATCCGCCGACGTCAACACCTCCTGCCCGGAGTACAAGGTGATCGCCGTCGACGTCCGCCCGATCGCAGAGCTTCCGTCCTTCGTCCCGGTCCTCGAGTCCTGACCGTCCCCCGCGGCGCGGTCCTCGCCGGCGGCCGCGGCAGCCGCCTGGGCGGCGCCAAGGCTCTGGCCGAACTGGCCGGCCGCCCGCTGATCTCATACCCCCTCGCGGCGCTGGCCGCGGCGGACCTCGACCCCTTCATCGTCGCCAAGCCGTCAAGCGGCTTTCCCACCCCGGATGGAGGCGGGGTCGAGGTGGTCTTCGAGGACGAGGAGCCGACCCATCCGCTCGCCGGGATCGTCGCGGCGCTCCGCCACGCCGGCGGAGCGCTCGTCGTGCTCGGCTGCGACTTCCCCTTCGCGCCGCCGGAGCTGCTCCGGGCGCTGGCCGGGGCGCCGGAGCCGCTCGTCGTCCCGGCCCCGGGCGGGAACCCACAGCCGCTGATGGCGCGGTGGTCGCCGGGGCTGCTGCCGCGACTCGAGGAGGCGCTCGACCGCGAGGAGCCGCTGCGCCGCACGGTCGCGGCACTCTCCCCGCGCATCCTCGACGACACGGAGTTGGCACGGTTCGGTGACCCCGCGCGCGCCTTCTTCAACGTCAACACGCCCGCCGACCTAGGCACTGCCCAGGCACTCTTGTGACCGGCCGCCGGCGCGGTATGTTCGGCGCATGGCGACTGAAGATCCTGGCTTCGTCTCGCGCGGCTTCATCGGCAAGCCCCACGGACCCGGCGCCGAACGCCTGCCGCCCGGCCAGTACCTGGAGCGCGGCTTCCCGGTCCTCACCGCCGGCCCGACCCCACGGGTAGAGCCGGGCGAATGGAGCTTCCGCATCGACGGCATGGTCGGCAATGAGCTCAACTGGACCTGGGACGAATTCGCACGACTTCCTGCCGAAGACGTGCCGTGCGACATCCATTGCGTGACCAAGTGGTCGAAGCTCGACACCAGCTTCCGCGGCGTCTCGGTCGACGTGCTGCTCGAAGCCGCGCGTCCCGAGGGCGCCTTCTCGATGGCCCACTCCTTCGGCGGCTACACGACGAACCTCTCGCTGGAAGACCTGACCGGCGGCAAAGCCTGGGTGGTAACCGAGCACGAGGGCGCCCCGCTGCCCCGCGAGCACGGCGGCCCGGCGCGCCTCCTCGTCCCCCACCTCTACTTCTGGAAGAGCGCCAAGTGGGTGCGCGGGCTGCGGATCATGGACCACGACGAGCCCGGCTTCTGGGAGGCCAACGGCTACAACAATCACGGCGACCCATGGAAAGAGGAGCGCTATTGGACGGACTGATCGCGGTCCCGCAGCGGGCGCCGGGCCGCTGGCAGATCGCCGACGTCGAGGCGATCCGGGTCGAGACGCCCCGCACCAAGACCTTCCGCCTGCGCCTGCCGATGTGGATGCCGCACCTGCCCGGCCAGCACTACGACGTCCGGCTCACCGCCGCGGACGGCTACCGGGCCGAGCGCTCCTATTCGATCGCCTCCTCCCCGCTCGACGAGGGCGTCGTCGAGCTGACCATCGACCGACTCGAAGGCGGCGAGGTCTCGACCTACTTCCATGACGTTCTCGTCGAAGGCGACCAGGTCGAGGTCCGCGGCCCCTTCGCCTCCTACTTCGTCTGGCGCGGCGAGGAACCGGTGCTCCTGATCGGCGGCGGTTCGGGAGTCGTGCCGCTGATGTGCATGTTGCGTCACCGCCGCCAGATCGCGCCGGACCTCCCGATGCGCCTCCTCTACTCGGCCCGCACCCGCCGCGAAGTCATCTACGCCGACGAGCTCGGTGACGACACGATCGTCGCCCTCACCCGCGAACTCGAGGGCGTGCCGATCGAAGGCCTCCCCCGCGTCCAGTTCGGCCGCATCTTCCCCGGCCTGATCGCCGCCGAGGCCTTCGACTCCGGCCTCGCTTTCGTATGCGGTTCGAACGGATTCGTCGAGGCGATGTCCCAGTCCCTCCTCGCCACCGGCTACTCCCCCGACCGCATCCGCACCGAGCGCTTCGGCCCCACCGGCTGATCCCCACCGAGCCGCGTTCGCACTTTGCCGTCTCCGGTACGGGAAAGTGCGAACGCGCCGTTACGGCTGTGCGTCGGGGATGAGGCGGGTCGCCGTCGCCTTCCAGACCGCGACGACGCGGGCGCCCGGCCGCAGGTCGAGGCGGGTAGCGGAGGCGGCGGTGATCTCGGCGACGACCGGCTCGGGGGAGGCGAGGCCGACCCGGGCACGCGACCCGATCGTCGTCACCATCGTGACCTCGCACTCGAGGCGGTTGAGCCGGGAGTCTTCGGTGGTGTCGCGGTGGGGGGTTCCGCCACCCGCCTCGATCGAGATCTCCCAGGGGAAGACGCTCAGGGACACCGGGCCGCGGGCCCGGTCGGCGCTCCAGATCTCGCCGCCGCCGGGCAGGCGGACCCGAGTCAGGTCGCCGTCGCCGCTTGCCTCACCGCGCAGCACCACGGCGCCGGCGAAATCGGCAACGAAGGCCGACGCGGGGGCGGCGGAGATGGCGGCGGCGGTGCCGCGCTGGACCTCGCGGCCCGCGTCGATCACGACCAGCTCGCCGGCCAGGACCGCGGCCTCCTCGAAGGAGTGGGTGACGAGGACGACCGGGGTCGCGGTCTCGGCGAAGACGGCGCGGAGCTCGGCGATCGCCTCGCGGCGGGTGGTCGAGTCGAGGGCCGATAGCGGCTCGTCGAGCAGCAGCACCGGCGGCCGCGCCGCCAGCGCCCGGGCCAGCGCGACCCGCTGGCGCTCGCCTCCCGACATCGTCCTGGGACGCGCCTCGGCGAGCGCCGCCACGCCGAAGCGCTCGAGCATCTCGAGCGCCGCCCCCCGCCGCTCCCGCCGCGGGCCGCTCATCCCATAGGCGACGTTGCGCCAGGCACTCATCCGTGGGAAAAGCGCGTAGTCCTGAAACAGGAAGCCGCAGCCTCGCCGCTCCGGCGCGAGGTCGACGCCGCGCTCGGCGTCGAACCAGACCGAGTCCCCCGACTCGACCCGCCCCTCGCGCGGCGAAAGCAACCCCGCGATGGCCCGCAACATGCTCGTCTTTCCCGACCCCGAGCGCCCGACGAGGGCCAGCGGAGTGCCGGGAGCGGCAGCGATCTCGAGGTCGAGGTCGAACCCCCGAAGCGGGGTGCGGGCACGGGCGGCCAGCGTGGCGGTTCGGGTCGCCGCGCCGACGATCACAGCCGCGCCGCTCCCTCGTCCACGTCCGGCCGGTCCCCACCCAGCAGCTTGACCCCGAGCAGCAGCGCCGCGCTCACCAGGATCAGGACCGCGGAGAGTGCGAGGGCGGCGACGAAGCCGCCGGGTTCGGCGAAGTCGGAGAAGATCGCGAGCGGTGCCGTACGGGTCACACCTTGGAGCGAGCCCGCGAAGAGGAGGGTCGCGCCGAACTCGCCCAGCGCCCGCCCCCAGGAGAGCGCGACGCCGGAGGCCAGGCCGCCGCGCGCGCTCGGCACCGCCACCGTGACGAAGGCGCGGAACGGGCCGGCGCCGAGCGTCCGCGCCGCCTCCAGCAGCCGCCCGTCCACCGCCGCGAACGCCGCCACCGCCTGGCGCAGGAAGAAGGGCGCCGAGACGAAGACGAGGGCGACGACGACGCCCGCCGTCTGGAAGACGAGTTCGATCCCCGCCTCGGAGACCCAGCCGCCGAGGATCCCCTTCGGCCCGAACGCCGCCAGCAGCGCGATCCCCGCCACCGCGGGGGGCATCACCAGCGGCAGCTCGATGATCGTCAGCACCACCGAGCGCCCGGGGAAATCCCGCGCCGCCAGCAGGTAGGCGGTCGGCGTGCCGACGAGGACGACGATCGCCAGCGCGATCAGCGTCGTCTTCAGGCTCAGGAGGAGCGCTTCCCGTGACGCTTCCTCGCCGAGCGCGTCGAGCAGCCGCGACGGGCTGACGTTGGCGAAGACGGCGACGATCGGGACGAGCAGAAAGACGATGGTCGCGAGCGCGGCGACGAAGGCCACTCCCGCGAACCACGACCGCCTCACGGCGGGGGCAGGAACCCGGCTTCGAGCAGGTCTTCCTGGCCTTCGCCGTCGATCAGGCCTTCGACGAATTCTTCGGCGGCGGGCTTGTCCTTCGACGACCTCACGACCGCGACTCCGTATTCCACCCGCGGTTGCAGTTTCGACTCGATTTCCACAGGTTCGAGCCCTTCCGCGCCGGTCTCGTCGGTGACGTAGACGAAGCCGGCGTCGGCGGCGCCCTGTTCGAGCTTGGCGACGATCGAGGCGACCTCGGTCTCTTCCGAGACCACGTTGCCCAGGATCGCTTCTTCTTCGGCCTTCGGCAGGCGGCCGAGGACTTCGCGCGTGTAGCCGCCGACCGGCACGCTTTCGTCGCCGATCACGATCTTCGTCCCGGGCTTCTCGAGGTCGGAGAGGCTCTTGATGTCGCTGCCTTCCGGCACCGCGATCACGAGTTCGTTACGGCAGAAGACCTGCGGCTTTTCGACCAGCCCTTCTTCGAAGAGTTCTTCCGGGTAGCTGGTGTTGGCGGAGGCGAAGACGTCGGCCGGCGCGCCCTGCTGGATCTGCGCCGCGAGTTCGTCGGATCCCGCGAAAGAGGGCTTGACCGTCGCGCCTTCGAAGCTTTCGCCGTATTTCGTCACGGCTTCGGTCAGGGACGAAGCGCCGAGCACGATCAGTGTCCCGCCGCCGGACGAGGATCCCGTCGAACCGGAGGTGGAGCTCCCACCCCCGCCACACCCGACGACCAGAGCAGCGAGCAGCCCGGCGGCGAGCGTCAGGAGCGCGCCGCGCCTCACTCGCCCACCTGCACCATCACCGACGTCGCCTTGACCGTCGCGATCGCCTTGACGCCGGGCGCCAGGCCCAGCTCCTCGACCGAGTCACGGGTGATCGCGGCGGTGACCAGGTGCGGCCCGGCCTCGATCTCGACCAGCGCCATCACCCCGTCGGCCTCGACCGAGCGGATCGTGCCCGGGAAGCGGTTGCGGGCGGAGAAGGTGTCGCCGGTGGCGTGGCGGGACGGTGCCTCGCGCAGACGTTCGACCTCCGCGACCGGCACCCGCCGGCGATTGCGCGAGTCGCGCGTCGTCCGCACCTTCCCGGCGCGGTCCCAGCGGCGCAGGGTGTCGGTGCTGATCCCCAGCATCTTCGCCGCCTCGCCGATCCCGACCGTCCCACTCATACCTAGGCACTGTATAGGCAGAATCAAGAGAACCCCTTCAGGAAGGCGATCCCACCGAGGAGAAGGCAGATCCCGCCGGAGACGAAAGACCCGGTGGCGTCAACGAGGGCAAAGGCGCCGAGGCACACCAAGGCCACGACGGAGGTTTCCAGGAGATGCGTCCGGATCGAGCGCTTCGGGGTCCGGATTCCGGTGAGGAGCCAAACGACGGCCAAGGCTGCCAGCGCCATGTCGACGTGCACCGCGTCCACCGCCGTCTTCTCGGAGAAGCCCATCTTCAGCATCAGCGATTCGAGCCACCCGATCGCGAAGAGCAGGAGCACGCAGACGAGGCCGACCCATGAGACCCCAAGGTCGACGAGGTCTCGAAAGTCGTTCCACAGGCGGCGAAGCGCCTCGGGCAGTTGCGACTTTTCAGGAGGAGGACGGCCCTCCTCGTCCTTGGCCGCGCGCCCTTCGCCCCGAAGGGCTTCGGCCTCCTTCTGCACACGCAACCTCTTCCGCCTCCGCTCTTCGCGGCGCTCCCACAGACGCTCGATCACACCGAAGGCGCCGAGCAGGACCGCCGCGATCGACACCGCGGTCTGGACCCAGTCGCCGACGCCGGCAACCACGCCGAGTAACGATTGCGCGACCATCAGAGCCGCTCTCCTTGGAGAAACATTCACCCTCCCTTACGCGCACGCGAAGGCGTGCGTTTCTAGAACGCTTGCCGTGCCTTGAGCAGGCGGGCGCGTCGGAGAGCGCTCGCGGCTGAGCCGCAGGGGCTTACAGCCGGTACCGCGTCAAACTCGCTCGGAGCTGCCTAGGCGCAACCGTGACCGGCCGCCACTACATAGGCGCGCTCCCTTCCGCCACCTGCCCGGCTCGCGATGGTGACCGCTCCGTGTAGCAATTGACGCCGAACAGCCGAAACGCCGGTGACGCCTTGAAATCCGGCCGTGTGACTGTGTTCTCCGGATGGATACGAGCCGACGTAGCAGGTGCTGATTTCTCTGCAGTTGACCGGGACCAAACCCACGGCCAGGCGGAATTGGGACCACCAATTGAGGATCGGTCCCCCTCGGTGAGATTCACCTCCCCGTTCACTTCCATCGTCCGGGCAGTTGTTGAACCGGGCGTACTCACCACTGCTTGCGGATGCGGGTGACCCGAAGGCCATCGCCGCGATGACGGCCACCAACGCCGACATCACGCACTTCAGTTTCTTTCGCATTCGATGCTGCTCCCTTTGTTGTGTTGTTTTGTCTGTTTTCGCGCACAAAAAAGGCCGGAGAAAATCTCCGGCCTCAAGGCACTGTGATGTGAATTGCGCGGGCACCAAGGCTCCCGCGAGCGCTCACCATGGATGCACATCCCACGGCCCCCCGCTGTTGGCTATTCGATTAAAACACTTCATCCCTGGCGTCCCGGCCAGGACCGTACACCACGCGCGTTCCCAAAGGGGATTTGTTCAGTGCCAAAACCCTTTGCACTCAGGGAACCCTGGGCGCTCAGCGAATCAGGGGTGGCAGACGGGATTCGAACCCGCGACCGCCGGCACCACAAGCCGGAGCTCTACCAACTGAGCTACTGCCACCGCGCGACCTCCCAATCTACCGGGCCGCCGCCGGGCCGCGCTCAGACGTGGCCGGCGATCGCATGCCGGCCACGTAGTCGGTCCCCAGGCGCTTCAGAACCTTTCTACGAGGGGTGCGACCTCCCGGCCGATCAGTTCGATCGCCTCGGTGTCGCGGTGCAGAAGATGCTGGGCCATGATCCGGTGGCAGCCGGCCTCGTGCAGGGCGCGCAGCTGCTCGACCGCCTCCTCGACGGTGCCGACGATCCACGAGTCCTCCGCCTCCTCGGCCAGGAACTTCTCACCGTCGTCGCCTTTGTTCTGCCACCGGGACAGGCGCGCGGCGCGGTCGACGACCTCCTCGCGGGTCTCCCCCACGATCCAGCCGGTCATCTGGGACAGCGGCAGGGTCCCCGGGTCGCGCCCCTGCTTCTCGCAGGCGGCGTCGAGCTTGCCGCGCAGCTCGCGGATCCGCTCGACCGTCGAGAAGACCGTGTTGTACTCGGAGGCCCAGCGCGTCGCGATCCGCAGGCTCCGCGGCCCGCCCGACCCACCGATGATGAACGGCATCGGCCGCTGCACCGGCTTCGGCCGCGCGTCGAGGTCGACGACCTTGAAGTGCTCGCCGTCGAAGCTGAACGGCTCGTCGCCCCACTGCTTCTCGATTATCTCGAGCTGCTCTTCGAAAGCGTCCATGCGCGGCCCGAGCTCCGGCAGGTCGAAGCCGTACGCCTCGTGCTCGCGGTCCCACCATCCGGCCCCGAGCCCCGGTTCGGCCCGGCCACCACTGACCTGGTCGATCGTCACGAAGGACTTGGCGAAGACCGAGGGATGGCGGAAGGTGGCCGGCGAGACCATCGTCCCCAGCCGCAGCTTCTCCGTCACCGCGGCGAGCGCGCCCAGCGTCGTCAGCGCGTCGAGCGAGCCGCGCTCGGCCCGGTCCAGGACCGAGTAGTAGTGGTCGGAGCGGAAAAGGGTCCCGACACCGCTCGACTCGCAGGCGCGCGCGATCGCCACCCAGTCGTCCCAGGTGACGTCCTCCTGGCCCTCGATCATCAGCGTGACTTCCACGCGTCGGACCCTACCCAGGTGCGCGCGCCGTCATGCGGCGCGGCGGTGAATCGTCCCTAGGCGGCTACCGGCAGGCGGTCGAGCGCCGCCACCGTTTCGGTGCACGCCTTGGCCACCTCGCGACCCTTCACCTGGAAGTGGGCGTGGAAGAACTCGCGGTGCTCGGCGTGCTCGTGGAAGTGATGCGGCGTCAGGACCGCGGAGAAGACGGGGACGCCGGTATCGAGCTGGACGCGCATCAGGCCGTCGATGACCGCCTCGGCGACGAACTCGTGACGGTAGATGCCGCCGTCGACCACCAGCCCGGCGGCGACCACGGCCCGGTACCGGCCGCTTTCGGCGAGGCGCTTGGCGTGCAGGGGGATCTCGAAGGCCCCGGTCACCTCGTAGAGGTCGATCTCCTCGGCGGGCACGCCGCGCTCGGCTGCCTCGGCGAGGAAGGAATCGCGCGCCTCGTCGACGATGTCGCGATGCCACAACGACTGGACGAAGGCGATCCGCCCGGCCCCATCGATTCCGCTGCTCTCCATGTCCCCGCTCCTCTCTGTCGACTCCGCTCCCGTCGAGGTTAGCTGTTCCTTTTGCCGACATGTCCGGCAAAAGGAACAGCTGTGTGCGGCTAGTCCCCCGCGTTGAACTCGGCGATCGCGATGCCGAGCATCACCATGCCGAGCGCGAAGATCATGAAGACCTGCAGCGCGATCGGCACCTCCCAGCCGAACCAGGTGATCGGCGGGTTCAGCGTGTGGGTCGCCTCGGCGCTCAGGTTGAGGTTGTCGAAGACGAGCGTGCGCATCGGCGTGACCGCGTAGGTGATCGGGTCGAGGCGGTTCAGCACCGCCAGCCAGCCGGGCAGGTCCCCGGACGGGAAGAGGGCGCCGGAGATGAAGAACATCGGCGTGACGATCATCTGCATCACGCCCATGAAGGACTGGATCTGGGTGATGCGCGCGGCGATCATCACGCCGAACGCGGTGATGCTGAAGGCGAGCAGCAGCTGCAGGGCGAAGACGCCGAGCACGAGGCCGACGCTGTAGGGCACGTGGACCGCCCAGGCGAGCGCCAACAGGATCAGCCCTTGGAGCGAGGCGACGGTGGCGCCGCCGAAGACCTTGCCGATGACGATCGAGCTGCGGCGCACCGGCGCGACCATCATCTCTCGCAGGAAGCCGAACTCGCGGTCCCAGACGATCGAGGCCGCCGAGAACATCCCGGTGAACATCACCGAGATGCAGAGCACGCCCGGGTAGATGAAGGTTTTGAGGTCGACCCCGTCGGTGCTGGCGGCGGAGAGCTGCTGGAGGCCGGAGCCGAGCACGAAGAGGAAGAGCAGCGGCTGGACCAGCGAGGTGACGATCCGCATCCGGTCTTTCTGGAAGCGGATCAGCTCGCGGCGCCAGACGATCTTCACCGCGCGCACCTCGGAGCGCCAGCTGCGCGGCGGGACGCGGACCTCAACGGTCGGCGGCGGCGCGGGCGCCCCGGCGCCTGCACCCGCGGGGACCGGCTCGGTCGTGCTCGCCATCGCGCTCGGGCGCGGCTTGGCGTCGCTCATCGTTTGCCCCCCGCGTGCATCGCCTGCATCACGGCGCGGTTGCGGTTTTTCGAGCTCGACTCCTCCGCGTCGCGGATCGTCGACCCGGTGTGGGACATGAACACGTCGTCGAGCGTCGGCCGCGACAGGTTCACCGCCCGGATCGGCACCTCCATCTCGGCGAAGAGCCGCGGCACGAACTGCTCGCCGTCGGCGACGGCGAAGCTGACCGCGCCCTCCGACACCGTCGCCTCGAGGCCGAAGCGCTCGCCCAGCTCGGCGATCGCCCGCCCGTCGTCGGCGGTCTCGATCCGGATCCGGTCCGCCCCGACGGCTTCTTTCAGCGCGGCTGGCGTGTCGAGGGCGACGATCTCGCCGCCGTCCATGATCGCGATCCGCCCGCAGAACTCGGCCTCGTCCATGTAGTGCGTGGTCATGAAGATGGTGATCTCCTCGCTCTGCTGCAGCTGGCGGATGTAGCCCCAGATCGAGGCGCGCGTCTGCGGGTCGAGGCCGATCGTCGGCTCGTCGAGGAAGAGGACGCGCGGCGAGTGCATCAGCCCGCGGGCGATCTCGAGCCGCCGCCGCATGCCGCCGGAGAAGGTCATCACCTGCGCGCCGCGGCGTTCCCAGAGGCCGACCATCCTTAAGACCTGCTCCATGCGCGGCTTCACGACCTTGCCTTCGACGCCGTAGAGCTCGGCGTGCAGGCGCAGATTCTGCTCGGCCGTGAGGTAGCCGTCGAGCGTCGGGTCCTGGAAGACGAGGCCGATGTGGCGGCGCACGTCGTCCTTGGCGGACACCACGTCGAAGCCCGCGACCTCGGCGTGGCCGGAGGTCGGCTTGGTCAGCGTGCAGAGCATGTTGATCGTCGTCGTCTTGCCCGCCCCGTTCGGTCCCAGGAAGCCGAAGACCTCGCCGGTCCCGACCTCGAAGTCGACGCCCTTGACGGCTTCGAAGTCGCCGAAGGATTTGCGCAGGTCTGTGACGGAGATCGCGGGAGTCATGAGAGTTCCTGTACGTCGTACGGGACGACGACTGTACACTGTACGGACGATGGACGTCAGCCCGCCCGAGCCCACCGGCGAGCAGAGGCCCTGCCGCCGCCAGGAAATCGTCGCCGCCGCGGTGCGGATCGCCGACGCGGAGGGGGTCGAGGCGGTCTCGATGCGGCGCCTCGCCGACGAGCTCGGGGTGGCGACGATGACCCCCTACACGCACGTCGAGTCCAAGGACGAGCTGATCGACCTGATGCGCGACGCGGTCGCCGCCGAGATGATCCTCCCCGAGCCGATCCCTGCCGACTGGCGCGCGGCGCTGCGGGCGATCGCCCACCGGACCAAGGACGCCTTCGAAGCCCACCCCTGGAGCCTCGACATCGCCTCCCGCCGCCCCCGCGCCCGGATCAACCGCCTTCGCCACATCGAGCAGTCGGTCGGGATCATGGTCCGCCTCGAGGTCGCCCCGCAGACGGGCCGCGCGATCCTGATGTCGATCGACGACTACGTGATCGGCTACTGCGCGCGCAAGCGGATGCGCCAGCGGATGATCGACTCGCTCGGCCCCGAGGGCAAGGACGCGCTCCGCCACTTCCGCGATCCCGACCCCGAGGTCACCGCCGCCCTCGAGGCGGGCGAACTGCCGCTGATCAAGAAGATCACCGGCCACCGCAACCGTGAGCACCCCTTCGGCGTGCCTCCCGACTCCGGCTTCGAGCCGGGCCTCGAGTGGCTCCTCGACGGCATCGAAGGCACGGTCGGCCCGGCGAGCGAAGGCGTGACCCCCGCCGAGCTCCTCACCGTTCGCACTTAGCCACAACTGTTGTCGATAAGTGCGAACGCGCCCGCGCGCGGCGGTACGGTTTCGCGCATGGGACGTGACTGGCGCGGCAGATCGAGGCCCGGAGCGCAGGCGGCGGAGGCACTCGGGGCGCTCGCCCGGGGTGCGGTCGCCCGCGGCGCCACCGCGAGCGCGATCGAGGCCCGCGGCGCCGAAGCCGTCGGCGCGCTGGCGATCGGCGCTCTCGCCGTCGGGGCGGCGGCAATCGGCGGCTTCGCCATCGGCCGCCTCTCGGTCCGCCGCCTGAAGGTCGGCGAGGCGACCTTCGAAAAACTGGAAATCGAAGAGTTGACGGTCGACGCCCTCACGATCGGCAAGCTGACCGTCCGCGAGGGCCTCCCGGGCGAAAGCCGCCCGTGAGCGCCGACCGTCTGCGGTTGATCCCGCTATCCGGGAACAAATGCAGACGCTGGGTGGCGCCGTGAGGCACCGTCTGCACTTGGGGCCGCTATACGGCCCGAATCGCAGACGGTCCCGGACGCTCACCGTCGTCACGTTGCTCGCCGCGCTCGCGGCCGCCGTGGCGCTCCTCGCCCCCGGCCCCGCCGGCGCGGTGGGGCCGTACCCGGACCTGGGATCGTGCACGGTCTTCCCGGACCCGCCCGCGTCGCTCTCGCCCCGGGCGCCCTCCCTCGCCACCGAGGCGGCCTGGAACCAGAACATCGCCAAGGCCCCGCGGGCCGGGAACTCGGCCAAGGTCATCGCCTACATCGACTCCCACGGCGGCACGGCGATCCACCCCGACTTCGGCTCGCCGCGCGCCTACGGCTTCCCCTACGCCGTGGTCGGGACCGGCGCCAAGGAGCTGCCGATCCACTACACCGCCTACGGCTCGGAAAGCTCGCCCGGCCCGTTCCCGGTCCCGACGAGCGCCCCGGTCGAGGGCGGCGCCCACTCCGACGGGGACCGCCACGTCCTCGTCGTCGACCGCGCCACCTGCAAGCTCTACGAGCTCTACCGCGCCTTTCCCAAGTCGAAGCCGAAGCCACACTGGGACGCCGACTCGGGCGTCGAATGGAACCTCCGCTCGGCCGCCCTGCGCCCCGACGGCTGGACCTCCGCCGACGCCGCCGGCCTGCCGATCTTCCCCGGCCTGGTCCGCTACGAAGAAGCGGCCGCGGGCCACGTCGACCACGCGCTCCGCGTGACCATGGACACGACCCGCAACGCCTTCATCCACCCCGCGTCCCACTGCGCGGGGAGCACCGACGACAGCGCCGCGCCGCCGATGGGCCTGCGTCTGCGCCTGAAGGCGGGCTACCCGCTCGGTGGCATGGGCACCGCCGCCCGCGCGATCGCCGTGGCGATGAAGGAATACGGCCTGATCGTCGCCGACAACGGATCGAACTGGTACATCTCCGGCACGAGCGACCGTCGCTGGGACGACGAAGAACTCGACGCGTTGAAGGCGATCCCCGGGAGCGCCTTCGAAGTCGTCAGGTCCGCTGCCGCCGCCCGATCCTGCTGACCCGCCGCCCGCCGGCACCGAGCAGCTTGAAGAACTTGCCGACCGTCGCGATCACGATGAACGCGATGCCGAGGCCGATCGCCCCGAGGACGATGATGAAGACGATGAACGCGATGATCGCGATCGGTATGAGCAGGACTTTCAAGGGGCATAGAAGCTAACGGGCGCTTCACATCCGCGACTCCGGCGCGGGCTAAGGTTTCTTGGTCTGGAACAGGCGATGCGGTCCCAGCACTTGATCGAGAGCAGCGGCAGAGGTGAGATGACGACCCGGCGCGGAGCCGGGGAACCGGCACGTGGGCGCGCCGGGACGACCGCCCTCGCCTCACTGCTCGCGTGCGTCCTCGCCGCGCTCGCCCTGCTCGGGCCGACGACGGGCGGCGCCGCGGCGGCGACGAAGTCGGACGCACAAGGCTTCGACGCCGTCGAAGCCTTGATCACCGCGCTCGGCGCCGGCCGCGCCGAACAGGCCGTGAGCGCGATCGGCCACGGCCTGGCGATGATGGAGGCGCAGAAGCGGATCGCCGCGACCGAGCGCAAGCTCGCCAAGGAAGCCGCGGCCGCCGAAGCGAAGGCCGAAGAAGCCGAAGAAGCCCCGGTCGAAGAAGTCAAAGACCCCTCCGAAATGCCGCCCGCCTCCGCCGGGAGCAACGGCACCACGGTCCCCCACTCCGGCGGCGGGAAGTTGTTCGCCCACACCCGCGCCACCGCCGACGGCTCGACCGCGATCCTCCTCTCCGGCATCGCCCTCGCCCCGCCCGACGCGCCGGAAACGGTGCAGAAAGTCATCAACGCCGCGAACACCATCGTCGGCCGGCCCTACGTCTGGGGCGGCGGCCACGCCTCCTTCTACTCCTACGGCTACGACTGCTCCGGCTCGGTCAGCTTCGCCCTCTTCGGCGGCGGCCTGATCCCGGAACCCCTCACCTCCGGCTCCCTCGAGGGCTGGGGCGCCCCCGGCCCCGGCAAGTGGATCACCGTCTACGCCAACGCCGGCCACACCTTCATGGAGATCGCCGGCCTCCGCTGGGACACCGTCGGCGACGCCCGCGGCACCGGCCCCCGCTGGCACCTCGCCCCGACCGACACCTCCGGCTTCGTCGTCCGCCACCCACCGGGGCTGTAGCGACCTGCGTTCGCAGCTCTCCGCGCATAGCGCGGGTTTCCGCGAACGCCCTACCCGTCGCCGAAGGGCTGGATCGGGGTGCCGTGGGTGGTCTCGCGCATGCCCAGCTCGTAAGCGGCGCCGCCGGGGAGGGACAGGTGGCGGGCGGGGCGGCCGGGCTGTTCGACGGTGAGCTCCAGGTCGGCGACGGAGCAGTTGACGGTGTGGTGCTCGCCGCCCTTCGGGTTCGGATCGGCGTAGATCCAGCCGACGAAGGCCTCGCGGGGCGCCTCGACCCGGCCGTGGACGACGATGCCCTTGCCGGGCAGGAGGAAGGTGCAGCCGGTCGGGGTCTCCTCGATCTGGGACGAGCGGACCCGACCGAGGCCGCCGAGGCGGTGGCGGACGCCGTCGAGCGCGATGAACCCGGACGGGACCCAGGGGCTGGTGCGACGGCCCAGCTGCACCCGCGCGGCGCCGGCGTCGAACCAGGTGTCGGACGCGTCGGCGAAGGCGGTGCCCTCGAGCCAGATCCAGCGCTCGGCGTGCTCCGTCCCCCAGTTGTGGCCGATCATCCCCGGCCAGCCGGCGAGCTCGATCTTCTCCCCGTCGACCTCCAGCGTGCCGTCGAAGACGGCGTCCGGGAACGGGGCGACGAACTTCGTCCGCGGCAGTGGCGCCTCGTAGAGCCAGTCGACCGGCAGGTAGTGGGCGGGACGGTTGTCCCCGGCGAAGCCGAGTGACCAGGACGCGGTGAGCGCCTCCGTGTCGAGCGATCCCCGCGCCCGCCCCGGGCCGATCTCCGCGTCGGCGACGCCGATCCAGCCGCCGTCCGGCACCGAGAGCCCGCTCGCGGGCACCGTCACCTTCGTCGCCCGCGGCGCTCCCGCCCCGCGGTCGAAGAGCGTGAACCAGATCGAGCCGGTCGCCTCCGCCCCCGGCCGCTTGTGGACGGTGTGGCGGATCCAGATCCCGCGACCGCCGTCGGGCGCGCACGCCTTCAGGTAGAAGCTCTCGTAGTGGCCCGCCTTGGCGGCCACCTCCGCGAAGCGCGCCCGTTCCTCCACCGCCCCACCCTATCCCGGAATCGCTGGCGATTGGCCGGCCGGCCAGTTAGGCTGGCGCCCGTGCAGGGAGAGGCCGCCGAGAGATTCGTCGTTTTCACCCTGCGCGTGCTCGCGGTCTGCTTCGCCGTCGTCGGCCTGCTGTACCTCGTCGTGCCGACCCCGACGCTCGACGTGATCTCCGACGTGGGCGAACTGTTCGGCAACAGCACCCGCGCCCCGCACACCCAGGAGTTCATGTGGCTCTCGCTCGGCTTCGCCTACATGGCGGTGATCACCGGCATCTGCCTGATCGCCCAGGCCGACGTCGTCCGTTACCGCCCGCTGCTGCTCCTCCTCGCCGCCGGCAAGGCCGCCTCCTCGTTCACCTCGCTCTCCTTCTTCCTGATCCAGGACCAGGTCTTCGCCTACCTGCTCGGCTTCCTCGTCGACGGGTCGCTGATCCTGCTGGCACTCTGGCTCTGGTCGCTCGTAGGACGGATAGACCGCCGCCCTTTTGAGTCGGGCCGCGGCGCGCGCGGCCTGGGCAGGGCGGAACGGCGGACGCTGAAGGCGATCTGCGAGGCGATGGCGCCGGGGGTCGACGGCGCGCCCGCGGCGGAGCGCGACATCGCGGTCGCCGGACCGGTCGCCGAGTTCCTGCGCTCGGTCCCGCCGAGCTTCCTCCTGCAGCTGCGCCTCGGCCTGCGCGCCTTCGAGTGGATGCCCTTCCCGCGGCGCTTCAGCAAGCTCGACCAGGCGGGGCGCGAACGCGTCCTCGAGCGCCTCGAAGGCTCCCGCCTCGCGCTCAAACACGACCTGCTGCTGATGGCGAAGCTGTTCTCGACGCTCGGCTACTCGGTCGCGCCGGAAGTCGAGGCCAGGATCGGCAACGACATCCGCTGCGCGCTCTCCGGCGGCGACGTGCCCGAGCCCGCCGGGACCCTCGGCGACACGACCCCCCGAGGCGAAGGCGAGGAAGCCGACGTGGTGATCGTCGGCTCCGGCGCGGGCGGGGCCGTCGCCGCGGCGACCCTCGCCGAAGCCGGCCTCGACGTCATCGTCCTCGAGGCGGGCGCCCACTACGAACGGGGCACCTACCCAGCCGACCGCCTCGACGCGATCAAGTCCCTCTACCGCGGTTCCGGCCTCACCGTCGCGGCGGGCCGCCCGCCGATCGTCGTCCCGGTCGGCCGGGTCGTCGGCGGCACGACCGTCGTCAACTCCGGCACCTGCTTCCGCGCCCCGGAGGAGGTGCTGGACGACTGGGCGAAGCGCTTCGGCATCGACTGGGCGGGCGACCTCGACGCCGACTTCGCCGAGGCCGAGGAGACCCTCCGCGTGACGCCGCTCGACCCGGCCACGATGGGCCGCAACGGGCATCTCGCGATGGAGGGCGCGGCAGCGCTCGGCGTCAGCGGCGGCCCGATCGCCCGCAACGCGGGGAGCTGCGACCAGTGCAGCTCCTGCCCCTTCGGCTGCCCGATCGACGCCAAGCGCGGCATGCACGTCAGCTATCTGCCCCGGGCGGTCGCGGCGGGGGCGCGGGTCCGCGCCGGGGTCGAAGCCCGGCGGGTCCTGGTCGAGGGCGGGCGCGCCGTCGGAGTCGAGTGCCTGGCCGGCGGGGACGACGGACCCGCGCGCCCCTTCACCGTGCGCGCCCGCCGCGCCGTGATCGCCGCCGGCGGCGCGCTCGGCACGCCGGAGCTCCTCCAGCGCTCCGGCCTGGGCAATGCCGCGGTCGGCCGCAACCTCCACGTCCACCCCGCCTGCTGGGTCGGCGCCCGCTACGAGGAGGAGGTGCGCGGCTGGGACGGCGTGATGCAGAGCTACTACGTCGACCAGTGGGAGTCGCGCGGGATCCTGCTCGAGGCGACCTTCACGCCGCCGGCCTTTGGCGGCGCCTGGCTGGCCGGCTCCGGCGCCGAGCACCAGCGCGCCCTCCTGGGCCTGCGCCACGTCGGCTCGATCGGCGTCCAGCTCACCGACCGCTCCGAAGGCCGCGTCCGGCTCGGCTCCGGTGGGATCCGCATGACCTACGGCCTCACCCGCGAGGACGCCGCCCGCGCCGTCTTCGGCATCGCCCGCGCCGCCGAAGTCCACTTCGCCGCCGGCGCCACCGAGGTCTTCCCCAACCTCGCCCGCGTCCCGGTCCTCCGCCCCGGGGACCTGCCGAGCTTCGAGGCGACCACCTTCAAGCCCTCCGAGCTCCGCCTCGAGGGCTTCCACCCGATGGGCACCGCCCGCATCGCCGCCGACCCCCGCCAAGGCGCCTGCGCCCCGGACGGCTCCCTCCACGGCACCGCCGGCCTCTACGTCGCCGACGCCTCCCTCTTCCCGACCGCGCTCGGCGTCAACCCGATGATGACCATCATCGCCTTCGCCAAGCAGGTCGCCCGCGAGGTGGCCGCCGGCTCGACCTCGCCCTCATCTTTCTCGCCGCAAGTGGCGACTTGAGCCACAAACAGCGCTTTAATCGTCAGCAACGACGACTTAATCGCGTGTCTGCGCGGCGCGACAAGCTATAATCGTTACTCGCCTTAAGTGGCGTGTAAAGCCCAAAATCTCCTTCAACTCGCCACTTGGCAAGAGTTATGCTGATCGAATCCAACACCCCCGATGACCTCGTCCTCCGCGAGCTGGGCGAACGCCTGGCGCGCACCCGCCTGGAGAAGAACCTCAGCCAGGCCGGGCTGGCGCAGGAGGCCGGGGTCTCCAAGCGGACCGTCGAGCGGGTCGAGGCGGGCGAGCCGGTCAAGTCGAACAGCCTGATCCGCGTCCTCCGCGGCCTGGGCCAGCTCGAGGCGCTCGATCGGCTCGTGCCGGAGCCGCTGCCGAGCCCGGTGGAGCGGCTGCGGCTGCAAGGGCGCCGTCGACAGCGGGCGGCAACGCCGCGAACCACCCGGGAGGCAGCTCCGGCCAAACCGTGGCGATGGGGTGACGAACCCGACGACGGGCCGTCGCGGTGAGCGAGCAGGCCGAGGTCCGGCTCTGGGGGCGCACGATCGGCGCCGTCCTGCTCGAAGACGGCGACGACGCCGCGACCTTCCAGTACACCCCGGACTTCGCCGCCGGGGGCATCGAGGTCTCGCCGCTCGCGATGCCGCTCCGCCCCGAGCCCTACTCCTTCCCGGCGCTCGGCCACGGCACCTTCAAGGGGCTCCCGGGGATGCTCGCCGACTCCCTCCCCGACCGCTACGGCAACGCGCTGATCAACCGCTGGCTGGCCCGGCAGGGCCGCGCCCCGGAGAGCGCGAGCGCGGTCGAGCGCCTCTGCTACCTGGGCGTCCGCGGGATGGGCGCGCTGGAGTTCGCGCCGACCAAAGGCCCCGACCCGAGCGAGGAAGACGACATCCAGGTCGCCGAGCTGGTCAGCCTGGCGTCGGCGGTCCTCTCCGCCCGGGACGGCTTCGAGACGAGCGTCGCCGCCGGTGAGGAGGAAGAGGGGCTGCTCGAGATCCTCAGCGTCGGCATGTCGGCGGGCGGCGCGCGGGCGAAGGCGATGATCGCCTGGGAGCCGGAGACCGACCGGGTCCGCTCCGGCCAGATCGAGGCGCCGCCCGGCTTCGAGCACTGGCTCCTGAAGTTCGACGGGGTCACCACCGACGGCGACCGCGAGAGCTTCGAGAGTCCCCAGGGCTACGGCGCGATCGAGTACGCCTACTCCCAGATGGCGCTCGCGGCGGGGGTCGAGATGGCCCCGACCCGCCTTTTCGAGGAGGGCGGCCGCCGCCACTTCATGACCCGGCGATTCGACCGGCCCACCGGCAACTCGAAGCTGCACATGCAGTCGCTCGGCGGCCTGCGGCACTTCGACTTCAACCTCGACGGGGCCTACTCCTACGAGCAGGCCCTGCTGACGATCCGGGAACTCGGGCTGCCGATGGCGGCGGTCGAGGAGCAGTTCCGCCGCATGGCCTTCAACGTCGTGGCCCGCAACCAGGACGACCACGTGAAGAACATCGCCTTCCTGATGGACCGCGGCGGCGACTTGGTCCTCTCCCCCGCCTACGACATGACCTACGCCTACAACCCGAACCGGCGCTGGACGCGGGTCCACCAGATGTCGCTGAACGGGAAGCGGGACGGCTTCAGGCGCGCCGACTTCGCCCGCTGCGCGGAGGTCGCCTCGATGAAACGCGGCCGCGCCGCGACGATCCTCGCCGAGGTGTCGAGCGCCGTCGCCGACTGGCCCCGCTTCGCCGAGGCCGCCGGGGTCGGCGAGCGCGAGACCCAGCGGATCGCCCTGGCGCACCGCCTCGACCTCGCGCCTCGCTGAATCAGGCGGTCAGCACCAGCGGCGCGTCGTCGATGATCACGAGCGTGTGCTCGAAGTGGGCCGAGCAGGACCCGTCGGCGGTCCTGTAGGTCCAGCCGTCCTCGCCCTCGACGACCGCCCCGGCGCCCGCGGCGATGATCGGCTCGATCGTCATCACCATCCCCGCGGTGAGCGGTTCGGTGAGCCCGGGGACCTCGAAGGCTACGCGCTCCGCGTGCCCCCTGGCGGCGGCGCTAGGTTCATCACATGGCGGACCTCCCCGAGCACGTCGCAACCAACCGCGCCTTCTGGGACGAGCTGGCGGATCGCTACGTGGACCCGGGCCGGCGCAACTGGGAGAGCGAGGAACCGATCTGGGGGATCTTCTCCGTCCCCGAGTTGGAGGTCGGCCTGCTGCCGGCGTCGCTCGACGGCCGCGACTCGATCGAGCTCGGCTGCGGCACCGGCTACGTCTCCGCCTGGCTGGCCCGGCGCGGCGCCCGCCCGGTCGGCATCGACAACTCCGCCAGACAACTGGAGACGGCGCGCGCCTTCCAGGAGGAGTTCGGGATCGAGTTCCCCCTCCTCCACGGGAACGCCGAGCACGTGCCCTACCCCGACGGCTCCTTCGACATCGCGATCTCCGAGTACGGGGCGAGCATCTGGTGCGACCCCTACGCCTGGATCCCCGAGGCGGCGCGCCTGCTGCGCCCCGGCGGCGAGCTCGTCTTCCTCGTCAACTCCATCTTCACGATCCTCTGCGGCCCCGACGACGAGACGATCCCGGCGGGCGACCGGCTCCTGCGTCCCCTCTTCGGCATGCACCGGGTCGAGTGGCCCGGCGAGGACTCGGTCGAATTCCACCTGCCGCCGGGCAAGATGATCTCCCTGCTGCGCGACTGCGACCTCGAGGTGACCGAGCTGATCGAAGTCCGCCCGCCCGCCGACGCGACCACGAAATCCACCAGCGTCGCCCTCGACTGGGCGCGCCGCTACCCCTGCGAGGAAGTCTGGCGCGCGCGCAAGCGCGGCTGACACGAAAATCCTCCGGCTGGTGGCTGATGATTCATTCCACGGCGGTTGGGGCCGGGGGGCGGCCGTCCGAGCTGCGTCCCGGGCATTTCGTAGCGACCCGGGCAGGCTGTGACCGCTACGAAATGCCCGGGACCTGTGAGGTTCGGGGGAGGACGCCGAAGGTCGGGAAGTCTCAGGGCTTCCGTGGGCGTCGGCGCTGTCGAACGCCACCCTGTTGAGCTGCCCGCTGCGGAACGTGGTCGGTGACCCGCCCCCGACCGGAACTTTCAGCACCCGGCTGCCGAATTCATCTTCGACGTACACGTTTTCGGCGGGCAGCGGCGGATCGACCGACAGGGTGGTTCCGGTCGGCGTGGCGGCCATCGCGGCGCCGGTCAGCCCCACCTGAAGGCCAGCGGCCGCGACCAGGAGGCGACGCCGAGGGTGACCCGGCGCAGGCGGATCACGACGCGGACCCCTTGACGATCGACCACGGACGCATCAGGTCGTCGTCCTCGTGCTCGAGGATGTGGCAGTGGTGGATGTATCCCGCCGGGAACTTGCTGCCGCTGTTCGGGATCCCGGCGATCGTCTCGGTCGGCGGTTCGAATTCCGAGATGACGATCCGGGTCACCATTTCCGCTTCGCAGAAGACGGTGTCCTTGTGGGACCGTTCCTCGTACGGGTACGGCGGAACCGGTGGGCCGGTGAAGCAGTGCGCCAACACCGGCTCCTCGGCCTTCTTGCGCCCGCCCTTCAGCCACTTTTCGTAGTCGGTCTGGTACCCGAACGCGTTGATCGGCTGGCGGTCCAACACCTGGAAGGAGACCAGGTGGACGTGCATCGGATGGGCGTCGTGGTTGAAGTTGATGTATTCCCAGATCTCGGTCGAGCCCTCCTTGACGAAGTCCAGGACAGGCGCCGCGAACGGCACCGCGTTGAACGTCAGGGTCCCGAAGAGATGGTCCTCGTACACCGCGAATTGCCGCCCGGCGGGTGCCGGGTCTCGGCTTGGCCGGGGCGACCTCGGGCAGCGTCAGGCGCTTCGGCGGCAGCGTCTTGTCTCCGCCCCCGGACAGTGGCTTGGTCACCCGGAACTGCATGATCTCCGGGATTTCCGCTCCGGTCCCGGACGCTCCGGGGTAGTGGACCGGGGCGTCGTAATTTTCCAAGGTGACCGGCGTGCCCTTCGGCAGCTGACCGAAGTCGACGATCAGGTCGCAGCGCTCCGCCGGCGACAGGAAGATGTCCAGCAGCTGCAGCGGCTCACGGAGGCCCTGGTCGGTGCCGACCAACCAGAACGGCATCCGGGGCTGAGGCAGATCGCTGACGTCCCTGGGGACGGAGAACTGCAGCCGCCAGGCACGCTCGTTCGAGGCGTTGATGACGCGCAGCCGATAACGGCGCGGCTCGACGGCCAGGAACGGGTAGGCCTTCCCGTTGACGACGGGAGTGTCCGCGGCCTGCACCGCGAGCATGGTGTAGGCGAGCGAACCGTCGGTGTGGAAGGTCCGGTCCTGCAGGATCAGCGGGACCTCGAACTCGCCCTGCGGCAGCCCGGGCGGTTCTTCGGAGCGGTCGTAGATGAACCAGAGGCCGGCGAGCCCGGCGTAGACGTTGAAGCTGGTCATCATCCAGCCGTGGTCGTGGTACCACAGCGTGGCCGCACGCGAGCTGTTCGTGTAGGCGTAGATCGCTTCGTTGGGCTTGACTTTGCTCGGGTCCAACGTCTGGTAATCGCCGGCGTGGATGCCGTCCGGGGTGTAGGAGTGCCGAGGCTGACCGTCGCTCTGGGGCGCGGTGACACCACCGTGCCGGTGGACGGTGTTCCACACGTTGACGCCCGGAGGAAGGGGCATCATGCTCTTGTAGGGAGGTGGGGCCATCGGGGTGAGCTGGGGGTCCCCGTTGCGAAGGCGGTCGATCGCGAACTGGAACAGGTGCCTGGTCGGCAGTTCGTTCCTGTACCTGGCGACCGTCGGGTGGTCCTTGGTCGTGCTGATCGTCGGACCGAGGTAGCCAATCCGATCGGTTGCTGGGGGTCCTGCGGGTTCGCCGCCCAGTACCCCCACACCTTCGCCGGCCCGAGGTCCCGGTGGAATTGCCACGAGCCCTGCCGCATCGAGACGTCGTAATAGTCGGCGCCCGGATAGGCGGAGGGATCCGGGATCGCGGTCGCCGGGATCGGCAGCGGGTCGACGTATTTCTTCAGCGGTGGGGTCTGCGGCACGTTGGCGCTCGCGGGCCCATTCCGGGCATCCCGGTGGGATGCGGCTTTCCGGAGGTCGCGGCCGCGCCGCCGGGGAGGTCGCATACGAAGGGAACCCCGATCAGCCCCGCACCGCCGCCCACCAGAGCGTTCCGCAGCACGGTCCGCCGGTTCATCCCGCCGCCCCCCGGCTCGCCGCCCGCTTGCGGCGAGCCGTGCCAATCACTGGGGTCCACGGCGTCTCCCAAGGCGACGAGCTACGCGAAGTCGTGCTTGGTCGGGACCGTCATACCGAAAACAAGGTATATGGCACCGAGTCTCACTCGGCGAATGTTCGAGCCACGGCCATGGCCCGTCGGGATCAACGCCCCCGGCAGGATTCGAACCTGCGACCGTCGGATTAGAAGTTCAGCCAGAGCACGTCCATTAGGCCGAATACCGCATGACAGAGCCGACCCCTTTCAAGGAGTTCGGCTGAGTTCGGTGGAGTCGGGGACCAATTTCGGGACCAAGTTTTCTGCCGCAGTAATCGGCAAGGTCTGCATCGGGTAGGCGGCCGGACCACGGAGGTTCGGGGGGCGGCGACACGGCGCCGAGCACGCAGCAGTCCGTTCTCCCGGGACTGACCGGCGGCGCTGCGCAACGTTTCCGCCTTGGATCAGGAGGCAGAATCAACTGGCAGGCCGAGCGCCTAGAAGCCGAAGGAAGCAAGCGGCATGAAGCATGAGCGCCACTTGCTCTGCCTCAACCTGCGGCTGAAGATCATGCGCAACCGAGTTTCGAAGATTTAGCCCAAGCGGATCTGCCAACAGGTTGTGGAGATACAAACGCCAGGCATCTTCTGCGAATACCCCCTTCAGCGCACGAAGCAGGTCACCTAAGGTCCGAACGCCCCCAGGGCGCAGCGCCTGGGGATCGGGCGGCTTGATGATCGGTATCCCGGCGTGGCGGGCGAGTTCGCGAACCAGCCTCTCTAAGCGAGGAGCCAGCATGTGTCCGGCCTCATCGAATTCGCCCTCCCAATAGAGATCGAAGCACCGAGCGATCCGAGATGCAAGATCAGCAGGAATCAATTCGGTCGTGAAAAACTCCGCGACATCGCCTATATCCGGCTTGCCATGGCGATCTCGAACAAGGTTAAGAACCGAGACCGCGCTCAGCGACCAGATGCGACTTGCAAAGGCACGCTCCTCGGCCTTTGCAAGATGATGGTGACTGGCCTCGTCGATGGCCCTGAATACCGTGGTGTTGTCCGGGCCGAAGACGACTTTGGTTACGTGAAACTGCAAGGGTGACTGCTGCATTTTTTGAGCGACCTGTTCCTCCACTTCTTCCTTAGTGCCACCCGGCGGACCGTAGTTTCCGAAGCGCATCAAACTGACTTGCCATCGGTTCTCGTCGTCGAGGAAGGACTCGTGGAAGGTTTCAAGTTCCGCCCTCGGAATCTGGACCTCGGTGCTGATCTCCTTGAGGTTGAGATCCTCATCGGAAATTTCCTGCAGCTCGTGCAGGAGTTCCGCTTCCTGATCGACCAAGCTATGGAGACGCGAAACCTCCAAGGCGTGTTCGAGGTGGACAACCCGGGCCAGGCCACCGTCTTGGTTGGCGAGTTGACGCCATTCCTGCACCTGAGCCCGGCGTAGCTCAGGTCGCTGGCTCGCGTCCACCAAAGGTTCCCGCAGGTCAACGATGCTCTCGCGGATCCGTGGGTCTCCGGCAAATCTCTCGAACGCCTGGAGAAGCAAGCCGTCAAGCTCGCCACCGTCCATCCTCCCGAGGTCGCTCAGTCCCCGCAGCAAAGTGAGGCTGACTCCAGGTCCAGCTTGCTCGGAATTGGGCTCAGCCGACAGGCTGCTCTGAATTCTCTCTTTCATCGCTGATTCCGCTGCCGTCATCCGGTCACTGTCTCCGACCATCCGGGCAAGCTCTAGGGAGCGACTCAGACAGCCGACCCGATCCATGGAGTGCCACTCAGGGTCCGAGGCAACCTCCAAGTAGGCATCGGCTGCCTTCCGGGCGTGCAGATCTGGGCGCTCGCCGTACCGAGCCACCCAAAGGAGGTCGTGCAACCGAGCTAGTAGCGCCGCGTTTGAAGTTGCCTCGACGGCTTCATTCCATTCGAGGAAAATGCTCTCTGGCAGTGACTCGATGGTCGGCGGAAACCTTTTGTTGTCGAACTCGATTGCGGCCCCGAATGCTCCCTCGGCTCGCTCCCGGTTCTGATCATGGCTGTGCTCGATGAAGTGGTAGCCGAGAGCTGCGACGAAAGGTGCTACTTCGTCGTCCGATTGCGAGGGTGACCCCTTCGCCAACCGGGTCCCTGCATATGGAAAGCCCTTCCCCTCACGTAGGGCCTCCTCCACCGCCGCGAGAATCTCGGATCTGACAGTCACTCAAGAAAAAATAGGCACAGCGCACGACGGGGCGGGAAGGCTCGACCTTCTGGGGGCCCCTCAGCGCTCCCAATACGGGGCAACTAAGCAGACCGTAGCCGGGGAGTTTCGTGAAACTGCGCCGAGCATTCAGATAGCCTCTCGCATCGTCAGCCATGGACCTATCGATCGAGAATGCAATCAACGGGATGCTCGAGGGGCGGATTCGGATTCCAGCCTTCCAGCGGGGCTTCGTATGGGATGCGGATCGCGTCGCCTATTTCATGGACACCCTCT
>Ga0153956_1001005_pt1 | contig 27785 bp, 18 predicted proteins | sample TSFL040MetaG_FD_104704 | JGI IMG/M metagenome (GOLD analysis project Ga0153956, IMG submission 104704) | Attine ant fungus gardens microbial communities from Florida, USA - TSFL040 MetaG | ecosystem: Host-associated > Fungi > Mycelium > Unclassified | place: USA: Florida, Wekiwa Springs... | reverse complement strand
GGGCGACCCTTCCCTCACGGGCAGCGGGACGTTCGTCCAGGGTCGCCCCCGCCGTCCCTTCCGGGCGTCTCCTGGCGACCCGGGCAGGCCGTGGCCAGGGGGCCGCTCCGTGGGGAGGGGTGGGGGTACGTGAGGCGGGAGGGTCACGGGAGCGTCACGGGAGACGCACGAGAGCGTCACGAAGGAGGGACGCATCCCTCACCGATCCCGGGCCTCGTCACGAAGACGCCGGGAACGTCACGCTTCCTCCCGTCTTCCCCAGGCCTCGCGGGTCACGCCAGGAGGCGCGTTCGCACTTAACGACACATGTTGTCGCTAAGTGCGAACTCGGTCCCGGCCGGGGCCCTCCGAGGGCCTGAAGGTGTGACGTCCCCGGCATCTTCGTCACGGACAGGGCCGAGGTGTGGACCTTTGCGCGCGGGGACGTCACGTAGGTCCGACCTCCTCCCGACCTGTGACGGGACCCTCCGGAAGACGTGACGAACCCTCGGCCTCGCCCGCGAGCCTCCCGGAAGATGTGAGGAACCCTTGACGCCTTCCCCGCAGACCTCCCGTGCCCTGGGCTCCTCATGGGGGTCACAGCCTGCCCGGACCCCCATGAGGAGCCCAGGGCCTCCCTCGGACGGCCGCAGGCGCCCCGGGAGCCCCACCCCCTCGGACGGCCGCAGGCGCCACGGGCCCCGCCTCGGACGGCCGCCCGGGCGGCACGCGCGGGGCGCCCGCTCAGCTCAGGCGCTTGCGCAGGACGTCCTTGCGGACCTTGCCGATCGAGGTCTTCGGCAGGCCGTCCTCGAAGCGCACCACGGTCGGGACCTTGAAGCGGGAGAGCTGGGCGCGGCAGTGCTCGGTGACCTCCGCGGCGGTCAGCGTGCCGCCCGGCTTGAGGACGACGACGGCGGCGACGGCCTCATCGCGGATCGGGTCCGGCACGCCGACCACGGCGGCCTCGGCGACCGCGGGGTGGTCGGCGATCACCGCCTCGACCTCGGAGGCGGAGACGTTCTCGCCCGCCCGCTTGATCATGTCCTTCTTGCGGTCGAAGAAGTAGAGGTAGCCCTGCTCGTCGGCGTAGGCGCTGTCGCCGGTGTGGAACCACTCGCCGCGCATGACCGCGGCGGTGGCCTCGGGGTCGCGCTCGTAGCCGAGCATCAGCGAGCGGCCCGGCTCGCCGTGGACGATGACTTCGCCGACCTCGCCCTGGGCGACCTCGTTGCCGTCGTCGTCGATCAGCTTCAGCCGCCGGCCGGGCGCCGGGAGGCCGACCGAGGGCCAGCGCCGGGGCGCCGCCACCGGGGCCACGGTGAGCAGGGTCATCGCCTCGCTGCAGCCATAGCCGTTGATCAGGCTGACGCCGTAGCGCCGCTCGAACTCCTCCTTCTCGCCGTCGGCGACGTTGATCGCGTAGAAGACCCGGCGCAGCGCGTGCTCGCGGTCGGTCGGCGCGGGCGGCTGGGCGAGCAGGGTGCGCAGCTGCATCGCCACGATCGCCGTCTGCGTCGCCCGGTGGCGGCGGATCTGCTCCCAGAAGCGGGAGGCGCTGAACTCCTCGATCAGGATCGCGGTGCCGCCCACCGTCATCGCCGCCAGCACCGTCATCCCCTGGCCGTTGACGTGGAAGAGGGGCAGCGCGGTCAGGCACCGCTCGCCCTCCTGCAGCCAGAGCGAGTGGACGGTGTCGAGGCCGGCGCGGAGGCAGTTGGAGTGGGTCAGCATCACCGCCTTGGGCTTCTTCGTGGTGCCGGAGGTGAAGAGGAGCTCGGCGAGGTCGATCCCCCGGGCGCGGGGCGCGGGCGGCGGCGCGGTGGCCAGCGCGGGCAGGTCGGCGAAGGCGATCTCGGGGGGCGTCGCCTGGCCGCGCGCGATCACCATCGTGGTCCCGGCCGGCGCGGCCTCGCGGACCGCCGCGGCGAGGCGCGGTTCGGTGATCGCCGCGCGCGCCTCGGTATGGTCGAACATGTGCCGCAGCTCGCTCGCCGTGTTGGCGACGTTCGACGGCACCATCACCGCGCCGAGCCACATCAGGGCGAACCAGGACACCAGGAACTCGGGGCTGTTGGCAAGGTGGACGACGACCCGCGTCCCCGGCTCCACCCCGCAGGCGCCGAGCCCGCCCGCGCAAGCCCTCACCCGCTCGCCGAACGCGGCATAGGTCAGCTCCTCGACCCGGCCCTCGCGATCCTCGAAGACCAAGAACGCCGCCGCCCCCTGCGCCTCGATCCGCTCCCGCAACAGGTCGATGAGACTGCGTTCCCCCTGCCGATCCAGGCTCATCGCCCCACCGTTCCACACCGACCCCGGTCCCATAACTGGCGCTCCCGACAGCCTCTCCCGGTGTTGATGGGCCGAAAACCTGCCTATATGTCCGGTTTTCGGCCCATCGACATGGGCGTCCCCCGACTGGCGGTTTAGCCAGTCGCCCCGCGGTCGGTAGCTTGATTCGATCGTGGGACCGGGTTCGTCGTCTGAGAGGAGTGGGATGTCCGAGAAGACTGGGGTTGCGGCGGTGGTTCGGCGGTACAACGAGCCGCTGGAGCTGGTCGAGTACCCCGTCCCCCACGCCGAGGCGAACGCGCTCGTGGTCGAAGTGGACGTGGCGACGATGTGCGGCAGCGACGTGCACGCCTGGGAGGGCGCTTACGAGGGGGTGCTGCCGGTCGAGCCGCCGCTGATCCTCGGGCACGAGGTGGTCGGCAAGGTGGTCGAGATCGGGCCGGGCGCGGAGCTCGACTCGCTCGGCACCCCGCTCGCCCCCGGCGACCGGGTGATCTGGACCCATGAGTCGTGCGGCCACTGCTGGGCCTGCACGATCGACAAAGAGCCGACCCTCTGCCCGGAGCGCAAGCTGGGGATGTTCACCTCGGCCGAGACCTGGCCCCACTTCAACGGCACCTTCGCCCAGTACAGCTACGTCTGGCCGCGGGCCGGGCGACTGCGGGTCCCCGACGGGCTGAAGAGCAGCTGGGCCTCGGCCGCCAGCTGTGCCCTGCGCACGGTGGTCAACGCGATCGAGCGGGCCGGGCGGATCGACTATCTCGACACCGTGCTGATCCAGGGCTCCGGCCCGGTCGGCCTCTACATGACCGCGATGGCCTCCGTCCACCGGCCGCGCAACCTGATCGTGATCGGCGCCCCGGACGAGCGGCTCGAGGTCGCCCGCAGCTACGGCGCGACCCATACGATCTCGATCGACGCGCACCCCGACGCGGCGGAGCGGATCGCGCTGGTGCGCGAGATCGACCCGCGCGGGGCGAGCGTGGCGTTCGAGTGCGCCGGCGCCCCCAACGCGGTCACCGAGGGGATCGAGATGATCGCCACCTCGGGCCGCTACGTGCTGGTCGGCAGCGTGATGGGCTCGCCGCAGCCGCTGGTCGCCCACCGCATCGTCAACCGCGGCCTGACCGTGATGGGCTCCTTCGGCGGCCACATCGACTCCTACTTCAAGGCGATGGAGTTCATGCAGGCCAACAGCGATCGCTTCGACTGGGACCTGGTGCTCGGCCGCCATTATGGGCTCGACGAAGTCGGCGACGCCCTGCGGAACATGCAGGAGGCGACCGACATCAAGCCGATCATCGAGACGACGGTCGGCTGAGGCGCCGGGGCCGGCGTCGGAGCGGGGCGCGGGGCGCCCGGCCGGCGCCTACTGCATGCACCAACCGCCGCTGACGTTGAGGTCCTCGCCGGTGATCGCGCCCGCCGCGTCGGAGACGAGGAAGTGGACACAATCGGCGACCTCCCCCGCGCCCACCAAGCGCTCCATCGGCATCGAGCGCAGGAACTCCCGCTCCGCCGCGGCTACCGACAGGCCGCGACCGACTGCCTGGCTCGCGATCACGTCGCGCAGCCGCCGGCCCGCGGTCGGGCCGGGCGAGACCAGGTTGACCCGGACCCCGTGCGGCGCCGCCTCGAGTGCCAGCGTGCGGACCAGCCCGATCAGCCCGGCCTTGCTCGCCGCGTAGGGCGTCCGCCCGGCCATCGGCCGCTTGCCGGTGGCCGAGCCGATCACCACCACCGCCCCGGCGCCGCGCGCGACCATCGCCGGCAGGAACGCCCGGCAGCAGAGGAAGGGCCCGGTGAGGTTGGTCTGGATCGTGTCCGCCCAGGCGTCGACCGGGGTCTCCCAGAGCGGCGCCGTGGTCCCCGCGACGCCGCTGTTGGCGACCAGCGCGTCGACGGTGCCGTGGCGCCGCGCGACCGCCTCGGCCAGCGCCGCGACCGAGTCGGGATCGCGCACGTCGGCGGCCAGCGCGTCGACCTCGCCCCCGGCCGCGGCGATCGCCCGCCGCCCCTCCTCCAGCCGGTCGGTCGAGCGGCCGGCGATCACGACCCGCGTCCCCGCCGCCGCCAGCCGCCGGGCGACCGCGAGGCCGATCCCGCCGCCGCCCCCGGTGACCACGGCGAGCCTGGCGTCGCCCGTCCCGCCGCTCATCCCGCCCCGCCCCGCGCCAGCCGCTCGCCGTAGGCCGCGAGCTCGGCGATGTCGGCGCCGTACTCCAGCGCGAAGGCGTCTTCGCTGAGGCCGTTGCGGGCCCGCAGGTAGTTGCCCTCCATGATCACGCAGAGCTTCCAGACCGCGAACCCCATGTGCCAGGAGAGGTCGACCGGCGGGCGCCGGGCGGCGGCGAAGTAGGCCTCGATCAGCTCCGCGCGGCCGGGATACCCGGGCTCGGCGGTGGCGCCGGAGAGCTTGCGCAGGCCCGCCGGGTCGCCCGGCCCCGCCCAGAGGGCCGCCAGCCAGCCGAGGTCCGCCAGCGGTTCGCCGACCGTCGCCATCTCCCAGTCGAGGACCGCGCGAACCGCCGCCGGCGCCCGCGGCGCCAGCATCACGTTGCCGAGCCGGAAGTCGCCGTGGACGAAGGCGGGCGGCTCCGCCGCGGGCAGGGCGGCCGCGACCAGGTCCCCGAGCCGGTCGAGCTCCGGCACGCCGCGCGACGCGTACTGCTGCCGCAGCCGGCCGAAGCGGGACACCTGCCGCCCCAGGTAACCGGCGCCGCGGCCGAACCCGGCCAGCCCGGCGGCGGCGAGGTCGAGCGAGTGCAGGGCGATCAGCGAGTCGACCAGCCGCGCCGCCACCGCCGCCCGTTCGGCCTCGAGGTGGGCCGGGGTGACGTCGTCGATCACCGTCCCCTCGAGGTAGCCGGCGACGAAGAAGGGGGCGCCGAGCACGGCCTCGTCCTCGCAGATCGCGAGGATCGCCGGGACCGCCACCGCGGTGTCGGCAAGCCGGGCCTGGATGCGGGCCTCGCGGACGACGTCGTGCGCGGAGGCGGGGTAGGGCGGCAGCGGCGGCCGGCGCAGGACGAGGCTGACGTCGTCGCGGTCGAGCCGGTAGGTGAGGTTGCTGTGACCGTCCCCGAGCGCCGCGATCCGCAGCTCCCCGCAGCCGAGCCCGGCGGCGTCGAGATAGGCGCGCAGGGCCGCGGGGCGCTCGATCCCGGCGGGGCGAAGCTCGTCCACCTACCCTCACACCCTGTCGTAAGTGTGTAGTGCGGACGGCGCGAACGTACGGTATAGATGGGTCACGATGACCACTGAACAGTATGTTTGGGCACCGAGCGCCGCCGATCGCGAGGCGGCGAACGTCTCACAGTTCATGCGCTGGCTCGAGGCACACGGGAATCCTTCGTTCACTGACTACCACGAACTATGGGCGTGGACTGTAGAGGAGCTGGAGTCCTTCTGGGCGGCAGTGTGGGACTACTATCGCTTACGACAGGTGAGCACCTACTCGGAGGTGTTGAGCGCCCGCCGGATGCCGGGAGCCCAATGGTTCGTCGGGGCCGAGCTGAACTACGCGGAGGAGGTCCTGCGGCGCGCCCCGGCGACCGGGCCCGCCTTGGTCTCGGTCGACGAGGACGGCGCCGTCGTCGGGACCACCCGCGACGAGCTCAGCGGACGCGTCGGCGCCCTCGCCGGGTTCCTGCGCGAGCTCGGGGTCGAGCCCGGCGACCGGGTCGCCGCCTACATCCCCAACATCGAGGCCGCCGTGGTGGCACTGCTCGCCAGCGCCGCGGTCGGCGCGGTCTGGTGCGCCTGCGCCCCCGACTTCGGCGAGCGCGGCGTGCTCGACCGCTTCACCCAGGTGGAGCCGAAGGTGCTCTTCGCGGTCGACGGCTACCGCTTCAAAGGCAAGGACCACGACCGCGCCGCGACCGTCGCCCGCCTGCGCGCGGCCCTGCCCGGCGCGACCACCGTCCTCGTCCGTGACCTCGACCCGTCCGCCCCGCTCCCCGCCGGCGCCGTCGCCTACGACGAGCTGATCGCCGCCCCGCGGCCGCCCGAGCTCACCCCGGTGCCCTTCGCCCACCCGCTCTGGATCCTCTTCTCCTCCGGCACCACCGGGCCGCCGAAGGGGATCGTGCAGGGCCACGGCGGCATCCTGGTCGAGCACCTGAAGTCGCTCGGGCTGTGCATGGACCTGCGCCCCGGGGACCGCTTCTTCTTCCACAGCTCGGTCAGCTGGATGGCCTGGAACTGGCTGGTCGGCGGGCTCCTGCACGGAGCCACGCCGGTCCTCTACAACGGCAGCCCGGCCGCCCACCGCGTCGGCAGCCTCTGGGAGATCGCCGCGGCCGCCGGGGCGAGCGTGCTCGGGCTCGGCTCGGCCTACGTCGCCCAGTGCCAGAAGGACGGCGTCGACCTCGGCGCGACCGGGGTCACGGCGGCGCTGCGGCTGGTCAACCCGACCGGCTCGCCGCTGGCCGAGAGCGGCTGGCGCTGGCTCGCCGCGCAGCTCGGCCCGCGGGTGCGGATCGACTCAACCTGCGGCGGCACCGACGTCTGCACCGCCTTCTTCGGCGGCAGCCCGCTCCTGCCGGTGCGGGCCGGGGAGATCCCCTGCCGCTGGCTCGGCGTCGACGCGGACGCGGTCGACCCCGCCGGGAGCAGCCTGCGCGGCCAGGTCGGCCAGCTCGTCCTGCGCTCGCCGCTGCCCTCGATGCCGCTCGCGCTCTGGCGCGACGACGACGGCAGCAGGTACCGCGCGACCTACCTCGACTCCTTCCCCGGCCTCTGGGACCAAGGCGACTGGATCGTGATCGGCGACGACGGCGGCGTCCGCGTGAACGGCCGCTCCGACGCGACCCTGAACCGGGGCGGCGTCCGCATCGGCCCGGCCGAGGTCTACGGCGCGGTCGAAGACCTCGAGGAGGTGGTCGACAGCCTCGTCGTCGGCGTCGACCTCCCGGATGGCGGCTACGCGATGCCGCTGTTCGTCACCCTGCGCGACGGGGTCGAGCTCGACGACGCCCTGCGCCGGCGGATCGCGACGACCATTCGCGAGCAGCTGACCCCGCGCCACGTCCCCGACGTGGTGGTGGCGGTCCCGGCGATCCCGCGGACGCTGACCGGGAAGAAGCTGGAGGTGCCGGTGAAGCGGATCCTCCAGGGCGTGGCCGCGAAGGACGCCGCCGCGGCCGACGTGATCGACCACCCGGAGGCACTGGTGTGGTTCGAGTCGCGGCGGCGGGGGGTGATCGCCGCCGCGACCGAACCGGGGGGAGGAGTCAGGTCTTCATGATGAACGGGTCCTGAATCTCGTCGCCGAGCTCGCACCAGACCATCTTCGACTGGAGGAACTCCTGGACGGCTTCGATCCCGTTCTTGCGCCCGATGCCGGAGCTCTTGTAACCGCCGAACGGGGCGTTGGGGGCGAACGCACGGTAAGTGTTCACCCAGACGCTGCCCGCCCGCAGGCGTTTCGCCATCTTGTGGACGCGCTTGACGTCACGGGTCCAGAGGCCGGCGGCGAGCCCGTACTCGGTCGAGTTGGCGATCGCGAGCGCCTCCGCTTCGTCCGTGAACGGCATCGTCGCCAGCACCGGCCCGAAGACCTCCTGCTGGGCGAGGCGGTCGGCGGGGTCGACGTCACGGATGATCGTCGGCTTGTAGAAGAGCCCGTTCGGGAGCTCCTCGACCGAGGCGAAATCGCCGCCGGTGGCGACGTTGGCGCCGTTCTTCCGCGCGTCCTCGACGAAGCCCGCGATTTTTTCGATCTGCGGCTGGGTCGCGACCGGGCCCATCTGCGTCTCCACCTTCATCGGGTCGCCGAGCCGGATCTGCTCCGCCCGTCCTACCAGTCGCCCGACGAACTCGTCGTAGACCTCGCTCTGCACCAGCAACCGGGAGCCGGCGATGCAGGTCTGCCCGGTGGCGGCGAAGATTCCGGCGAAGACGCCCGCCTCGGCGGCGTCCAGGTCGGCGTCGGCAAAGACGATGTTCGGGCTCTTGCCGCCGAGCTCGAGGAGGAACCCGCGGGTGCGGGCCGCAAGCGACTCGGCGACCGCCTGGCCGCCGACCGGGCCGCCGGTGAAGGCCACCTTTTCCACCCCGGGGTGGTTGACGAGCGCGGCGCCGGTGGCGGCGGGGCCGGTGACGACGTTGACGACGCCGGGCGGGAAGCCGGCCTCCTCGAACAGGCGCACCAGGTGGAGGAAGCCGGCCGAGGAGAACTCCGAGGGCTTGATCACCAGAGTGTTACCCCCGGCCAGGGCGGCGCCGGTGTACATCATCGTGTCCAGTGACGGACTGTTCCAAGGAGTGATCAGCGCGACGACGCCGAGCGGCTCGCGGACGCGGTAACCGAACATCGTCGGGCGGTCGAGCGGCACCACCGCACCCTCGATCTTGTCGGCCATCCCACCGAAGTAGTACAGGTACTCGGGGATCTGCTTGAACTGCGCGGTCATCTCGCGGTAGAGCTTGCCGTTGTCGCGGGTCTCGTAGGCGGCCAGCTCCTCGGCGCGCTCGGCGACCAGGTCGGCGAGGCGCATCAGCAGGCGCCCCCGTCTGGTCGCGGTCAACCCTCCCCAGGCAGCCGACTCGAACGCCGCCCAGCCGGCCTTCACCGCGCGGTCGACGTCCTCGGCACCCGCCAGGGACATGTCGGCCCAAACCTCACCGGTGGCCGGATTGGTCGACTCGAAGGTCTCACCCGAGGTGGGGAACGACTCTTCTCCATCGATGTAGAAGCCGTATTTCTCGCGGGTCTCCACCTGTGCCGCGGTAGCGGTCATGTTCTGCTTCCTCTCCGTTTGCCGGTGTGCGACTTGCCAATCCCACCGTTCAGGGAACCAATGTGCAGTGGTCGAGGCAACTGACGTTTGCGCTAGTCGCATCGAGTGTCATCCGGACCGGAGTCGAGTACTGTTTCGGTGCGGCACGGGGGGCCGTCCGCAGCGCCGAGAGAAGGATGGGATGACCGCGTACGAGAACCTGGGCGCACAGCCCCTGCCCGATGACCCGGCCAACCCCGCACGCATGGTCTGCATGGCGATCGGCGCCGCCGCGGTGGTGGCGATGCGCGGGACCGGGATCGACGCCGCGCCGATCGCCGTCGACGGGATCGCCGCGGCGGAGGCCGGCGACCTGCACCGCGCGGCGCTCGCCGGCGAGCGGCCCGACGCCGAGGCGATCCCGCTGGAGTGGGACGGGCGCGAGATCGGCGTCGTCTACATCGTCCGCGACCCGAACCAGGGCCCGGCCGACCCCAAGCACGACGCCCTGATCGAGACGTTCGCCCGCCACCTCGCGATCTCGATCGCCTACGTCGACCTCGGGCCCCGTCCCCAGGCCGAAGACGACGGGATGGAGGCGTTCGCGACGGTCGACGAGCTCACCTCGCGGACCTGGACACTGGCCCAGCTCTCCGCCCGGCTCGGCGAGATCGCGGCGAGCGCGACCGGGGCGACAGGCGCGGCGATCGCGCTCTGGGACGAGCAGCGCGGCATCCTCCACTTCCTGCCCGGCTCCTACGGCGCCTCCGAGCGCGCCTCGCTCTCCTACCAGGTGCCGACCTCGGAAATCCGCAGCAACGCGGTGCGAGTCTTCCGCACCGGGCGGCCGTACCTGAGCAACGACGCGCGCGCGGATCCCGGCGTCCTGCAGCCGTACGCGGAGGCGTTCGAGATCACCAACCTCCTCTCGGTGCCGCTCAACACCGGCATGCGCTCGATCGGCGTGCTGCACCTCGCCAACAAGCCGACCGGCTTCACCATGGACGACGTCGCCGTCGCCGAGAAGCTGGCGCCGAAGATCGCCCTGGCGGTCGAGATGCGGCGCTCGATGCTCGCCGTGCACGCCCAGCAGCGGCTCGAGTCGGCGCTCGTCGCGGCGGCGGTCAAGATCGCCGGCGGCGCGGGCGCGCGCGAGTGGGTCTTCCCGGCGCTGGAGGAGATGGGGCTGGCCGCCGACGCGCGGATGATGGCGCTCAGCTTCCCCGACCAAGAGGCGCCGATGCTGTGGCAGTCGGGCCCGGTCGACGAGGTGCTGGAAGCGGACTTCCTCGCCGCCGGGACGATCGCCCGCGCCGCGGTCGCCGCCGACAACTCGCCGCCGAGCGGCGCGGGCGACCCGGGCTGGTCGACTTCACACGCGCCCGTGATCCTCGAGGGCGAGCAGATCGCGACCCTCTCCGCCCTGCGCGATCACAGCGAGCCGTTCGGCGAGTCCGAGACCCTCGCCTTCGAACGGCTGGCCTCGCTGGCGGTGCTCGCCTGGACCGCCGACCGCTACCGCGAGGAGCGCGCCCGGGTGTCGGTCCTGCGCGAGCGCCAGCGGATCGGCGACGACCTCCACGACCGCGTCGCCCAGATCCTCTTCGCCGCCCAGCTGGCGCTGGACTCGGCCCTCGAGCGCGGCGGCCTCCAGCCCGAGGACGCCGACCGGATCACCAAAGCCCGCGCCCTCCTGGTCCGCGGCGACCGCGAAATCCACGAGACCATCCACCGCCTCTCGCAGCCCTGCGCGGACTCCTTCCGCGAACGCCTCGTCGCCACCGTGGAGACGGTCAGCGAAGACTTCGGCGTCGCGATCCACGTCGACGTCCCCACCGACGTCGGCGACGCCGCCTCGGCCCTCGACACTCCCCGCCTCGACGCCATGCTCCGCGCCGTCCGCGAGGCCGCCACCAACGCCGCCAAGCACGCGGGCCCCTGCCGCATCGCGGTCGAAGCCCGCGTCGCCGGCGACGCCGACCCGGCCATGGTCGTCACCATCGTCGACGACGGCATCGGCCCCAAAATCGAGCGCCCCGGCCGCCACCGCCACGGCCTCTCCGCCGCCCGCCGCCAACTCGCCGAGCACGGCGGCGACCTCCACGTAGCCCAACGCTCCCCGGTCGGCACGACGGTGACCGCGAAGCTGTCGCTGTAGGGCGTGAGAAGGGACGCGTCCCGTCAGCTGTTCCTTATGCGCCTATGAGGCGCATAAGGAACAGCTGACGGGACGGCCATGGGACGCCCGGGCCACTCCCGAGGGGAGAGGTGGAGGGACCGTGCCGGGAGGGTCACGGGAGCCTCACGGCGGACGGACGGACCCGTCACGGATGCGTGGCGCCGTGACGAAGAGGCCGGACCGCGGTCGTCCTTTCGTCCGCCCGACCCGGGGCGGTCGTCCTTTGGTCCGTCTACCGGACTTAAGGACGACCGCGGTCCTGGGACCGGACGAAAGGACGACCGCGCCGCTCGTCTCGGGGCCGGGAGGCGTGACGTCCCCGGCGTCTTCGTCACGGACCCTTGACCTCTCCCCACGCGAAGCCCCACGTCCTGGGCTCCTCATGGGGGTCACAGCCTGCCAGGACCCCCATGAGGAGCCCAGGACACCCGGGCCCCCCTCGGACGGCCGCCCGGGCCACGAACCTCCGCCCGCTCCCTAAACCAACCTGAAGTCCACCACCGGCTCGTCCCCCGCGCGGACCAGATCTACCAGCAGCGCTCGGCCGGAGAGCGGGTCGACGTATTGGCGGAGCTCGAGGCGGGGGTCGACGGTGATGCGGGGGCCCAGCTCGGCGGTGGTGAGGGGGCGCCAGGGGCAGGTGGCTCGCCAGTCGTCGCCGAGGGGGCCGAGGATGGTGCCGCTGGGGAGCGCCTGGACCAGGAGGTCGTCGCCGTCGCGGACGAGGTTGATCACGTCGGCCCAGGTGTGGACGACCTCGAGGTCGTCGCGCACCTCGTAGTGGTCGCGGCGGTTTCGCAGGGAGTCTTTGCGCGCCTCGCGGGCGGCGGCGCGGCGGGCGGCGGTGGCGCTCTCGTCGACCTCTCCCCCCTCGGTGAGGACGACCCCGTAGGCCGCCGCCGCGAACTCGGCGGTGACCTTGCCGTCGCGGTGGTCCGCCCGCACGCGCTCCGGGTCGCGCTCGAGCGGGTCGCCATAGCCGCCCGCGTTCTGGGTGATGTTGTTGATCACGTCGCCGGCGACGAGGTCCATCGAGAACTTCGCCTCCGGGATCGAGTGCTCGCCGGCGAGCTGGGCCGTCTCGGCGATCGTCTCGCCCGCCGCATAACGCTCGCGCCAGTCGGTGCCCTGGACGATTTCGTAACGGCTGGTCCCGCCGGGCTGGGCGCCGAACATGCCGGTCAGGCCGGGGACGACCGCCCCCTGCGTCCCACATACGACCTGCATCTCCTCCGCCCCGTGCACGGCCAGGCCGAACTCGATGCCGTTGCCGCCGCGGAACCGCCCGGCGCCGCCGGAGTCGCTCGCCTCGCGCCGCCACAGCCACAGCAGCGGGCTGTTGGACTCCTCCTGCTCGACGTCGTTGAACCCCCCGCCGAGGCAGATCAGGCTCCCGCCCACGTCGACCCCGTCACGGAAGTCGAAGGCCGACCCGCCCCAGCCGAGCGAGTCCATCACCATCGTCCCGAACGGCTCGCCGTACTGGTTCAGGCCGCCGAACTGGACCAGGATCCAGGAGCCGTCCGCCGGCCCGCAGACGTAATCGCGGTACTCCGAGAAGGCGAGCATCTTCGCCGTGCAGACCGCGGCCGCCCCGTTGGCGATCCAGGTCCCGGTCACCGAGCCCGCCGAGACCGGCGACGGCGGCTCCGCGCTGACCACGCTGTTGGGCTCGGTGATCACCTCGATGTTCCGCAGCAGCCCGGCGTTCCACCCCAGCCGCGAGCCGAAGATCCCGACCACCACCGTGGCGATCGCGCCGTAGGTGCCGGAGGCGGTGGCGTTGCCCATGCCGACGATCGCCGGGTCGGTCCCGGTGAAGTCGAAGACCAGCCGGTCGCCGCGCTTGCGCAGCAGGCAGCGCACCTTGTAGAGGTTGTTCTGGTGCCCGTCGTGGTCGACGAAGCCGACCTGCTCGAAGTCCCCGTCGGGCAGCTCCGCGACCCACTCCCGCATCTGCGCCTCGGTGCGCTCGATCGAGGTCGCCATCGTCGCCGCGACCACCTCGCCCCCGTAGGTCTCGCACGCCTCCGCCAGCCGCGCCTGCGACACCCGGTGGGCGGAGAGGAAGGCGGAGAAGTCGTTGGCGACCATCGCCGGCATCCGCGAGTTGGCGAGGATCATGTCCCAGATCCCGCGGTTCACCTTGCCCGCTTCGACGATCCGCGAGAGCGGCACCCGCAGCCCCTCCTGGAAGACGTCGGTGGCGGTCGGGCACCAGGACCCCGGGAACATCCCGCCGAGGTCCATCACGTGGGCCATGCAACCGGTCCAGGCGACCAGCTCCCCTTCGTGGAAGAACGGCGAGACGAACTGCACGTCGGACTGGTGCACCCCCGCGGTGAAGGGGTCGTTGCTGACGAAGACGTCCCCCTCGCGCAGCTCCTCCCCCGGCACCGTCGCCAGCACGTGCTTGATCAGCAGCTGCATGACGAACAGCGGCAGCATGTAGAAGACCCCGGTGACCGCGATCTCCCCCGCCGCCGTGTAGATCGCGAAGTTGTAGTCGGTGGCGTGGACCACGGGCGACCCGGAGGCGTGGACGATCGTCGTCGCCCCCTCCTCGTTGATCGAGTAGAGGCGGTGGCTGACCACCTCGAAGGTGACCGGATCGAGCTTCGTCGCGGTGTTCACTGTGTGCTCCCTCCCCTTGGTGACAGTCGCTTAGACCGAGATGAGGACGTTCCCGTGCGCGTCCACCGCCGCCGACTGGTCACGGCCGATGACGATGTTGGTGTCGGGCAGCTCGATGATCGCCGGGCCCTCGAACCGGCTGCCGGGGACCGTCTGCGCCTCGGTGTAGACGGCGGCCGAGACCCACTCGCCGTCGTAGACCTCGTCGCGGCGGATCGGCTCCGGGGCACTCGCGCCGGCGCCGGCGCCCGGCCCACCGTCGCCGCCCCCCGGCGCGCCCCCCGGCCCCTCGTCCCCGCGGTCGAGCACCCCGGTCGCGACCACCCGCCAGGTGACGAACTCGAGCCCCGCCGCGCGGAACGCCGAGCCCTCCCCCATGCGCTGCTCGTAGGCGGCGAGGAAGCGCTCGCCGAGGTCATCGAGCGCCGCCCCGTCGAGCGCCCCGGCCGGCACCGGCATCGCCAGCTCGTGGATCTGGAAGCGGAAGCGGGTGTCGACCACGCGCTCGATCTCGATCGCCTCGCGGCCGAGGCCCTGGGACTCGAGCAACGCGACCGCCTCCGCCGCCAGCGCCTCCAGCACCGCGGTCACCTCGCCGGCGTCGATGAACTCGGAGACGCCCGAGCTCCCCGGCGGGGTCAGGAACGAGCGCGAGAGCTCCTTGGTGACGACGAGATCGGAGCTGAGGATGCCGAAGGCCGAGTGGACCGAGGCGGTCGGCGGCACGATCACCCGCTTCACCCCGAGCCCGGCGCCGAAGGAGGAGGCGTGGACCGGCCCGGCGCCACCGTAGGCGACCACCGCGAACTCGCGCGGGTCGTAGCCGCGGTGGACGGTCGTGCGGCGGATCAGGTCGGTCAGCTTGGCGTCGACGATCCGCTTGATCCCCAGCGCCGCGTCCTCGACCGAGAGCCCCAGGGGCTCCGCGATCTTGCTCCGGATCGCCGCCACCGCGCCGTCGCGATCGAGCGCCTTGCGCCCGCCGAGGAAGGTGTCCGGGTTGATCAGGCCGAGGACCACGTCGGCGTCGGTGACGGTCGGCTCCTCGCCGCCGTTGCCGTAACAGACCGGGCCCGGCTGGGCGCCCGCGCTCTCCGGCCCGACCTGGAGCCCGCCGCGCGCGACCCGGGCGATGCTGCCGCCCCCCGCGCCGACCGTCTCCACCGCCACCGAGGGCACCCCGATCGGCTGCGCGTCGATCACCGTCGTCTGCTGCAGCAGCGGCTTGCCGTCGACGATCAGGCCGACGTCGAAGCTGGTCCCGCCCATGTCGGTGGTGACGATGTTCGGCTCCCCGTCCGCCGCCGCGATGACCCCACAGCCGACCACCCCGCCGACCGGCCCGGAGAGCAGGAAGTTGACCGGCAGCGAGGCCGCCTGCTCGACCCCGGTGACGCCGCCGTTCGACTGCATCAGCAGCGGCTCGCGCGGCAGCCCGGCCTCCTCCAGGGTCTGGCGCAGGGACGCGGTGACCGCGCTGACCCGCGGCCCGAGGAAGGCGTTGACCGCCGTGGTGACCCCGCGCGAGTACTCGTTGATCCGGGCGAGGACCTCGCTCGAGGTGCTGACGTAGACGCCCGGCGCCTCCTCGCGGACCAGCTCGGCGACCCGCCGCTCGTGCGCCGGGTGCTTGGTGCACCAGAGGAGGGCGACGGCGATCGCCTCGACCCCCGCCTCGACCAGGCTGCGGATCGCCGCCCGGGTCGCCTCCTCGTCCAGCGGCATCAGCACCTCGCCGTGGAAGTCGACCCGCTCGGGGACCTCGCGCACGAGGCTGCGCTCGACCACCGGCGGGTGCTTGGTCAGCCCGCGGTAGTTCTTCAGCACCGCCTCCGGCAGCCCGAACCCCTTGTAGCCGCGCATGATGAAGAGCGTGTCGGCGAAGCCGGCCGTGTGCAGCACGCCGGTGCGGGCGCCGCGCCGTTCGAGCAGCGCGTTGGTGGCGACCGTCGTCCCGTGCGAGAAGAGGCGGATGCCGCCGACGAACTCCTCGCGCGAGAGGCCGAGGTCGGCGGCGGCCAGCTCGAAGGTGTCGAGGACGCCCCGCACCAGGTCCTCCGGCGTGGTCGGCGACTTGTAACGGCGCACCCCCTCGCCCGCCCGCGCGACGACGGTGTCGGTGAACGTGCCGCCGATGTCAGAGGCGACCGACAAGCTCTCCACGGGACTCACTCCAAACCCTCCTCTCCTCTCCGGACCGGGACCAGAGTGCCATCGCCCCCCGGCCTCCACAACTAGCAGTGTCGCCAGTTGGCACGCCCGGCCCGGCCGCCGAGTCTCCAGGGTCATGGTCGACCACACTCCCAGCGGCGCTCCCGCGGCGGGTGGCGAAGGGACGCCGGGGCCGCTGCACGGGCTGGTGATCATCGAGCTCGGCAGCATCGTCGCCTCCCCCTTCGCCGCGCGGATGCTGGCCGACCTCGGCGCCGAGGTGATCAAGGTCGAGGCGCCGGACTCGCCCGACCCGATGCGCGGCTGGGGCCACGGCACGGTCGAGGGCCGCTCGCTCTGGTGGCCGCTGCAGACCCGCAACAAGCGGCTGGTGACGATCAACCTGCGCGATCCCGAGGGCCAGCAGCTCTTCGCCGAGCTCGCGGCGGGCGCCGACGCCGTGCTCGAGAACTTCCGGCCGGGGACGCTGGAGCGCTGGAACCTCGGCTACGACCGCCTCGCGTCGGAGAACCCCGGCCTGATCCTGGTGCGCATCTCCGGCTTCGGCCAGACCGGCGCCCAGTCGCGGCGCGCCTCCTACGCGGCGGTCGCCGAGTCGGTCGGCGGGCTGCGTTACGTCAACGGCTATGGCGACCGGCCGCCGCCCCGCTTCGGAATCTCGCTCGGCGACTCGCTCGGCTCGCTCTTCGCCGTGCAGGGGCTGCTGGCGGCGGTCTTCGAGCGCGACGTCGGCGGCAGCGGCCGCGGCCAGGTGGTCGACGTCTCCCTCGCCGAGTCCTGCTTCGCCCTGCTCGAGAGCACGGTCACCGAGTACGACCGCCTCGGCGTGGTGCGGGAGCCGACCGGGACGCGGCTGAAGAACGTCGCCCCGTCCAACCTCTACACCACCGCCGACGGGCGCTGGCTGGTGATCGCCGCCAACCAGGACTCGCTCTTCCGCCGCCTCTGCGCGGCGATGGGCCGGCCCGAGCTCGCCGCGGACCCGCGCTTCGCCGACCACGGCGGCCGCGCCGCCAACCAGGACGAGATCGAAGGCATCGTCGCCGCCTGGGCGGCGCGCCACGACGCGGCGGCGCTGGAAGCGAGCCTGGCCGAGCACGACGTCGCCTTCGGCCAGGTGCAGTCGGCGGCGGACCTGGTCGCCGACCCGCTGTACCGCGAACGCGAGATGCTGGTCGAGCACGAGGACGAGCACCTGGGGACGCTGCTCGGCCCCGGCGTCGTCCCCAAGTTCTCGCGCACCCCGGGCTCGGTCCGCTGGAGCGGCCGCTGGGAGCCGGGGACCGACAACGCGGGCGTGCTCGGCCGGCTGCGCTCGCCGGCGGAGCTGCGCCGGCTGGCCCGGGCGGGGGTGATCGCCGATGTCGATTGACCTGCGGCGGGAGGGCGCGGTCGCGATCGTCACGATCGACCGGCCGGAGAAGCTGAACGCGCTCGACGAGGCGCACTACGCCGCCCTCTCGGACGCCTGGATCGAGGTGCGCGACGACGACGCGATCCGCTCTGCGGTGATCACCGGGGCCGGGGACCGGGCCTTCTGCGTCGGCGCCGACCTGCGCAGCTACGTCGGCGCCGAGCGCGGCCTCGCCGAGCACCTGCACACCCAGGAGCAGCTGCTGCTGAACCGCGGGCTGGAGGTGTGGAAGCCGATCGTCGCGGCGGTCAACGGCTATTGCCTGGGCGGCGGGCTGACGCTGCTGCTGGCGACCGACCTGCGCCTCGCCGCGCCGGGTGCGACCTTCGGCGTGCCGGAGGTGACGCGTGGGGTGGTCGCCGCGAACGGCGGGACCCAGCGCATCCTGCGCCAGCTGCCGCACGCGATCGGGATGGAGATGCTGCTGACCGGGGCGCGGATCGACGCCGAGCGCGCCGCGGCCGTCGGCCTCGTCAACCGGGTGGTCCCGGCCGCCGCGCTGGGCGACGAGGCGGCGGCGCTGGCGGAGCGGATCGCGGCCAACGCGCCGCTGGCGGTGCAGGCGAGCAAGGAGTTGGCGTTGCGCTCTTACGACGTCGACCTCGCCACCGGCCTGCGCCTCGAGCAGGCGACCAACCGGCTGCTGCAAGGGAGCGAGGACGTCGCCGAGGGCAAGGCGGCCTTCGCGGCGAAGCGCGAGCCCCGCTTCCGGGGGCGCTGAGGTGCGCGGCCGTCACGCGATCGCCGGGATCGGCCAGACCGCCTACGGCAAGCTCGCGGGGCGCTCGACGATCTCGCTCAACGTCGAGGCGGCGCGGGCGGCGATCGCCGACGCCGGGATCGAGAAGGACGCGATCGACGCGCTCTACGTGAAGACGCCGACCTCGGACTTCACCCAGCTCTACGGGGCGAAGGTGGCCGCGGCGCTGGGCCTGCAGCCGGCGGTGCTCGGGTCGTGGGACCAGGGCGGCGCCTCGACGATCAGCATGATCGCGATGGCGGCGATGGCGATCGAGGCCGGCCAGGCGTCCGTCGCCCTCGTCACCGTCGCCGACAACCCGCGCACCGGCTCGCGCCACGCCTACGAACGACCGGCCGGCGGCGACGACGCCTACGGCTGGATCGGCGTGATCGGCGGCTACGCGATGATCGCCCGCCGCCACATGGAGGAGTTCGGCACCAGCAGCGAGCAGCTGGCCGCGGTCGCCGTCGCCGCCCGCCGCCACGGCGCGGGCAACCCGGGCGCCCAGCTGCGCAAGCCGATCGCGGTCGCCGACCACCAGGCCTCGCCGCTCGTCGTCGACCCGTTCCACCGCGACGACTGCTGCCTGGTCTCCGACGGTGGCGCGGCGCTGATCGTCACCGCCGCCGACGCGGCGCCGCGCGAGGGCGCCCCGGCGCCGATCCCGATCCTCGGCTTCGGCCAGGGCAACACCGCCTGGGACGTAGCGCTCCGTCCCGAGCTGACCGCGACCGCGGCCACCGTCTCCGGCGCCACCGCCTTCCGCATGGCCGGGATCGGGCCCGGCGACGTCGACGTCGCCCAGCTCTACGACTCGTTCTCGATCGTCCCCCTGATGACGCTCGAGGACTACGGCTTCTGCCGCAAGGGCGAGGGCGGCGACTGGGTCGGCGGCGGCCGGGTCGAGCGCGGCGGCGAGCTGCCGCTCAACACCAGCGGCGGCCTGCTGTCGGAGTCCGGCATCCCCGGTCCCCAGCTGGTGCTGGAGGGGGTGCGGCAGCTGCGCGGCGAGTCGCCCAACCCCGTCCCCGGGGCGAGCGTCTGCCTCGTCAGCGGCCAGGGCGGCACGATGCAGACCCACGCGACCCTGGTCCTGGGCGGATGACCGACGCCGCCCCCCAGCGCGATCTCGTCGCCGAGTGGCAGGACGCCCTCGGCCGCGGCAGCCTCACCTTCGCCCGCTGCGCGAGCTGTGGCCTCGCCTGGCTGCCGCCCCGCGCGGAGTGCCCCCGTTGCCTCGGCCCCGACTGGTCCTGGGAGGAGGCCGGCGGCCGCGCCAAGCTGATCAGCTGGGTCGTCTACCACCGCGCCTACCGCGAGGACCTCACCGCCGCGATCCCCTACACCGTCGCCCTGGTCGAGCTCGCCGAGGGCCCCAGAATGATCGGCGCCCTCCACAACGTCCCCCAGCCCCGCGCCGACCAACCCCTCCAGCTCTCCCACACCGAAGGGACGAAGGCCTTCTTCTGCCCCACCCCCCCGTCGATGGGCCGAAAACCGGACGCATAGGCAGGTTTTCGGCCCATCGACGGGGGGGTGTCACGGAATGCCGGCCAGCGTCGCGTCGACCAGGGGGGTGATCGAGGCCAGGTCGGTCAGGCCGCGGATCGTGGTTTCCAGGCGCGCCAGGGCGGGGGCGTCGATCGGCATCTCGGCGAGCAGGCGGTGGGCGTTTGCCTGGACGCCCGCCCAGTCCCAGCTGTAGGTGGCGTCGTCGGGGATCAGCTCGCGGACGTGCTCTTGGCCGTCGACCCCGGTCAGCTCGATCCGGGCGGCCAGGACGGGCAGGCGGTCGAGGGGGAGGACCTCGGTGCGGGCGACCAGCTCGGCGATCGTCGGGTCGTCGGTCTCGCGCAGCCCGGCGAGGGTCGCGTCGCGGTGCTTGAGGGCCATCGCGACGCAGAAGGGGGCGCTCATCAGGCTGTCGCCGAGGTCGCGGAACGGGCCGCGATTGAGCGTCCCCGGGTAGTCGCGGTCGGCGGGGTTGAGCAGGCACCGGATGGCGACCACGTCGTCGGGACCGAGGTCGGCCGCGGCGGCCAGCTCGACCGTCGCCGCGACCGCGCTCTGGGTGATGTTGCAGACCGGGTAGGGCTTGTAGATGACGTCGAGGATCCGCCACCGCTCGCCCAGCTCCCAGGCCGCGTCGGCGTCCACGGCCGCCCCCGCGAAGGCGCCCGCGAACCCCGCCTCGCCCGCGAGCCAGCGCCGCGCCCCGGTCGCCCCGCCGGCCGCCAGGGTCGCCGCCCAGAGGCCGTTGCGGGCCGCCATGCCGAGCTGCCAGCGCCACTCGCTGGTGCCCTCGATCCAGGTCTGGTTGAGCCCGCCGGCGAAGCTGGCGGCGATCGCGATCGCGTCCTCGGCCCGCTCCGCGTCGAGGCCAAGCAGCGAGGCGCAGGCGGCGGCCGAGCCGAGCGTCCCGTAGAGCCCCGAGGCGCGGAAGCCGCGCGCCGTGCCGGCGGCGGCGAGGCGCTCCCCGATCGCGGCCGCGACCTCATAGCCGGTGACCGCGGCGCGGGCGAAGCGCGCCCCGTCGGCGCCCTGGCGCTCGGCCAGCGCCAGCGTCGCCGGGATCACCGCGGAGCCGACGTGCGTCTTGGCGGCGAAGTGGGTGTCGTCCTGCGCCCGGGCGTGCATCAAGGCGGCGTTGGCGAAGGCCGCGTGCTCGGCATCGACCGCCTCGCCGCGACAGAGCAGCGTCGCCTCGGCCGGGCCGAAGCCCGCGGCGGCGCCCCAGATCTTGGGACCCTCGCTGTGGGCGGCCAGCGCCACGGCGAAGTCGTGGAGCAGGTTGCAGCGCAGCTTCTCCAGCACCGCGGGAGGCAGCTCCCGCGCGCGGGACTCGACCACGAACCGGCCGAAGGGCGCGTCCGGCGCGCCGCCGCCGGCACCCCCGCTCATGCGTCGCCGCCGGACCCGCCCGCGGGCCGGAAGACCGTCCGGATCGCGTCCAGCGAGCCGTCCGCATAGCGCTCGAACGCCCCGATCACGCCGTCGAACCCGACCGTCAACTCGATCAGCGGCGCCAGGTCCAGGTCGGTGCTGTCGATCCAGTCGGCGACGTTGACGAAGTCCTGGTGGGTGTAGGCGAAGGAGCCGAGGATCCGGGTCTCGTTCTCGACCAGGCGCGAGACCGGGAAGGCGACCTCGTCGGCCCAGATGCCGATCACCACGACCGTCCCCTTGCGCCCGGTCGCCGCCACCGCCGTGGCGATCGTCTGCGGCCGCGCCACGCAGTCGAGGGCGAACTCGAAGGACGCGCCGGCGGCGGCCACCGCGTCGGGATCGGCGGTGGCGAGCCCGAGGCTCTCGGCGACGCGCCGCCGTCCCGGCAACGGCTCGGCGACCACCACCTCCGCCCCCCGGCGCCGCGCCCCGAGCGCCGCCCCGAGGCCGATGATGCCGCCCCCGAGGACCAGCACCGGGGAGCCCGCGCCGATGCCGGCGAGGCGGACGCCGTGCTCGCCGACGGTCAGCGGCTCGACCAGCGAGCCCCACTCGAGCGGCCGCTCCCCGCTCAGCGGGACCAGATTGGCAACCGGGACGACCATCGCCTCGGCGAAGCCACCGGGCGCCGCCGGCATGCAGCCGTACACCCGCCGCCCGGCGCAGGCGTTGGTTTCGCCGCCACGGCAGAACTCGCACTCGCCGCAGCCCTCGATCGGGTCGATCGCCACCGCGGTGCCCGCCGCTGGCCCCTCCGTCCCCGGACCGAGCGCGTCGACGAAGCCGACCGGCTCGTGCCCCATCACCAGCGTCCCGCCCGGGGCGAGCACTTCGTCGCGCCGCTGGTTGAGCCCGCTGTACCCGTAGATGTCGGACTTGCAGATGCCCACCGACTCGATCCGGACCAGCGCCTGGCCGGGGCCGGGGCGCGGCGTTTCGACCTCGCCGACGGTGAGCCGGCTGCGACCGTGGAAGAGGAGCGCACGCATAGCACTCAGGCCCCCACGCTCTGGCGCTCGACCCCGTAGCGCTCGATCGCGTCGGCGACCGGGATCGCGTCGGCCAGTCGCGCCGCCCGCATCGCCGCCCGCCTGCGCTCGGTCGCGGCGGCATCGTGCCCGGCGGCGCCCAGCGCGACCCCGTAGACCGCCGCCGCGTCCTCGGCGGTGCAGAGCCCGGTGCGGATGTCGGCGGCGACCCGCTCGGGGTCGCGCAGCAGCGGGTCACCGTAACCGGGCCCGCCCTCGGTGCGGGTGATCAGGACGTCGCGGGTCGAGAGCGTCGTCCGCGCCTTCGCCTCCAGCACCTCGTGCCCGGCGGCGCCGATGTCGTCCGCCCCGCGAACCTCCGGCCCCGACGGGAGCCGGTCGCGGATGTCGGCATCGCGCAGGATCACGTTGGTGTTGAGCGCACAGGGGAACCCGCCGTAGAGGCCCGGCGCCCCCGGCTGGGCGGCCCCGTGGGTGGTGACGATGACCTCCAGGTCCTCCTCGACGTCGTAGCTGATCGTCGCGACCTCGATCCCGGTGCCGCCGCGCCGGCGACCGTGTCCGTAGCTGCCGGGCGCCCGCCGCCGGTAGAGCTCCAGCACCGGGAACACCTTCTCCTTCGACTCGACGTTGGGACACACGCAGGAGACCGACTCGAAGTAACCACCGCAATCGACACCGTCACCCCAGCGCCGCGCCCCGCCGCCACCGGCCGCGTTGTCGAGCATCAGGCTGGCGAGCGGGTCACCGTACTGATCGCGCCCGGCGAGGATGACCAGGTTGAAGTATGGGTACCACACGGCCATCGACTCGTCGCGCAACGCCGGGCTGGCGCCGAGCATCTTGCCGACCACGGTGCCGGCGACGTTCTCGGTCGCCTCCTCGGCGCAGACGCTGCCGCCGCTGCACGGCGCCGGGTACTCGCAGTTGTTGACGGTGCCGGGCTCGGAGACGATCTCGACGATGTCGCGCAGGCCGCCGGTCGACCACGGCATCTCATAACCGAGCATCACCAGCACCGCCGTCATCACACCGCCGCGCAGCGCGGTGATCGTGCCGTTGATCATCCCCGGCGCCTGCGGCGAGGTCCCGGTGAAGTCGAAGATCAGCTTGCCCGCCCGCTTGGTCAGCCGCAGCTTCACCTCGTACAGCTCGTAATCGGTGCCGTCGTGGTCGAGGTAGACGTGGTCATACCATTCGCCGTCGGGGATCAGGTCGAGCCGCGAGCGCATCGTCTCGGCCACCTCCTCCTGCACCTGGGCGGTCGCCGCCTTCAGCGCCTCGACACCGTAACGGTCGACGATCTCCAGCACGCGCCGCTTCGTCGTCACCTGTGAGGCCACCGTGGCGCGCAGGTTGAGGCCGTTCATCATCGGCGTGCGGGTATTGCGCAGCAGCAGCGTCTCCACCTCCTCGCAGTAACGCCCGCGGTCCATCAGCTTCAGCGGGGTGAAGATCGGACACTCCTCGAAGACGTTGGTGGCGCCGACGACGAAGCTCCCCGGCACCGGCCCGCCGACGTCCTGGTAGTGCATCACCATCGCCCCCCAGGCGACGATCTCATCGCCCGCGAAGATCGGCGTCACGGTGACGAAGTCGTTGTAATGGATGGCACCCACCCACGGGTCGTTGGTGATGAACATGTCACCGTCGGCGACGTCGGGGAAGCGCTCGAGGATCGTTTTCACCGTCATGTCCAGCCCGGTGGTGTGGAAGAGGACGTAGACGCCGGCGAACAGCCCGTTGCCCTCGCTGTCCAGCAGGCCCGAGTTGAAGTCGAACGCCTCGTAGATGATCTGGCTGCCGGACTTGCGGGCGGCGGTCTGCGCCTGCTCGTCGTTGATCGCCCAGAGGCGGTTGCGGATCACCTCGTAGGTGACCGGGTCGAGGCGGCCGTCGCTGATCCGGTCGCGGTCGCCCGCCCCGGCCGCCGCGTCGGCGCCGATCTCCACCGAGATCGAGCCCCGCTCGTCGACCTCGCCCGCCAGCCCCGGCGGGATCAGCACCGCGTCGCCATAACGCTCGATCACCGCCGGCCCCTCCACCCGGTGCCCCGGGCCGAGGCGTTCGCCGTCGTACACCTCGATCGCGCGGAAGCCGCCGTCCTCGAAGTAGGCCTCGCGGCTGCCGGTCCGGGCGGCGGCGACCGGGTCGGCGGCGGGCGCCAGCCGCGGCAGCTCGCCGACCGCAGTGGGGACCGTCGCCGTGATCCGGAAGGTGGTGATCTCGACCCCGGCATCGGGGTAGGCGGAGCCCTCGCCGTAGGTCTGCTCGTAACGCTCGGTGAAGCGCTCGATCAGCGCCGAGATGCCGCCCGGGTCGAGGCTGAGCTCGTCCGGCACGGCGATCTCGATCTCGTGCACCTGGGCGCGGAAGCGCATCAGCAGGCTGCGCCGCAGCGTCGCCTCGGCCGGGTCGACGCCCTCGCCGCGGAGCTGGTCCTCGGCCTGCCCGCCGAGGTCGCCGAAGACCGTCGCCATCGTCGCGAAGTCCTCGTCGGAGAACGGCGTCGCGACCGGCCGCGCCTGCTCGAAGATGTGCACGAGGTCGGCGGTGAGCATGCCGAGCGCGCTGAAGGCGGTCGCGTTGCCGGGGACCCGGATCGACTTGACCCCGGCCTCGGCCGCGTAACCGATCGCGTGGCTGGCGGCGGCGCCGCCGAAGGCGAGCAGGTCGAAGTCGCGCGGGTCGTGCCCGCGCTCGATCGTCGAGCTGCGCAGCAGGTCCGCCATGTGCGAGTTCATGATCTTGTGCACCCCCGCCGCGGTGTCCTCGACGCTGGTCCCGAGGCGCTCGGCGAGCGGTTCGAAGGCGCGCACCGCCGCCTCGCGGTCGAGCCGCATCGCGCCGCCGAGGAAGTTCTCGGGGTTCAGGTAGCCGAGGATCAGGTTGGCGTCGGTGACGGTCGGCAGCGTGCCGCCGCGCCCGTAGCAGGCGGGGCCGGGCCGGGCGCCGGCCGACTGCGGGCCGACCTTGAGCACGCCGAGCTGGTCGACCCAGGCGATCGAGCCGCCGCCCGCGCCGATCGATTTGACCGCGACCTTGGGGATCCGGAAGGTGTGCTGGGCGATCACCGGCTCGTGCTCGAGCTGCAGCTCGTCGTCGATCACCAGCGAGACGTCGAAGGAGGTGCCGCCGACGTCGGTGCAGATGATGTTGCGCTCGCCGTAGCCGCGGCCGAAGAAGCGCGAGCCGAGGGTGCCACCGACCGGGCCCGAGTCGAGCAGGCTGACCGGGCGATCGCGGGCGCTGTCGATCGAGACGACACCGCCGCCCGCGGTCATCAGCAGGACCGGCGCGGCGAGGCCGTTGGCGCTGAGCAGCTCCTGGAGGCCGCCGAGGTAACGGGAGATCGGCGGGCCGAGGTAGGCGTTCAGCGCCGTCGTCACCCCGCGCTCGTACTCGCCGAAGACCGGCGCGACGTCGATCGAGGCGGAGACGTAGACGTCGTCCAGCGCCTCGCGCATCGCCGCCGCCAGCCGCCGCTCGTGGGCCGGTTCGAGGAAGCTCCAGAGCAGGCAGATCGCGACCGCCTTGGCGCCGCTCTCGCGCACCCGCGCGATCGTCGCGTCGATCTCCTCCTGGCCCAGCTCGATCACCACCCGGCCGCGATAGTCGACCCGCTCGCGGGCGCCGAAGACGAGCTCGCGCGGGACCAACGGCGGGTCGGCCATCGAGAGCTGGTTGAGGTGGGAGATCTCGCGCTCCGAGAGCCCGGCGCGCTTCTGGAAGATTTTGCCGATCGCCAGCGTGTCCTCGTGGCCGGCGGTGGTGACGTAGGCGGTCGTCGCCCCATCGCGCTCGATCATCGCGTTGGTGGCGACGGTCGAGCCGTGGATGAAGCGCCGGGTCGAGGCCAGGACCTCGTCCAGCGGGACCTCGAGCCGGGCGGCCGCGGCGCGGACGGAGTCGAGCACGCCGCCGCCGAGGTCGTCACGGCGGGAGGGCGCCTTGGCGGCCATGATCCGCTCCCGGGCGACGTCGTGGACGACGCAATCGGTGAAGGTGCCGCCGATGTCCACGGCGATGTCGTACATGCCTATGCCTCCGCCGCGGCGCCGAGGTCGACCCGCCACTCGAGGATGATCGGGTCCCCTACCTGCTGGACGTTGACCGCGAGCAGCAGCGCGCACTCGGGACAATGGAAGTGGCGGGCGACGAGCCGCTCCGTCATTCCGACCGCGTTCAGCGGGCTCAGCTCGGCGATCGACCCCTCCCGCATCACCGCCCCGAGCTTGGGGTCGCGATCGGCCGGGCCGAAGACGTGCCCACACTCGGCGCACGCGGCCACCACACCATCGCCATCCCGACGCAACGCGATCGAGTCCCCGATCGCCGACCCACCCACGGCCGCGCCGAGCGCGGTCGAGTTCCCACCCACCGTACTGGTAGCCATCGCCATCTCCTCCTCCAGGGGCTATCTGCCCCCAGTCAACCCCGGCGACCGAGGAGGGTCAACTAGCGGAACGTTCAGTCGGCGCCGCTCGATCTGATCGACTGTTCGCGATGAGCCCGGATGGTCGTTACGTGACCGTCACCGGGGTGATCGGCATCGACGGCGATCCCGAGGCGCTGGCGATCGCCCGCGGGAAGCCGGGCGCGGCCGCGGCCGAGTGGCGCTCGGGACTGGCCGACGAACTGCCGCTCGAGGACGAGAGCCGCGACCGGGTCCGGGCTTCCCCGCGGTCGAGCGCCACGACCAGCTCCGGACCGCCTGGGGAAGCCTCGAGCTGCCGATCGCCATCCGTCAGTGGTCCCCCGCCCGGAAGCGGAGCCCGGCGAGGATCGCGACGACCTGGCCGAGCCGCCGGGGCGACGGCTTGCCGCGGACGTAGACGAGTGCGTCGAAGGCGCGTCCCCGGGCGCGGAACGGCAGGGTCGCCGACCAGAGCGCTCGCGAGCGCGGGACCCGCGTCCCCGCGAAGTCCCTTTCGCGGCGGCGCAGCTCGAGCCGAGCGGGCCTCGCGTAGGCGCGCGGGGGCGGGAACGTCTCCGCGGACAGCGGGCGCATGCGCCGCGTGACCGCGTACTCCTGGATCGAGATCAGGACGTCCCCGGCCCGCATCCGCCCGATCGCCGCGACCGGTTCGCGACCACAGTTCCCCCCACCACCGGCCGGCATCGGGCCGGTGCCCACCGACAGAACCTCCTTCGGCATCAGCAGCGGCACCAGTTGCCGGGCGGAGCGATGCCAGCCGGCGGGCAAGCTCCCCGAGAAGCCGAAGCGATGGCTCGCGAACGCGCGCACCGGGTTCGGCGACCCCGAGTCGACCGGCGCGCCGAGGGCACGATTCAGGATCAATGCCAGCAGCGCCACCGTGATGACCCCGACGACCGCCACGTCCCGACCCGATCCCTTTCCACGCAACGGCCCCATCACCCCTACTACGGCCGCCGGCCGCGGCGAGGTCCCAACCCTTAGACCTTCGTAGCCCCCTGGGTGACCAAGGTCTGAGGGTTGCTCGAGCTCCGCGGCTCGTAGCGCATCGCCACCGCCCCGGAGTCGAGCTCCAACCGGTCCACGAGCCGTGGGTCGATGTACTTCGACAGCCTCGCGAACCACGCCGGCCCATGGCCCACCAGCCGGGGACGGCCCTCCCGTCCACGGCCCGGGCAGGCGTGGCTCGGGCAGGCGTGGCCGGGACGGCGGGGGTGACCCTTCCCTCACGAACTGCGGGGAGGTTCGTCCAGGGTCACCCCCGCCGTCCCTCCCGGG
>Ga0153956_1001004_pt1 | contig 27798 bp, 30 predicted proteins | sample TSFL040MetaG_FD_104704 | JGI IMG/M metagenome (GOLD analysis project Ga0153956, IMG submission 104704) | Attine ant fungus gardens microbial communities from Florida, USA - TSFL040 MetaG | ecosystem: Host-associated > Fungi > Mycelium > Unclassified | place: USA: Florida, Wekiwa Springs... | reverse complement strand
GCGTGCTGTCCGGCATGCAATATCTGCAGAAGCTCAATCGCGGGAATCCGGATGTGGATTCCGGGGTCATTGCGGATGTCGCGCAACGCGATCCCATCCTGCATATGACGCTGGCATCGGACATGCCTGCGAAGGACCGGCCGCATTATCAGGTGATGCGGATCGACAGCGCCGCCTTCGCGAAGCTGCTGGACGGCAAGCGCCGCCCCGCGCCGGAGTTCTATCATCGGCCGGAAGGCTTCCCGAACCTCGACATTTGCGGGGTTCCGGCGCCTGTCCGGACCGTAACTCCCTGAAACTTGCCGCCAAAGGCCCTTGCCGCTATTGGTGCGCCCGCTTTGTGACAGGCCTGACCCATGCCGTTTTTGCGCTTCATCCCCGAGACCACCAACGTCGACTTCGTGAAATGGCGCTTCGTCGCCTTCGCCTTCGACGGGTTGCTGCTGCTGATCACGGTCGCGTCCATCGCCTGGTACGGCTTCAACATGGGCATCGACTTCAAGGGCGGCGTGCTGCTCGAAGTGAAGTCCGCCAAGGTGGTCGAGATCAGCCAGGTGCGCAGCGCCATCGAAGGGCTGAACTTCTCGGATTCGCAGATTCAGTATTTCGGCGGCGGCGCATGCGATACGCCGGTGAATTCCTGCGTGTTGATCCGCGTGCAGCCGCGTCCCGATCAGTCGGGCGATGCGGCCGTGACCGCGATCAAGGACAAGCTCGGATCGGGTTACACCTTCCGCAATGCGCAGGTGATCGGACCGAAAGTCTCTGAAGAGCTTTTCCATGACGGCGTGGTCGCCACCGTCCTCGCGATTCTGCTGATCTCGGTTTACGTCGCCTTCCGTTTCGAATGGCAATATGGCGTCGGCGCACTAATTGCCACCGGTCACGACGTGCTCGTCACCGCCGGCTTCTTCAGCGTGCTCCATCTGGATTTCACGCTGAACTCGGTTGCGGCGCTTCTGCTGCTGGCCGGTTATTCGATCAATGACACCGTCGTGGTGTTTGACCGCATCCGCGAGAACCGGCGCAAATACAAGCGCATGGGTCTCAAGGAGTTGATCAACCTCTCCACCAACCAGATCGCCACCCGCACCACGCTGGTGTCGGTCGCCACCGCTCTGACGATGATCCCGCTGGCCCTGTTCGGCGGCCCGGCGCTCCGCGACTTCTCCGGTGCGATCCTGTTCGGCATCGTGGTGGGCACGTTCTCGTCCACCTATGTTGCCGCCGCGCTTCTTCTCTATCTGCCCGCGCCGGCCGGCACGCGCACGGAAGAAGCGACCGCTTAGAGAACCTACGCTCCCTTCGAGAGAGTGGTTACTTCAGAACGGATTCATCGTGGAGTGACGGGTGAACGTCACATAACCGGCGTTCACGCCTGCGCGCAGGCCGACACCGGAGCGCATCGGCGCCAGCGTGATGCCGTTGGCACGCAGGTAATTCACACCCAGTCCGGCAACGAGATAGAAGCTGCCGTCCACGCCGGGGAATTTCTGGAACAGACGATCGGGTTCGTGAAGGTTGTATACCAGGACGAACATCTTCGATGCGTTGCCGCCGAAGTCCCAACCGACGCTCGGTCCCTGCCAGTAAACGCGGATCGGATCGGCGCCTTTGCGGATCAGCCAGCCTTGTCCGTAGCGCAGGCCGACGACGATCGCGCCCGAACCTTCATCGCCCGTGATGTACGCATCCGGTAGCCCGTAATCGGAGAACACCTTCTGCACGCCCTTGGCCATCGCTTCGGTGGTGACGCCGAAGAAATTGGCACCGGCTTGGACGATCTCGTTCTGCGTGAAGCTGTCGCCTTCATGGCCCTCCACGCGCGGCGGCGGCTGGTCGTCCTGTGCGGTCGCGGGTGCGATGAACACAAGGCCTGCGAATGCGGCCAGAAGAACGGGCAAAAAGCGGCGCAGAATCATGATCTTCTCCGGTGAGGGCAGCGCAAATCGGCAGATTCCGATGGTTATCGCCCATCGTGACAATTCCAAGGCGGAACAATCGTTCCACAAGGTCTTTTCCGCACCCCTTGGAGTCCCCATTTAATCAGGCGCAGATTCGCCTTGCGCCGGATTCGCGCGAGGACTTGGGGAGAGTGATTGATGGACGGTGCAACGCTTTTCGTCCTGGCGGTTCTTTTTCTCGCCCTTGTCACGATATTTGCCGGCGTCAAATCGGTGCCGCAAGGCCGCGAATGGACAGTGGAGCGTTTTGGCCGCTTCACCCGCGTGTTGAAGCCGGGCCTCAATCTCATCGTCCCGTATTTCGACCGTATCGGCCGCAAACTTTCGGTGATGGAAGAAGTCCTTCCGGTGCCGAGTCAGGTCGTCATCACGCGCGACAATGCCACCGTCACCTCGGACGCCATCGCCTTCTATCAGGTGATCGATACGGCGAAAGCCGCGTATGAAGTCGCCAACCTTCAGGCCGCGATCACCAATCTTTGTCTGACGAATGCACGCACCGTGATCGGCGCGCTGGATCTGGACGAAGTTCTGTCCAAGCGCGACGAGATCAACCAGCGCCTGCTGGCCGTGGTGGACAATGCCACGGGCCCTTGGGGCGTGAAGGTCACGCGCATCGAGATCAAGGATCTGTCGCCGCCCGCCGACATCACCGAAGCGATGGCGCGCCAGATGAAGGCAGAGCGTTACCGCCGCGCCGAAGTCACGCAGGCCGACGGTGAAAAGCAAGGCGCGATTCTGCGTGCGGAAGGCGCCAAGCAATCGGCGATCCTGCAAGCCGAAGGCCGCAAGGAAGCGGCGTTCCGCGATGCCGAAGCGCGCGAGCGCCTTGCGCAGGCCGAAGCCAAAGCCACCCAGATGGTTTCAGACGCGGTAGAAGCAGGCAGTGTGAATGCGCTGAACTACTTTCTCGGCCAGAAATATGTCGATGCCTTCGCGCAACTCGCGACGGGTCCCAATCAGAAATTCGTCATCCTGCCGATGGAGTCCGCGGGCCTTCTCGGCTCCATCGCGGGCATCGCCGAACTGACAAAGGAAGCAGTCACGCAGCAAATCGCCCGCGCCGAAACGCCCGCCGCGACGCGGGCCGCCGCCGGAACGACCGTGGCGCCGCGCGCAGGATCGGTGCCAGCAGCAGGGACGACGGCGCCGCCCCCGGGGCCGGGCCGTCCGGCAGGGACGTGACGTCATGCAGGCTCTGACCGATTTCTTGAACAACCAGCCCGCCTGGCATTGGTGGGCGCTCGGCGCGCTGCTGCTTGCGCTCGAGATCGCCAGCACCACGCAGTATCTGCTGTGGCCCGGCATCGCAGCGGTTCTCGTCGGCGTCCTGAAATTCGTCGTGCCGTCGCTCGACGGAAGGCTTGCTGTTTTTCTCTTCGCGGTGATGGCCGTGGTGGCGACGGTCTTGTGGAAGCGTTCCAAGCTCGGACGCGCCGATCGCGACACGCATGAGCATCTCAACGACCGCAGCGCGCAATACAAGGGCCGCCGTGTCGTCGCTTGCGCCGATTTTGAAGGCGATCACGGCGCGGTGCTGGTGGATGACTCTCGCTGGCGCGCCGTCACCGCCGACGGTTCCAGCCCGCGCAAAGGCGCGGCGCTGGTCGTCACGGGCGCGGACGGCACGACGCTGAAGGTCCGTGCGGCGTAACAATCCGCTCAGTCGCGCGTTATAGTCTCGTCATGGACGACTCAGACCGGACAACGTCGCGCAAGCTCGGCCCGGGCGGCTGGTTCGCCATCGTCGTACTTGTCGCGTTTCTGATCGCCGCCATCGCCTATGCCGTGCATGCCTGGAATGCGATGAGCGGCGTTCCGCTCTCGACCGCAGGCTGGATTTTCATGGGCCTCGGCGTTGTCGTCACCATCCTCGTCGGCGGCGGCTTGATGGCGCTGGTCTTCTATTCCAGCCGCCACAACTACGACCAATAATCAGCCGCCACGCGCCACGAAGAACGGATTGGCGAAATCCTCGCCCGCTTTGCCATACATAAAAGGCGATCCGTCGATGCGGGTGACGCTGCCGCCCGCAGCAGCGAGAATCGCATGTCCTGCCGCCGTATCCCATTCCATCGTGCGACCGTGGCGCGGATAGATATCGGCTTCGCCCGCCGCCACGAGGCAGAACTTCAGCGACGATCCCGCGCTGATGAAGTCTTTGATCTTGTAGTGCTCCAGATATTCGTCGGTCTTGGAGTCGCGATGGCTGCGACTGGCGACAGCGATCATCCCGTCTGTCGGCGCCTTGCGCACGTGGATGGCGTGCGATTCATCGCAAGCGAATGTCGTGCCGGGCGGCATCGGCACTTCCCATGCGCCGCCGGGTATTTCGCCCAGCCACAAACGTCCCTTCGCCGGCGCATAGACCACGCCGCGCACCGGCTTGCCGTTCTCGACCTCCGCGATGTTCACCGTGAACTCGCCATTGCGGTTGATGAATTCCTTGGTGCCGTCCAAGGGATCGACCAGAAAAAACCGCGCACCGATCTTTTGAATATGTCCGGCCGCGACCTGTTCTTCCGCGATCACGGCCACATCCGGCGCGGCCTTCGCCAGTTCGGCCAGGATGAAGGTCTCGGCGTCTTCGTCCGCCGCTGTCACAGGGGAGAAGTCGTCCTTCTTGCGGGAGTCGATGGTTTCAGCCGCGTAGTGCCGCATGACGATATCGCCGGCCCGGGCTGCAATATCGGCCAGCGCACAGGCAAAAGAGGAGGGCGCGGCGGTTGATGCCATCTTAATCATTCCTTAACAGCGGTCTAAGAAGGTTACCGAATGCAAACCATGACTGTCCAAGCCGGGAGCCCGTCCATGAACGATCTGGAATTCGCCGCCATGCTGGTGAGCCGGGTGTGTCATGACCTTGTCAGCCCTGTCGGCGCCGTGGTCAACGGGTTGGAAGTCCTGGAAGACGAGCGCGATGCTGCGATGCGCGCCGACGCGTTGAAGCTGGTCGCCTCCAGCGCCGAGCAGGCGGCCGCACGGCTGCAATTCGCACGTGTCGCATTCGGCGCGGCAGGTTCGGCGGGCGCCGAACTCGATCTCAATGAAGTGGGACGCGTGGTCAAAGGCCTCGTAAACGGCGGCAAGGTAGAGATTGAATGGGCGGCAGCGCCGCTCAACTGGCCGAAGGACTGGGCAAAGCTTCTGATGAACGCAACCTTGCTCGCGGTCGATAGCCTGCCGCGCGGCGGACAGGTGAAGGTCGAAACCTCGTCAAATTCCGCTGCGCCGGGCTTCACGGTCCGCGCCACGGGTACCAATGCCCGCCTTCTGGAAGAGGTGGAAAAAGCGGCGCTGGGCGAGCCGACCATGCCGCTCGATGGCCGTTCGATCCAGGCCTATCTCACGCACAAGCTCGCGCGTGGGGTAAATGCCGGGCTGACCCTGTCGGCCCGCGACGGCGTGGTCGAACTTGTTGCCGGTTAGTTAAGACGCGAGCCTCTTCCTTCAATTTCAATTTACCGTTGTTCTTTAGACTCCGCGCTGATTCAGGTCCGAAGGCCGCGCGTCGTGAAGCATTGTCTCGTCGTGGACGAAAGCCGGGTCATCCGGAAGGTCGTCTGCCATCTCCTTGAGGAGATGAAGTTCTACGCCGAAGAAGCGGCGGAGAGCATGAGCGCGCTCGAAGCCTGTCGTGTTCAGATGCCGGATGTCGTGCTGGTCAATCTCGGAAATGCCGGCGGCATCGAGCTGGTGCGCGCCTTGCGCCGCGGACGGACACAGAAGCAGCCCGTCATTATCGCGACCATGACCGAACACGATGCCGGTCATATCAGCGAAGTCCTGAACGCCGGCGCCGACGAATATGTCCTCAAGCCGTTCGATCGCGAATCTCTCAAGGAGAAATTCGTGCAGACGGGACTGGTATGAGGACGAACGCGTGAACGCCGCCGACTTCGCCTGTCTTGCCGATCTTCTGAAACGGCGCGCCGGATTCCATCTTGCGCCGACCAAGACCCATCTGGCGACGAGTCGGCTCGGTCCGGTAGCGCGACGTTACGGCTTTCGAAAGACCGATGAGCTGATGGCGGAGCTTCGCGACCCGCCGGAAGAACTCGCCCGTGCCGTCATCGATGCGATGATGATCAATGAGTCTTCGTTCTTCCGCGACAAATCCTGCTTCGATCATTTCCGCGGCGTGATCCTGCCGTCGCTTCTTTCGGCGCGGGCGTCGACACGGCGGTTGCGCATCTGGTGCGCGGCCGCATCCACCGGGCAGGAACCCTACTCGCTCGCTATTCTTCTGGACGAAGCCAAGATCGCGAAGGACTGGCGGATCGACCTGATCGCGACCGATATCAGCAGCGCCGCGATCGCGCGCGCTGCCGAAGGCCGATACTCGCAATATGAGGTCCAGCGCGGATTGCCGGCGCAAACGCTGGTTCGCTATTTCGCGCAAGACGGCGAGCAGTGGCGCGTCAGCGAGCGGATTCGCCGTATGGTCAGCTTCCGTCGCTTCAACCTGCTCGATTCCTATGGCTGGCTCGGCGAGATGGATGTGATCTTCTGCCGGAACGCTTTTCTTTACTTCGCACCCCTGGCCAAGCGGGCTTGCCTGCGCGGATTGGCCGATGTGCTTGCCGATGATGGCTATCTAGCCTTGGGCGCCTCCGAAACGATGGAAGGCGCCAGCACGGCCTTCGTCACCGAGGATGTCGACGTGCGCGGCATCTATCGCAAGCTGCGTCCGGCGGTCCGGCCGGTGGCGCTCGCAAGCTGACACCACCGGCCTTTCTGTGCCTTATTGCGTGAATCGCACACCCGCGAAGAATGTGCGGCCTGGCGCGCCATAACCCAGCACGGGTTCGTAGCGCTCGGCGAACAGGTTCTCCACGCGACCGTAGAGACTCCACCGATCGAAGTCGTAATGGCCGAGCAGGTTGACGGTCGTATGGCCGCCATTGACGAAAGCTGTCGGCGGCGTGGTCGAGGTGTCGTACTGGTCGATCTGCCGATCGACATAGGACAGGCTGGTGCCGATACCCCAATTTGACGGCGACCATTCCAGTGTTGCGCTCGCCGTGTTGCGCGGGCGCCGGTTGAGCGCGAGCCCGGTGGTACGATCCTTCGCGTCCATGTTGGTGTAGTTGAGCGCGACACTCAGGGTATCGGTGATGTTGCCCGCGACCTCCGCTTCGATGCCGGTCACTCGCGTCCGGTCGATATTGAAATAGAAGCCGAAGGGCTGCACCGCGCATTGCGCCGGGGGCGTCGCCACGAAGCAGCTCTGGAAGTCGATCAGGTTCTTGGTGTTGCGCGAGAAATAGGTGAGCGAGGCGCGCATCGCCTTGTCGAAGAACGCCTGCTCGCCGCCCACTTCCCAGCCTCGCGCCGTTTCGGGCTCAAGACCCTGTGTGCCGTATTGCGAGAAGAGTTCATAAAGCGACGGTGCCTTGAAGCCGTCGCCATAGTTGGCGTGGAGCACTGTGCCGTCGAACGGTTGCCATGCGCCGGCAAGCTTCAGCGAGGTGTGCGAACCGAACTGATCGTGATGGTCGTAACGGACGCCCCCCGTCAGCGTCACGGTCTCGAACACCGTCTTCTGATACTGGCCATAGAAGCTGTAGATGGAGGTATGTCCGCGATCGTTGCTGAAGGTACCCATGCTGGAGAATCGCGTGTGTTCGTCCTCCGCGCCGAACACGATCTGGTCGTCCGGTGAAAGATCGGCTGTTCCCTGATATTCGAGCCGCGTCGCTTCGCCCTTGTTCTCCGAATCCTTCTGCCCCGGAACCAGATCGAAGAAGGAATTGTAGAAGCTGCGATTGCTGTCCGTCGCCATGACGGCAACGCGGTTGTGCAGCACGCCGCCGAACAAATCGAAATTCAGACCCGCATAGCCCGCCAGAAAGCGGTTTTTGTTGTAGGCGAACGAATCCGCCGGCGGAAACGGCGCCACGAATCCGGAATTGTCGTCGAAGTCCGCGCGTGCATCGGTGTAGTAGCCGCGAAGATCCAGGCTCACCGCATCGCTCAGATGGATGCGCGTGTTGGCCGTGGCGCCGAAGTTGCCATAGCCGTCGGTCTCCGGATTGCCGTTGCGTTTATCGGCGGCGGAGATGTTGTTGCTGTGGATGTAGTTGGCTGCCGCGCCATACTCCACCGCGCCCGCCGTGCCGTTGGCTGCGGCGTTCAGGTGATAGGTATCGTAGGATCCGCCCTCCGCGCTTGCCGTAACGCCAAAAGGCGTGTCGCCGCCACGCTTGGAAAAGATATCGACCACGCCGCCGATCGCATCGCTGCCATAAAGCGTGGATTGCGGACCGCGCAGCACCTCGACACGGTCGATGTTGTTGGCGAGCACGTCGCCGAGAATCGCGCCGTCATCGGTGCCGCTGGGATCGTTGATGCGCACGCCATCTATAAGGACGAGCGTCTGGCCCGTTTCGGCGCCGCGGATGCTGATCGTCGAAATCTGTCCGAGGCCGCCGGACTGGTTGACGATAAGACCGGGTGTCAGCGCCAGTGCATCGGTCAAACTCACCGTTTGCAGATTCTGCAATGCTGCCGAATCCAGAACCGTTATCGACTCGCCGGTCTTGGCCTGCGGTTGTTCGCTGCGCGTCGCCGACACGACGATGGTGTCGATATCGTCGGCGAAAGCGGGCGTGGCCGCGCCCGACAAAAGAAATGCCGTCAAAACAAAAAGGGAATGTCTGTGCATGATTCTCTCCTGGTTCGATTTCCAGGAGCCGGCCCGCGGCAGGCGCGTGTCACATATGGGCAATTTCTGGGCAACACTGATCCCCGCGGCGACGACTCCAACATGTCGCCGCGACGGTTTCCCCCGCAGTCTCCAGCCATCCCCGACCGGAAACAGGACGACGGTGCGAGGCAGGTCTCCTGGCTTCCGGCTCTGTCGCTTTCGTCCGCCTTCCCAAGACGTTATCCGTCTCAGTGGCTTATCGGACGACCGCTTGCCGGTCACAGTTGCGGGGGCAGCCGCGGTCTCAAACCGCGTTCCCTTGAATCCCTCTCGGGAACCTCACGCCTTCTCAAACGCTAATGATGAAGGCCTGTGCCGTCAATTTGGGCGGTGCAGTTCGCATTGCGCGCCGGAATACTCTGTATTCTCACAAGTTTTTGAAAACCGGCGCCGCATGAAAGCCTGTTTCTCTACGGAAGGTACCATTGCAGGAACGATTTGCCGCATATCGAAATTCCGCCAAATTGCGCGAGAAAATAGGGAGGATCGCGTTCGCGCTTGGAAAAACCCGCCGTTGACACTTCGATACAACCGGCTGGGCATTTACCAATCGAAACGCTAGACCGAGCCGCGAAGCATGATTACGATATGTCAAAAGAACACCAAGAATGCGTGCCGTGACCCGCGGTACTAGGGGAGGGGAAGTGCAAGCCTGGTTTTCAACCACCGGGCCTGGCGCGATGGCGTCAGGTCGCATTTCGATTGGTTAGTGTAGGTCGATGGAACAACCACAACACGATTTAAGGCCTTTCCAGGCCCAGAGTACGTCTCGCCGCGCTATCTCGTTCGGCGCCGCCGTGATCCTTCAGATAGGAATCATCTGGGCGCTTGCAACAGGTCTCGCGCAGCAGCTCGTCGAAAAGCTTCCGCAGGACATCACGACGGACATCGTGAAAGAAAAGCCGCCGGAGCAGCCGAAGACGCCGCCGCCGCCGCCGCCGGACATGATCAAGCCGCCACCGGCCGTCATTCCGCCGCCCGATATTCAGATCGCGCAGGAAGCGTCCACGAACACGATCACCGCGGTGACAACCAACACTGCGCCGCCCGCGCCGAAACCCGCTGCCGTTGCCGCCACGCTGGCCGCAGGTCGCGGCAACAACTGTGCGTCGAGCTATTATCCGCCGCTCGCAGTGCGTCTCAATCATGAGGGCGCAACGACGGTTGCCATCAAGATCGGCGCTGACGGTTCGGTTCAAGGCGTGGACATTTCGAACTCGAGCGGCTTCCCCGAACTGGATGAGGCTGCGCAGAAATGCGTGCAGGCGAGATGGCATTTCTCGCCCGCGACGGAGAATGGCGCACCTGTAGCGTCCACCAAGCAGTACAGGATCGTCTGGAAATTGAATGGCTGATCCCGGTCATCGGGAAGCACGTTTGGGTTTTCTAATTTTACGGAGTGTTGAAGACATGATCTCGAAGAAACTGGCGATCGCTGCTGCCGTCGCCCTCATGGCCGGACTGAGCTTCGGCCCGGCGTCCGCCCAGAACAACCAGCCGCCTGCGCCGACGATGGCATCCCCGTCCGCGACGCCGGGTGCGGATCAGTCCGCAACGCCTCCTGCCGGCGGTGACCAGACTGCGGCTCCGGCTGCTGCTCCGGCTCCGGCCGCAGCGCCTGCGGCCCCGCCGCCGTCCTCTGCTGCGCCGACAGCGCAAGCCAATCCGTACGGCCTCGGCGAACTCTGGTCGAAGGGTGACTTCGTCGCGAAGGGCATCCTGATCCTTCTGGCGATCATGTCGGTCGGCACCTGGTACATCTTCTTCGTGAAGTGGTTCGAACAGAGCCGCATGCTCGGCCAGGCCAACCAGGTCGAGAAGCGCTTCTGGTCGTCGAACAATCTGAACGAAGGCATCGACAAGCTCGCGAAGAACAGCGTGTTCCGCACGTTGGCCGAAAGCGGCGTGCGCGCGGCCTCCGGTCAGGGCGCCGGCGGCATCGTGAACCTCAACGACTGGATCTCCATGTCGCTGAACCGCCAGCTCGAAGAGATCAACGCGAAGCTGCAGCGCGGCATCTCGTTCCTTGCGTCGGTCGGTTCTACCGATCCGTTCGTCGGTCTTCTCGGCAGCGTGTGGGGCATCTATCACGCCCTCATCGCGATCGGTCTTGCCGGTCAGGCCTCGATCGACAAGGTCGCCGGTCCGGTCGGTGAAGCGCTCATCATGACCGCCATCGGTCTGGGCGTCGCGATCCCGGGCGTGCTGCTCTACAACTACCTCGTTCGCCGCAACAAGGTGATCAACGAGAAGCTCCGCAGCTTCGCTTCCGATCTGCAGACCTATCTCGTCACCAAGGGCAAGTAAGTCGGCACATTTGTCCTTGAAGGTATTGGAGTAGTTCCATGTCGATGAACGTAGCCTCGCCGGATCACGACGACGCGCAATTGAACACGACCATCAACACGACGCCGCTGGTGGATGTGATGCTGGTGATGCTCATCATCTTCCTGATCACCGTGCCGGTGATCAGGAAGGTTGTGCCTGTCGAGCTTCCGAACGCGCGCAACATCGCGACGCAGACAAAGCCGGAGAACATCGTTCTTTCGGTGGACAAGGAAGGCAACGCCTACTTCAACAACGAGCTGATCACAGACAACAACGAGATGATCCGCCGTCTTGAGGCGAAGGCCGTGCTGAAGCCGCAGCCGGAAGTGCATATCCGCGGAGACAAGGATGCGCGCTTCCAGGATGTGGGCCGCCTTGTCTATGACTGCCAGCGCTCCGGCATTCAGAAGGTGGGCTTCCTCACCGAGCCGCAGAACAACGTGGCGCAGTAAGTCCATTCAGAACTGTAAAGGTATTTCACTATGGCAATGAATGTCGGAGACAGCGGCGGCGAAGGCGAGCCGATGGTGGAAATGAACACCACGCCGCTCATCGACGTGCTGCTCGTTCTCCTCGTCATGCTCATCATCACCATTCCGATTCAGACGCATGCCGTGAAGCTCGACATGCCGCCGCCGAATCCGAATCCGCCGCCCAATCCGCCGGTCGTGGTGGACATCAACATCGACTTCGACGGCACGGTGTACTGGAACAACCAGCCCGTCGACGGCAAAACGCTGGACGCCTATCTTTATCAGGAAGGCCAGAAGGACCCGATCGACCAGGACGAGATCCACATCACGGCCAATCGTCTGGCGAAGTACGACGTTGTCGCAAAAGTGATGGCGAACGCCCAGCGTCGCGGCGCGGTGAAGATGGGAATAGTCAATACCAACGCTTATGTTCAATAACTGAGAGGGGTGCCCGCGGGTAAAGGCCGTGGAGCACGGCTCCGTTACCTGCGACCTGTGAATGAGGAAAGTCATGGTTTCGCAGCAATTTCGGGCCCTTGCGGCAGCCCTTCTTCTGACCACCGCCGGCGTTGCCGGCGGCCTGATCGCCACCACCACCATCGCCGAAGCCGCAGCCCGTCCGCAGGTCGGCAAGCTGCTGCAGCAGGCGATCGATCTGGCCAAGAGCGGTTCGACGGGCGCCGCCAACGCGAAGGTTTCGCAGGCTGAAGCCGTCGGCGGTCTCACACCGGGTGACCAGGCCGCCATCGCACAGGTGAAGTCCTTCATCGCCGCGAAGTCGGGCACGGGCGCAACCGGTGCCCGCGGCAAGTTCAACAACGATTACAACGCGGGCCATTACGCGCAGGTCGTCGGCCCCGATGCCGAAGAGTTGCGCAAGGCCGGCCAATTCAGCGGCAACGACCAGCTCATCGTCGCGCAAGCCTATTACCTGATGGGCAACTATCAGCAGGCCATCAAGGCGTTGAACGGCTTGAGCGGTGACAGCGCGCAGGCGCTCCTCATGTCCGCCGCCGCGAAATCCGGCGACACGGAGGCAGAGCAGCGGGCAGCGGAACGCCTGATCCTGAGCGGTCAGTCCAAGTACTGGACCTACATGCTGGCAGGCGCCGACGCGACGCGCGGATTGACCGACCACGAGACGCTCGACATCGCGCGCGTGCGCCTGATGACCGGCAATATGCGCAACGCCGAGGATTACCAGCTCGCGGCCGAGCTCGCGATCCAGTTCGGCTTGCCGACGGAAGCCTCCGCCATCGCCCAGAAGGGTGTGGACGCCAAGCTGCTGACCGACGCGCGCTCGCAGCGCCTCGTTGGCCTCGCGCAAGCCGCCGCAGCAAAGGACGCGGCCAATCTTCCGAACCTGATGAAGACCGCCAACGCCGCGAAGACTGGCGACCTGCTTGTGAAGCTGGGTGAAAATCTCACCGGCATGGGCAAGACGGACGATGCCATCAACGCCATCCAGGCGGGGATCAAGAAGGGCGTGACCAACACGGGCGACGCGCAGATGCGTCTGGGCCAGGCACAGCTTGCCGCCGGCCAGAAGGACGCTGCCATCCGCACCTTCAACGGCATCAAGGGCGATCCCAAACAGGAAATGGTCGCGCATATCTGGTCGCTTTACGCGCGCACCGGCGGCACGATGCAGACCGCCACGACCACGGACAAGCCGGGCAAGAAGCACAAATAAGCCCGTCGCTTCCGCGAAATACAAAAGGCCGCCGATATCCGGCGGCCTTTTCTTTTGAGCAATCAATCACCGGCTGGCGGTTTGCCCGCGCTGCGCGCCGCGCACGGAAAGAAGATAAGCGCGCGCATCGGTGTCGGGTGGCGATGCCACGCCTTTGCCGGCACCCGGCGTGCGGAGTTCGCCCAGCGTGAAGTCCATCTGTGCGTCGTAAGTGCGATCGATCTGGTTGCGCAGGTTCTGCTCCGCTGCATACCACGCCTGTTTCAGAGAGCCGTCACGGCAGGTGGAAAGCTCATTTGCGTCGGTGGCGCCCCAGCGCCGCTCGACGCAATGATAAGGATCGAACGACATCAGGAACAATCGCCGCCGTGCATCCTCATAGCCCAATGTCACGCGCGAGCCGTCGGTCCGCGTATAGGTGATCGTGCATTTGGCGGCTTCCTGGCCGTACGTGGCGATCATGTCGGAAACCAGATCGTCGCCATGATATACGAGTTTGGGATCGTTCTTGCGATACATGGTCACGAAGCGTTGTGCTTCGTCCCGCAACTCCTTGAACGCCGTCTTGAGGCGCGCATCGCGCGACGGCGAGGAATAGGTCTCCCAGTCGCCGTCCGTGCCGTAGATATTGGCGGGTAACCGGTCCGGCTGCGGCCGGTTCTGCAGTCCCGCCGCGAGAGACAGATCGACGGCTTCGCCGCGGTAATGCAGATCGGCGCAGTTCGAATCCACGAGATCGTGGACCTCCTTCACCGGATCGAATTCAAGCCGCCCGCCCGCGAGCGTCGCCCGTACGAAGTCGTAGTAGTCGAGATATTGCCCGTTCAGCTTGAACCCGCCGGCGCCCCATGCGGAGTCGTCGCTCGGGCGCGGGCCATTGCCGAAATATTGCTCGTCCGAGAAATCGGCGATGTCCCTGTTGTGCGGCAAAACGATATGGCCGCCGACATAGACGCCGTCGCCGCGCCGCGTTGCGCCCACCAGAACCGCGGAGCGCCAGTTCTTGAAGCCCGCGCCCATGCCGGGCCGCGCGCGCACGAAACGGATGTCGTAGAAACCCCGCGTCATCGAGTTGTCGGGATGCGCGTCCACATAATTGATGCGCCCATCAGGATCGACGCGATAGACGGTGGCGACATGCCCATTGGGATCGTAGATCAGTGTGCCCGGCCGGATGGATTTCACGCTGATCGCCGGTGAGTAGAGATCGGGTACGGGATCGTCGAGATCCGGGTGCATGCGGTATGTCGCCGAGGAAATCTGGTCGCGCAGTTCTTCCAGCAGCTCGTAGCCGGACATCGTGCCGCTCAGAACATCGCGCCGTCCTGCCACGGCGTTGCCATTGCGCGAATAGCGGATATCGCGCGTGTATCCCAGCGGCGTGACCGCGCTGACATAGGAAAACGGAAGCCCGCGCTTCCACGCGTAATAGGCGCGAAGCACATAGGGCAGATCGGCGCAATCCGAATGGAAAACGATGCCCGGCGGGTCGCTGGCGCGGAACGGATTGCCCGGCGAATGCAGGCAATCGTTCACCGTCCGGCAATTGGCTTCGCCCAAGGTCCTCACGAACTCGCCGAAGCCGCGCTCGTCGGCATCGGTCCAGCGGTCATAGCGAATAAGATAGGTGCTGGGGCCGTAGCCTTCGACGACGGCTTGGGGTGCCGTTTGGGCTGAAGGTGCTGCGGGCGTGATGCGCGGCGCGGACAAGGGATCGGGTTGCGGCATCTGGTCGGCCGCACCGAGAAGCGTGATCGTGAACGCAGCAAATCCGAGCGCCGCGGCGAGCTTACGCACCCATCCCCCTCGCATGCCCATCGCCGGCAACGGTAAAGCGCCTTCGCAACAGGTCAAGCATGCAGGCCGCACTTAACCATGCTAAGGCTTGGACGTGTCGTTTTCGTCATATCCTCTGAGCGCAACGAAGCCGTCCTGATGCTCTCGCCCGCAGAAGTCGAAGCCCTGCTGCTCAGCTTGCGCATTTCCGCCGTCGCGGTGCTGTGCGCATTGCCGATTGCCGTGGCACTTGCGGCTTTGCTGGCGCATCGCCGTTTTCCCGGAAAGGCCGTCATCGATGGTGCACTGCACTTGCCGATGGTGCTCCCACCGGTTGTGGTGGGCTATCTCCTTCTGATCATATTGGGCACGCGCGCGCCGGTGGGTGCGTGGCTGCTGCAGCATCTTGGCATCCGCTTCGCGTTTTCATGGACGGGCGCTGCGCTGGCATCGGCTATCATCACCTTTCCGTTCCAATTCCGCGCCATTCGCCTTTCCATCGAAGCCATCGATTCCGGCGTGTCCGATGCAGCCAGAACATTGGGCGCGAACGCGTTCGATCGTTTTGTGAATCTCACGCTTCCGCTCGCGCTCCCCGGCATCATCGCAGGCGCCATCACGGCCTTTGCGGCTTGCTTGGGGGAATTCGGCGCGATCATCACCTTCGTGTCCAATATTCCGGGCGAAACGCGCACCTTGCCGCTGGCGATCTACAGCGCCCTGCAATCGCCGGGCGGTGAAGCGGAAGCGGCGCGTTTGTCGATGTTGTCCATCGCGCTTGCGCTCATCGGCGTCACACTGGCGGAATTCGCGGATCGCCGCGTGCGGGTGTTCGCCGGCCGATGAGTATTTCCGTTCAGCTCAAGCACGATTTCGGCGCCTTCCGCCTGATGGCGGAATTCTCCGTCGCCCAGCCGGGCATCACCGCGTTGTTCGGACCGTCCGGCTCGGGAAAAACCAGCATCGTGAACGCGATCGCTGGATTGCTGCGCCCGGACGAGGGCAACATCGTCATCGGTGGAGAGACCGTGCTCGATACGGGGGCGCACATCTTCGTTCCGCCGCAGCGCCGCCGTGTCGGGTATGTCTTCCAGGACGCGCGCCTGTTTCCCCATATGAGTGTCGAGAGCAATCTGCGCTTCGGCTGGCGCCGCGCACCGATCCGCGCGGAGGAATCGGAATTCGAGCGCGTCGTTTCGCTTCTCGGCCTCGAACCGATTCTCGCGCGCAGGCCGTCCAGGCTCTCCGGCGGAGAGAAGAGCCGCGTGGCGCTGGGCCGCGCGCTTCTCTCATCGCCGCGCATCTTGTTGCTGGACGAGCCGCTCTCGGCGCTGGACGCGGCACGAAAGGCAGAAATCCTGCCCTATCTGGAACGGCTGCGCGATGAAGCGGCGCTGCCCATGCTTTATGTCAGCCATGCGCTGGAGGAAGTCGCGCAACTCGCCGATGCTGTCATCGTGGTGAAAGGGGGGCGCACGGTCGCGCAAGGTCCGGTCTTCGACATGCTGGCCGACCTGGACATCTCGGCGTTGACCGGCGCGCCGTCCTTCGGCGCGGTGATCGATACGCGCGTTTTGGAGCATCGCGAGGCCGACGGATTAAGCGTTCTTTCCTTCAACGGTGGACAGCTGATCGTGCCGCTGCTTCGCCGCGCGGCTGGCCAGCGCCTGCGCGTGCGCATCCGGGCGGAAGACGTGATGCTGGCGGCCGAAGAACCGCGCACCATCAGCGCGAACAACGTCCTGCTTTGCGCTGTCACAAATTTGCGGGAAAGCGGCGCGGCGCATGCCGACGTTCAGCTTCTCTGCGGCAAGGCGCGGTTTGTGGCCCGCATTACAAGAGCTTCCGCCGTGCGACTAGGCGTAAAGCCCGGCATGCCCATATTCGCCATCGCAAAATCGGTGATTGTCGATCCGCAGGCGCAGCCGGTTGCCCCCTGACCGCTCTTTCCGCCATGCTGGTGACAGCCAGCCACAGGGGGATTTCATGCCGCTCATTCCATACGCCGACACATCCGCGTTGCCGGAGAAGGCGAAGGAAGCGTTCGATCGGTTGCCGCGCAAGCTCAACATCTTCCGCATGTGGGCGAACGCGCCGGAGATGTTCGTTTCCGGGATGCGTTTCGGCGGCAACATCCTGGGGCGGCAGAAGCTGCGCGGCGATCTGCGTGAGTTGATCATTCTGCTGGTCGCGCGGCTGGAGCGCGGCGAATATGAATGGGTGCAGCATGTGCCCATCGCCCTGCATGCCGGTTGCCGCAAGGAGCAGATCGCAGCGCTGGAAGCTGCGCGCATCACGGGCGAGGAGTTCAGCCCGAAGGAGCAGGCAATGCTCAAGCTCTCGCAAGAGGTGATCCGCGACGTGCGGGCGAGCGAGGGGACCGTGGCCGAAGCCAAGAAGCATTTCTCGCCGCAAGAGATCGTGGAGATCATCATCACTTGCGGGTTCTACATGACGATGGCGCGCCTCACCGAAACGACGCGGGTGGATGTCGACGCGCCCGGCGGGGCGGCGATCCTCGACGGCATCGCCAAGCCTAGCTAGCGCGGAAGACGAACCGCTTCGACAGCGTGAAATTGAAGATCAGCCCCGCCAGCGTTCCGAACGCGAGCGCCAGATAGGGGCTGTCGAACGGCGCAGGCGCGAACGTCACCAGCGAAACATAGACGGCATAGTTCACCGCGAAGCCGATCAGATTGGCGGCGACGAACTTGGCCCATTCCTCGGCCATGGCGATGCCATGATGGGCAGCCTGCTGCCGGAAGGTCAGCATCCGGTTGCCCCACCAGGTGAACGTCACCGTCACGAGGAATGCGAAGATCCCGCCGGCATAGGCGCCCAACCGAAGGAAATGGATCGCGACGAACAGCATCGCTTCGTTCACGAAGAAGCCTGTGCCGCCGACCAGCGCGAAGCGCAGGAAGCGCGATTCGCGGATGCGCTCGGAAAGCGTCACGACTTCTTCAGGTTCTGCGGACCGGTGATGGCAAGGTAGGACAGCCGTTTCAGCTCCCAGCGCCCGCGCGTCACCGTGTCGAGGATCAATCCGCTGAACAGCGACAGGAAGGCGAGCAGCATCAGCGCCACCGACAGCACTGCCGTCGGCAACCGCGGCACATAGCCGGTGCGCACGAATTCCAGCACCACCGGAATGCCCAGGATCAGGGACAGCAGCGCGAAGAGTGCGAACAATGCGCCGAAGAACACGAAGGGCCGTTCCTCGCGCACCAGCGAGATGATCGTGAACAGGATCTTGAATCCGTCCCTGTAGGTGCTGAGCTTGCTGACCGAGCCTTCGGGGCGCTCCTTGTATTTCGTGTCCACCTCGATCATCGGCATCAGCAGGCGCACGGCATGGACGGTCAGCTCCGTCTCGATGGCGAAGCCTGTGGAGATCACCGGGAAGCTCTTCACGAAGCGCCGTGACATGATGCGGTAGCCGGTCAGCATATCGAGCAGGCGCACATTGAACATCAGCGCCGTCAGGCCGGTCAGCAGCTTGTTGCCAAGGACATGCCCGGCGCGATAGGCGTCCTTCGCCGTCGCAATACGCCGGCCGGACACGATGTCATAAGATTCATCGAGCAGCTTTTGCACCAGCGCCGGCGCGACCGACGCGTCGTAGGTGTCGTCGCCGTCCGTAAGGACATAAACATCGGCCTCGATGTCGGCGAACATGCGGCGCACCACGGCGCCTTTTCCCTGCCGCGGCTCGCTTCGCACGACGGCGCCGGCCTCCCTGGCGCGCGCGACCGTCTGGTCTTTCGAATTGTTGTCGTAGACATAGATCGTCGCCATCGGCAGCGCCGCACGGAAATCGGCGACCGTTTGCGCGATGGCCGCTTCTTCGTTGTAGCAGGGGATGAGAACGGCGATGCGCGGAGGCGTTTCGCTCATGGCTTTTTATCCGTCAGATGCTCGACCGGGCAGAATTTGTAGGGGCCGCCGAGATTGGCCGTGATTTCGCGGCAATCAAGATAGCGCATCTGGAGCCCATAGTCCTCCAGCGCTTCGGTGGCGCGGCCGATCTCGTATTCTTCGGCGATGAGATAAACATCGCCCTTGAAGGCCAGCACGCGCTTTTTCGTGGACGCGGTGAGTCTGGAGCCGTCTTCCGGCGTGATCATCCAGCCGTCGATGCGCAGCACGGGAATCTGATGCGGCAGCGACGGCACGAGATATCCCATGGGAGCTTCTCCGGCCATGAGGATCATCGTGTGATCGGGATCGGGGATCGGCGGCAGTTCCACCTGCACATAAGGATTGGTGACCGGCGCCCGTTCCAGCCAGCCGGGCCAAGTGAAACCAAGCGCCAGAACGCCAAGCACCCCCAGCGTCGTCAACTGAACGCGGCGCGACAGCGGCCAGAGCCCGATCGCACACACGATCAGGATCGGCGCCAGCATCTCCAGCGCCAGGATATAGCGATAGATCGCGAAGACATTGATCCATGCGGCGTAAGCGACGCCTGCGAATGCGAAGATCGGCACAGCCGCCGCCGGCTCGACAAGCGGATCGCGATTGCGCCGCGCGAAAACGAAAATCGGCACCGTCGCGAGCGACAGCAGGTAGGCAAGACAGACGCGAATGTCGGAATAGCCGAGATCGTCCGCCACGCGCCAATCGAGCGTAAACAGCAGCGGATAAAGCAGCCGATGTTCCCATGTCGTCGGCAGGAACCGCAGGTCGCGATAGGAAGCGCTCAATGCCAGCGGAGAGTCGAAGTACTGGTTGAAATAGGGAAACAGCGGATTGCCGGTGACGTGATACATCGTCAGCCACCAGTAACCGGAGAACAAGGCGAGCCCGATCAATCCGCCGGCGCCGCCTGCCAGCACGCGCGTCACGCGGCGCTTCCAGTCTCCACCGACAAAAGCCAGTGCGCCCGCATAGCCCAGGGCGAACGGCGCCTGGGGCAGTTTCAATCCCACGGCGCTGCCCACGACGAAGCCGCCGATGAGCGCGACCGTGAGATTCTCCCGTAAACTTCCATCCGCCAGTCTGTCGCGCTGCGTGACGACGATTGCGAGCGAAGTCAGCGTCAGCACGCTCAGCACATTGTCGTAATAGGTCGTGCCCGCCAGCCCGAGCGTCAAACCGCCCAGCATGCAGAAGGATGCAAGAAGCGGCGCAAGCAGCCATTTGTCTTCGCTCTCGCGCAGCGTCGAGCGCGCGATGAGATAGAGCGGAATGATGTTCGATCCCTGCACCGCGCCCATCACGCCCAGCGCGATCCATGCCGGCACGTGGCTGGCGAGCAGGTAGAACGGAATATCGAGCGTGGGGTTGTAGTAGGTCGCCTGGTGCGCCACCGCGATGTCGAAACCCATGCGGTGGTTCAGGAAGGCGTAGGGCGCGTACCAGTGATAGTTCCGGAAATCCCAGGACGTGTCCTTGCCCAGTGAGATCACCAGGACCGCCCAGCCCAGGATCACGACCGCCAGAAACAGGACCTCCTGCGGCGCGAGCCATTTGGCGCGGTCGGGGGCGCGGAACGAGGTCATGGAGGCGAACGAACCGGTTGGGGCGGAACTCTCTTACTTGGGGCGTCGCGCGCCCGCAACGCCATCCCGCGGCGGTTGCACGCCGCGGACAGCCAAGGCACCGTCGCCCCATGAAGGCACTTATCGCGCAGAGATTATCGGGCCTCGATGCCCTGGTGGCGGACGAAGTTCCTGCACCGACCCCGGGGCCAAACGAGGTCCTGATCGGGGTCGGGGCGGCAGGGTTGCACTTGGCCGATGTGGCCGCGCTGTCGGCGGAGCGCCATCCGCTGCCCGACCTGCCCTTCGTTCCCGGACTGGAAGTGGCCGGCTTGGTGGCGGCGGTTGGAGCCGAGGTTTCCAGCCTGAAGCCGGGAGACCGTGTGGCGGCGTTTGTGGACTGGGGCGGTCTTGCGGAGGGGGTTGTCGCCAGCGCCGACCTTTGCGCCCTCATTCCGGACGGCATGGGATTTCCGGCCGCGGCGAGCCTGCCGGTGGCGTATGGCGGAGCACTGCTGGCGCTTCGCGAACGCGCGCGGCTTGTTTCAGGCGAAACCGTCCTGGTGCTGGGCGCCGGTGGCAATGCGGGGCTGGCCGCCGTGGAGATCGCCAAGACGCTTGGCGCGCGCGTTATTGCAGTGGCGAGCGGCGAGACGCGCGGCAGCGAGGCGTCGGAGCGTGGCGCGGATGACGTCATCGATAGTTCGTCGCGGCCACTTTCGGAATCGGTTTCGGCACTGACAGGCAGTGCCGGTGTCGATGTCATTTTCGATCCGGTCGGCGGAGATGCATTCGAAATGGCGCTGCTGACGCTGGCCAATGGCGGGCGGGTGATATCGTCAGGCTTCGCCGGGGGACGAATCCCGCGCATCAACATGTCCGCGCTTTATGCGCGTGATGCCGAATTGATTTCCGCCAACACGCCGCTGACGGTGAAAGCAGCCCCGGTGTTGGCGCAAAGGGCGCTTGCGGACACCATTGCCTGGGCGGCAGGCGACCAGATCAACCCGCGTATCGCTGCGCAATTCACGCTCGCCGACGTCAAAGCGGCGTTCAACTATGTGAAAGGCCGCCGCAACACCGGATCGGTGATCGTCACCATCGGCAAAGAAGGCTAGAGAGCAATCCGAAAAGAACCTAGGGCAGATTCGACAGGAACTGCTCCGTACAGTTGCGCCAGGAGCGCGTCAGCGCGAACGCGCGCGCCGTCTCGCGCGGAATCTTGAGAGCGCGCAAGCAGGCGGCGCGAAGATCGTCGTCCAGCGCACCACAATCGGCATTGCCGATCACATCCAGCGGCCCTTGCACGGGATACGCCGCAACCGGCACGCCACAGGCCAGCGCTTCCAGCAAGACCAAGCCGAACGTGTCCGTCTTGCTGGGGAACACAAAGACATCCGCCGCCGCATAAGCGCGCACGAGATCCTGGCCGGATTTTGGGCCGAGGAATTTCGCTTCGGGATATTTGCGGGTCAGCGCTGCGCGCGCCGGTCCGTCGCCGACGACAACCTTCGTGCCCGGCAGGTCGAGTGCGAGAAACGCTTCGAGATTCTTCTCCACCGCGACACGGCCGACATACAGCCAGATCGGTTTGGGAAACGGCAATTCCGCATCGGCGATGGGCCGGAACTGTTCGACGTCCACGCCGCGGGACCAGATCTTCAGATTGTGGAAGCCGTGCGTTTCCATTTCATGCAGCAGCGACGGCGTCGCCACCATCACCGCTTTCGCCGGCCCGTGAAACCAGCGCAGGAAGGAATAGACAAGTTCGATCGGAACGAACGGAAACCGCGCTTTCACATATTCGGGGAAGCGCGTGTGGAATGACGTCGTGAACGGGATCTTGCGCTTCACGCAGATGGCGCGTGCCGACAATCCCAATGTGCCTTCGGTGGCGATGTGGATCGCCGTCGGCCGGAAGTCCGCGATCATCTTTTCCAGGCTCTTGCGCGGGAAGATAGCCAGCCGGATTTCCCTGTAGGTCGGCATCGGAATCGTGAAGCGGCCTTCCGGCGTCGCGTAGCGCACCTCATGGCCAAGCGCCTTCAGGTCTTCGCCCAGGATTTCCATCGTGCGGACGACGCCGTTCACCTGCGGTTTCCACGCATCGGTGACGATCATCACGCGCTCGTGGCGGAGCGCGTCGGTCAATTCTTCAGGCTGGGACGGCCAGTCCTTCTGTGGGCTCGGGGACGAAAGCTGGCGCGGGCTCTGCTTGCGAAGGTGCCCAGTGGAGAATCTCCAGATGTCCGCGGGCATCTTCTGTGAGGGCGGTGCAGCTTTCAACCCAGTCGCCGTCGTTGGTGTAGAGGATGCCGTCGATGTCCCGGATCGCCGCGTGATGAATATGACCGCACACGACGCCGTCGAGGCCGCGCTTGCGCGCCTCTTCGACAACGGCATTCTCAAAACGGCAGATATATTCGACCGCATTCTTCACCTTCTGCTTCAGATAGGCGGACAGCGACCAGTAGGGCAGGCCGAACATCTTGCGCACCGCGGCGCAGATTTCGTTCAGCTCCAGCGCGCGCGTGTAGGCCCAGTCGCCCAGAAAGGCCAACCAGCGCGCATAGGCGATGACGCCGTCGAACTGATCGCCGTGGATCACCAGCAGCCGCCGTCCGTCGGCGGTTTCGTGGATCGTCTCGCGCATCAGCTCGACGCCCGCGATCTCGCGGCCGCAATAGTCGCGCAGCACTTCGTCGTGATTGCCGGGCACATAGATGACGCGCGTGCCGGTATCGATCTTGTGCAGGATCTCTTCCAGCACACGATTGTGCGCGGCCGGCCAGAACCAGCGGTGCTTGAGCCGCCAGCCGTCCACGATGTCGCCGACGAGATAGAGCGTGCGGCAGTTGTTCTTCGACAGGAAGTCCGCGAGCGCTTCGGCCTTGCAGCCGCGCGTTCCCAGATGCGTGTCGGAGATGAAGATCGTTCTGTGCTGGCGCGTGCGATGCGCCGGTATCTGTGACGTGCCCCGTGCCTTCAAGTTGGGAAGGGGAAAGGGAAGCGAGCTGCCACGCAACGCGGTCGCACCTTTTTCGAGGTCGCGAGCCCAGGCATTTTCACCCATGTCGGTCTCCGAATCAGTGGAAGGCCTATGCCACCGGGATGCCTGTCATTCGTGATGGTCGTGTTGCGGCGCCGTAATCGTTTCGTGAATCCGGCACGAAAGTACTTGAAATCGTTAATTTATGCCGCAATGCACAAAATCTAAGCTGCGGAATGCTTCCTATATAGCTTTTTGAAAATATTATGATTTTTCGAATTTCCGTGGCGGAACCTGCTTGGCAGGGCGCCGTAACCCTGCCATATTGCTGCAACGCGGTATGACGCGCTTGCGCGAAATATCGCGGCCCTTTCTGGGCGTTTCCTCCCTGAACTTGGCCGCTCCCCTAGGGAGCGGCCTTTTTTCTTGGCCGCTTCACGAAGCTTTGCGGTTGACGCGCGCGCGCCCGCGCCGCAACGATGCGCCATTCCGCTTCTGCCAAAGGATTGCACAGTGAAATACGAGATCGATTACACGTTTCTGGCCAAGGGTGCCTCGAAGGCTGAGGAAATCGGCACCACCGCAGATCTGGTTCTTGGCGACGAGGCGGGCTTCGGCCTGATCCCCAATGTCGGTGACTATATCGACATCCCGCGCAGCCGCATGGGCGAGCGCGAAAATTATCGCGGCAAGGTTGCGCGCCGCCTGTTCCGTCATGTGCTCGGCTATTGCTACATCCGCATCGTGGTGGAGGAAGTGGACGAGGCGACCTGGACGCAGATGTTCTCCTGAACGTCTGCCGATGGAATTGAAGAAAGCCGCCGGAATTTCCGGCGGCTTTTTTATTCCGCCGCCAACGCGCGCGCGCCGGTCGGCCGCAGCAGCGCCGGCTCGATCGTCGTCAGGTCGCGCAATGCCTCGCCGATGCGACGCGCGACATCGGCAAAATGCGCATTCGGCTCGATGCGCTCTTCGTCGAGGTAAAGCGCGCGGTTGATCTCGATCTGCAGCGCGTGATGGCCCAGCATCGGACGGCCATATAGATGCGTGGAATAGCCGCCGGCATAGGGCGTATTGCGCGCCACCGTGAAGCCGCGGCGCTCAAAATCGAACTCCGCCTTGCGCATCAGCACGTGCGTGGCGGCCATGCCGTAGCGGTCGCCCAGAACGGCATCGGGAATGGCGGCGGCGGACGGCATCGAATGGCAGTCGATCAGCACGGCGCAACCGAAGCGCGCGCGCGTTTCTTCCAGCAGCTTTGCCAGCGCGGCGTGATAAGGGCGATAGAGACGCGACAGCCGCTTCTCGGCTTCCTGCGCCGGCAATTTCGCGCGATAGATTTCCGCGCCGTCGCGCACGATACGCGGGATCACGCCCAGGCCGGCGTTCACGCGCGTGCCCGGCGGATCGACCGGCAGCGTCAGTGTATCCTCGAACATCATCGGATCGAGTTCGCCCGGTGCACGGTTCGCGTCCAGATAGGCGCGCGGAAAGCGTGCGGCAATCATCGGTGCACCAAGCTCGACGGCGCTGGCAAACAGCTTGTCGACGAACGCGTCTTCGGAACGGCGCAGCCCGATCGCACCCAGCCGGCTCGCGGCGGCGAAACTGTCGGGATAGACGCGTCCGGAATGCGGGGAGGCGAAGACGAACGGCACGCGCTGGCGTTCCGGCAGGATCAGGTCGAAAGCCCGCGCCCACAGGCTTTCCAGCGCTGAGTCTGCGTCATTGTCCGGCCGTATCTTGCTGTCTGAACGCACCGTGAAGCCGATTCCCGATATCCGATATCGCAGTGGACCACCCAAGCCGCCTTCCATCAACCCTTTGGAGATAGCGGAAAAGTCGCGCGTTAACGACGTTTACGGCCCGTCGGTTATAGGCTTTATTCAAGGGGAGGGGGCCGACCGGCTATGGCGCATATTCTATTGGCGGAAGACGATGAATCGCTCAGGCGGTTCCTCGCGGCTGCTCTGGTGAAGGCGGGCCATACCGTCACCGATTTCGGCGACGGTGACGAAGCGTTCGCCTGCCTCAAGGGTTTCCGCTTCGATCTGCTGCTGACCGATATCGTGATGCCCGGTATGGACGGTATCGAGCTCGCCAAGCGCGCTGCCGAGATGGATTCCCATCTCAAGATCATGTTCATCACCGGCTTTGCCGCCGTGGCACTGCATCCTTCATCGCAAGCGCCGAAACAGGCGAAGGTTCTCTCCAAGCCGTTCCATCTGCGCGAGATCGTGCAGGAAGTGGAACGCATGATCGCCGCGTAATCTCCCGCACACGTTGAATTTCGACGCTTCGCTTCCCACATATTGGTTGACGTGAAGCGGCGCTGAGGGCCGCGCGCGTAGCACGGCCCTCCGCGCGACGGAGGTTGCGATGCAGAGAGTCCCATTTGTTCCCATCTCACAGCCGGCCGGTTCCAATCCGCGCCGTTGGGCGGCGATCGGTTTCGCCGGCATCGTGCATCTGGCGTTGCTTTACGGACTTGCGAGCGGCCTGGCCATTCGTTTCGTCGAGCAGATTCCCGCCGCGATCCAGGTGGATGTGGTGAAGCCGCAGCAGACTGTTCGCCCTGAACTTCCTCCGCCGCCAGCACCGGAACTGGTTGCCCCGCAGAGCGTGCCGCAGATTCCGGTTCCGAAGATCGTGATCGTGCATGCACCACCTGCGCCGCATGCGATAGCCGCTGTCGCTGTTGAGAAACCCATCGCAACGCCGAAGCTTTCGCCGCCATCGGTCGCGCCTGTTCACGCCGCGCCCGTGATCGCGCCGGCACCCGCGCACGGCATCGCGGGCACGCACACCACGCCGCCTTATCCGCCGATTGCAATGCGTCTTGGCGAGGAAGGCACAGTGCGTCTGCACATCGCGCTGGATAGCGCAGGCAGGATCAGTGGCGTCAGCGTCCTGAAGACAAGTGGCAGTGAGCGTCTCGACAATGCCGCGGTGAGTTGGGTCACCAGACATTGGCGTTATGCGCCTGCCACGCGCGACGGCAAGCCCGTGGCATCCATGGTTCTCGCCGATGTGCGGTTCGATCTGCGCGACGCGCGCTGAAGGTTTCACGGTTGTTCCGTGAAACCGCCCAGCAAATACCCGCTCCGCGCCACAATTCAGCGTTGTGATGGTGGGGTCGCGGCTGCGCCGGGACGGAGTTCCGGCGTGCTGTGACCCGCGCAACTTTTGAACGGGAGCATTACGATGAACAATCCCGCCTTGATGATGCATGCGCCGCTCGCCGAGCAAAATGCCGGCTGGCGCCGTTATGCCGGTATCGGCTTGGCCGTCGCATTGAATGGCGTTCTGGTGTGGGCGCTGGCGAGCGGTCTTGCGATCAAGTTGACCAAATATGTCCCGCCTGTATTGCAGATGAAGGTGATTGACACGCCGCAAGTGCAGCCGAAGCAGGTCACGCCACCGCCGACGCCGCAGGTGGAAAAAGTCTTGCCGACCGAACAGACGCCGGAGCCTGTGATCCAGATCGCGCCGGATCCGAACGCGCAGACGATACAGGTTCAGCCGCAGCAGACGCCGCCGGCGCAGCCCGTCGACGCCTCCGCATCCGGTCTGACCAGCACGCACACCACGCCGCCCTATCCGCCCATGGCACGCAGGTTGGGTCAGCAGGGCACCGTGATCCTGTCGATCACCGTTGCAGCGGATGGTTCGGTGTCGGCGGCGCAGATCGTCACCTCGAGCGGTGTGCCGGAGCTGGATCAGGCAGCGCTGCAATGGGTGCAGGCGCATTGGCGCTACAAGCCTGCGATGCAGGGCGGCGTGGCTGTGCCGTCCACCACCCAGGCCGCGGTCAAATTCGACCTGAAGCAGGCGCGATAAGCCTGATTTCTTGGGCATTTTCAGCCGGGCGGTCCCAGCGGATCGCCCGGCTTGCTTTGTTTGGGAGCCGGAGGCTATACGTGCCGCCCCGTTTGGTGCGGGCGCGTAGCTCAGCGGGAGAGCACTACCTTGACATGGTAGGGGTCACAGGTTCGATCCCTGTCGCGCCCACCATCCGCAAATCCCCGACAGGCGGATGGACAAGACTGCCGGCGACGCCGGGTCTGTAACAAATTTGCCTGCCTCGCGAATAAGGACAGAGCGCCGCCGCACCCGAGCGCCGATAGATCATTCCCAATGGTGCGCTGCCGGGCAGCCGGTCTAAGATCGCTGTGCCGATTTCTGGAAAAAGAAAATGGCCACTTACACAAAATCCGCCGAGGCGATCGCGAAGCTGACGCCCGAGCAATATCGCGTGACACAACACAGCGCGACCGAAGCGCCCGGAACGGGCGAATATCTCAACAACAAGAAGCCCGGCATCTATGTCGACATCGTCTCCGGCGAACCGTTGTTCGCATCGTCGGACAAGTACGATTCCGG
>Ga0153956_1001003_pt1 | contig 27803 bp, 27 predicted proteins | sample TSFL040MetaG_FD_104704 | JGI IMG/M metagenome (GOLD analysis project Ga0153956, IMG submission 104704) | Attine ant fungus gardens microbial communities from Florida, USA - TSFL040 MetaG | ecosystem: Host-associated > Fungi > Mycelium > Unclassified | place: USA: Florida, Wekiwa Springs... | reverse complement strand
ACCATACGGATGGCGCGTTGGCGGACTTCGGGTGAAAACTTGTTCGTTGTCTTGCTCATATCGGCTCCACTCTCTCAGAAGTTGGAGCCTCCGGCAAACCCGGTGCGGTTCAGACATCATCGCGGCACAGCCGGCGATGGCAGACGATCGCGTCGGTGCATGTCAATCGGCTCGGAATGTTTCCACGCCGAAACACAGCCGACATTGCCATGACCGGTTTTGAGCGCAACGGTAAGATTCGGAAAATGCTCCCGCAGCCATCGTGTCAGGGTGTCCGCCGGCGAGTTGTCGACAATCAACACCGAGGAAGTCGTGTGCTCCAGCCTAGCCAGCGCAATGCGAAGACTTTCAAGAGTACGCGCCAGAACCTGAGGGTCCGGTTTGAAAGTGACGATGCAGACGGAGAGATGCGGCTTTGTCGCGTCATTCTGCTCGGAAGCGACTATGTCCATTCGCCATTCTCTCCCAAGAGCTACGAAATTGAACAAGTTAACCGGATTGGCCAGAAACGCCATTGTTCGCACACTGGAACAAAAGCGAGGGTATCAACCAACCGTCTCATCCGTCAGCGCGCTCGCGAGGTTGCGCCGTGCGCGGCATCCTTAAGTATCTCGACGACGCTGTCCTGTTGTTCATTGGTCAAGCCAACCCACAGTGGTAGCCGAACCAGCCGCGCAGATTGTTTGTCGGTCACAGTCATTTCCCCATGGACGCGACCATATCGTTGGCCAGCCGGCGAGGAGTGCAGCGGTACATAGTGAAAGACTGCACCGATATTCATCTGCCTTAATTCAGAGAGCAGGTGCTCTCTGTTAATCTCGGCGTTCAGCAGTACGTAGTACATATGCGCATTTTGTTGGCATTCGTCGGGTATAACTGGTCGTCTAAGCAGGCCACTCGCTTCCAGGGGCGCCAGCAGGTCGTGATAACGCTGCCAGTTTGTCAAACGTTCGCGCGTGATCCTCTCAGCCTCCTCGAACTGAGCCCAGAGAAAGGCAGCGATTATTTCCCCCGGCAAAAAAGACGAACCGACCTCCTGCCATGTATATTTATCGACTTGCCCCCGGAAAAAACGGCTACGATCGGTTCCTTTCTCGCGAATGATTTCAGCGCGCTGGATGTATGCATCGTCGTTCACAAGCAAAGCGCCACCTTCTCCGGAGATGACATTCTTCGTCTCGTGAAAACTGTAAGCACCCAGATGGCCGATACTTCCCAAGGCGCGCCTCTTGTAGGAGGCTTGAACGCCTTGCGCGGCATCCTCGACGACCTTTAAGCCATGACGCTCCGCAATCGCCATGATCGTATCCATTTCGCAGGCCACACCGGCGTAGTGGACAACGGCAATCGCCTTTGTCCGTGGTGTGATCGCCTCTTCGATGAGAGTCTCATCGATGTTCAGCGTATCGTCGCGGATATCGACAAAGACCGGAACGCCCCCGCGCAAGACAAAGGCATTGGCCGTCGAAACGAAGGTGTAGGACGGCATAATGATCTCGTCGCCTGGCGAGATATCCAGCAACAAAGCTGCCATTTCCAGTGCTGCGGTACATGAGTGTGTCAGGAGCGCCTTGGCGCACCCTGTCTGCGCCTCCACCCATCCATGGCATCGCTTTGTGAATGGGCCATCCCCGGCCAACGCGCCGTTAAAGTGGGACTCGGCGATATAGTAAAGTTCCTTGCCGGTCATGTGGGGCCAGTTGAAGGGGATTTTTTGATCACTCATCTTTTCCGCCTCACTGCTCCGACATGGTTGACGATTGCTGGCATCGTATGTGGCGATATCGCTTTTCCGCAAAGAGCGATTCGGTCACGTATGAGAGAACCGCTCAGCCGTTCCTCGCAATATCGAGCCAGAAAGTCAATTTTGCTCTCTTCAACCACAACGCTTACATTTCTCCTTATGGCTTGTTGAGAAAAAGGTGAAGTGGGCTCTTTTGGCCTGTCCGGATTCGATAATATTTGTTAGTTCCACGAGAATTAGCCCAATCGCAGAGCCGGGGACCGCGTTCATGAGCACGTTCAATGTAGCAACGGATGGGAAATCCGGGGTTCAGTTGTCCAGCATCGTATGCCGATTGGCATTGCTTGGGGTCACGTTCGGACTTGTCTTATACCTATGCCGCGCTTTCCGTACGGAGGTTTATAATACAAGGTTCTATGCCTTTTTTGGGTCGCTGGCCGTCGTCATATTTGCAACGAGATATGGACCTGCGTCGCGATTCTACCATCGCCTTAATTCGTTCGCGGATTTCTTGGAAAGGCGCGGGGCTTTTGTTTCAAATCCCGTTGACGAGGCCCCGAAATTCGCCCTGCTCCGAATCGGGTTTGGGCTCGTGATAGTTTATCGAGCCTATTGGGTACTTCACTATCTTACCCCCTCGGATTGGAACAACTACTTGGTGATTGTTCCGGCTATTGTCAGCATGGTCGGTGGTGTGTTGGTGGCGACGGGCTTGTTCACCCAGATAGCGTTGATCAGTCTCATTGTCTTCCAGTGGCAGATCGGCGACATCCCCCTCGGGACTTCAACGCTTGGAAATGACGTAGCTGCTCTGTTCAGTCTCCTGCTCATTTTCGTAAATGCCGGTGCCCACTTTTCGCTCGATGGAAAAATAAGGCGCGGCAGGCATCGGGTCGGAAGACTTGTCACCGCCGGCTATTACGAGAATGGTCTGGCGCCTGCAGCGACTCTTCAGGTGGCAAAATTCCTATCGCTTCTCGGATATGGGGCCGTTTGTCTTTACTCGCTCGGAATGCATCTTGGCGAACCCGCGTGGATGCAAGGATATGCAGGGCCGCAGCTCCTTACAAACAATTTCATGTCGGTTTATGGCGACGAGTTTGCCCAGCTTTTTTCTTACTCCGGCGTCTTTGTCGTCCTCGCCCGAGTTGCAATGTGGGGTATGTTGCCCTGGTACCTGCTCTTGGTCGTATGCGTGCTATGGGGCGGATGGCCAAGAGTCTATGCACTGGGCTGGGCATTTCTCTTTTTCTGCTTAAGCAAGTTCGTGCTCAATCTCGGCATGCTGGCCGAGATCGAGTTTCTATTTTTCGCAGGTCTATTTTGGCAGCGTGCTTTCATATCAGGTAGCAAGACGCTCGATGTTGCATATGATGACCGGTGCAATCTCTGCGACCGAACGGTGAATTTCATTAAAATAGCAGACATCTTCCGTCGAGTTCAGCTTAGGCCCCTCTCAAAGAGCACGGATTGGCTTACTAAACACGGTATCGACCCGAGTGACGCTCAAAAAGATCTCTACGGCATCGACAGCGACAAAGGGAACTCGCCTGTTAAAGGGTATGATTTTTACTTGTTGCTGACCAAGAAGGTCGCATTACTCGCCCCGCTTTACCCGATCTTACTCGTAGCAAGTTTCTTGGGTGGACGATCCGTATATCGGTACATTGCCGACCGTCGCACCAAACTGTTCGGTGTTTGTCACCTTCCGACGCCCAAGAAGGAATATAGCCTACTTCCCGAAGGTCAGGCCGTGAAAATGAGGATTTCGCCGACAGACCCAATTACCCCGTTTTTTGTCCACATCGTCTTTCTAACGATCTGTTACGTCACGACAATTCCTACACCCTGGATTTTTCTGTCAGCCCCGAAGCCAATTCAATCTGCTCTTTCGATTCTGGCGCCGTTCGGCAATGCAGCGCATATCTATGGCATTGCGCCGATCAACGTATTCAATCATACGGATCTCGGGATGGCGGAGAATTGGTTTACAATCAGCGAAATTGCGCCTGACGGCAAAATTTCTCTTCTTCCGGTCCTCGATGAGGAAGGTAAGAGATTAGCCATCCATCGCTCTGATCGTGCCTATTTCGGAAACACGCTGGCCTTCAGAAGGACTGTTATAGATACCACGTCGTGTGAGTATGAAAACCGGTCGACCATCGTTAACTATCTGGCAGAGAGCGTCTCAGGCCACAAAGGCAAATACCTCTATCGGCAATACCACCAGTCGCTGCCAGATGCTTCAAAGCTAAATGATGGGGTATATGAAGCGCAGCCAGTCAGCGTGGTTTGCGAGGTTACGTTTCCAGGTAATTGAACTTTAGGTACCTTGCAGGAGTTGAGACGTCTGTGCAGCCCGAGGGCGTGAACGTCCGTAAAGTTGTACTTGATGCCAATCTGTTTAGTCAGCCACGAGATGCCACTATAGTTCCAACAACGATCAGAGCGATCCCTGCGACTTTCGGTAAGGTCATTGTTTCTCCCAGAAGCAACGAACTTAGAAACAATACAGCAACAAAGTTGAGGCTCATGAAGGGATAGGCATGGCTGAGTTCGAACTTTGTCATGGCAGCCATCCACGCTAGTGACGCTAGAAACGCTGCCGCAAACCCTGAAAAAATGACTGGATCAAATACAAGGGACACCAGAAATCGCAGCTTCTGCATGGTATCGGATGGAAGCGGACCAAACCGCGAGATCCGCCACTTTAGAATAAGCTGACCATAAACAGTGAAACCTATTGTGGCGAAGATATATAAGTAGTTTGAAAAACGCGTCATCCATGCTCTTCCGTTACAGCTAATCCGAAACCGGTTTTGCCGTATCCATTGCCGTTGTACAACATGTACCGATGGCCTTTATGGTGAAAGACAAAGGGGTACTCGATCATCTCGCTATCCCACCCGGAGGGCGACACATCGATCCCGACTTCCTTCAGCTTCAACTCCCAACTCTGACCGTTTTCGCTGGTCGCATAGCCGATGCGGTAGCTCTCGCCCAATCCGCTTCGATATGAAAACCACATATGATACTTGCCGTCTGCGCGCATGACGGTCGGCCGTGAAAAAGCCTGGGCAACTCCAAGCTCGTACGGCACGGCGATATCTTCTCGCCGCCAGTCATGCCCATCCGCAGAGCGGGCGGACTTAATCACATGCAGCATTTCGCCATTGCCTGCATCCCATTTTACCGTGGATCCATACCACATGCGGTAGTCGCCATCGTCGTATTGCTCCACCCACGGATAAGATAGGCTGATCGGATCGCTCTTGTCGGCACCCATGAACGGTGCATCTGAATCTAGCTCAAGCGCCAATGAAGGCGTCACGCGCAATCGGCCAATATCGCCGCGCCAATGCCCACCAGAAGGGGTTTGCCATCCCATGAAAAGCATGTAGCGTTGGCTATTCACTGTGTAACAGTTGCCGATGCTAATGCCTGCTTCGTAAAAGCTGCCGCGGGGACCGTGCTCTAAAAATGGTTCTTCGTATTGGGCGACGACGTCTCTGTTTTCTATGTCGATATCGACCGCACCAACGGAGGATCTGTTTTGCTCATCTCGACCGCTGAAGTATATGCGGTAGATGTCGCCCTGCAGATGCACCGGCAGGGGATTTGCGGCGTGCGAGCGCAATTTCGGATGCGTTCCTGGTGGCACGTAGAGTTGACCTAATTTCCGCCACCGCGCCAGACTGTTCATATCTTTCGTAACTTTGTACTTGGTACCCTGGAACGCTCGGTGGCTTGCGCCATGTAAACACCGTCGGGTTCGGCGTCGGCAAGAATAAGCGCGCCGGCGCCAATCACGCAGCGATCGCCGATCTTGATATGATCACGCAAGGTAACGTTCACTCCAATGAAGCATTGCTCTCCGATCTCCACGCCACCCGACACCACAACATGTGAAGCTATGAACGTATGGCTCCCGATCGTTGAATGGTGCCCGATGTGATTCCCACTCCACAGTGTCACGTCGTCGCCGATAGTGGAAAATGGCTGGATTGTATTGTCTTCAAAAATGAAGCAGTTTTCACCGATACGCCTGTCGTTCAGTACACTGGCCCGAGAACTGACGTAGCTTGCGATTGGATAACCGTTGGCCTTGGCGGCCTCATATTTCTCGCGCCGCAGCGCATTCAGCTTCGTATAGCTCAGCGCCACGAACATGGCGCAGTCGGAAGGCGGGTACGTTTCGGTTACGGTTTCGAATGGAACCACTGGCAAGCCGCAGAACTCAGCTTCGCTTAAATAAGCTCCATCGACGGTAAAGGCGACAACTTCATACTCCGAGTCGGTTGAAAAGTAGGAGTGGGCGATCTGGGCGATGTCGCCAGCCCCGAAAATGACCAGTCGTTTTTTCATGACTTCCTCACCAGTATCGTGAATTCATAGAGTCCATAATCGTGCAACAGCGCCACATCGCGGGAGTAGGCGCGCTTGCAATGATCGAACAGGTCACATGGATTAGCGTAGTAAAGATAGTCCCGCATTTTGTCCTGGTCGGAATACGATGTCAGGCAGTTGAACGAAAAACCGCGGTGGCTGGTTTTGTAAAGCATATCAAGCGTACGGAGAACATGCGCGCGCCAGGCATCGTCTGTACTGTCAAGTCGAACATTAAATATCCCGCTGGCTACGCCATAGTCAGCCACGGCGTCAGGCTCTCCGGTCACCGCAAAATGCACTCTGCCATTACCTGCAAAGCGTTTCCTAGCAGCGGAGATCATTTCTGCGGAAAGATCGAAACCGTAGTATTGAAACAAATCATGTCTCGGCCGGAGATAGTCGAAGTAGGCGCCGTAGCCGCACCCCAAATCGTTGACTGAGAACTCTGTCGACTGGGTGATAACCTTGCTCAATTGCTCAAAGCGAAGGGCTTGGCTTTCTTCGCCGTTCCAATCGACGCCACGTGCGGACTGGCCGTGCTCCGCGAGCTTGCCGGAATAGTAGCTTGCGACCTTCTCCAAGATTGTATCCTTATCGCCTTGCATAAATGTGCCTCACGATGGTGTAGGGGCGTCGCTTTGTCTCAGAGAAAATTTTCGAGAGATAAATGCCGACCACGCCAATGAACGAGATGATCATTCCCCCAAGCAGCCATACCGATGCGATGACCGATGTCCAGCCGCTGAGGGGATGGGCGAAGAACGCCCAATGCAAGATCAAGTACAGGATATACGCTACGGCAATCACCGAAATCACGGCGCCGATATAAAATATGCCGATCAGCGGAGCGTTGCTGAAGGATGTCACCGAGTTGACGAGAAGAGACATCTTCTTCCTTAGCGTATACGTCGTTTCGCTAGTGCTATGCTTAATCATCTGTATGGGCAATTGCTGAAAGCCTGTGATGTGCCAAAGCCCAGCCATGAATACTTCTCTTTCTTCGTGCATGAGAAGCGCATCAACATATCTTCGACTCATAAGTCGCGCCGTTACGACATTCCTTGGCAAGGCTGTACCCGTCAGCGCATCAAAAAATCTGTAGAATAGTTCCCCGCTGATGCGCTCAAACCAACCGCCTTTCCTTTGTGGTTGCACACCGTACACGACATCGGCCGAGCCCAATTCCATATATTCAGTAAACGCCCGCAGGTATTCCGGTTCCTCCTCCAGGTCGCTATCGATCAAGAATACGCGCTCGCCCACAGCATGCGCCAAACCCGTCATCATCGCTTTGTGATGGCCAAAATTGCGCGAAAGATCAACGATAACCACACAATCATCTGATTCCAGCATCTCTATGGCCACGTCCAGGCTATTGTCAGGTGACCCGTCGTTGACGAACACGATCTCGTAGTCATCTCCAACAATTTCGCGTGCGGTCGCGCTGGCCCGGCGATGGAACTCTTCAATGTACGGCGCCGAGCAATATAGGGTCGTAACGATCGAGAGTTTCATTTGCGGACGAATCTCATGAATGCCGGGCTTTCTTTTCCGCAGTTGAACAGCAAATCAAGAATGCTAACCGTGTGCACGAACTCGCCCCAAAGCTGAGGGTATTCCGGGTAACCTCGATAGTCAAACCAACTTAGGCCGAGGCCGCGCTCGCTGAAGACGCTTTCATCGATATAGTCTCGGGCCGCTGGACCTGAAATGTACTCCGTACCCCCCGCCTGAACACAAAGCTCGGCCAAGCGCTCGGACTTGCCTTCGACAAGGTCATAGTCCCAGCAATTCGTGATGGAAGTGGTAATGCCGAGATAGCGACAGATACCCTCCAGCAGCTCACGATTAAGCGGCGAGAGAAAATTGTGGTTGCTGCGTAGGTAGATGGGTTCGAGGAACGACGCAACCTCTTCGAAATGGCGTGACTTCCTGTAGTTCAAGACGATCGACTTCCAATGCGACGCCGCCCATTCTCGCCCATCGATTGCCGTCTCGCGGATCGTTTGGTGATATTTGCCCTTTACCTTTACCGGTATGGTCAGCCAGGTAAGGCCCTGAGGGGTCTTGATCTGATTGCGATTGCGCCAATCACGCCGTGTAAATTGCATATCATCATAGAGAATGAACTCATCCACCGCCGCAATCAGGTCGAAATATCCCTTCCAAGGAACGTAGTTGGATTGCAAGATCGCGATCTTTTTCATGGGCTGACGCTCTTGGATTTGTAGATTTCATAGCCTGGAGGGGATGGGAATGGAATTCGCTCGAAATTGTCTAAGATGAATTTATAGGTGAGCGGGTGAGTGTTTTGAAACCGGAGCTCGTCGCGTCCATCAAGCGGTAGATTGAGAACTAGAATAAAACCAGGGGAAGATGCGTTAATTCGCTCAATTTCGTGACGCTCAAAGTCCTCTTGCCTAGGAAAAAGTGCGTAAATTTCCCACGTCGGCGACCTTCTGTTCAGCAAAGCGTAGGCGCCAGGCCAGAATGGGGTAGCAACAAAGCTCCTGCCATCGGCAGCGTACTGATCAGACAAGTGACGAAGTAAAGCGACGTCGTTTGCAGTCGCTGGATCGACTTTCAGCACGCTACCGGAGACCGTAATATCTACGCATTGGCCACTGACCATGCATTGCCAGCCCGGATGTTGTACACTCATGATCCACAGGCTGGTAGCGCACAAAGCCGCGGATAAAACCCACTTGACCTTGCCATCCAATGTCGAAACGATGACAAAAAATCCCACCAGCATGGGAAAGATGCCCTGCGCAAGATGACCGATGTCAGCCCTCGAAAAGGCATAGTGCGCGTAGGGAATAGCGAGGAAGACTGCCGAGATGAATACCGGAGGCAACCGCCTCCTTTTGAAGCGCTGCGCCAGCGCCCATATGGCCCCCAACCATCCGAACGCAAGTACGGCGACAAAGGTTAGTCCAACTAGCAGCGCACGAATTGCGTCAGAGAGCGAGGACGCTGCAAAATCTACGGTCCACGGCCACGGAATCGGAAGAGGTAAATTTGTGGCGTTCTGTTGGAATAGGAAGCGCACGCTCTCCCAAAACGCAGTGCCAAAACCGGGAACGAAGAGGAGCATTAGGATTATCGGCAGAAAGCCGATCACGACACCGGCTCCCCAAAGAAGAGCGCCCCGCACAAAGCCGGTCGCGGTGCCGGGGCCAACGCACAACCAAAGCATCACGCCAAAGCTTCCAACAGTCCCGTATACGCCGTGGTTTCGCCCAAAAACGGCTACCAGGCCAACCGCAACGCCGACCGCAAAATAACGCCAGGGGGTGGGCCTGCGAACAAGAAGCGCCAACGCTCCTACTAGCAGGAGCGAAAGCGACATATCAAACAGCTTGTGGCGGGGAAACATCCAAATCGCCAAGGTAAGCGCGACGATTGCTAAGAAAAGCACGCCCGAAGCGCCCCGGCTTTTTGAAGATTGGGCTATCAGCAGGAGGCCAGTTAATAAACCTAGTGTTTGAAATACGGCAACTGCAATGCGCACGTGCATGATGCTGCTGCCCCCAAGAACAACCGCAAGCGCCGCCGACCAATAGTATCGCCCTGGGTCATATGCCATGAAATCGCGAATTGGGACTTCGCTATTCAGGGTCCGCTGCACTCCGTACCAGAGGTATCCTTCGTCCCACAGATTGAAACCCACGTTTCCCTGCCAGGCGAAAAGCAGTGAAACCGTCAAGCAGGACAACGTTAATGCGCTGATCCACTGGAATTTGTTTTCGTTCTTGTCCGTTGCAGGAAGACGCACGAAAAAGGCAACTCCCTTTGAGTGAGGCCAATGAAACTACGTCCGCGCGGCGAGCGCCATTCCGACTTGTTGCGTTAGGTGATTAATCAATATAGCAAATCGTACTGAGATCATCGACGATCGGAAGTCCACTCGGCGGCATTGTTGCCCCTCTGTCTGACCGTTCGACCACCGTGAGGCGATAGCCCTTTGGAGGACTATTCTTGTCGCGTATAGCGCCGTTGGCAAATGATGCAACAAAACTTTTTGCCATACGGCCGATTCAAGCATCCAGATGACTCGTCACCGGCGATCTGCCGCTCAATGTCACGAACGACGCGTCCCAGATAGGTCTTCAGCTTGCGCAGGGCCTTGCCCGCTCGCTTGAATTGTTTGGCATGCGCATAGCGCTGATGCTGGATCAGGGCGAATTTGCCGACCCGCACATAGGTCTGACGCAGTTCCAGTCCGGTTTTTCCTGCCAGACGCACCAGCCGTTCCCGCGCCCGATGAAGGAGCCGGGCATCGGTCGGAAACATCACGTTCTTCGGCTGAACGGTCGTATCCACGATAACCTGCCGCGTATCGGCCGGCTTCATCGCCCCGGTCCTGACCGCCACCGACAGGCTCTCCTGCAGCAGCGCCTTGATCCGCTTCTCACCCATGCGCTGCCGCCAGCGCGTTATCGACGAACGGTCGAAGGGCAACCGGTGCTGGAAGAACTCCTCGCCGCAGAAATACTGGCAATAGGGGCTGTCGAGGTAGCGGGCGCAGACTGCCTCATCCGACAGGTTGAACGTATGCTTAAGGATCGCCAGCCCCGCCATCAGCCGCGTCGGCAAGGGTGGCATGCCGCCGCCGTCACCGTAAACCTCGCCGAACCGCTCTTCCAGGAACCGCCAGTCGATCTCCTGCGCCAGACGCACCAGTTCGTGCTTCATGTCGATCATCTGATCGAGCCTTGAGCGGAAAAGGTCCTGCTCTCCGCTCTCGCGCCACTCGATGGGCTTGGACATCATCAGCTCCCGCTTGCCACCTCAAAGGCAATGAATCAAACTTCAGCGCCGAGCGAAACCGAAATCTCCAATTGCAAGGAAACGCAGCCGAAAACCGTCGTTTCTGGCGAAAAGCATTACTCTAAACGGTAAAATAATCCTGAAATATCAATGTGTTCCGTGTTCTTCACAGCGGACTAGTTACGGTCCCTGCCGTTGTCGAGGATGTGCATGACCACTGTGCCGTCAAGCACCTGGGCATCGAACAGCGCTTTTGTCAGAGTGTCGAAGGCATTCCAGCGCTCGCCGAGGACAGCGGTCGCTCTTTCCTTTGCTTTCTCGAGTCGATGATGCACGCGGGCCGCAAGCTCGGGGTCGCGGTCGAGCACGTCGGCCGGGCTGCGGTGCGGCCGATAGAGCAGCGGATACTCCGCTCCGAAGCCGAGCGACCGTTCCATGTCGAAGGCCATCCGTGTCGCCCGCGCCAGGTCGCTGTCGTCAGCGCCACCGCATCCCGCCGAAATGTGCTTGAGGACGAGGGCTTCGGCCGCCCGTCCCGCCATTATCATGGTGAGCATGTTCTCAAACCACTCGGCAGTGTCGGTTCCCGACGAATGGTAGCCCAGCAGATTGTAGCCGCCTTGCCCTGTATCGATGTTGAGGCCGCGGATCGGGCCGAGGTTCAGGGCATGGTGGACGACTGCGTGGCCCGCTTCGTGGACGGCAAACCGCCAGCGGAGATCGACGGGCACGGGCGGACGGTCGTTGCGGATGCCGTCCTCGATGTCGTCGTAGCACATGGGCCGCTTGCCGCGGCGTGCCTTTGACCGCGCATCACGAACGATGCGCTCGATATCGGCGCCGGTCAGTCCCATGGCGCGGGTCGCCAAGCGCTGCAGCACGGCGGCTTCCGTCCCGGAGCCATTTAGCGTTTTGGATGCATCTGTCATGAACGACCTCCTCTTCTTTCTCTCCTGCCGGCTTCTTGTTCGTCGTCAGCGGCTGCCGCCATCGGATCACGATCACCAACCGTCGGCTCCAATGCCGAGCCGCCGATCCTGTCCAGCCCGACGTCGGCGACGACAGCTTCGAGGTCGGAACCGAGGTGATGCGCCAGGATCTCGGCCAGGGTCGGCACGTCGGGCTTGGGGATCTCGATATGCGTCTCGAGCCTGCCCGACCGCTTGATGGCCTCGTCGATGTCCTCGGGCCTGTTCGTTGCGCCGATGACGATCACGCCCTCGCTCTTCACCGCGCCGTCCAGCAGCTCGAGGCACTTGTTGACGACGGTGTTCCAGTAGTCCGCATGTTCCCTTTCGGCGGGCTGGCGCTTGCCGATGCCGTCGATCTCGTCGACGAACAGGATGCACGGCGCCATTGCCTTGGCTTCGGCGAAGGTTTTGACCATCTTGTCGATGACGTCGTTGAGGTGCCCGCCCTGCAGCCAGGTTGAGACGGAGGTGACGACAAGCGGAGTTTGCAATGTGTTGCACAAGGCTCGCGCGAAGGTGGTCTTGCCGGTTCCGGGCGGGCCGTAGAGCAGCAGCCTGCTGCTCATGTCCGTCCAGTCGAGGCGGCCTGCATCGTAATCAGCAAGATCGGCCTTCAGATCGAGCGCCCAAGATTTGGCCTTGCCGTAGCCCGACAAGGTCTCGACGGTCAGCGGCGGCTTTGCGCGTTTGGCTTCATCGCCGGACGATGCCCCGACCTGGGGTTCCGGCTGGATGATCTCGGTGCCCGACGGCTTGTCCTTTTTCCAGCGGCCGCTGTTGTCGCTCTCGGACGACTTAGGTTTCGACAAGTCGGAGGGATTTGCCGGTTTCTCCGTCTTCTTGTCGGATCCTTTTGACCTGGCTGAGGAAGCCTTACGTTCGCCGTCGTTACCTTCCTCTTCGTCCTCGGCATCCTCACGATTGCGCTTTGCGAGCAGGTCCAGGACGATAAGCGCGTCCGCAACAGCCCGTCCAGGTCGAAAGGCCAGGATAATATCCTCCAGCGACAGATGGTACGCATCCCAATCCGCAGGCAGGCCGAGACCTTCAAGGGCTGCGTCCGGGTAAAGCGCCTCGACGACGTCGCCGAGGAACGCCTGATCCAGCCATCCGGTCGTGAGTGTGGCGTCAGCCGAGATCTGCAGCGCTTCGGGAATATCCGTCCTCTTCTCGGCGATGGCGACGACGGGTAGGTCTCGGGCGATTGCGCCAACCAGGCGGCGGCGCAGGGAATCGCCGTTGCCTCGATGCACACCCTTGCCGCGGAAGACGACGATACGCCTGCGGGTCTCGGCGTCCTGAACGTCTAGGTAATCGTCGTTGAACATGTAGTCTCCGTCGATCATGGCGAAGGGACCGCCGGGAACGAAGCAGGACTTTTCCAGAAGCCGCGAGACTTCCCGCTCGAAGCCGCCGACCGGAGCATGCAGGGCCACCACCGGTGTCGCATGCTTGATCGCCTGGACGACGTCGCGCAGCGGTCTTGCACCCTGCCGCACGGCGCGGGCCAGCAGCAGAGCGGTCACGACCTGGCTGACCGACAGCGGCTCCGCCGCGGCGCTCACCAGGCGAACCGCATGGGAACGGCGATCGAAACTGCTTTCCGGCACGCGGCCTTGAACCGTTCGTCCCTTCCTCTGCCGGTAGGGAACAAGCGTGGCAGGCGGCTGGATAGCCGGTGTCCGGGCAGCCGCATCCTCGACTGTGATGCCCGCCGTCACCCCAACGCCGGGTTTCGGTCCCGTCAGGCTCAGCGGCCCAACCGGAGGAGAACCAAAGCGGCGCCGGAACCAGACGAGATCGCGATCGAGGTCGCCGGTGAGGCCGCTAGTGTCGAAGGCCGGACCATAGAGCCGCAGCATGTGACCGCCTTCCTCGACCATCCAGCAGCCAATCAGGCCATGAAGCAGCGCGTTCCGGCGCGCCTCGCGCCGGGCGAGATGGCGCAAACGACGGATGAAGAAGCGCGAAATCCTATCCATTGGCGGGGCCTCCGGCGGCAATAATTTCCGCGATGGAGCCGCTATCGGGATCCTGCAGCCCGGCGGGCCAGAGGTCCCGATAGCGGTGTTTCAGCCAACCGACCAGCAGGCGGCAGGCCGGATCGCCGCGGTCGGCAACCTCCTGCAGCCGCTGGAGCACCGGATCTGTCGCAACGTCGTGCGGCAAAGGACCATGCCGTACCAGTGCCATCGTCAGACCGATCAGCACTGCCGGATCTTCGAGGAGACCGGGAATGCAGCGGCGGGCAATGGGTGCCGGCGCCTGATGCATGCACGGCCTGGAACGGATGACGTCGGACGTGACCGCCTCACAACGAAGGCGGCTCCGATGTTGTCTGTGGGTGTCGTTGGACATGACTGTCTCCTCGCCGGACCGCATCGCGATCTCCGGCGTTCATGGGAATGGAAAGGGATGGATGGGAGGCTGGCCGCGCTCAGACGGCGCGGCCTCCGCGAACCCCGGTGGGCTCGTCAGTGCGCGCCCGGACGGCGGGCGAAGCCGACACGGATCCGCGTGGGTGGCAAATCAACCTCCGGCTCCTCGGCCGGTTCGCCATCGTCATCGATATCCGGAAGGTGCGCGTCATGATCCAGCCGCATCGCCCGCTCCTCTTCATAGGAGCGGTCCGCCCCGTTGAGTCGGATGAGCGGACGCCCGCCCGGAGCAGCGGCACCCGATGCCGTAATGTTCATCGTGCCGACGACACCCAGAGCCTTGCGGGCCTCATCCTCCAGAAGCTGCCGCACGCGGCGGCCGAAGCGGGCGCGCAGTTCCGCCATGCAGGCTGCAACGCCGTCGATCTCGAGCAGGTCGTCGATCTCGGAGAGCGCCCAGACACCGTTGTCGTGGTCACTCGGACGGCTGGCGCCATCGACGATCGCCACCTCGACCGTATCGACCATGGTGCGCTTCTGCGTCTTGTACAGCCAGTCCGGCAGGATCATCGCCGCCGCCATCATTTTCATCTTCAATTCTTCGAGACGGCTGGTGTCGCCATAGGAGGCGAGCGACCGCTTGAGGTCGAGGATGTAGCCGATGTGCCGTGCCCGGTTCACGACGATCAGATCCGGCGTATAGCTGCCGCGCGCCGGCGCCTCACAGTCGAGCTTGACGCCATCGAGATCGGTCCAGTCGTTGCCGGAGACGGCTTCCAGCGCCGCCTTGACCAGCGGCAGCTTCAGCGACTGCGTCAGTACCGTCACATTCGGATTGGCTTTCGCCAGCCGCTCGACCGCCTGCTCCAGCAGCTTGCCCTCGCGGAACGACACCGCCCGGACCAGCGAGGCGATGTTGACGTAATGGCCGAGGATCTCGTCCTCGACAGGCTCACCATCAGCGATTGCCATAATGGCGCGGTCGATCAGCAGGTCGAGATCCGCTTCGACATCCTTGAAGAGGACGAGGTGCGGATGACGGCGCAGCGCGGGCGGCTCGGCCAGCGAGCTGGACGCAGGCGTCCTCGGCGCGAAGCCGAAAGGCCGGGTGTGGAGGGCCGAAGACATGCCGGTCACGGCGATGGTCGAACGAAGAACTTCCCCATTGGGGATAGCAGAGGTAATGGTGCTCATAGCCCGATTCCTTCTTACCAAGGCTGAGGGTCAGGCCCTTGCCGGTGGTGCAAACACCGGTAGGGGCCGCTTTCTGTCCGGTTGCCCGGAACGCTCTCACCCTGGCAGGACCCGAGGCCGGGCTCAAGGACCCTGGCGATAAAAAAGAGAACGAAGCCGGTACAAGGTTAACAGTGGGCTCACAGGCGCCCAGCCAAGCATTCGGCACCGCGGCCGCAAAGGGCGACAAATCGAGTTGATCTCCTGGCACGTCATCTCAACGTGCCCGCACTTTAAAACACATTGCGATCATTTGATTCCGAACTCCGGCAATCCGATTCACGAACGCCGTTTGCAGCCCGGAAAGTCATCTCGATGTGCTTCGACGTGCCCGCAACTCATCTCAAATTGCGCTCATTCGATTCTGAACTGCGTGCCAACGATTCCCGGATCGATATTTCCGTTTCCGCTGCAAACGGCGTTTCTGGACGGGTGGGGGACCTGCCGTGACCCGCGTCAAGCGTTCACGCGAGTTTAAGGGATGCTCGGCTACGACCGACGCTCAGGATCATGTCCTGCTCCGGCAAGATTGCGAGTAGAGTGAGGAGTTGCGGATGTTCGACTACAAAGCCCACGGCATTGCCGCGAAGCGCAAGGGGATGCTCGAATTGTGCGCCGGGCAGATCGCCGCGCTGGATCACAGCCAGCCCCTCAGCCTGATTGACCTTGGCGAAATACTCGATGCCGCCGCAAACGAAGTCGATGAAGCGGCGATGGAGGCTTGGGCGACCGAGCGCTGCGATCTGACACTCGAGCAGCACGACCTCGCCCGGCAAGCCCATCAGCAACTCAAGCCGCACTATCAACGCCTGCAGAAGATGGGCGCGTCCAACGAGATGCTGATCACGCTCCTCAAAGGCTTCGACGAAGATGTCGATCACGGGGTCGACGCGCTGGAGACCTACGGCCCGATCGCCATTGCCGATCTGGAAATCCTGATGGGTGCCGCGGAGCGGCCTGCGGATTCGACTGCCTGCCATCCGCTTCTCCGGCTGAGCAGAACGGCGATGGCGGAACTCATCGCGCTCAAGACGCAGAACGGGCTGGCAATCCTCCTCGAGAAGATCACGCATCTCATCGGTCTGGTCTCGCGCCTGGAGGCGATCGACTTCGGTGGCCGTGACGCGGAATTCATCCGTCGCGATCTGACGGTTTCGGCGCAGGAGGCCATAGCGCTGTTCGAAAATCTCGCCCTCCTGCCGCACCGACGTGTGGCGGACCCGGACGTTCTTCACGCCTCCTGGCCACCCGTGGCGTCGGCCTGGAGTTCGCTCTATGAGGCGTTGTCAATGCTGGAATTCTCAGACGGTCTCAACGAAGAAAAAGCCGCGACGGTCCGGGAAGTCCTGGCACATGTTCTCGCAGAGAGGTGAAATAGCGCCGGCTAAAACCGCACAGCCGTTCGGAAAACCGAGAGCCTGCGGCGGCGGCACGGCCGGTTCCCGGAACGGCTATGCAGCGTAATGTGTTTTACCGTTATCTCAATTTGCCCGCGCGTTGAGATGAATTGCGCTCATTCGATTCCGAACCGCGTGCCAACGATTCCTGAACCGATTTTTCCGATTCTCGCGCAAACGGCGTTGCCGGGCGGGCGGCGGCCTGACATGGGTTGCCGGTGAACCCGTCCGGAGAGAGAGCATGACAAGGAAGTCCGCCGACACCCGCAACCGCGAACAGCGTGACCGCCAGCAGAGGCTGCGCGATGCCAACCGGAAGGCAAGGCGGCCGGATCGCGATGACGTGGCCCGGACTGCGCTGTTCATGACGATCTCAAGCATGGTGGCGAAGGGCGCGTTCGAGACGCTGGATGAGTTCCATGAGCGCGTCGTGGCGATGCTGGTCGAGCAGGGTTTTGATGAGCAGGCGTCGGATAAGGTGTTCGACGAACTCGTCGTCAAATACCGGACGGGCGCCTGGCCGTTCCGCAGGAAGGTTCACCTGCTCTTCTCTGACGATGCCGATCAGGACGATTGACCGGTTCCGTGCGACCCCCTGCCGGTTCCCGATTTGCGCGCTCAACGTGGCCGATTCAACGCCCAACGGCGTTTGCCTGTTTGACGACTTCTCCCCCCATTACTTCGTAAAACGCCGTTTGATTCTGAATCGGATTTCCTGAGGGGTGTCAGGGAAAAGTGAAACCCGGTTTTACGGCGATGTTGGCACGAAAAGGTAAGACGCTCACGCGCGTCCCATGCATGAAATGACAGTCTCCTGTCGTCGGGCGATTCACCTTGTGCGACAAGCGTTTGCGGCGTCTCTCGTGGATCCGGCCGCAGATCGTGCAGGAGTTCGTTCGGGTGAACCGGACATCTTTCGGCTCGCCCCGGCGGGCTCGTTTTCGGATGCGCATCCGAAGCGGGCTGGCGGCGATCGAGAGCCAACGTCAACGCTTTGGAGCTGAAGTCGCGGATGACAAAGCACTTTATCAGAGGGAATTACATGTCCCGATCAGCACTACCGATAGCCATGAGCCTCGTGCTCATAGCGACGAGCGCCTCCGCAGAGGTTTCCGCGGTCGCATGCGACAACTACGCGAACAACTATGCGCAGCACGCCAGCCGCCAGGGTCAATTGATCGGCGGCGCCGCCGTCGGCTCGCTTGCGGGCCTCGGCATCGGCGCCCTTTTCGCGGCGACCGGCGTGGGCGCGGCGATCGGCGCGACCGTCGGGCTCGTGGGTGGCGGCGCCATCCGGCAAAAGCGCGAGCAAGAAATCTACAGCGCCGCCTATTCGGACTGCATGGCCGGCGTTCGGCCCTGAACCAACCCATCTCACAATCGGAGTTCCCAACATGAACCTTAACACGTCCACGATTCGCTCCTGCCTCGCCGCCGCGTCCGTTCTCGCTCTTCTGGCGCCGACTGCGGCGTTCGCAGAGCAGACGCTCGAGCGGTCGGTCGATCAGTTCACCTGCAAGCAGGTGATGGCCGAGCCGCCGGGCGTTCGCGAAGCGACCGTCGCCTTCATGCACGGCTATCTGCTCGGCAAGTCGAATACCGCGACGTTCAACATCGAAACGCTGCTCAAGCGGACCGATGCCTTCATCGATTCCTGCCTCGACAACCCGACCGCCAAGGCGATCGAGATCATGTCGAAGTCGGGCGGCTGATCGGCCGGCAGCACACCCTTAAGCGGATCACCGGGAGACGTGAGGCTCCCGGTGAGGAAGAGTATCGTCGGGGAAGCAGCGAGAGCTGTCCCCCGACGAGGTGCTATCGGCGGCGCTCGATATAGGGGCTGAGATCAAGCCCTTTCGGCAGCGGCAGGCTGGCGAGAACTTCGATTTCATCTCCTTTGAGAGCCTTTGCGCCATAGTTGCGCGAGGCGCTGCGCTGGGTATGCCCGGTCTGCAGATCGTGGGTGCGTTCGTCGACGCGCGCCATTCGCATCAGGTCCTTGGCCGTGTGCCGGCTGCTGTGGAAGACCTTCTCCAGGGGCTTGTGGATGCCGACTTCGCGCAGCATCCGGCCCATGCGCTTGCTGGCCGCATCGGCGGGGTCCTTCACCACTTCCTTCCCGTACCGGAAGGCCGCGGGGAACAGCCAGTCCCCGTCCTTGCGCGAGCGGGCGTAGTCGATGAAGCCGACCTCCGCGAACACTTCGTGAAGCGCGATCAGGCGTCGCGAACTCTTGTTCTTGATCTTGCGCTTCTCGGACTCGCCGTCGGCGAGTTCGATGTCGTTGCGCAGGTCGATGACCCAGTGCGCCGTATCGTCCTCGGCCTGCATCAGGCAGACGTCCTTGCCCTGGAGGTAGACCAGCTCGCCGATGCGCGCGCCGGTGATCGTGGCGAGCAGCGGCAGCCATTTCGCGTCCGCGCGCGCTTCCTTGGCGCTATGCGCGAACCATTTGTTCAGCTCGGACACCTCGAACGGAATACGCTCGACGGAGCCCGTCGCGGCGCCCGAGATGCGGACATCCGCATCCGCGAGGGGAGAACGGAACTGATGGTCTGCCGCCATCTCGCGGAAGAAGGTTCTCAGAGGACTGAGGTAGTTGGTGTCGATGGTCTTCTCGGTCAGCGTCGGAAGACGCTTCTTTGACGGAAGCCCGTCATTGTAGTCGGCGGCCTGTTCGCGGCTCATGTCGCGGACGGCCGGCAGCTTCATGTGGTTCTGCGGAACCCGGACGAGAAGATTGGACCAGGCCTGGAAGTCCGAGAAGATGTACTTGTTCACCGGCTTGTCGCCCGCGAAATTCATGAAGTCGGTGATGCGGTTGTAGTCCGTGGTCACCTTCTTCTCGCCGATCTGCAAACCCCGTCTGAGTTCGGTCCATCGACCCAGCACTTCGGAGAGGAGCGGGCGAGGCGGTCCCCCGTCCAGGGACGTGTCGACCTTCCCGGAGAGGGACTCGACTTGTGACTGCAGGGCACCCAGCAGCGCCATGAGCGGCTCGCTGGCGGTGGTGGCGGTCGCGGTGGACGTGTTCTGCGTCGCCGCGAGCACTGCCTGATCCAGCTTCAGGGCGTCGGCCACCTTCCGCAACCTCGTCTGCGTCCGCTCGGCCTCTTGCGCCATGTCCAGGAACTCGTCCCGGCTTCTGTGGTCGCCACTCTCGTCAAGCTTGTCCAAAACGTCCTCGAAACCGTCGATGCCGTAGCGGCTCAACTGCCGCGCCGCATAGACGCGGGTGTTTTCGGTCTTGATCGAGTCGAGTTGCTGCATCTCTCCAGCAAGGGTTTCGAGCGTATGTTTCAGCATTTCGCGGGTCATGAGGCCGGCATCCGTAGGATTTACAACGAGTTGCATGAATACAGCCTCGGAGTGACCGGAGAGTAAACGGGACGCTTTGCGGGCAATCGCCGCCGGAATGCGCCCGAGATTGACACGGATCGGCGTCCGTCCCAGGATGGCATGCAGACAGGACGGGATTGCGATCTGAAAGCGGTAGCCGCTGTTTCGAAAGGTGAGATACATTTGGATTCCGTTGGGTATAGTTGCGGGTAGAGTGGCCCGAACGACGCCAAAAAATCCAATAAAATCAAGGTAGTTAGGCTGGCGGACAGAGAGGGATTCGAACCCTCGGTACGCTTTCACGTACACACGCGTTCCAGGCGTGCGCCTTCAACCACTCGGCCACCTGTCCATTGGAGGCTTTGCCTGCTCTTCTAAGGAGGCAAAGCGTCGGAACGGCGCGATATATACCGAGGATTTTTTTTGGATCAACCTCAATCTAACAGTTTTTTGACTCCTTCGCATAAAACTGCGCTTCGCCGTGCCATTGCGGGGTAGCGGTGCCGCGCCTATCTATGGTGACGGATGGGAATGGAAGAAGACTCTGGTAAGACTGGGGCCGCCGCACGCGGCTCAGACCTCATGTTCAGGAGTGGTCGATGCGTTTCTTGTTGCGTTTTGCCAGCCTCGTCGCGCTCGTGGTGGCGGTCATCGCCGGAACGATCGATTCCATTCAGTCCGTCGCCGCTTCCGTCGTCGTCATGACGCCGATGGGGGATGCCTGGAACGATGTCAGCCCCTCGACGCTGGCCTTCCTGCAGTCGACCATTTCCTATTATCTCCATCCGCGCGTCTATGACGACGTGCTGCAATGGGTTCTCTACCAGCCGGCCTTCGCCGTCTTCCTCGCGCTCTCGCTCGTCCTGTGGATGGTCGCCTACAAGCGGCCGGCGGCGGCGGGGCGCTTCGCAGCCTGACGGCGGATCGGCCCCACCGCAAACGGATCGCCGGCGCCTGCCGGCCCTTTCCCAGGAGGCAATCTATGCATATCACCGACATTTTCACCAAGAAGACGACCATGCCGACCGCGGAAGGCGCGCTGCCCGGACGCGATGCGGCCATACCGACCGCGTCGGAGCATTTCGTCAGCGGCCGGCCGCTCAAAGGTCCGTATCCCGCCGGCACGGAAACCGTCTATCTCGGCATGGGATGTTTCTGGGGCGCCGAGCGCCTGCTCTGGAATATTCCGGGCGTCTGGGTGACGGCCGCCGGCTATTCGGGCGGCTATACCAGGAACCCGGTCTACGAAGAAACGACGACGGGCCTGACGGGCCATACGGAAGTCGTCAAGGTGGTCTATGATCCCAAGGCGGTTTCGCTCGAAAGCCTGCTCAAGACCTTCTTCGAGGAGCATGACCCGACCCAGGGCATGCGCCAGGGCAACGACGTCGGCACGACCTACCGCTCGGCGATCTATACGACGACGCCGGAGCAGCTGGCCGTTGCCGAACGCGTGCGCGATAGCTTCCAGGCGGCACTTTCGTCCGCCGGGCGGGGCAGCCGCATCACGACGGAGATCGCGCCGGCCGGGGCCTTCTACTACGCCGAGGATTATCATCAGCAGTACCTCGCCAAGAACCCCAACGGCTATTGCGGCCTGCGCGGCACCGGCGTCAGCTGCCCGATCGGCTAGCAGCCGCCTTGCGCTTCGCGCCTGCCGGAAACCGGTTTTTGGCAGGCGTTCCAAAACTTTACCAATTGAAAAATTTCTCGTGAATTTTTCATGCAGCCATGCAAGGATGCGCGCCAGTCGGGTCTCAGGGGAGGCCTGGCCGGCTCCGCAGACATTGCCTGATCAGGCCCCGATTGTGTGCGGGAGGACCCAACAAAGATAGCAAACAACAGGGCTGCATCATGAAAAAATCCCTTCTGACTTTCTTCGCCATGGCTGCCATGTCGACGACGGCGCTTGCGGCCGACATCAAGCCGGCGATCGTCTACGGAACGGGCGGCAAGTTCGACAAGTCCTTCAACGAGGCAGCTTACAACGGCGCCGAGAAGTTCAAGAAGGAAACCGGTATCGCCTATCGCGACTTCGAGCCGACCGGCGATACTCAAGGGGAGCAGGCGATCCGCAACTTCGCGAGCAAGGGCTACAACCCCGTCATCGCCGTCTCCTTCGCCTGGACCTCGGCGCTTGAAAAGGTTGCCGGCGAATATCCGAACACCCAGTTCGTCATCATCGACGCGGTCGTCGACAAGCCGAACGTCCGTTCGGTGGTCTACAAGGAAAATGAAGGTTCCTACCTGGTCGGCGTTCTCGCCGGCATGGCGTCCAAGACCGGCAAGGTCGGCTTCGTCGGCGGCATGGATATCCCGCTGATCCGCAAGTTCGAATGCGGCTACGAGCAGGGCGCCCGCGCCGTCAATCCGAAGATCGAGGTCTTCCAGAACATGACCGGCACCACGGGCGCTGCCTGGAACGACCCGGTTCGCGGCGGCGAGCTGACCAAGAACCAGATCGACCAGGGCGCGGACGTCGTCTATGCGGCTGCCGGCGCCACCGGCCTCGGCGTGCTGCAGACCGCCGCCGACAACAAGAAGCTTTCGATCGGCGTGGATTCCAACCAGAACCACCTGCATCCTGGCTCCGTTCTGACCTCGATGGTCAAGCGCGTCGACCTCGCCGTCTACAACGCCTTCACCGATGCCAAGGCCGGCAAGTTCAGCCCCGGTATGCAGGCGCTGGGCGTGAAGGAAGAGGGCGTCGCCGCCGCCATGGACGACAACAACAAGCCGCTCATCACGCCTGAAATGGCCGAAGCCCTGAAGAAGGCGGAAGCCGGCATCATCGACGGCAGCATCAAGGTCCACGATTACATGACGGACAATTCGTGCCCGCAATGAATGTGAGATAACGGAAGGGCGTCTGGCGGCCAAGGCCGTCGGACGCCCTTTTGGTATCCGGAGACCGGTTGCCTGGAGCCTGAACGTGAGCCAATCGCCTGCCATCGAACTCGTGGGCATCGACAAGAAATTCGGTGCCGTCCACGCCAACAAGAACATCAATCTGAGCGTTGCAAAAGGCTCGATCCACGGGATCATCGGCGAAAACGGCGCGGGAAAATCCACGCTGATGTCGATCATCTATGGCTTCTATCAGGCCGATTCCGGGGAAATCCGGGTCAACGGCCAGCCGATCGCCATTCGTGACAGCCAGACGGCGATCGCCGCCGGCATCGGCATGGTGCACCAGCACTTCATGCTCGTCGACAATTTCACCGTGCTCGAAAACGTCATGCTCGGCGCAGAAGGCGGCGCGCTGCTCGCCAAGGGCGTTTCGGCCGCGCGCGCCGAACTCAAGCGGCTGGAGAAGGATTACGGCCTCGAAGTCGATCCGGATGCGCTGATCGAGGAACTGCCGGTCGGCCTGCAGCAGCGCGTGGAAATCCTCAAGGCGCTGTTTCGCGGCGCCGAAATCCTCATCCTCGACGAGCCGACGGGCGTGCTGACGCCGGCGGAGGCCGATCACCTGTTTCGCATTCTCGGCGTGCTGCGCGACCAGGGCAAGACGGTGGTGCTGATCACCCACAAGCTGCGCGAGATCATGGCGATCACCGACACGGTTTCGGTCATGCGCCGCGGCGAGATGGTCGCGACCCGCAAGACGGCGGAAACGACGGTCGGGGAACTTGCCGAACTCATGGTCGGCCGCCGCGTGCTGCTGCGCGTCGAAAAGGGCGAGGCAAAGCCCGCCGGCACCATGCTTTCCGTCCGCAACCTCACCGTCAAGGATGGCCGCGGCGTCACCATGGTCGACGACGTTTCCTTCGACGTGCGCGCCGGCGAGATCGTCGGCATTGCCGGTGTCGCCGGCAACGGCCAGTCGGAATTGCTCGAAGCCATCGCCGGCATCCGCAAGCCGGCGTCCGGCGAAATCCTGCTCGACGGCCAGCCGATCGACCGGGTGGACCCGGCGCGCCTGCGGGACCTCGGCCTCGCCCATATCCCCGAGGACCGCCACCATATGGGCCTCGTCCTGAAATTCGAGGAATACGAAAATTCCGTCCTCGGCTATCACCGCGACGCGCGCTACGGCCGGTACGGCATGCTCGACCTCGAGGCGATCCGCAAGGACGCCATGGAGAAGATCGAGAAATACGATATCCGCCCGCCCAATGCGCGGCTGAAGACGGCGAATTTCTCCGGCGGCAACCAGCAGAAGATCGTCGTGGCGCGCGAGATCGAGCGCGACCCGAAGATGCTTCTGATCGGCCAGCCGACGCGCGGCGTCGATATCGGCGCGATCGAGTTCATCCACCGCCGCATCATCGAGATGCGCGACGCCGGCAAGGCCATCCTGCTGGTCTCGGTGGAGCTGGATGAAATCCGCGCGCTCTCCGACCGCATCCTCGTCATGTTCGCCGGCCACATCGTCGGCGAGAAAACGGCTGACGCCGGTGAACAGACCCTCGGCCTGATGATGGCCGGCATTGCCGCATGAGGCCTCGATGAGCACTGCTTCCGTTCCGCTTCCGAACTGGATCGCCTACGGCGTGATCCCGCTTCTCAATCTTCTCGTCGCCTTCCTCATCTCCGGCTTCGTCGTCTGGCTGATCGGCGAAAATCCGCTCGATGCGCTGGTCCTGCTCCTGCAGGGCGCGCTCGGCAGCGGCCGCGGCATAGGCTTCACGCTGTTTCACGCGACGAGCTTCATCTTCACCGGGCTTTCGGTGGCGATCGCGATCCATGCCGGCCTGTTCAATATCGGCTCCGAAGGTCAGGCCTATATCGGCGGCCTGGGCGCCGCGCTGGTGGCGCTGGCGCTCGACCATTACGTGCCCTGGTACGTGACGATGCCTTTCGCGGTCATCGGGGCGGCGGTCTTCGGCGCGGCCTGGGCCTTCATCCCCGCCTGGCTGCAGGCCAAGCGCGGCAGCCATGTGGTCATCACCACCATCATGTTCAACTTCATCGCCGCGGCGCTCATGGTCTATCTTCTGGTGCATGTGCTGATCGTTCCCGGCAAGATGGCGCCGGAGACCCGCACCTTCCTGCCCGGCGGCCAGCTGCCGACGCTCGAATGGGTGATGAACCTCTTCGGCTCGAAGCTGGAGGACGCGCCCCTCAACGTCTCCTTCCTGATCGCGCTGGTCATGGCCTTCCTCGTCTGGGTGCTGATCTGGCGCACCCGTCTCGGCTATGAGATGCGCACGCTCGGCGTCAGCCCGACGGCCGCCGTCTATGCCGGCATCCCCTATGCGCGCACGGTGATCGTCGCGATGCTCCTCTCGGGCGGGCTTGCCGGCATGATGGCGCTCAATCCGGTGATGGGCGCGTCCGCGCGCCTGCAGGTGGAGTTCGTCGGCGGCGCCGGCTTCGTCGGCATCGCGGTGTCGCTGATGGGGCGCAACCATCCGCTCGGCATCGTGCTCGCCGCGATCCTCTTCGGCATCCTCTATCAGGGCGGTGCCGAGCTTTCCTTCGACATGCCGAACATCACGCGCGACATGATCGTCGTCATCCAGGGTCTGGTGATCCTGTTCGCCGGCGCGCTCGAATATATGTTCCGCCCCGCCTTCGTGCGGATCTACCAGACATTCGCCAAGGTGTGAGGGGGCGCGAGACATGGATTATTTCGATATTCTGATCAGCGTCCTCGGCTCGACGATCCGCCTGTCGATCCCGCTGATCTTCACGGCGCTCGCCGGCCTCTTTTCCGAGCGGGCGGGCATCTTCGACATCGGGCTGGAAGGCAAGATGCTCGTCTCCGCCTTCGCGTCCGCCTGCATCGCCTATCTCACCGGCTCTCCGTGGATCGGCCTTGCCGGCGGCATCGCCACCTCGGTTGCCTTCAGTCTCATCCACGGCTTCGCCTCGATCACCTGCCGCGGCAACCAGATCGTTTCCGGCGTCGCCATCAATTTCTTCGTGGCCGGCATCACCATCGTCCTCGGGCAAGCCTGGTTCGGGCAGGGCGGCCGTACGCCGCAACTGGACGCAAGCGGGCGCTTTTCGCCGATCGTCCTTCCCGGCGCCGATGCGATGCGCGGCGTGCCGGTGATCGGGCCGATCTATGCCGACGTGATTTCCGGCAACAACATCCTCACCTATCTCGCTTTCGCCGCCGTGCCGATTTCCTGGTGGATACTCTATCGCACCCGCTTCGGCCTCCGGCTGCGCGCCGTCGGCGAAAATCCGGGCGCGGTCGACACCGCCGGCATTTCGGTGAGCTGGCTGCGCTACCGCGCCGTCATCTGCGCCGGCATTCTTTGCGGTTTCTCCGGCACCTATCTCGCCATTGCCCAGTCGGCCTCCTTCATCCAGAACATGTCGGCCGGCAAGGGCTATATCGCGCTCGCCGCGCTGATCTTCGCCAAGTGGAAGCCGGTGCCGGTGATGTTCGCCTGCCTGCTGTTCGGCTTCCTTGATGCCTTCTCGAACTTCATGCAGGGCAAGTCCGTGCCCTTCGTCGGCGAGGTGCCGGTGCAGATTTTCCAGGCTTTGCCCTATATACTGACCTGCATCCTGCTCGCCGGCTTCATCGGCGTCGCCAATCCGCCGAAGGCGGGCGGCGTGCCCTACACCAAGGAGCGTTGAGGAATGTCGCACGATCTGTTCGAAGCCGCGCGCGGCGCCATGGCCTTCGCGCATGCGCCCTATTCGAAGTTCCCGGTCGGGGCGGCGATCCGCGCCGAGGACGGCAAGGTCTATACCGGCGCCAACATCGAGAACCTGTCCTTTCCTCAAGGCTGGTGCGCGGAGCCGACCGCGATCAGCCACATGATCATGGGCGGGGCGAAGAAGATCGTCGAAATGGCCGTCATCGCCGAGAAGCTGCCGCTCTGCCCGCCCTGCGGCGGCTGCCGGCAGAAGATCGCCGAGTTTGCCGATAAGAATACCCGCGTCTATCTCTGCGACGAGGCGGGCGTGAAGAAGACCATGACCATGGAAGAGCTTCTGCCGTTCAGCTTCGAAACGGAGATCCTTGGATGAGCACACAGGCCGTCGACCTCATCGCTGAGAAAATCGGGGACCTTTCTCCCCGCAGCGCCATCGTGCTCGGCTCCGGCCTCGGCTCGCTGGTCGGCGAGGTCGAGGAGGCGGTGCGCATTCCCTTCGCCGAACTGCCGGGCTTTCCCGTCGGCTCGGTTTCCGGCCATGCCGGCGAGGTCGTGGCGGGACGCCTCGGCGGCGTGCCGGTCGTCATGCTCTCCGGCCGCGTTCACTATTACGAAAAGGGCGACGCCAATGCGATGCGCGTGCCGATCGAGACGCTTTCGGCCCTCGGCGTCGAAACGCTGATCCTCACCAATTCCGCCGGCTCGCTGCTGGAGGAAATGGCGCCCGGCTCGGTGATGCAGATCACCGACCACATCAACTATTCGGGCATGAACCCGCTGATCGGCGAGGAAAGCGACGAGCGCTTCGTCGGCATGACCAATGCCTACGATCTTGAGCTTTCCCACCGGATGCGCCAGGCGGCGGAAAGGCTCGGGCTGCCGCTCTATCACGGCGTCTACATGTGGTTTTCCGGCCCGAGCTTCGAGACGCCGGCGGAAATCCGCATGGCGCGCATCCTCGGCGCCGACGCGGTCGGCATGTCGACGGTGCCGGAAGTCATATTGGCGAGATTGTT
>Ga0153956_1001002_pt1 | contig 27808 bp, 17 predicted proteins | sample TSFL040MetaG_FD_104704 | JGI IMG/M metagenome (GOLD analysis project Ga0153956, IMG submission 104704) | Attine ant fungus gardens microbial communities from Florida, USA - TSFL040 MetaG | ecosystem: Host-associated > Fungi > Mycelium > Unclassified | place: USA: Florida, Wekiwa Springs... | reverse complement strand
TGCCTGCCGCGAACAAACCTGACGGCGCCGGTGCCTCGCCAGAAATGGCGTGGGCCGAACTGATGCGCGCAGGGCTTGCGGGCAATGCCGCCGCCTATCGCGAACTGCTCGAAGCCATCGCGCCCCGGCTGCGCAAATTCGCAGCCAACGGATTGTTGCGGGCCGGCGTGGGCAATGCCGACGCCGAGGATGTGGTGCAGGAGATTTTGTTGGCGATCCATCTGAAGCGCCAGACCTGGATGCAGGATCAGCCATTCCTTCCGTGGCTGAACGCGATCGCGCGCCACAAGCTGATCGACGTGCTGCGCCGGCGCGGCCGCCGTGGTGAAGTGCCCCTCGAAGGCCTGATCGACATTCTCCCGGACGAAGCGCCCGCGCCGGAAACCTCCCACAGCGAACTGAACAAGCTCGTGTCGCGGCTGGACGGCAAGCAGCAGACCGTCGTCTCGTCCATCTCGCTGGACGGCAACAGCATTAGGGATACGGCCGCCAAGCTCGGCATGAGCGAAGGTGCGGTGCGTGTCGCCTTCCATCGCGGCCTGAAGAAACTGGCGGAGCTCTATCGCGCGGGAGAGACGGCATGAAAACCGACGATCTCATCGCTTCGCTCGCGGCCGACGCGCCGGTGCAACGTCCGTTGCGCCGCTTGTTCGCGGCGGCCACCGTCCTGGGCGCAATCGGCGCGTTCATCCTGTTCATGCTGACGCTCGGGCCGCGGGAAGACATGGACTATGCGCTGCGCACCGTGCGCTTCGATCTCAAATGCGCGATCATGCTTCTGTTTGCAGTGACGGCCTTCCTTGTCGCGCGCGACATGACGCGCCCGGAAGTGATTCGCAGCCCGTTGCGGCCGCTGCTTTGGGCGGCACCGGCGCTTCTCCTGCTGGCGGTGATCGTCGAGCTTGTTGTCGTGCCGCAGGACCAGTGGATGCCGCGCCTCGTCGGCCATAACATGATGTATTGCACGACCATGATCCCGGTGTTCGCGCTCGTGCCGCTGGCGCTGATGCTGTGGGTGTTCCGGCGCGGCGCGCCGCAAAACCCCACGCGCGCGGGCGCGGTGGCGGGCCTCCTTGCCGGGGGAATCGGCGCGACATTCTATGCCATGCATTGTTTCGACGATTCGCCGCTCTTCGTCGCCACCTGGTACACGCTGGCCATCGCCTTCATCGCCGGGGTGGGCGCGCTGCTCGGATCACGGTTCCTGCGCTGGTAAGTGGCTATTTTTGGGTGCATCGCGCCCGGCATGGCTGATTCCATCCCGGGCATATTGACGTCCGCGTCATTCTGGGAACCATGGGTTGTGCTGCTTCGTGCGTAAAGCGGGCAGTGGTGGTCCGGATCGCCAAGAAATCCGGCTGCGATTTCAACCTATGGGTTTTCGATGTCGGGTGTGTCTGGCGTAGCCGTCGAGTTCGATCCGCCGCGTTCCTCCAAGCCGGCGCTCGCCTTTCTGCAAGACTATTGGGACAAGAAGCGCGGTACGCGCCCCATGCCGTCGCGCGCCGACATCAGTCCCGCCGAAATGAAGCCGTTCATACGCGCCATCGTGCTGGTCGATGCGCTGCCCGATCTTGCCGATTTCCGTTACCGCATGATCGGAAGCGATGTGACCGAGCACATGCTGAGCGATGCGACGGGAAAAACGCTGCGCGAGGCTTTTGCCCGCTACGGACAGGATGCCACGGAAGGGGCGATCGCAGGCTATGCGCATGTCGCGCGCAACAAGGTGGTGATGCGTCTGCATGGCTCGGCAGAGTGGCTCCATCAGCCGCATCTGGATTTCGATTCCATTCATCTGCCGCTGTCGGAGGATGGCCAGGCCGTGAACATGATCCTGAGCGCCGTGGTCTTCGAGCCCACCGCCGGCGTGAAAAGCTGACGCTGCGGTAGCTCGCGCCGTTTCTCCTGCTTGGCTAACATGCGCCCTCGTCATCGAGGGACGGTTGCCATGCCGATCAAGAACCGCATCACCGCCATGCTGGGCGTGGAATATCCGATCGTGCAGGCGCCGATGGGCTACATCGCGCGCGCGCAGCTGGCGGGCGCCGTGTCGAACGCGGGGGGCCTCGGCATCATCGAAACGTCTTCCGGCCGTCTGGATGAAGTGCGCGCCGAAGTGAAGAAGATGCGCGAGCTGACCGACAAGCCGTTCGGCCTCAATGTTGCGCTCGCCTTCGTGCGCGATCCGGACATCGTGAAATTCGTGCTCGACCAGGGCGTGAAGTTCGTCACCACCTCCGCCGGCGATCCGATGAAGATCGTGGGGCCGCTCAAGGATGCGGGGCTGAACGTGTTTCACGTCGTCCCGTCCTTGAAGGCGGCGCTCCGCGCCATCGAAGCGGGCGTGGACGGGCTGGTGGTGGAAGGCGGCGAGGGCGGCGGCTTCAAGAACCCGCGCGAAGTGGCGAGCATGGTGCTGTTGCCGCTGATCTGCTCGAAGACCGACAAGCCGGTGATCGCCGCAGGCGGCATCACCGATGGCCGCACCATGGCGGCGGCGTTCGCGCTGGGCGCCGAGGGCGTGCAGATGGGCACGCGCATGGTGTCGGCGGCGGAATCGCCGGTGCATCAGAACTGGAAGAACGCGATCCTCGACGCCGAGGAAACATCGACGGTGTTCCTCAACCGCTTCGGCCCCGGCCCGGCGCTGCGTGCGCTGCGCACGGAGAAGACGACGAAATTCGAGAAGGAGCCGCCCGCCAACATCATGAGCGAGTTCGGCAATGCGATGGATCTGTATTTCGGGGGCGACATGGAAGCGTCCATCGCGCTTTCCGGGCAGGTGGCCGGCCGCATCGACAGCATCAAGCCGGTGAAACAGATCATCGACGAGACGGTGGCGGAATTCCACGAGACAGTTGCGCAAATGGCAAAGAGGTATTCGAATTGAATCACCTCCCCCTTGTGGGGATGTCGATAAAATCTTGAGCGCAGCGAGAGATTTTTCGGGTAGGGGAACGTCTCGTACCGGTCCCCCACCCGGATCGCTTCGCTCTCCGACCTCCCCACAAGGGGGAGGTGATTGGGAGTCTCTAGTGCCCACACTGAACCGCGACGGCGTCGACGTCTATTACGAGGTCCACGGCTCGGGGCCCGTGATCCTGCTCAGCCACGGCTATTCTTCCACCTCCGCGATGTGGCGCGGTCAGGTTGCGCCGTTTTCGCAGGAGCACATGCTCGTCACCTGGGACATGCGCGGTCACGGCCAGAGCGATTATCCCGAAGATCAAACGCAATATAGCGAGGAGCATGCCGTCGCCGACATGGCGGCGATTCTGGATGCCGTCGGCGCGGACGACGCGGTGATCGGCGGCTTGTCGCTCGGCGGCTACATGTCGCTTGCCTTCCACCTCGCGCATCCCGAACGCACGCGCGCGCTGCTCATCATCGACACCGGCCCCGGCTTCAAGAAGGACGAACCGCGCGCCGACTGGAACGCCAATGCCGAACGCACCGCGCGGAAATATGCCGAAGAAGGCTTGGGCCCGTTGAGTGCCGCCACCGCCGAACGCCGGACGGCGCATCATCGCAATGCGCGCGGCCTCGAGCTGGCGGCGCGCGGCATGCTGGCCCAGCGCGATGCGCGGGTGATCAACTCGCTGCCCGAGATCAAAGTGCCGTCGCTGGTTGTTGTTGGCTCGGAGGACACCAATTTCCTCGTCGCCGCCGACTACATGGCGAAGAAGATTCCGGACGCCGAGAAAGTCGTCATCGAAGGCGCCGGCCATGCCGCCAATATCGACAAGCCCAAGACGTTCAACGCGGCCGTGTTGGAGTTTTTGAAGAGGCATTCGCTCTGATCTCCCTCTCCTCCCGCAGGGGGAGAGGGCGGGGTGAGGGGGATGTGATCTTCTCCAAGAAGGAGCTGCCTGGATCGCGCTTCGTCTGACGGTGCAACGCTCCGCCTCACCCTAACCCTCTCCCCCGGCGGGAGGAGAGGGAATAGTGTCAGCGCATGACCGACAAATCACACAAACCCGAAACCATCGCCGCGCAGGGCCTCGGCTGGATCGACGAGACGACGCGCGCGGTGTCGCTGCCGATCCACATGTCGTCCACCTTCATCCGCGATCCGGACAACCAGTTCCGCTCCGGCCGCGAATATGCGCGCTCCGACAATCCGACTTACGACCAGCCCGAAGCGGTTCTCGCCGCGCTGGAGAACGGCAAGGATGCGATGCTGCTCGCATCCGGCATGGCGGCGGCGAGCGCGTGTTTCCTCGCGCTGAAGCCGGGCGATCACGTCGTGATCCCGAAGGTGATGTATTGGGGCCTGCGCCTGTGGTTGTTCGATTTCGCGCGCAGCTGGGGCCTCGATGTCGAAGACGTCGAGATGAGCGATCTGGCCGCCGTGAAAGCGGCGATGCGTCCCGGCAAGACCAAGCTCGTCTGGATCGAGTCGCCCGGCAATCCGATGTGGAATATCACCGACATTGCCGCTGTCGCGGAAATCGCAAAGAAAGCCGGCGCGCGCGCGGCCGCCGATTCCACCGTGTCGACACCCGTGCTGACCCATCCGCTCGATCTGGGCTGCGATGTGGTCATGCATTCGGCCACGAAATATCTCAACGGCCATTCGGACATCGTGATGGGCGCGCTCGTCACCAGGACGGAAGACGAATATTGGGAGCGCATCTCCGGCGTGCGCACGCGCGTCGGCGGCATCCCCGGCTCGTTCGAAGCGTGGCTTCTGCTGCGCGGCATGCGCACGCTCTTTCCGCGCGTGAAAGCGGCCTGCGCCAACGCACAACAGATCGCCGAGCATTTCGCGAAGCACCCGCGCATCGAAGCGGTGCTTTATCCCGGCCTGAAGAACCATCCCGGCCATGCCATCGCGGCGAAGCAGATGAGCGGCGGCTTCGGCGGCATGCTGTCGATCCGCGTGAAAGGCGGCGAGGCCGCGGCCATCGCCACGGCGGCGCGCGTGAAATTGTGGAAGCGCGCGACATCGCTCGGCGGCACCGAAAGCCTGATCGAGCATCGCGGCTCGATCGAAGGACCGGGTGCGCCATGCCCGATGGATTTGTTGCGGCTATCGGCAGGCATCGAGGACGCCTCCGATCTCATCGCCGATCTCGAACAGGCGCTGGACGGCAACGCCTGAAAATTTTTGCAGGGCCGGTTCAAAATTTTTCGCACGCGGAGAACTCCGCAGCGCGGAAAATCCGGCGATCTGGAAGCGCATTCAGCTGCTTAGATGTTTTTCCTGTGTTCAGGACAATTTGCTTGACACCGTAACGGTACCCCCGTACACTTTTGCCAACTCTCGAACTGCGCCCAAACCACAGCCGCCAGCGAAAGCCGGCGGCTTTGTTGCTTTTCTGCCCTCCCCCTGAGGGAGGGCCGACAAAATTCGAAGCGTAGCGAAGAATTTTTCGGGGAGGGGTCACGGCGCTAGTGCCGCAAACAGACCCCTCCCCGAAATTTGCTGCGCAAATTATCGACCCTCCCTCAAGGGGAGGGTGGAAGGAAAATCAAATGCTCAAGCTCTAACGCCGCCCTCGCCCTGACCGGGCGTGGCGACAGGGAGAGACTCTTCTGGAGAAGCCGAGATCGCGCTCAAGCGGGTCGATGACGCCGAACCGGGAGAAGCCTCTCACAATCGCCACGTTCAAGGTCACGCCCCTCATACAGCGCCGATGTCCAATGCCGGCGTGGGCGGAAAAGGTGGAGGGACACGAAAAACAACGGGGGGGAAATACCCCCTCCCCCCTTACTCGCAATTCAACTACCAGCGCTCGAAACCGGATGCATTCAACCACCACATCTGGTGAAACGCGCAAACCGAATCGAAAAAATTGACATTCAATTCCGCCAAAAACAAACGGCGCGCGAAGCCTGTTCGCGCGCCGTTGTCTTTTTGAAGACGCGGAAAAACTATCCCGCTTTCGCTTCCGCGATGTAGCGATCCACGATCTTGTCGAGAACGGCGAGCGGCACCGCGCCGCACACCAGGATCGCCTTGTGAAACTGCTTGATGTCGAACTTCGGGCCCAGCGCCGTCTTCGCTTTCTCGCGCAGCGCCAGGATATGCAGCTTGCCGACCATGTAGGCGCAAGCCTGGCCCGGCCATACGCAATAGCGCTCGACTTCGGTGATCGCAGAGGCGTCGAGATCGCCCAGCGTGTCGGTGTAGTACTTCACCGCCTTCTCGCGGCTCCACTTCATCGCATGCATGCCGCTGTCGACGACAAGGCGCACGCCGCGGAACATCGCATCGTGCATGTAGCCGATGCGGCCCCACGGATCGTCCGCATACATGCCCATCTCGTCCGCCATCTGCTCGGAATAGAGCGCCCAGCCTTCGACATAGGCGGTGAAGCCGGAGACCTTGCGGATCAGCGGAAGATCCGTCTCCTGCTGGATGGAGAGCTGCATGTGATGGCCCGGAATGCCTTCGTGATAGGAGAGCGTGGAGAGCGTCCAGCTCGGCACTTCCGCGGTGTCGCGCAGGTTGATGTAGTACATGCCCGGGCGCTTGCCATCGAGCGAACCCGGATTGTAGTAGCCGCCCGGCGCGCCGGCTTCCGTCGCTTTCGGCACGCGCTTGATCTGCAGGTCGGCTTTCGGCAGCACGCCGTAATATTCCGGCAGCCGCGCGCGCACTTTCTGAATCTTCACGTTCAGGTCTGCGAGGAGCTTCTCCTTGCCTTCGTCGGTGTTCGGATAGCGGAACTTGGGATCGTTATACATCCCGCGCAACCGCTCGCCGACCGTGCCTTTGGTGAGGCCGAGCTTCTTCATGTCGGCATCGATGCGCGCGGTGTAGTCGGCCACCACGTCGAGGCCGGTCTTGTGGATCTCCGCCGGCGTCATGTTGGTCGTCGTCGCCGCGATCACGCTGTCCGCGTAATAGGCGTCGCCCTGCGGCAGGCGCCACACGCCGGCGTCATGCACCGCCTTGCTGCGCATGTCCTTCGCCAGCGCGATCTGGCGATCGAGCGCGGGATAGACTTTCTCGGCCACGATCTTGGTGGCGCGCGCTTCCCAGTCGCCGGGAATATTCTTCGCCTTCGCCTTGCTGACGATGGCTTCGACCATCACGGACTTGCCGGCTTCGACATTGCGCAGCGCCGCCATCTGCGTCAGCGCCTTGTCGAGCGCGAAGTCCGGCGGGATCACGCCCAGCGCCACATCGTGGCGCACCACTTCGCTGTCGCGGTCCAGCGCCAGCGCCACGCCATCGAGGCGCTGCAGATAGTATTCCGCGTCGTCCTTGTTCTCGACCGGCTGCTGGCTGGCGAGGAAGTCGGGGAACTGCTGATAGGTGCCGGTGAGCTGGCTGACGATATAGGGCGCGCCCGCGCCGCCGCCGCCATAGTTGTATTTCTTGTTGTCGCCGTCCTGGATCTGCAGCCCGTACTGGATGATCTCGTAATTGATTGCGTCCATGCCGCTGAGCGACTTGGCGTCGAAGGCATCGATGCGCTGGAGCTGGCTGGCGGTGAGCGCCTTTTGCTTCTCGTAACCGGCGAGCGAGTTGTCGTCGATCTCGCCGCGCTGCTTGGCGCGCGGGCCGACATCGACGCCCAGGAAGGTCGCGCCGACCGGCGAGGAGTCGAGGTTCTCCGTCATGAACTGGTCGAACAGCTTGTTCAGCGCCGCGCCGCCGGCATTGCCAGCGGCGGTTTCGGCGGCGCGGGCCAGCGGCACGCCCACGGCGGCGACGGCGGCAGCGGCAACACCGGATTTCAGGATCTGGCGGCGATGAAGCATGAAGAACTCCCCTTCTTTTGTGATGGGCAAGAGTTAAGGGGCAGGGCGCGGCGGGACAAGGCGCGCGGGGTGCGGTTAAGGCTGTTTGTCTTCAAAAAAGCGCGCGGCGCGCTATTGCTGCCCTATTCATGCGCGGCATGGCTGACCCGCGCAGCCTATCGCGTGTCGTATCTTTTCGCAGTTGCGAGAAAATCGGGCAGTCCGACGATCTCGTTGTATTGCGTGAATGTCACCCGCTCCCGCGGCTCGGCCTTGCCGCCCAGCAGCTTGGCGTACACCTGCTCGAGCGCCGCGGCGGAAGCGAGCAGGGCGCTGATCGGATAGAGCGCGATCTTGTAGCCCATCTGCTCCAGCGCCTTGGGCGAGAGCATCGGCGTCTTGCCGTCTTCGACCAGGTTGGCCAGCAGCGGCGTTCCTTTGAAAGCGGCCGCCGCTTTCGCCATTTCGTGTTCGGTGCGCGGCGCTTCGATAAAGAGGATATCGGCGCCCGCTTTCAGGAAGGCTTCGCCACGGCGCAAGGCTTCATCGAGATCATGGGTCGCCCGTGCGTCGGTCCGCGCCATGATCTTGAAGGCGGAAGACGAGCGCGCCTCGGCGGCCGCTCGGATTTTCGCGGCGGCTTCCGCGAGCGGGATCACTTCCTTGCCGTCCATGTGCCCGCAACGCTTGGGCGAAACCTGATCTTCAAGCTGGATGCATTGCGCACCCGCTTGTTCGTAAGCACGAACCAGACGCGCGACATTCAGCGGGCCGCCATGCCCGTTGTCGCCGTCGGCGATCAGTGCCACCGGCGCGATGCTTGCTGCGATCACGCGCACGCGCTCGATCATCTGCTCGGCATTGACGAGCCCGATGTCAGGCACACCGAAGCCCGCGCCTGCAACACCGAAGCCGGTCATGTAAACCGCCTTCGCCCCGGCGCGCGCCGCGATGCGCGCGGACAAAGGATCATGCGCACCTGGCACCACCAATATGCCGGGTTCTTTCAGGAGCGCGTCGAGAGACTTCGTCATCGCGGGTCGATCAGTCCCATCGGATCGCCCTTCGCATCGGCGGGGGCGGCCACTTCCACGATGCGCTCGGGCACGTCGTCATATTCCAGCTTCAGCGCCTTGGTCGTCACGGCATGAAGATCGTAGAGCGAGGTGATATAGGTGAATTCGATGATCTCCTCATCGGAGAGATGCTTCTTCAGTTGTTCGAAGATGCCATCCGCGACGCGGCCGCCCATCAGCACCAGCGCGTCGGTGTAAGCGAGCAAAGCGCGCTCCACCGGCGCGAAGCAATCGGCGACCTGCCAATGCGGGATCGCGGCGATCTTCTCTTCCGGAATGCCGACGCCGCGGCAGGCCTTGCAGTGTTGCGAATAGACGAACTGGCTGCCGCGCGCCCAGCCCACGCGCGTCTGTCCCAATTCGCGCAATTTCGGATCGAGCTTGCGCTTGGGGCTGCGATAGAGCGCAAAGCCGGACACGCAGTGATCGAACACATCGGGCGATCCGGCGAACACGGTCCACCAATTGCCGGGCGTTCCGGTTGCGGTGCCGGGCTCTTTCACCGGATCGCGCTCGCCGAACAGGAGCTTGTAGATCTGTTGCGCGCCCGGATGGGCGTCCGCTTTTGGGACTTCGTGCAGGCGAGGCATGGCGTTCTCCCTATGCTTTCGCCGCGTCAACCATTCCGGACCGCGCGGCATTCGATGAAAACTCTCGCACAAATCGATGCAATTGCACGCGTTCCGTTTCAGCGGCCCGCAATCTGTTTCTTTTAAAACCGCGAAGACCCGGCGTCAGCGCCGGTCTGGCTGGGAGAAATGCCTTGAGCGAAAGCTTCACGCCGCCCCCGCGGACAGATCGCATGTATGTGCTCGTGCTCGCCTCGCAGAAAGGCGGCTCCGGAAAGACGACCCTGTCGGGTCACCTGGCCGTCGAGGCGGACAAGGCGGGCATCGGTCCCGTCGCGCTGATCGACACCGATCCGCAGGGCTCGCTCGCCCAATGGTGGAACGCGCGCGAGGCGCCGACACCGCACTTCGCCCAGGTTGGTGTGCTGGAGCTCGACGAAGCGCTGGCGCATCTCGAAAAAGCCGGCATGAAGCTTGTGGTGATCGACACGCCGCCGGCGATCACCGGCTCGATCAGCCATGTCGTGGCGCATGCCGATCTGGTGCTGGTGCCGACGCGTCCCAGCCCGCACGATCTGCGCGCGGTCGGCGCCACGGTGGACATCGCGGAGAAGCACAACAAGCCGCTGGTGTTCGTGGTGAACGGCGCCACGGCGCGCGCGCGCATCACCGGCGAAGCGGCCGTCGCGCTTTCGCAACACGGAACAGTCGCGCCCGTGACGCTGCATCATCGTGTCGACTTTGCCGCCAGCATGACGGACGGCCGCACCGTCGGCGAAGCGGCGCCCAGGTCGCAATCGTCGAAGGAGATGCACGATCTGTGGGTCTATGTGCAGGACCGCCTCGGACGCCTCACGAATGACGAGAAGATCGCTCCCGAAAAGCGGCCCGAACATTTCGCCGTCAGCGCGCTGAGCGAAGCCGAACCGGAATATGATGAAGTGCCGGAGCCGGAATGGACGCCGGCGCCGGTGATGACCCAGAATTTGCCTTTGCCGCCGTTGCCGGCGAACGATTCCGTGGTGGTGACCTTCGAGAAGCCGCCGTTTCCGGACGGCATCGACCGGCGGTCCGGCGTCGATCGCCGCGCCGCGCAGCAGCCGCATCACTTCGGCAATGGCGAGCGCAGAACAAGCTCGTTCGGGCGTCGCGCGACGGACCGGCCGTCTTTTGAGAATGGAGGCGGCCGATGAGCCACGCGCGATTTGCACCGATCACCGCCAACCTTCTTGCCCGCAAGGGCAGCGCGATGCCGTCGTCGATGATGCCACCGGCGCTCCAGCCTCCTTTTGTGCCGGCCGCGGTGGCGCCGGTGCCGCGTCCTGCCGCACCACAGGCGCAGCCGGAGATCGAACCGGATCATGAAGGGCCCCAGCCGCACGATCCCTCGCGGCCGAAGAAGCTGTTCATCGCGCTGTCGCATCGCGAGCATGAGCGGCTCGCCATTGCGGCGGTGAAGACGGGCCTGAGCCGTCACCAATTGGTGCGCGATGCACTTGAGAGCTATTTCGAGCAGCTTTCGCGCGACATGCAGGAAGGTTGTGCCTGCATGTCGGGCGCGAAAACCTGCTCGGGAACCTGCGAAGCCTAGTGCTCCGTCTCTTTCAATAACTCCGCCATCTGGTCATGCCACACCGCCGCCCAGGTGTGCGTGCCGTGGCCATGCGTCTGGTCGGATGTCGGGATCACGACATATTTGATCTTGGGATTGCGCGCCGCCAGACCTTCGGCGATGCCGAGATCCGGCGGATTGATGAAATCGTCCGCCGAGTTCACCCACATCGTGGGCGCCTTGATGGATTCGATGTTGGCCGACGGGTCGTAGTCGCGCGATGCGCCCACCTGATACAGGATATCGTTGGCGTCGAGTTCCGAAAGATAGTGCGAGGTCAGATCGGAAAGCTCCTTGTCGGCCTCATCGCGCGTCGGATAGGCCTTTTGCATCTGGTGCGCGGCGCTGCCCGCGATAATGAGCATGTCGGCGGCGATGCGCAGGCCCTGCTGGGGCTCGGTCTTGTAGTCGCCGCCGTCCCATGCCGGATCGCTGCGGATGCCGTCGATCACCATCTTGCGCCACATGCGATTGCGTCCGGCGATCTGCGTGGGCTCGCAGGCCAGCGGCATCAGCGCGTCCATGAAGTCCGGCCACATCTCGCCCCACATGAAGGAATGCATGCAGCCCATGGAGGTGCCCATGACGAGGCGCAGATGATTGACGTTCAGGCCCTTGGTGACGAGTTCATGGTCGGCTTCCACCATGTCTTTGTAATCGTAATTCGGAAACGCCGTGTGCATCCCGTTGCTGGGTTTCGAGGATTTCCCGTGGCCAATCTCGTCCGGCAGGATGATGTAGTACTTCTTGATATCGAGAAGCCCGCCCGGAACGAACAGCACATCGGCGAATTGCGCGCGGAAGAACTGGTGCCCGTCGCCGCCGGTCCCGTGCATGATGAGCACAGCATTGGTGACGCGGCCGGACTTGTCGCGCACCGGCGCCCCCAGGGTGGTGTAATGCAGCTTCAGCACATCGAGCGTTTCGCCATCGTCGAATTTGAAGTTCTTGACAATGTAATCGCCTTCCTTGTGCGGGAAGGACGCTTCGGTCTGGGCGTGTGCTGCCGATGCACCGGCGATCGCAAAGCCGGCAGCGGCAAGAAGACGGACGATGGAATGCATGAAAGAACTCCCCCAATTTGCTGGAGGCAATGTTCCCGCGAAAGCGTACGCCCGTCTACACTTCGTGCGGCAGTTCCTTCTGCGCCACTTTGACCGTGCCCGCGCGCTCGAGCTTGCCCCATCCGACAGAGGGGCCGCGGATCGCCGTCAGAATGGATCGCACCACGACGTAATACATGATCTGCCGGTAGCCGAAGCGCTGCAGCGGCAGCCACCAGAGCAGGCTCCAGTTCTCGCGCTTCTCGATCAGGAAACCGAAGATGGCGGCGAGAAGATCGACCACCACGAAGACGACATAGTAGATGCCGACCGTGATCAGATCGGTATTCTGGAATTCCGCGCCGTGCTCCAGATAAGCGAGCCATTGCCACGCGAGCTGCCACAGCAGCAGCAGATCGGCGAGCGGCGCGAAAGCCGTCAGAAAGATCTGGAAGATCCACACTTGCGGCAGAGCGATGGTGCCCAGCGTGCCATAGCGCGGGTCCAGCGTCATGCCGCGATATTTCCACAGGCATTGCAGCGTGCCGTAGGCCCAGCGGAAGCGTTGTTTCGCGAGACCGCGCACGGTCGCGGGCGCTTCCGTCCAGGCAATGGCCGAGCTGTCGAACTTCACTTCATAGCCGGCGCGCTGCACGGCGATGGTGAGATCCTGGTCTTCGGCCAGCGTGTCGGCAGGGAAGCCGCCGAGTTCCTGCAGCACGCTCTTGCGCCAGGCACCGACGGCGCCGGGAACGACGGTGAGCGTTCCGAGCGCGGCAAGCGCGCGGCGCTCCAGGTTCTGGGCGACGACATATTCCAGTGCCTGCCAGCGCGTGATCATGTTGATGCGGTTGCCGACCTTGGCGTTGCCCGCGACCGCGCCGATGTCCTCGTCGGTGAACCAGCGGACAAGGCGCGCGATCGTGTCGTTCTCGAATTGCGTGTCGGCGTCCAGCGCCACGACGATGTCGCCGCGGGCGCGGGTCAGCGCCGTGTTGAGCGCATTCGCCTTGCCGCCATTTGCGACGGAGATGAGTTCTACGCGCGCGTTGTCGCCGAAGTTTCTGGTCAGGACCTCGAATGTTTTGTCCCTCGAGCCGTCGTCGATCACGATGACGTCGAGATCGCGATAGGTGCTGGACAGGATTCCGCGCACGGTGTGCGTGATGACGTTCTCTTCGTTGTAGGCGGGGATGATCACCGAAACGTGGAACGGGTCGTTGCGCGGCGGCGGCTCCTGCGACAGCGCCTCGTTACGGCGGTTCCAGAGGCTCAGGCCCGCGAGGAAGATCAGCCGCGACACGCCAAGCCAGATGGCGGCGAGGAAGCAGAAATAGAGAATCTTGCCGACAAAGGAGAGCGCGAGAAACACGAACCGGTCTGTCAGCAATGCGATCGTCGGCGGCAGCGGCGGCATGATCTGGTCTTTTGTCATGCCACCGAGCTTGGCCACGGTGGTGAATTCGTAGCCTTCGGCGCGGAGTTTATCGATGATGATCGGAAGCGCCTCGACCGTCTCCGAGCGGTCGCCGCCGGCGTCGTGCAGAAGGACGATGTTGCGCGGTGAATCCGATTTCGCGCCATGAATCTGATCGAGCGTGCGTTGCACGATCTTGTTGACGCCCGGCAATTCCCAGTCGACGGGATCAATATGCTCGCCGACCGCGATGTAGCCGAGATTCTGCGCCACCTCGACCGGCGCGATCTCGTCGGCGTCGGTCGGCTCCGCATCGCCCAGGTAAGGCGGGCGGAACAGGCGTACAGAATGTCCCGTCAGCGCTTCGAGCAGACGCTGCGTCGCGTTCAGCTCAAGCGACACGGCTTCCGGCGGAATGTCCGAGAGATTGGGATGCGTGTAGGTGTGGCTGCCGATGTCGTGGCCGTCCTTGAGGATGCGCTCCACGATGTCCGGGTTGGCTTCCGCATTGGCGCCGATGAGGAAGAAGGTCGCCGGAACGTGCTTCTCTTTCAGGATGTCCAGGATTTGCGGCGTCCATTCGGGATCGGGGCCGTCATCGAAGGTGAGCGCGACTTTCTTCTTCGCTGCACCGAATTGCTGGATCACATAGCCGGTGGGCAGTTTGGTAAAAGACTCGTCGTCGATATCGCCGAATTCCTTGTCGACTTCGAAGGTGCGCGCGCCGGCTTGCGGATGCGCCACCACGCGGAAGATCTCGCCTTCGCCTTCGTAGTCGATCTCCTCGACCACGGGGATTTTCTGCAGCGTTGTGGGTGCGGCCGAACCATAAGGCCGGCCCATGACGTACCAGATGGACGGGTCTTCGCTGCCCAGACGCCACACCGCATAACCGGCGGGCTGATAGATGTCGGCGGCGTGGATCTGGTTGTAGGCCGTCACCGCGTCCAGGAACCAGACATCATGCTTGGTGCCATCGTCCTCGACATAGGAGAAGTGGGGGTTGTTGGTGGCATCGTCGAACTGCACCTGCGCGTCCGAATCGTGCGCGGCGATGACGGCCTCCTCGAAGGCGAGCGCGTTCACGTCGTCGCCATTCCAGTCGTAAGCGTAGGAACCCAGCGCGACGATGGTCTTTGCCGGGTTCAGAGCCTTCATCCGTTTGTCGATGATGTTCTCGAACCATGACTGGCCGGCGATACTTCCCGGCGCGCCGGGCGTCGTGTGTTCGTCGTACGCCATGAGCATGACGTAGTCGACTTCGCTCTCGAACGTGCTCCATGGCCATTTGTCGTTCGAGACAGGCGAAGCGAGAACGACGATCCAGCCATGCGGCTTGAACGCCTTGCGCAGATTGCGCAGGAACATGCCGTAGTTGCCGTAGGAATCGTCGGGCAACGCTTCGATATCCATCACCACGCCGTCGAGCTTGCGCTTGCCGAGATAGTCGGTGAGTTGCTTGACGAGTGCGTCGCTGCGCTTGGGATTGGCGAGAAGCGCGGCCATGCCTTTGCCGTCCCACACGCCGAGCGTCGCGTTCTGTACCGTGGGCAGGATGGCGACGCTTTTCTTGTTGCGGCGGATGAGGTCGTAAACGCGCTGGTTGAAGCCGTCCTTGAGCGCGAGATCCTGTCCCTGGAGACTGATCCAAGTCGGCATCACCCAGTCGAGCTTGGGCAGCGCCACGCGCAGCGAGTCGAAGGCGGAAGCTTCCCAGTTTGGAAAGAAGGCGGTGGAAAGCGGGCGGCCGCGTTGCGGGAGCAAGGTCGAAGCAGCCGCCTTGTGATGCTGATGCTCCTTGGCAAGGCGCCGTGCGCGTTGGCGCTCGGCTTTCTTGATGCGCGCCGCTTCGGCCAATTGCTCGGCGGACTTCAGAAGACCTGGTGCGACGGCCTTCTTTTCCAGCTCCGGGGCGTGGATGGCGGTGATGCGACCGGGCAGATTCAGGATGGCCTCATGCGGCACGGCCACCAGGCTGGCGACGAAGGCCCCTCCCAGGACAACGCTGACCACAAGCGCAATCCAGCCGATCAGCGAGATGCGCGCCGCGCGTTTGCCGGAGGCGTCGAAAAAGATGGGCTTCTTTGCCATGATGTCCTGACCGGCCTAGGCCGGATGACCGCCTTCTATTTTACTGCAATTCCGATTCGAAAGCCCAAGGCATAGATGACGCTGGCCGCTACACAATCAACCGGCGCCAAAGTGACGGCGGGGGTTATCTTCGCCGGTTTTGTCTTTTCTTTGGCGGCCAATCTGCCGGGACACCTGTCCTTCGATTCCATCATCCAGCTCGTGGAGGGACGGACGGGCGCCTATGCCGGATGGCACCCGCCGGTCACGTCCTGGCTGCTGGGCGTGATGGACTGGATCCTGCCGGGGACCGCGCTTTTCGTCGTCCTGAACACGCTTCTTATATATGGCAGCCTCTGGGTCCTCCTCCGGCTCGCGGGAAAATCCAGCTGGTCGGCGACCGCGATCGCGCTGGTTGCGGCGTTCACGCCCCAATATCTCATATATCCCGGCATCGTCTGGAAGGACGTGCTGTTTTCGGCCACGGCGGTGGCGGGCTTCGTCGCGCTGGCTTGCGCGGTTCCAGTCTGGTCGCGGCTCTATCTTCGTTATGCCTGGCTCGGCGTTGCGCTTCTCCTCCTGGTTGTCGCATCGCTGGCACGGCAGAACGGAATCCTTCTGTTGCTCGGCGGCGTTGTGGCGTTCGCGTGGATTGCCCTGAAGCAGGAGGGCTTGAGTCTGCGCGCCGCGTCACTTCAGGGCGGTTACGCGTTGCTCGCCGGCATTCTGGTCTTCACCGCTGCGAATGTCGCGTTGGGAACGCGTCTTACAAAGGAATATGGCGGAGCACGGCAGTTCCGGCTTTTGGAGGCTTACGACATCGTTGCGGCGCTCGCGGAGAAGCCGGGGCTCGCTCTCGACAAGCTCGACGCGCAGGACCCGGCACTCGCGCAGGAGATGCGCGGCGACGGCGTCCGCCTCTACACACCGCAGCGCAACGACACGCTCGCCAGTTCGCAACCATTGCAGGCTGCGTTGACGGCGGTGCCGCCACCGCTTCTGCGCGCGCAATGGATCAGTCTCATTCTTCATCATCCGCTGCTGTATCTTTCCACGCGCGCGGACGCTTTCTATTGGGTTCTCTTCACACCCGACATCGACAAATGCCTTCCGTTTACGGTCGGGGTGCAGGGACCGCAGGACGAACTCGACGCGGTCGACATGGACCCGCGCTGGGATGATCGGGACGACCGTCTGCAAAGCTATGGCAACAGCTTCGAGGGCACGCCGGTCTATCAACATGGCCTGTTCGCGTTGTTGTCCATCATCGCAGCGATCGTTCTTCTGCGCCGCCGGCGCAGCGCCGACATCGCCATGGCCGCGATGCAAGTATCGGCACTTCTCTATACGGCGAGCTTTTTCACGATCTCCATCGCCTGCGACTATCGCTATCTCTATGCCCTCGATCTGGCGGCGGTGACGGGCTGGTTCTATCTCGCTCTGGACTGGCATTGGCCGGAGAGACGGCTCCGCGCCTTCCTGCGCGGGCCAGATGAACGCGCCGCATAAGAATTCGCGACAATTCCGACAAATTTCCCTACCTGCCATCTGGTATTGAGCAAGGGTGGCAATCTGCGCGCGGCCAGGTTGTGTGGAGCGGGAATGGTGATCGCGCGTTGAAGGAACATTGCTTGCCCATCGGGCGTGCGGGGTTCTTTCGTAAGCTATTGATATTGCGAGATTTCGGGTGAGCGATCAGATTTCACGCGGGGAAAGCGCTTTTGGCACCGCCAAGAGCAAGGTGCGCAATGCCGTCACCGGCGCGGGCCGTTGGGCGGATGACCACCTGCCCGGAGGCCAGCGGATTTTCTGGATCGTGCTAGGACTTCTGCTCCTTCTGCTTGTGATCTGGGCAATCCAGCCGAGCGCAGATATGGGCCAGCGGCGCAGCCGGTTCGGCGGCGGTCCCATGCCGGTAGACGTCGCGAAGGTCGTGAGCGGCGACATCGATGTCACGCTGAATGCTCTGGGTACGGTCACCCCGCTCGCCACCGTCACTGTGCGCCCGCAAGTCAGCGGACAGCTTCTCAAATTCGATGTGCAGGAAGGGCAGATGGTGAAGGCCGGCGACGTGCTGGCCGAAATCGATCCGCGCACATTCCAGGCCGCGGTCGATCAGGCGGTCGGCACGCTGCAGAAAGACCAGGCTGCGCTGCAGGAGGCCAATATCGATGTTCAGCGCTACGCCAATCTCGTGAAGCTGAACGCGATCTCGACGCAGACCTACACCGCAGCGGTCGCCACGGCGAAGCAGGCGGCCGGCACGGTGAAGACGGACGAGGCGAGCCTCGATCAGGCCCGGATCAATCTGCAATACACGAAGATCACGTCACCGGTTTCCGGCCGCGTCGGCCTGCGCCAGGTGGATGTCGGCAATCTTGTCGAGTCCGGGCAAACCAATGGCGTGGTGATCGTTACGGAGCTGCAGCCGATCTCCGTCCTGTTCGCGATACCCGAAGACAATATCGGCCAGATCATGAGCCAGGTGAGCAGCGGGAAGACACTTCGCGTCGATGCCTATGACCGCTCGCAGACCAAGAAGCTCGCGACCGGCACGCTCTCCACCGTCGACAACCAGATCGACACCACGACCGGGACGGTGAAGCTGCGCGCCAGTTTCGACAACACGGAAAACACGCTCTTCCCGCAGCAATTCGTGAATGTGCAGTTGCTCGTGAACACGCTGCACAACCAGGTGATCGTTCCCTCCGCCGCGATCCAGCGCGGATCGTCCGGCGCTTTCGTGTTCGTCGTGAACTCGGACAGCACCGTCAGCATGCGCGCGGTGACGCTCGGTGCCGTGCAGGGCGACAAGCAGGGTATCAGCAAAGGCCTGAATGTCGGCGAAACCGTCGTGACCGGCGGCGCCGATCGCCTGAAGGACGGCGCCGATGTCGCCGTGCCAAGCGCCAAAGGCAAACCGATACAGACAGCCGCGGCGCCTGCCGGTACCAGCTCGAGCGACGATGCACGCGCCAAGCGCAAGGCCGCGATGGCCGCAGCGCTCAAGCAGTATTGCAGCGCCGACATGGCGAAATATTGCGCCGGCATGCAACCCGGCACCCGCGATCAGCGGATGTGCATTTTCCAGAACCGCGCGAGCTTCAGCGATGATTGCAGGAACGCGCTCTCCAAGCTGATGCGTGGCGGTCATCACCGCCACGGTGGGGGCGGCGGCGGGCCGTAACGGCATCCCTCGCTCGAGCGCCCCGCCATGAATATCTCCGCACCGTTCATCCTTCGCCCGGTCGCAACATCGCTGTTGATGATCGCGATCATGATCGTGGGCGCAGTAGGCTTCGGCTTCCTGCCGCTCTCGGCGTTGCCAGAGGTCGATTATCCGACGATCCAGGTGCAGACCTTCCTGCCGGGCGCTAGCCCGGAAGTGATGACTACGTCGGTCACCGCTCCGTTAGAGCGTCAATTCGGCCAGATGCCGGGCTTGAAGGAAATGTCTTCCGCGAGCTCCGCAGGCGCATCGGTCGTCACGCTGCAATTCGATCTGAGCCTGAGCCTGGATATCGCCGAGCAGGAAGTGCAGGCGGCGATCAACGCCTCCGGCAATCTTCTGCCGCAAACACTGCCCGCGCCGCCGATCTACGCCAAGGTGAATCCCGCGGACGCGCCGGTGCTTACCATCGCGCTGACATCCAAGACGATGAAGCTGACGCAGGTAGAGGATCTGGCCGATACCCGCGTGGCGCAGAAGATCTCCCAGCTTTCCGGCGTCGGTCTCGTCACGATCAATGGCGGACAGCGGCCGGCGGTGCGCATCCAGGCGAACATCCAGGCGCTTGCGGCTTACGGCCTGAACATCGACGACCTGCGCTCCACGGTTTCCAACGCGAACTCGAACGCGCCGAAAGGCAGTTTCGACGGCGCCACGCGCTCCTACACGATCAATTCCAACGATCAGCTTCAGAGCGCCGACGACTATCGCAACATCGTGGTCGCCTACAAGAACGGCGCTCCGGTGCATCTCTCCGATGTCGCGACGGTGGTCGAGGGATCGGAGAACGACAAGCTTTCGAGCTGGATGAACACCACGCCCGCGATCCTGCTCAATGTTCAGCGCCAGCCGGGCGCCAACGTGATCGCCGTGGTGGACAGCATCAAGGCGATGCTGCCGCAGATTCAGGCGGGACTGCCGGCATCCATCGACATGCAGGTGCTGACCGACCGTACGACGACCATCCGGGCTTCGGTATCGGACGTGGAGTTCGAACTGGCGCTTGCCGTCGTCCTCGTCGTGCTCGTGATCTTCGTGTTCCTGCGCAGCGTGCCCGCCACGATTATCCCGAGCCTCTCGGTGCCGCTCTCCATCGTCGGCACGTTCGCGGCGATGTACCTGCTGGGCTTTTCGCTCAACAACCTGTCCTTGATGGCACTCACCATCGCATCCGGCTTCGTCGTCGACGACGCCATCGTGATGATCGAGAACATCTCGCGTTATCTGGAGGCCGGCGAGAAGCCGCTGGATGCAGCGCTGAAAGGCGCAGGCGAGATCGGGTTCACCATCGTATCGTTGACCGTGTCGCTGATCGCGGTGCTGATACCGCTGCTCTTCATGCAGGAGGTGGTGGGGCGCCTGTTCCGCGAATTCGCGGTGACGCTCGCGATCACGATCCTGATTTCTGCCGTGGTGTCGCTGACATTGGTGCCGATGCTCTGCGCCAAGCTTCTCCGCCATCGCGACGAGAGCAAGCAAAGCAATTTCTCCCGCAAGACGCAGGAATATTTCGACCGCGTCATCCATGAATATGACCGGCTTCTCGGCTGGGTGCTCGACAACCAGGCGCTGACGCTTCTGATTGCGGTCATCACGCTTGCAGTCACCGTTCTTCTCTATGTCGTCATTCCGAAGGGCTTCTTTCCGCTGCAGGACACGGCGCTGGTGCAAGGCATCACGCAGGCCGGGCCGACGGTTTCCTTCGCGGAGATGGCGCAACGCCAGAACGCGATTGCCAAGGCGATCCTTGGCGACAAGGATGTCGTGAGCCTGTCATCCTTCATCGGCGTGGATGGCACCAACAATACGCTGAACAGCGGCCGCTTTCTCATCAATCTGAAACCCAAGGGCGATCGCAGCGGCGACATCACGGATACAATCCGGCGCATCAACCGCGAGACGCGGGATGTCACCGGCATTTCGCTGTTCATGCAGCCGGTGCAGGACCTGACGATCGATTCGGCGATCAGCCGCGGCCAATATTCCTTCGTGCTTGGTTCGGCGACGGCAGGGGAGCTCGACGAATGGGTGCCAAAGCTCATCGATCGTCTCAACCAGCAAAGCGTCATCGAAAACGTCTCGACCAACTATCTCGACAAGGGCCTTTCGGCGTTCATCGCCATCGATCGCGACACGGCGGCCCGGTTCGGCATCACGGCGGCGACGATCGACAATGCGCTCTACGACGCGTTCGGCCAGCGCATTGTCTCGACGATCTTTACGCAGTCCAATCAGTATCGCGTCATTCTGGAAGCAAGTCCGGATATCCAGAATTCGGTGCGCTCGCTTAACGATATCTATCTGCCATCCGCCGGCGGCGGCCAGGTGCCGCTCAGCTCCATTGCTTCCATCAAGGAGCAGCCGGTTCCGCTCGAGCAGGATCACCTGGGGCAATTTCCCGCCGCTTCCATTTCGTTCGATGTGGCCGCGAATTCTTCACTTGGCGCTGCCGTGGACGCCGTCCAGCAAGCCGAAACCGATATCGGCCTCCCGGCCGGCATCAATACGAATTTCGAAGGTTCGGCACTCGCGTTCCAGTCCGCGCTGTCGAACGAGCTCCTGCTGATCCTCGCTGCCATTGTCTGCGTCTACATCGTGCTGGGCGTGCTCTATGAGAGCTACATCCATCCGGTGACAATCCTCTCGACGCTGCCGTCCGCCGGCGTCGGCGCGCTGCTCGCCTTGATCCTTTTTGGCGACAATCTCGACATCGTCGCCATCATCGGCATCGTTCTTCTCATCGGCATCGTGAAAAAGAACGCGATCATGATGATCGACTTTGCGCTTGCCGCCGAGCGCGAGGAAGGCAAGGCGCCACGCGAAGCCATTCATCAGGCGGCATTGCTGCGCTTCCGACCCATCTTGATGACGACGGTGGCGGCGGTGTTCGCGGCGCTGCCACTGATGCTCGGTACGGGCACGGGATCGGAACTGCGCCAGCCCTTGGGCATCGCCATCGTGGGCGGCTTGCTGGTGAGCCAGTTGCTCACGCTGTTCACGACGCCGGTGATCTATCTCTACTTCGACAGGCTTAGCCGCCGCTGGAGCGGTGAGAGAACGTCATGAGCTTCTCTCACATCTTCATCGCCCGGCCCATCGCGACGATCCTTTTGACGATCGGTGTGGCGCTGGCCGGTGGCGTGGCGTTCTTTCTTCTGCCGGTGTCACCGCTCCCCAATGTCGACTATCCGACGATCTCCGTCAGCGCCTCGATGGCCGGTGCCAGTCCGGAAACGATGTCGACCAGCGTGGCGACGCCGCTGGAACGCCATTTGGGCAGCATCGCCGATGTGACGGAGATGACGTCGCAAAGCTCCGTCGGCTCGACGCGCATCACGCTGCAGTTCGGTCTGGACCGGGACATCGATGGCGCGGCGCGCGACGTTCAGGCCGCCATCAATGCCGCGCGCGCGGATCTGCCCGCGGCCCTGCGCAGCAATCCGACTTACCGCAAGGTGAATCCATCCGATGCGCCGGTGCTTATTCTCGCCTTGACGTCGGACACGCTCACGACCGGCCAGATCTACGACTCCGCGTCGACCATATTGCAGCAGAAGCTCTCGCAGGTGACGGGCGTCGGCGAGGTGGACATCGGCGGCAGCTCGCTCCCAGCCGTGCGGGTGGAACTCAATCCGCGCGCGCTCTTCAAATACGGCATCGGTCTGGAAGATGTTCGCGCCGCGCTGTCTGCGGCGAACGCGAACAGCCCCAAAGGCGCCGTTGAGGACGGTCCGCGGCGCTATCAGATCTATGTCAACGATACGGCGACGTTGGCGAAGGATTATCAGTCGCTCATCGTGGCCTATCGCAATGGCGCCGCCGTTCGGCTCTCCGATGTGGGAACGGTCTCGGACGGAGTCGAAAACGTCCGCAATCTCGGCCTCGCGGATGGTAAGCCCGCAGTGCTGGTCATTCTTTACAAACAGCCGGGCGCGAACGTCATCAACGTCGTCGACGACATCTACGCTCTGCTTCCCGAATTGCAGGCATCGATACCGTCGAGCATCAAGATCGTGCCGACAAACGATCGCACGACGACCATCCGTGCCTCGCTCCACGATGTTGAATTCACGATGTTCATGTCCATCGTGCTTGTGGTGCTGGTCGTCTTCCTTTTCCTGCGCAATGTCCGTACAGCGCTGGTGCCCAGCGTCGCCGTGCCGCTGTCGCTGATCGGTACGTTCGGCGTGATGTATCTGCTGGGTTTCAGTCTCGACAACCTCTCCCTCATGGCGCTGACGGTGGCGACGGGCTTTGTCGTCGACGATGCGATCGTCGTTCTGGAGAACGTAACGCGCCATGTCGAAGCGGGAATGCCACGGCTCCAGGCGGCGATCCAGGGCGCACGCGAAGTCAGCTTCACCGTGCTGTCGATGAGCATCTCTCTGATCGCCGTGTTCCTCCCGATCCTTTTGATGGGCGGGCTTGTCGGCCGGTTGTTCCACGAATTCGCGCTGACTCTTTCCATTGCGGTTCTGGTTTCGCTGGTGATCTCGCTTACCACCACCCCGATGATGTGCGCGTTCCTTGTGCGCAAGGAGGATGAAAGCAAGCAAGGGCGGCTCATGCGGGCTTCGGAGCGCGTGTTCGATTACGCACACGGCATATATGAACGTTCTCTACGCTGGGCGATCGACAATCCGGGGACGATCATCTTCGTTCTGATCATCACCGTCTGCCTGAACGTCTACCTCTTCATCATCATACCAAAGGGCTTTTTCCCGGAGCAGGACACCGGTCGCATGATGGGTGGTATTCGCGGCGACCAAAGCATCTCGTTCCAGGCGATGGAAAAGAAATTCCGGCAGTTCATGTCGGTTGTCGGCAAGGACCCGGCGGTGGAAAGCGTCGTAGGTTTCACGGGCGGTGGCAGCGGACGTGGGGCGACGAATTCCGGGTTCATGTTTGTGGCGCTCAAACCGCTGTCGGAGCGCAAGGCGACGAGCGATGAAGTCATCGCGCGGCTGCGCACGAAGCTATCCGGGATTTCCGGCGCGCGGTTGTTCCTCAGCGTGCCGCAGGATATTCGCGCCGGCGGTCGGCAGAGCAACGCATCGTATCAATATACGATTCAGGCAGACACGCTCGATGAGCTGAATCAATGGGTGCCGAAGATCACCGAGGCGTTGCAGGACATTCCCGAACTGGAAGACATGAACTCAGACCAGCAGGACAAAGGCCTCGAGGTCGAGCTTACCGTTGACCGGCAGACCGCGGCGCGGCTCGGTATCTCGCTCGCCCAGATCGACAACACGCTCTATGACGCGTTCGGGCAGCGTCAGGTTTCGACGATCTACAACGCGCTCAATCAATATCACGTGGTGATGGAAGTCGCGCCGGAGTTCTGGCAGAGCCCGGAGACGTTGAAAGACATTTATGTCAGTACCGCCGCCGCGCCCGCGAGCGGTACACAAGCGACCGGCGCGGTGGCCGGCACTACCGTCATTTCATCGGCGACCGCGGAAAGCGCCGCGCAAATCGCCTCGGACTCGGTTCGCAATCAGCAGCTCAATGCGCTGACGAACAGCGCACGGGGAGGCGCATCCGCCGGCTCCTCGGTCAGCACGTCACTGGAGACGATGGTGCCGCTTGCGGCCTTCAGCTCGTTCGGACCGGGCACGACGCCGCTTTCGATCAATCATCAGGGACCGTTCGTCGCAACGACGTTTTCGTTCAATTTGCCGGAAGGCGAGTCCCTCAGTGTCGCGACGGATGCGATCAACCGGACCATGGCCAATCTCCATGTTCCGATTTCAGTCCACGGTGCTTTCGCCGGTACGGCGCAGGTTTTCCAGGCGTCGCTGGCGAGCGAGCCCCTTCTGATCCTCGCGGCTATCGTGGCCGTCTATATCGTTCTGGGTGTTCTCTATGAGAGTTACATTCACCCGATCACCATTCTCTCCACGCTGCCGTCCGCCGGCGTCGGCGCCGTATTCGCCCTGCTTCTCTTCAAGACGGAATTCAGTCTCATCGCGCTGATCGGCGTGATCCTGCTCATCGGTATCGTGAAGAAGAACGCGATCATGATGATCGACTTCGCGCTGGAGGCGCAGCGCAATGGCGGCCTGAATGCGCATGATGCGATCTATCAGGCCTGCATGCTGCGCTTCCGTCCTATCATGATGACGACGCTTGCCGCGATGTTGGGCGCTCTGCCGTTGGCCCTGATCACGGGCGACGGCGCCGAGCTTCGCCAGCCATTGGGCATCTCGATCGTGGGAGGCCTGTTGGTGAGCCAGCTTCTCACATTATACACAACACCGGTTGTGTATTTATACCTGGACCGTTTCCGGGAGCGCTGCCGCGCAGCCTGGCTTCGCTGGTACAATGGTCTTATGGGCGACGATGACCCGGATCGCTCTGCAGCCCCTTTATAGTTTACACAGTATTTTCAAGTAGTTAGCGAGAAATCGCCGAGGACTGTGCGGTTTCGTACTGGAAAAAACCCAACAGTTCCAAGGCAAAGTTAGGGATCTCCTAACCGTTTTGTTGCTTGCGCCCAGACCGCGCTGGTAGTTTTTAGCTCGGCTGTTGTCGGGAGGTCTTCTCCCTAGGGCGCGCGTCGGGGGTTGGGTGTCGAATATCAGATCGCTTTTGCGCGAGCTTTTGCCGCGCCCTGCAATCACATTCGTGTGTGTGGCGACACTTCTCTGTGGCGTCGCGGACGGAGCAATCGCCGCGCCACCCGTGAATCTTCCGGGCGCGGTACAGCCCGGCCACGATCGTCCGCTGCCGCAGCCGCAAAGCACACCGCCGAATTTCGATTTCAGCGTGGAAGCGCCCCACCGGTCACCCGTGCCGCGCGCGGTGGACGAGATCAAATTCAAGCTCGTCGATATCCATGTCGAAGGCGCAAAGACCCTTCCGGCTTCCCAATTCCGGCCGCTCTATCAGAACCTCATCGGCAAGGAGATATCGCTCGCGAACATCTTCGATGTGGCGGACGGCATCGAGAAGGAATACCGCGATGCCGGATATCTTCTCGTACGCGCCTATGTGCCGCCGCAGCATGTCAGCGACGGCATCTTCACGATCCAGGTCGTCGAGGGTTTTGTCGAAGGCACTTCGGTCGAAGGTGCCGATCCCAGAACGCAGGAGATCGTCAAAGGATATCTTGCGCCGGTTCTGAACGAACGGCCTCTGCGGCTTGCGACCGTCGAGCGGGCTTTGCTGATGTCCAACGACGTTCCGGGCATCGCGGCAACGGGCGTCCTGCGCCCTGCTGCAAATGTACCGGGTGCTTCCGATCTGGTGGTGACCGTCACGCAGCCGGAGATCACGGGCAGTCTCTCCGCGAACAATCGCGGCTCACATTTCTCCGGCATTTGGACCGTCACCGGCGCAGCGCAGTACAATGGAATTTTCGGCGGCGACGAGCTCGATGCTTCGCTCACGATGGCGCCGCATTCGCTGCAGCAGCAGCTCTCGGGGCAATTGCGCTATCGCACGGCGCTCGGCGATGACGGGCTCATCGGCAGCATGATGGGCGCCGTGAGCCATGGCGCGCCAAGCGGATCGATCGGCGCCGCCGAGATCCGCACGGACAGCTGGGCGTTTGGCCCGCGGCTCACCTATCCGTTCATCCGCACGCGCGAGGAATCGCTTTCCATCGATGGCGGCTTCACGGTTCAATCCGCGAAGGTGAAAATCCTCGGCGCGCCGGTGAGTCACGATGACTGGCGTGTTCTTGACGTTGGACTGACTTATTCCGGAAACGATTTCCTTGCCGGTTCTTTTTCTTCCACGGTGGACGTTGCACAGGGGCTTCCGATCTTCGGCGCATCCTCGAACCATTCGCCGGATCTTTCGCTCTTCGGCCGCAGCGTCTTCACAAAACTGACCGGTCTGGCGCGCTACACGAACACGACGCTCTTGCCCGAGCAGTTCAGTTTCGCGATCACCGGCACCGGTCAATATGCGGCCAACCCTCTGATCACCGGCGAGCAGATTCTCTTCGGCGGCACACAGATCGGCCGCGGCTACGATCCGGGCGCCGTGACCGGTGACAGCGGCATCGGCGGCGATTTCGAGCTTCGTTACGACACGCGCTATCCGGATTGGGACATTCGCGGCATCCAGCCCTATGCGTTCTTCGACGCGGCAAAGGTCTGGAACCGCAATCGCCCGCCTTCGGCCGGCATTCCGCTGGGCGATTTCTCTATCGCGTCCACTGGCATCGGCATCCGCTTCTGGCTTCCCTACAATATCTATGTCGACTTCGAAGGGGCGCGCACACTGGACGCAGTGCCCGGAAGCGACAACGGCAAGCGCGTCACCAAATTCCTCACCGACATCGCGATCACGTTTTGATCCGAGGATATAAGACGATGAACAGAACCGGCTCCAAAATTCTCCACGGACTGCTTCTCGCAACCAGCGGCCTCGTTGGTTCCACGCTGATCGCTTCCACCGCGGCGATGGCGGGCGGCGGTCCGACCGGCGGAACGGTGGCGGTGGGCAGCGCAACCATCGTCAACGCGAGCCCGACGCAGACCGTCGTCAACCAGTCGAGCAAGAAGGCGCTTATCAACTGGAACAGCTTCTCGATTCCCGGCGGCTCTTCGGTGACGTTCAATCAGCCGAACAGCAAATCGCTGACGGTCAACCGCGTCACCGGCGCCAACGCGTCCACGATCGACGGCGCATTGCTGGCCAACGGCAATGTCTGGTTGATCAACGCCAATGGCGTGCTTTTCGGCAAAGGCAGCCAGATCAATGTCGGCGCATTGCTCGCCACGACGTCCGATCTCAGCGACGATGATTTCAAGGCCGGCAATTACAACTTCAAGCCGGCGACCAATCCCAACGCCGCCGTCGTCAACAAGGGCACGATCACGGCGGGAACGAATGGCTCTGTCATTCTGTCCGCGCCGCGGGTTTCGAACGAGGGCTTGATTCAGGCGAATCTCGGCACCGTCATTCTCGGCGGCGCCAAGGCGTTCACCGTCGACATGACGGGCGACAATCTGTTGCGCTATCAGGTCACCGCACCCGTTACCGATGCCCCGAAAGATGCGAATGGCAGCGTGGCGTCCGCGCTTGTCTCCAATTCCGGCGCGATTGAGGCGGCAGGCGGTCATGTGATGATGACGGC